>Ga0210394_10004176_pt1 | contig 17108 bp, 12 predicted proteins | sample IncBWC12MmetaG_FD_160121 | JGI IMG/M metagenome (GOLD analysis project Ga0210394, IMG submission 160121) | Forest soil microbial communities from Barre Woods Harvard Forest LTER site, Petersham, Massachusetts, United States - Inc-BW-C-12-M | ecosystem: Environmental > Terrestrial > Soil >... | reverse complement strand
GAGGTGCACGCATACGCCACTCGGTGCGCACGATCGAGCACCAAGCTGCCGGTGCCCTCGAGATACTTTTGTTCGGTTTCGCGATGCGACAAATCGACCAAGCGCGAAACGCGAAATGAGCCCTCACGCACGACCTGCTCGATGATTTCCTCGCGCCGCTCCCAGCGCCGGTTCGGGGCCAATAAGGGATACAGCGTAACGGTGCCGTCGCGATGAAAGCTCACCCAATTATTGGGGAATATGGCGTCCGGTTTGGCCGGTTCGGGCGTGTCCGCCACAATCAGCACTTCCACTCCGGCGCGCTGCAGTGCGCCCGCCAGTGCATCGAATTCGGCTAAAACAGCTGCGTGCTGGCCGATCCCAAGGGATCCGCCCGAGGCTTGCTGGAAGGCATTGCTGGCGGCAGTTTGTGGATTCGGCCCAAATCTGGCGGGCCGCACCATGAGCACCGTAGCGGCGTTTTGCGGCTCCTGGCCCTTGGTGTCGGCTACCGGCATAGCTCGATCACTATATCAGGCGCCCGAATCGAGGGCCCGAAGCCGGTGGCCGTTGACAGAGCACGCCACTTTCATCAAGGTTAGGCGAGGACCAGGGGGAAAATCCGCCTAAATAAGGCCGGTCCAGCCAATCAGTGCACGCGCCAATGGGGTAATTGCCTTGCCGGTTTCAATTGCGAAATCAATCGGGGTGCTCGCGCTCGCCATGACGGCCGTCGCCGTGCATGGCGCCAAGGCCCCGCCGCCCCCGAAGCCGCTTGCCGGCTACCCTTTTACCTTTGAGACGCTGCTGGAAGACGCCAAACGGCGCGCGTCGGTCCCCTATACCCCGCAACGCAGCAGCTTGCCTGCCGGGCTCGATAAGCTAAGCCCCGAACAATACCGCAGCATCCACTTCAACCCGGACGCCGGCATTTGGCGCGCCGAAAAACTGCCCTTTCGCCTCGAGCTGCTGCGAGCGGGCTACAATCTCCCGACGGCAGTGACGGTATCAACCGTAGAAGACGGCACCGCAAAGGATCTCGTGGCGACACCTGCAATGTTCCAAATGGCGCCCACCCTGCCCGCCCAGTTGGGTAAGGTGTCGCTGCCCCTGTCGGGCTTCCGGGTTCGCAGCCATATCAATTCGAATAAAATCTGGGATGAGTTTTTGGTATTCCAGGGCGCCAGCTACTTTCGCGCGGTGGCCAAGAATCTCCTGTACGGGCTGTCGGCGCGAGGCCTTGCCATCGATACCGGCGAACCGTCCGGCGAGCAGTTTCCCGCCTTCACCCATTTTTGGATCGAGAGGCCCGATGCCCACGCCACTGCCATCGTGATTTACGCACTGCTGGAGAGCGAATCGACCACCGGCGCGTACAAGTTTACCGTGCAACCCGGTGTGGAGACGCTAATCGACGTTGAGATGACGCTATTCCCGCGCGCCGAAAAGCGCGCTGTCGGCATCGCGCCGCTGACTTCGATGTTTCTGTTCGATGAAACCAACCGCGGGCACCTCGATGATTATCGCCCCGAGGTGCACGATTCGGACGGCCTGCAGATCACAGCGACAAACGGCGAGCAAATATTTCGCCAGCTCGCGAATCCTCTCAAGCTTCAGGTATCCACCTTTACCACGCAGGTGCCGCAGGGCTTCGGGCTGGTGCAGCGATCGCGCGAGCAAAGCGATTTTCAGGATTTCGATGCGCAGTACGAGCGCCGGCCAAGCGCCTGGGTGGAGCCCAAAGGGGAGTGGGGCGCCGGCGCGGTCGAGTTGGTCGAGATTCCGTCGGGTCGGGAAAGCAATGACAATATCGTGGCGTTCTGGCGTCCCGCGCAGCCTTTGATGCCGGGGCACCCCGCGCATTTCAGCTATCGCATCACGTGGTGCGACGAACCCGCCCTGCCCAAAGGCGTCGGCAAAGTAATTGCGGCCCGCTCCGGCGCCAGCCTCGACCGCAAGCGGCGTGTGTTTTTGTTGGACATTGTCGGCGCCGGGGAGAAAGTGGATGGCCTACGCCTCGATCTTGGCGCATCCGCGGGCCGGATTTCCAACGCAACTCTCATGTCGAACAACGAGCTGCATGGGCTGCGCGCCAGTTTCGAAATCGATCCGAACGACGCAGATCTGATTGAGCTGCGCCTGCGGGTCATGCGCGGCGATCGCCCTGTTTCTGAAACCTGGCTGTACCGATGGACCTCAAGCTAACTCCGGTGCAGCCGTTTGAACACGGCGAGGCGCCGGGCGGCATGCCCCCGGAAGCGCCGCTGGGTATGCCGGCGCAGGATCTGCGCTGCAAGCCCGGGCGGCTTGCCGGCGGTGGAATTTCAGGCGCAGTCCTTTACGCCCGCTTCATTCTGATCGCTGTAACGATCGGCGTCACGACCTATGGCGTCTATCAAATGCTGCAAGTCGTGCGCTTCGCCAGCATGACGCTATTGCAAGGCACCATGATTTTCTTCTTCGCGGTGTCCTTGGGCTGGATTGCGTTTGCGGCGGGCTCGGTACTTGCGGGCGCCTCGAAACGGCGCGATCCGGCTCCGGCGAATCAAGCCTTGAGCGAGCTGTCGCTCACGGCGCTCGTGATGCCCATATACAATGAAGATCCGCGCCGAACCGCGGCGGCGCTGCAGGCCATGGGCGAGGCGCTTCATGACATGGATGCGCACCGCGGATTCGAGATCGTGATTCTCTCCGACTCGACCGATGCCGATGCGTGGATTCGCGAGACGTTGTGCGTGGATCGATTGCGCGCGGCGCTTGGCGCCAGCATGCCGGTGTGGTATCGGCGCCGTTGGCAGAACATCGCCCGCAAGTCCGGCAACCTCGAAAACTTTGTCACGCGCTGGGGCGGCCGCTACGATCACATGATAGTGCTCGACGCCGACAGCTTGATCGAGGCGAAGACCTTAAAACGGCTGGTCGAGGCGATGCGGTCCGACCCCAGGGTGGGGATCCTGCAAACGGCGCCGCAACTCATCGGCGCGACGACTTTTTTTGGCCGCCTGCAGCAATTCGCGGCCTGCGTTTACGGCCCGGTCATCACCCGCGGACTGGCTGCCTGGTCGGGCGACAGCGCCAACTATTGGGGGCACAACGCCATCATTCGCGTAGCGGCGTTCGCGCAAAACTGCGGGCTGCCCAAACTCGAGGGTCGCAAACCGTTCGGTGGTTTCGTGCTATCGCATGATTTCGTCGAGGCCGCGCTCATGCGCCGCGGCGGCTGGAAGGTGCGCATGGCCACCGATTGCAGCGGCTCCTGGGAGGAATCGCCGCCCTCGCTGATCGACATCGCGGTTCGCGACCGCCGCTGGGCTCAGGGAAATCTGCAGCATATGAAGATCATCGGCAGCGCGGGCTTGCGGTTCATCAGCCGGCTGCACTTGGGCGTGGGCATCATGAGTTATTTGTCCTCGCCCCTGTGGTTGCTGATGCTCGGCATCGGTTTTGCGCTCGCAGTGCAATCGCGACTCATACGCCCCGAGTATTTCAGTCATGATTTCCAGCTGTTTCCGACCTGGCCGCGGTTCGACGTGCAATTGATGATGGCCCTGTTCTGGTTCAGCATGGGCGTGCTGTTGATTCCGAAACTGCTCGGCCTCATCCGAGCATTGTTGTCGAGGCGAATTCGTCGCGGTGCCGGCGGTGTTATTGGAGTAACGGCAAGCTTCCTGCTCGAGGCCATTCTTTCGGCTCTCTATGCGCCGATTCTCATGGTGATTCAGTGCCGTCATGTATTCGAAGTGTTCGTGGGACGCGACTCCGGCTGGAAACCGCAGCGCCGCGACTCGGGCACGACCAGTTGGGCCGTGGCCTGGCGCTTCCACCGGCGCCATATGTTCTTGAGCTGCGTTACCGCCGCCATCGTATATTTCATCTCGCCGTCGCTGCTCCTCTGGGTGTCGCCGGCACTGCTCGGGCTGTTTCTCTCCGTGCCATTGTCGAAACTCAGCGGCAGCGAGAGCTTGGGAAAGCTCCTGTCCCAACTGGCGCTGCTGCGCACGCCGGAAGAAGTGTCGACACCGCCGCTGGTTGCGCGCCGCGAAGAATTGGCGCGCAAATTTGCCGGCCTGCCTGCCGACGGATTGCGTTATTTGGCGCGGCATCGCGACTCGCGCCTCGCGCACAGCAAGGGCAACCTGGCGCGCCCTGCCGATCCGCGCGGACAGCCGGATCCGCATGCCTTTACCGCGGAACAGAAACTCATGGATGCAAGATCGCTGGATGAGGCCTTGCAATGGCTGACGCCGATCGAACGGGTCGAAGTCGCGGGCGACGCGCGAATGCTCAATCAGCTGGCCCAGCTCCCCGACACCATTCAGCCTGCATTTTCGATTTAGGATCCCAGCAATGATTCGTCGACGCGAAATATTGAAGGCAGCGGTGGTGTTGGCCGCCGGCCAACTGTCCTATCCCGAGCCGGCCGCCGCGGCGTCGGGCGCAACAGGGACCGGGCCGGCGACCGCTTTTGATTACGCGTGGCTCAAAGGCCAGGCGCGTTTTCTCGCCAACAATGCGTTTCAACCTGGCAAAGACTTATTGCCGCCGGCGATGGCGAAGCTGAGCTACGATCAATACCAGTCGCTGCGGTTTCGCACGGATCATTCGCTCTGGGGCGGCGCGGGCCTGGAGTTTCGTCTGCAATTCTTTCACGTCGGCCGGGGTTTTGCCGAGCCGGTGCATTTGTACGAAGTGATCGATGGCCAATCGCGCGAGATCGTTTACGACCCTGCGATGTTCGAGTTCGAGAAGAGCGGTATCGATCCCAGAGTCATGCGCGATCACGCAGGTTTCGCGGGATTTCGCGTGCAGTTCGTGACGGATTGGAAAGCGGACGTCGCCGCATATCTGGGCGCCGCCTACTTTCGCGCCGTGGGAGGCGACACGCGGCAGTACGGTCTCTCGGCGCGCGCGCTCGCAGTGGATACGGCGTTCCCGCGGCCCGAGGAATTCCCGCGCTTCACGTCTTTTTGGTTCGAACGACCGGCGCAGGGCTCGGGAACCATGACATTGTACGCACTGATGGACTCGCCCAGCATCGCCGGCGCGCTGCGCTTTCAGATTTCTCCCGGCGGCACCTTGGTCATGGACATCGACTCCGCTCTGTATCCGCGCAAACCCATCGAACGACTGGGCATAGCCCCCCTCACCAGCATGTTCTTCTACGGCAAGAACGATCGGCGCGCGGTGAACGATTGGCGGCCGGAGATTCACGACTCGGACGGCCTGGCGATGTGGACCGGGGCCGGCGAATGGATCTGGCGGCCGCTGACCAATCCCGCGCAGACGCATTTCAATTCATATTTCGACGACAACCCGCGCGGCTTCGGGTTGCTGCAGCGGGATCGCAATTTCGATCACTATCAGGATGACGGGGTGTATTACGACCGGCGGCCGAGTCTGTGGGTCGAGCCCAAGCCCGGAACCAGCGGCGGCTGGGGCAAGGGCGCGGTACAGCTGGCGGAAATTCCGACGCCCGATGAGACCAACGACAATATCGTCGCGTTCTGGAATCCGGACGAGAAACTCAAAGCCGGGCAGGAACTGCTGTACGGCTATCGCCTGTATTGGGGCACGCACATGCCGTTCGGAACGGCGCTCGCGCAAACCATCGCCACGCGCACCGGCATCGGCGGCACCGTGGGTCAAAAGCGCCAGTATTATTCCTGGCATTTTGCGGTCGACTTCGCCGGCGGAGAACTCGGCGCGCTGGCCAAGGACGCCAATGTCGAGGTAGTGATCACCACCTCGCGCGGCACCAGCACCGAGCACGTCACTGCGCACTACCTGAGGGAGTTCAACGGCTATCGCGCCCTGTTCGACGTCAGGCCGTCCGATGAGGTCAGCGACGCCGTCGACCTGCGAATGTACCTGCGCATCGACGGCAGACCCCTGACGGAGACCTGGGTCTATCAATGGACGCCGCCGTCGCTCAAGGATCGCAAGGCCGCGCTGAGTTGATTCAGCGCCGCGCTGACAAGAGGAATCGACTTACTTGCCGATCGGCCTGTGCGTCTTGAGCGTCTGCATGCGCTGCGTGTCGCCGGTCGGCCGGCGCAGCTCGCTCTCGCGGCGCAGATGCGGCAGCGACTGTTTCGGATTCAAGATCACCCAGCGCCATTCGTCAAGTTGATGCTTTAGCAGCGGCAGCAGGGCTCGTTCGGCGCCGACATCGACTCCCGGATCAGGGCAAAGCGTGGAACAATACAATTCAAGATACTCGGCGTACAGCGTCTCGTACTGCTGCATCGGATCGAGAAATGCGGCGTCTTGAACCAGATCGGTGCCGACGTGGCTCGTGCACAACAGGCTGCAGTACTTGCGCAAATACGCGGTGTGTTCGGCGACCACTGCAAGTTCGTAAGTTCGCGCCGGATGAAAATGAGCGAGCAGGGAAACGCGCAGCTGGCCGCGCACACGGCGGTTCTTCAAATACTCGAACAGCGCCGTGCCATGAATCAGGCGCAGCGCGGTCTGCCTGAGCACCGCGGCTTGGTGGCGCAGTACGGCGCAGTCCGCCACCAACCGCATGAGCCCCGAGTGCTCGAGTTCCCAGGAATGCCAGCTGGCCGGAGTCGCGAGGATGCGTTGTGCAACCAAGTGTTCTTTTGCGTCATCGCTGCGCAATGCGGTTGCGATGCGGTCGGTCGATACGCGCATGAGTCGTGCGTGACTGAACGCGCTCTGTTGCACCTGTTACTTCCTCTTGCGCCGCTGGATAAATGGCAGGAAATAAATCAGCTTAGGCGAACTGTCGCAATTAAACAGTCGTCGCCAAACCGCGACTGACCGGATCTCTCAACTTGCGCGGCGCTTGATGTCGCTCAGAGGGACCGCGGTGACTGCAGCGTAGCGCGCGCCGTCGGTATATTCAAATGGTAATTCAGGCGCCATCGGACCTGCGACGCGCGGACCGCGCAGCGAGGTCAGCAATGCCTTGATGGGATTACTGAACGCGTCATTGACCGCGGTTCCCTCAAAGCCACAATGCGCCATGCAGTTGTCGCAGCGCGGATTCTTGCCGACGCCGTACTTTTCCCACTCGGTGTCCTCGATGAGGGCTTTGTAAGTCGGCGCATAACCTTCGTCGGAAAGTAGGTAGCATGGTTTCTGCCAGCCGAAAACGTTGTAGGTCGGATTGCTCCACGGCGTGCACTGGTAGGTTTGGTTGCCCGCCAAAAAATCCAAGAATAGCGCCGAATGATTGAACGACCAGGCGGGTTTTCCCGAGGGCCGGCGGCGCCGGCTGAAAATATTGCGGAATAATTGCTTGCTGGCGTTGCGTCCCAGGAACACGTCCTGACGGGGGGCATGACTGTAGCTGTACCCCGGAGATACAGTGATTCCCTCGACACCCAGCTCCATCGCCGTGTCGAAAAAGTCGGCCACGTCTTCCGGATCTTCGCCATTGAACAGCGTACAGTTCACCGTCACGCGAAAGCCCTTGTCGCGGGCCAATTTAATGGCAGCCACCGCCTTCTCGAACACCCCCTCCTGGCACACCGACTCGTCGTGGCGCTTCTTATTGCCGTCCAGATGAATCGAAAAAGTCAGATAAGCGGAAGGCCGGTACTCGTCGATGTGCTTGGACAGCAGAATGGCGTTGGTGCACAAGTACACGAATTTGCGACGCGCGACGATGCCGGCGACGATCTGCGGCATTTCCTTGTGAATCAACGGCTCGCCGCCGGGAATCGACACGATGGGCGCGCCGCATTCGTCAACCGCGCGCAGGGCATCGTCCACTGCCACCCTTTTCTGCAGAATTTCCTTGGGGTAGTCGATTTTGCCGCAGCCGGCACAGGCCAGATTGCATTGGAACAGGGGTTCCAACATGAGAACCAACGGGTAGCGCTTGTCGCCGCGCAGTTTGCGCCCGGCGATGTAGCGGGCAACCTTGTACATTTGCAGGAGTGGTATAGCCATGGGCCTATGTTAGCAAGGACACCACTGCGGGGCGATGGTCGCGCCAGATTCGCACCCATTCCAGCATAAACCAGGGGGTGAAGCTCTCCCCGCCCTGCATGGCAATTTCCCTCTGCAGCGCCTCGGGGCTGATCCAGCGCCAGTCGAGAATTTCGTCTGAATTAATCTTAATCTTCTCGCCGCAGCGTCCTATATACACCGAACACAGCTCGTGCTCCGCCCCGGTTGCGTCGAATTGCGCCCGATATTGAAATTTGAACAAGTATTGCAACGGGCAGCTGATCCCCAGTTCCTCCCGCAGCCGCCGCTGGGTCGCCGCCTCCAGCGTCTCAGCCCCGTGCGGATGGCTGCAGCAGCTGTTCGACCAATACAGCGGCCAGAGCCGCTTCGCCGCAGAGCGTTGCTGGATCAGCAATTCGCCGTAGTCATTGAAAATCAGCAGCGAAAAACCCCGGTGTAGGACACCGCGCCCCGCATGGCACAACGCTTTGCTGAGATATCCCACATTGCGGTCCGCTTCATCGACCAGGACAAGCGCATCGGGATCCAAGCCGGCTCCATTGGCTGTGGCTTTCATAGCTCGCCGCGTTCGCGAAACCATCGAATGGCATCTTCAAATGCCTCTGCCGGCGGCCGCCATCGATACCCCAATTCACGCACTGCCTTGGCGCTCGAGAAGAACATGCGCTTGCGCGACATACGCACGCCCTCCAGTGTAATTCGCCCGCTGCGGCCGGACAGCTTGGCATAGCCTTCTGCCAGGTACGCGATGGGCAGGACTACGCCATACGGCAGGCGCACGCGAGGCGGCTGGCGACCGACGAGAGCAGCGATAACTTCCAGTATCTCCCGCAGCGTCATGTCTTGCCCGCCCAGTATGTAACGCTCGCCCGCTTCGCCGCGCTCATATGCCAGCAGGTGCCCGGCAGCGACATCGTCGACGTGCACCACATTCAGTCCGGTATCGACGTAGGCGGGCATTCGGCCTGCCGCTGCGTCGAGCACGAGTTGGCCCGTGGGCGTCGGCTTCACATCCCCCGGCCCCACTGGTGTCGACGGACTGACGATGACCACGGATGCTGCTTCGCGCGCGGCTTCGCGCACCACTTCTTCCGCCAAGTATTTCGAGCGCTTGTAGTGGCCGATCATGTTCTCGAGCGCCACCGGGGTTCGCTCATCCCCCGGTGCGCCATCGGGAGGGATACCGATCGTCGCGACGCTGCTGGTGTAGACGATGCGTTGCACGCCTGCGCGGCGCGCGGCGGTCAGCATGTTGCGCGTGCCATCGACGTTATTGCGATACAGTTGCGATGGGTCCCTGGCGCCCAACCGGTAGTCCGCGGCAGCGTGAAATAATCCCGCGCACCCCTGCGCCGCGCGCACCAGAGAATCGAAATCCGTAAGGTCGCCTTCCACGGCTTCAACGTCCAGGGACCTTAAGTTGCTGCGCACCGAACCACGACGTACCAACGCTCGCACCTGCCAATGTGCGGCAAGCAGCGCCCGGACAACCGCCGCGCCAACGAATCCGGTGGCACCGGTCACCAGCGCTTTCATGCGAGGTGGGTGCCTACCGCTCGCAGGGAGCGCATCGCGGTACGGTACCGCCGCGCAAGGCGCAGCAGCGCCGCGATCTCGCCGGGAGCTTTGACCAGGCCCGCGATCAGGCGTCCAATCTGCACCCCTCCCGCCTGACTCGCCGCGACCACCGTCGGCGGCAGTACATCCGCGGCCGTATCCACGATCACTCGCACGGCAATGAACGGCAGCTTGAAAGCCGCGGCCACTTCGGCGACGGCCGCACTCTCCATGTCGACCGCCGCGGCGCCGGTATCGCTAAACGCGGCTGCCTTGTCGCGCGGAGTTTCGATCGCTCGAGCACTGGTGAGCAATGTGCCCTCGGTCACGCGCGCGTGGCCTAACGACGCAGTCACCCGCTCCCGCCACTCCTTACATGTGACGAAGCGCGCGCCATCGCGGGAAATCAAAGCGTTCGGCAAAATGATGCTTCCTGCCACAAGCCTAGGATCGAGTGCCCCGGCCAAACCGAAGGTCATGAGCGCCGAAACTTGCGCCTCGACCAGCGCCCGCGCAGCAGCCCCGGCCGCGGAGTAACCGATACCGCTCACCGCCAACAATGTTCCATCCACAAGCTGCGACAATCCGCCGAAGGTTTCAGCCCGGTCCCGCCGCACCGATGGTCCCAGTGCGCGCGCCTCAGACGCGAGCGCCGCGACGACGCCATTCAATGAGCGATTCCGCGACGCGTCAGGGTCCGGTAGGCCGCCAGCGCCCATAAGGGAAAATAGGCCGAGTAACCGTGATAGCGCAGATAGAAAACTCGCGGGAAGCCGGGTGCCGTGAAACTCGGGTCGCTCCACAGTCCGTCCGGCCGGCGGCTGCGCATCAAGAATTCAGCGCCGCGGCGCACGGCCTCGGAAGCTGCCTCTCCCGCCGACAACAGTCCCAGCAGCGCCCAAGCGGTCTGATACGGGGTGCTGCCGAAGGACTTTGCAGGATCCTGGCGCTCATAGCTGTCGTTACTTTCCCCCCAGCCGCCGTCCGCATGCTGTTTCTGCTTGAGCCACGCCACGGCGCGTTGCATCGCAGGGTCATTCGCCGCGATATGCGCCTGCGCGAACGCCATCAGCACCGACCACGTGCCGTAGATGTAGTTGGTTCCCCAACGTCCGAACCAGGAGCCGTCGGGTTCCTGCTGATTGCGCAGATAGGCGATTGCACGATCCAATGCCAGCTTGTCCTGTGCCCGGCCGACGCGCGCCAATACTGTCACGACCCGCGCTGTGACATCGCTGGTGGGCGGATCCAACAGCGCACCGTGATCGGCGAAGGGAATCTTGTTCAGGTAGTAACAGGTATTGTCCGCATCGAAAGAGGCAAATCCGCCGCCCCGACTTTGCATTCCCACCAACCAATCGAGCGCGCGGCGCACACTCTCGGCGTAGCGGTGCGAATCGCGGGCGTGATGCATGGCCCATGCGACGACCGCCGTATCGTCAAGATCCGGATAGAAGTCATTCCCAAACTGAAACGGCCAACCGCCGCCGGCCAATGCCGGACGATTTACCCGCCAATCGCCGGGTTCATCCAGCAGCTGCGTAGCCTTCAGCCAGTCGAGCGCGCGCGTCGATGCATTGCGCGACGCCTCATCGCCCGCCTCCTGCATCGCCAGGCACGCGAGGGCGCTGTCCCAAACCGGTGAAACACAGGGTTGGCAATAAGCGCTCGAAGGACCCACCACCAACAGCTTCTTCAGGGCGCGTTTCGCCGTGACGAGCCGCAGATCGTCCTGGCTGTAGCCCAAGATCACCAGCGATTCGACGGCGTTGACCATCGCGGGGAAAATTGCGCCGAGACCATTCTCCCCGTTCAACCGCTCGAGAATCCACTGCTCCGCCCGTCGCGTAGCGTGTTCGCGCATCCGGGCCGGGACCAGAGGATCGATCATGCGTCCGAGATGATCGAAAAGCAGGAATGCCTTGGTCAGCAGGCCGCTGCGCCTGAAATAATGCCGCTCCTGGTCCGGCGGCGTGGTGAACAGTTCGCCGATGTCAACGTTGCGCGGATTCTTCGCCCTGGGTTTGCGGGTACACAGAATGAACAGCGGTACCATCACGGTGCGCGACCAATACGACACCTTGTCGAGATGAAACGGGAACCACCTCGGCAGCAACATGATTTCAACGGGAATATAGGGCACGCCGCGCCACGGCAATTGACCGAACAGCGCGAGCGCTATGCGCGTGAACACGTTGGCCCTGGCGGCGCCCCCACGCTGCAAAATGGCGATGCGCGCCCGTTGCATATGCGGCTCGCCCGGCTGGTCGCCGGCGAGCTTCAGGGCGAAGTACGCCTTGATCGTGCAGCTCAAATCCAATTCGCCGCCGTGATAGAGCGGCCAGCCGCCGTGCTCCGCCTGCCGCGCGCGCAAGTGATTGGCGATCTTCGCCTCCAGCGCAGCGTCGATTTCATCCAAGAAGTGCATCATCATGATGTACTCGGCAGGGATGGTGCAGTCCGCCTCGAGCTCGTATAGCCAGTAGCCTTGTTCGTGCTGCTGCGCTATGAGCGCGTCGCGTGCCTCGCTAATGGCGCGATCGAGCGGCGAGGAATCCGGAATCCGCTTCAGCGTGTGCGAAACGATGTCGCCGCGTACGCCGGTATCGCCGCGCACACCGGCATCGCCGCGCACACCGGCATCATCGCCGCGTACGTCCGGCGACTCGAGCTCCGCCTGGAACCCGGCCGGTTTCGGCGCGCTTTGATTCACTTGCTGGAACTCCCGTAGGAGCGCAGCCGAGAGCGCTTCGGCTCGAGATCCGCGGCGTTTTCGCTTTTCAAAGGCGCGGGGCGCGGTCGGCGGCCGTCGGGGAGTCGAGCCAGCGGCAGGCCGAGCGCAGCCCGGGCGAAAAGGCGCTTAAGCATCCAATCATTCTTTACGGCAAGATTGGTCAGAAGCAGGGTCATGCTGACCGCGCTCCGCGGCACTTTAACGTGCGCTCCCGCCGTGTAGCCGGGATTGTGGGCAATCTTGCGCAGGGTGAGGACGGCAAGGCCGATCGCCCACAGGCAGAAGCGCCGAATGCCCCGCTCCCTGGCGGGGATTAATAATGTGTAATCCAGCGCATTGCGGAGGTGCGCGTGAGCCACGCCGACCAGCTCGGATATCCCGGCGCTGAACCCAGCATCTTGCGATTCCCTCTCCAACCGGCCGAGGTCGACGCCGTGGTGCGTGAAAACTTCCTGCGGCAGCCAACAGGCGCCGCGGCCGCGATCCTCCCAGACATCCTTGAGAATATTCGTCATTTGCAATCCTTGGGCAAACGACGCGGCAAGGGCGTTGAGCGCCGGACGGTGGCGGGCAATATCGGCGGAATAATCGCAAAATAATTCAGTGAGCATTTCGCCGACCACGCCAGCCACATAGTAGCAATAGTCGTCCAGATCGCTCGAGCGGGGCAGGCCCTTCAAGCTTGCGTTGGATTGAAAGCGCGGCATGCCATAGCACATGAGCTCTACACAGCGCTTGATAGCGGCTTGCTGGGGCTTGCCCAAGTTCGCCGTCACGCGGATGACGCGATCCATATTGCCGACCAGATCGCGCTCGCTGGCTAGGGTGCGCTCCGAGAGCCGAGACTCAAGATCTCTGGCCAAAGCGTGGGGCTCTCCAGATCCGGCCACCACCGCACTGAATCGGCTCAAGAAGGCCAGCGTCTCCGGGGCCGAAAGCGCGGGTTCATCCTCAATCGTGTCGGCGATCCGGCACAGCAGATAAGCGTTGGTTACCGGGGTACAGAGTGCCGGGGGCAGCTGCGGAATGGTCAACGCAAATGTGCGTGAGACATCCGGCAGAATGCGTGCTTGGTAGCCCTCGTCGGAGCTCACGGAATCCATGGCGGCAGTATCTCAGGCGGGTCAGCCCTGGTGCAAATCCGCAACAACGAGTTGTCCATTTGCCACTACGAGGGTGCGGCAGTATAAACTTACACGACATGGACGCTCCGACCGACTCCAATTCCCTGCTGCTTGACAGCATTGACTCGCCGGCGGATCTGCGCCGCCTGCCGGCCGGGAAACTCGTGGATTTGGCCTCCGAACTGCGCCAATTTTTGATTCACAGCGTTTCTACCCGGGGCGGGCATTTTGCCGCGGGATTGGGCACTGTCGAGCTGACGATTGCGCTACATTATGTGTTCAATACCCCCTACGACCGGCTGGTTTGGGATGTGGGACACCAAGCCTACCCTCACAAGGTACTGACGGGGCGGCGCGCGCGGCTGCACACCATTAAGCAGGACTCGGGGCTGGCGCCCTTCCCCTCTCGCGCCGAGAGCGAGTACGACACATTCGGCGTCGGTCACTCCAGTACATCGATCAGCGCCGCGCTGGGCATGGCCGTAGCGGCGGCGCAACGCGGCGAGAATCGCCGGGTCGTGGCCATCATCGGCGACGGCGCCCTGACTGCCGGCATGGCATTCGAAGCGCTGAATCATGCCGGCTCGCTTCCAGCCGATCTGCTGATCGTGCTGAACGATAACGACATGTCGATTTCCGAGAATGTCGGCGCGCTATCGAATTATCTGGCCCGCGCTTTGTCCGGCCGCATGTATTCGCACTTGCGCGAGAGCGGCAAGAAAGTCTTGCGGCAGATGCCCACGGTTTGGGAGCTTGCGCGCCGCTCGGAAGAGCATTTGAAGGGTATGGTGCTCCCCGGCACGCTATTCGAGGAGATGGGTTTCAACTACATCGGTCCCATGGACGGTCACGATGTGAAGGCACTGGTCAATACCTTGCGCAATTTGCGCAAGCTGCGCGGGCCGCAGTTCCTGCACGTGGTGACGCGCAAGGGCAAAGGCTATGCGCCGGCGGAGGCGGATCCAATCAAGTGGCATGGCCCGGGGCCGTTCGATCCGGCGAGCGGCATGATCTTCAAGGAAGCCAGCGCGGGGCCTTCTTATTCGCAGATCTTCGGCAAGTGGCTGTGCGACATGGCCGAGCGCGATCCCACAGTTGTCGGCATCACACCGGCGATGCGCGAAGGCTCTGGGTTGGTCGAGTTTTCGAAGCGATTTCCAGAGCGCTATTTCGACGTTGCGATCGCCGAACAACACGCCGTCACTTTTGCGGCCGGGCTGGCGGCGGAAGGATTGAAACCCGTGGTCGCGATCTACTCCACATTTTTGCAGCGTGCGTACGATCAACTCATCCATGACGTCGCGCTGCAGAATTTGCCCGTGGTATTCGCCCTGGACCGGGCCGGCTTGGTCGGCAGCGACGGAGCGACCCATCAAGGCAGCTACGATCTGTCCTTCCTGCGTTGCATTCCCAACATGGTCATCATGGCGCCTGCGGACGAAAACGAATGCCGCCAGATGCTGTACACCGGAACCACCCTGAATTCGCCTTCGGTAATCCGCTATCCGCGCGGCACCGGGCCGGGCGCCCCGATCGCCGCGGAGATGACCGCACTTCCCATAGGCCAAGCACAGCTGCGCCGCGAAGGCCGCAGTGGGCTTGCCATACTGGCGTTCGGAGCGCTGGTCGATCCGGCGCAAAAGATTGCCGAGCGCTTGGATGCCACCATCGTCAACATGCGCTTCGTGAAACCTCTCGATGAGCGACTTGTGCTATCGCTTGCCGAACGTCACGGCGCAATCATCACCATCGAGGAGAATGCCGCAATCGGCGGCGCGGGTGCGGGCGTCGGCGAATTGCTCGCCGCCGCCGGGCTGCAGGTACCGATGTTGCACATCGGCATACCCGATCGTTTCATCGAACACGGGACGCGCGATACCTGTCTCGCCCGGGCCGGCCTCGATCTCGCCGGACTCACGGCAAGCGTCGATGAGTGGTGGGCACTTCAGACCCAGGCGCGCAAACGCTCGGTGAGCGGCGCTTGAGCCTTCGCTGCGTTGATTACTTGGCGAGGTCTCTCTTCGGATAGAAAGGGTAGCGCGAGACGCCGTCCGAAGCGGTTTGCGACCGATACTTCGTATGACAGCTCTCGCAGGTCTGCAGCAAATGATCCGCAGCCGCGGCTAACTTCTTTTGATCCTGCGATTTGACGGCGGCGCGGATGAGGAGCGCAGTCTTTTCCATCTCGCGAACCCACGATTGCCAATCCGCATTGGCTACCCATTTGCGGTCGGTCTCGCCCGTGCCGGCACTCGCAATCAGCGTGGTCGCAGCGATCAGGTTGACGGCATCCTGATCGGCTAATTGCCAATCCTCTTCGGAGAGCTTATCCGCTTCTGCCGCCGCCCAAAGGCCGTCGGCCGGAATCTCGATCGATGCCCGCATCACGTCGACAAGACTGAGCGGCAGGCTCAAGGGGCGTGGAGCGGCGCTGGCTGGCGGTGCCGTGCTGCCCGCAAAAGCGGTGCTCGCTGTAAATGCCAGGCTTGCAACTATTGCCATTCGCGCCGAACGATTGCAGATGCGAGTCATCGCAAGGGATAGTAGCGTAAGCGGCGGCGGGCAGCATCAAGGGTCGGTAGTCATTTTTTGTGCGATCTCGACGCTCATAGGCGCGGCCAGACCGGCGAAGCGGCTGTCGATTTTCTTGAGCAGCGCCTGGGCCTCGTTGGATTTGCCGCGGCCAAGCAATTCCCGGACCTCTTGCAGTTGCGCGCTAATTTCCTGCTCCCGGTGCACTCTGGACGATGCAAGCCGGTCCGGTTTCGGGGGCATATGGCCGCTCAGAGCCGTCAGCGCCAGATCAATTTCCCGCGAACCCGCCAATTCGTGGCCGGCAAAAGGAAACGCTTCGACATCGATGTCGTACGCACACCAATGCTGCAGCGATGATCTGCTCTCCACATCGGTGTCCAGATTGACGCGATCGTTCTCGCCGGTGAGATAGACAAAGCGCATCGATTCCTGGAACTGCTTGAACAGTTCCGGCGCGGGCAGCGGAGTCTCGGCGGTGCCGATTCGGTCGCTGCCCGAATGGATCAACACCGCGCGAAACACATCCGGGTACGCGAGCGCCATGCGCAGCGCGACGCGCGACCCGCCGGACATTCCGCCGATGTAGAGACGGTCTTTGTCGATCGGATAGCGCTGCATCACGTTGTGTGCTGCAATCAATGCCAGTGGAATGCGGCGCTCCAAGATGTTTTCGGTATTGCCCGAATTCGCGGCGGTCACGAAAATCACGCCGTGCCGATCGAGCGCGGAGATCCAAAGCTTGGGCACGCCGGCCCCCTGCCACGGTGCTATGAACACCAGTAGTGCGTAACCCTGGGGCGGCGTCTGCGCCGGCACGAAGAGGGCGAATTTTTCGGCCGCAAGGTCGACGGACTGTTCGCGCAATTTTACGTTTCTGCGCGCGGCCTCGCGCTCCAGCTGCGCAAAGGTCAATGGAGTCAACATGCGCCGCGCCAACTCCAAGCTGCCTGAAAGCGGCGAGTACTCCGTGAATACGACATCGTGCTGGACGGCGGCCGGTGGTTCGGGCGCGCCGCCTGCATACGCGAACAGGCAGATAGACGAGGTGCCCAACCCGAGGAGACATCGCGAGAAAAAACCCCCACCAACTTGCGTCAGTGAGGGTTTCGTTTTCATCAAATTAAGAGCCTGGCAGTGACCTACTTTCACATCGACAAAGTCGACACTAGCATCGGCGCAGAGCGTTTTCACTTCCGAGTTCGAAAAGGGATCGGGTGGTTCCCACTCGCTATGGC
>Ga0210394_10004175_pt1 | contig 17112 bp, 14 predicted proteins | sample IncBWC12MmetaG_FD_160121 | JGI IMG/M metagenome (GOLD analysis project Ga0210394, IMG submission 160121) | Forest soil microbial communities from Barre Woods Harvard Forest LTER site, Petersham, Massachusetts, United States - Inc-BW-C-12-M | ecosystem: Environmental > Terrestrial > Soil >... | reverse complement strand
CGTCGATCGCAGCGCCATAAAACGCCTCGAGACGATTGCCGGCGGGATCGGAAAACGAGATCAGGCCGCGAACGCCCCTCGTGTCGGCAAGCGCCTGCGGCTCTGCCGTGACCTCGACTTTCGCCTGTTCCAGGCGCGCGGCAAGGCAATCCAGCGCAGCCGCGCCCTCGACCTCCCAGCCGAAAAAGCGCTGGTCTTCCGCCATCGAGCGGTCGACGATGATGCGCTGCTTGCGGTCGTCCATCCGAAACGCCAGCAAAGAGGGGCCGCGTTCCACAGCCTGCAGCCCGACTAGGCGGGTGCCGAACTGCCGCCAGTCCTCCAGCGCGGCCGAGCCGAAGCCAACATAACCGAGAGCCTGCAAAGGCATCGTTCACCTCCCGTTCGAAGGCGAAGGATGCTTGGGGGATCGGGCAGGTGCAAGTCCCGTCACCGCCGGTCACCCTTGACGGCCCCGATTTGTCATGGTGTTTACCCCTCCATGAGCATCGTCGTCCACGCGTCGCGTCTTTGGTGGCCCGCCTCCTAAACAGGTGGCTGATAGCGATTTGCTTTGATTTTCATCGTTAACGGGCCGTCATCGCAGCGGCCTTTGTCTGTCCTGTGTGGCGTTCCCTCGGCAGGTTTCGTAAGAGGATCACATGAACAGGACCGTCTTTTCCCTGCCGGCGCGCAGTGAATATCGCACCCGTAGCGGGCTCTCGGTCATTCGCTCGGTGGAGCAATTTTCCGGCGGCGCCAACAGGCTTGACGATCTGATCGACCTGCTCGATCGCCGCCGCGGCGTGGTGCTTTCCTCGGGAACGACAGTGCCTGGCCGCTACGACAGCTTCGACCTGGGCTTTTGCGATCCACCCTTGCAGCTTGAAACCAGGGAAACGAATTTCTCGCTAGAAGCGCTCAATGCGCGAGGCGAAGTGCTGATTTCGTTTCTCGGCGACGTTCTTTGTGAGCCCTGCGTCGTCATCACCGAAAAGAGCGCCCGCCGGCTCGCCGGCCATATCCTGCGCGGCGCCGCGCCGGTCGACGAGGACCAGCGCACGCGGCGCGCCAGCGTGATGTCGCTGGTGCGTGATCTCGTGGCGGCGTTCGGCGCCGCGGACGATCCGTTGCTCGGCCTTTACGGTGCCTTCGCCTACGATCTGGTGTTCCAGATCGAAGACCTGGTGCAGAAGCGCCCGCGCGAGAAGGACCAGCGCGATATCGTGCTTTATCTGCCGGACCGCCTGTTGGCCTACGACCGGGCGACCGGGCGCGGCGTGGTGTTGAGCTATGATTTCGCCTGGAAGGGCCGCTCATCCGGCGGTCTTCCGCGCGACACTGCCGACAGCTTTTATGCGAAAACGCCGCGGCAGGGATTTTCCGACCACGCGGTGGGTGAATATCAGGCCACCGTCGAAACCGCGCGCGCCGCGTTTGCGCGCGGCGATCTGTTCGAGGCGGTGCCGGGACAGTTGTTTGCCGAGCCCTGCGAGCGCTCGCCGGCGGAGGTGTTCCAGCGGCTTTGCCGGATCAACCCATCGCCCTATGGCGCGCTGATGAATCTCGGCGACGGCGAATTCCTGGTGTCGGCCTCGCCGGAGATGTTCGTGCGCTCCGACGGCCGGCGGGTCGAGACCTGTCCGATTTCCGGCACCATCGCCCGTGGGGTGGATGCGATCGGCGATGCCGAGCAGATCCGCCAATTGCTCAATTCGGAAAAAGACGAATTCGAGCTCAACATGTGCACCGATGTCGATCGCAACGACAAGGCGCGGGTCTGCGTGCCAGGCACGATCAAGGTTCTGGCGCGTCGCCAGATCGAGACTTATTCCAAGCTGTTTCACACCGTCGATCATGTCGAAGGCATGCTGCGGCCGGGTTTCGATTCAATCGACGCATTTCTCACCCATGCCTGGGCGGTCACGGTGACCGGCGCGCCGAAATTATGGGCGATGCAATTCGTCGAGGATCATGAGCGTTCGCCGCGGCGCTGGTATGCCGGCGCCATTGGCGTGGTGAATTTCGACGGCGGCATCAACACCGGCTTGACCATTCGCACCATAAGGATGAAGGACGGCCTCGCCGAGGTCCGGGTCGGCGCCACCTGCCTGTTCGATTCCGATCCCGCCGCCGAAGACCGCGAATGCCAGGTCAAGGCGGCCGCGCTTTTCCAGGCGCTGCGCGGCGATCCGCCCAAGCCCCTTTCGATCCTGGCGCCGGACGCGACCGGTTCCGGCAAGCGCGTTCTGTTGATCGATCACGACGACAGTTTCGTGCACATGCTGGCGGATTATTTCCGCCAGGTCGGTGCCAGCGTGACGGTCGTACGATATGTTCATGGAAGGCAGATGCTGGCGAGCGAGAACTACGACCTCCTGGTGCTGTCACCGGGGCCGGGCAGACCGGAAGATTTCAACATTTCTGAAACGATCGATACGGCATTGGGAAGGAAACTGCCGATTTTCGGCGTCTGCCTCGGCCTGCAGGCGATCGGGGAATATTTCGGCGGTCAACTCGGCCAGCTCCGGCAGCCGGCGCATGGCCGGCCGTCGCGGGTCAAGGTGCGGGGTGGGCGGCTGATGCAGAACCTGCCCGACGAGATCGTGATCGGGCGCTATCATTCGCTTTACGTCGAAGGCGACCGCATTCCCGAGGTGCTTGAAGTGACCGCGAGCACGGAGGATGGCGTGGTGATGGCGGCCGAGCACAGGACTCTGCCGGTCGGCGGCGTGCAATTTCATCCGGAATCGCTGATGTCGCTTGGCGGCGAGGTGGGCTTGCGAATTGTCGAAAATGCCTTCCGGCTCAGGGTGGGGAATTGAATGGAAGTTTCACGCACGTCATTCCGGGATGGTGCGCTAGTGTCCCGATTCCGAAGTTCGCATCATCTTGCGGCCACCTCGTTTGCGAACTTCGGAATCGAAAGGACACTAGTAAGTCATTGTTTCTAGTGTGGCTTTGGTTCAGAAGTCCGCATGACAGAACTCGCGGCAGTAATGATGCGGACTTTCTGAACCGCCACACTAGCACCAGACCCGGAATCTCGAGATTCTCAGGTGCGCAATCGCGCACCATGGTTCGCGCGGTGCGCGCCCCGGAATGACATTTGAAAGAGAAAGCCATGACTCCCGAATATGATCTCAAGTCCACGGTCCGCACCATTCCGGACTATCCGAAGCCGGGCATAATGTTCCGCGATATCACCACGCTGCTTGGCGATGCGCGCGCCTTTCGCCGCGCCGTCGATGAACTGGTGCAGCCCTGGGCCGGATCGAAAATCGACAAGGTCGCCGGCATCGAGGCGCGCGGCTTCATTCTCGGCGGCGCGCTGGCCCATCAGGTCTCCGCCGGCTTCGTGCCGATCCGCAAGCGGGGAAAGCTGCCGCACACCACGGTTCGCATCGCCTATTCGCTGGAATACGGTCTCGACGAGATGGAGATGCACGCTGACGCCATCCATCCGGGCGAGCGGGTGATCCTGGTCGACGACCTGATCGCCACCGGCGGCACCGCGGAAGGCGCGGTCAAGTTGATGCGGCAGATCGGCGCCAACGTGGTCGCCGCCTGTTTCATCATCGATCTGCCGGAGCTCGGGGGCGCTGCGAAATTGCGAGCGATGAACGTGCCGGTGCGAACGCTGATGACGTTCGAGGGACACTAGCGTCCCGCCTTGCGGGAGGCAGACGATCGAGAGCGTTACGGGGCGTGCAAGATCAGGCTCAGTTCGAGCTCGCGGAAACTGAGATAATTCCGGCGGATCCATTGATGCAGCTCGGTCGATGAATCCTTTTCGCTCCGCAAATAGTCGGTGAACGAGAACGACAACCGGTCGACATAGGTCTTGAGAAAAGTCGGCAGCGCCGCGATGCGCAGCACCCTTCCGGCGGCAAGGGTTTCCGGCAATTCGCCGCGCACGACATATTCGTTCTCGACGGTCACCAGCGCGGTCGGCGGAACCTGACGCTGCAGCATCGGGTAGCTGCGCATCGAGACACGGTCGGTGTCGCCGACGAACAGAACGATCGGCGAGACGCCGCGCCGCACGGCCTCCTTCATGAAGCCGATTTCCTCGGTCATCTTGAAGAATTCGTCGAAGGCGTGGAAGCCGAGATCGATCACCTTGGCGATACCGTCATTGAGGATGACGCGGTCCATCAGCGCCATTTTGCCGAAAGTATCGTCCACCTCGGCAGTCTCGGTGATGTCAGGCAGATATTCGAGCAGCGACGGCTCTTTCAGGTTGACGTCGAACGGGATCACCGTGCCGTTCTTCAGCAAAAGGAATTCGCTCAACAGGCGCGCGACCAGCGTCTTTCCGACCAGCGGACGAGGCGAGCAGACGATGTAAACCGGGGTTTGGCGCATCACGCGCTATATCAGGCGAATTTGCCCGCTATTCCAGCCCAATCATTTCGGCGGCGCAAATTATTTTTCGCCGCGCGGGTTGGGCTTGGCGCCGACCAGGTCGGTCAGCTTGATACGGTCGAATTCGCTCCAGACATTGGCCAACCAATGGCGGACATAACCGCGCAGCACGAAGGAGTAGTTGGCGGCTTCGTCGCTTTGGCCCTTGTTGGCCACAAATTTCAGGAACGGAACGGAAGCGAGCTCGACCTGCTCGTTGGCCATTTCGTTGAGCTTGGGAATGGTGAGTTCGGTCGCGTCCTTGATGCGGTGGAAATAGGAATTGTAGGTGGCCTGATCCCACTCGAAGAAGCTGGTGTTGTTGATGAAATTCTTCACCAGGTAATATTTGGCACCGACCATGAAATTCGCGGTTTCCGCGATTTCGTCCAGCGAGGCGATCGAGGGACCGAGAATGTGGAACACGGCGAACGTGATCTGTCCCGATTTGGCCGCATCGAGGAAACCGATGTCGCGCAACGAGGCCAGCGCCGGAGACAAGAGGCCGGCCCGGACGTCGATGACGGTGACCGAGGGGCTGGCGGCATTGAGCGTATCGAAGATCTTCATCTGGTCCGAGGTCACGGTCATGTCGACGATCTCGGTCACCTCGGGGTGGAACCGCTTCAGCGTGCCGCGCGGGGATTCGGTGTCGAACGCGCGCGTGGGCACGCTGTTGGCACTGAAATAATCCAGCAGCGTTCGCGAAACGGTCGTCTTGCCGACCCCGCCCTTGTCAGCGCCTACCACAATCACAACAGGTTTCGCCATGAACCATCCCCATGCGCCGTCTTTGATGGAAGCATTATCCTAGAACTAGTGGAGTGGATTTGACATTCGCTACCCACCTAGCCGCAGACTCCCAATGCGAATGTCAAATCCAAAACTCCACTAGAAACTTATATTTGCTAGTGGTCCTTTGATTCTAACATTCGCAAAGTGCCTGCCGAAACGGGATGCGAATGTTAGAATCGGACCACTAACAACCGGGATTGCCCCGGAATGCCCCGAATCCACCGACCGGCCGGGAAGCCCCACCCGCGATCGGAATGTCCCCATCTGCTTTGGGCGCGAACATGGCAGAAACAAGGGATAATTCAATTCATTACGCAACGGCCAGACCAACTTGGTTGAAGGTTTTTAATGCGGGCGCCGAGCCAGCAATCCTTTTGGGCATCCTGCCATTTTCGCGGGCCGCGGGGAGGTCAAGTGCCCTGTGGACCAACGATTTGCCCGGTATTCTCGATCATGATGCGACTAAGTGGAATCGCATCATGATCTCATCTCTTTGTTTGAGCATGATCTTTTCGGAAAAATCGGTCTCTGCTTTGCGCTAACGCGGCCCTCCGGGTCCGCATCACGCTCTAATGGCGGCCCCAGGGATCGGCCGGGTTGCTCCAAGGCCCTCGCGGAACCTGAAAAATCAATCGCTCGCCATATCACCCCAGCGCCAACGGCGCGCTTTTGCGTAGGCGGTCTTGTCGCGGTGCGGCACTTTCGCAATTTCGAGGCCTCCGACCGTGCAGAGTTTGGCGGTTACTTCAACCTTGCTGACAGAGGGCGGCGCGAGCACGCGGGCAAAACGCCGCAAGGAGGGCATACGCGTGAACGCGACATAACTGAATTTCTCGTCCTCGAAGGGAAGCTCGGCTCCCTTGACCTGCATGTGCGCGCGCAGCCGCGGCAGACGTTGGGCGAAATGACACCAGTCAGGCGCGTAAAGCGGGCATTTGCCGTCGTGGGGGCAGGGTGCCGCGACATGTGCGCCGCGAGCGATCAGCTGTTCTCTCAAAGCGATGATCCTCGCATAGCCTGCCGGTATACCCGGTTCGATCACCACCAGCGTATCGCTCGTCATTGCCCAAAGCCGCTCGGCGAGCGCGCGCCGCTCGTGCTCGCCTCCCTCACCGATGACGTAACTCGCTACCACGAGCTCGGCATGCTCTTCTTCCGCAAGCGCCGCAGAAACATCAGCTCGCCGGTAGCCGATCGAGCCCAGGCGCGCGGTATTGCGGGCCAGATCCAGCGCGAGCGAGCGCAAGGCGGCATTGTTATCGAGCAGCGCAAAGCTTTGCAGCGAGGAAAACGTCTCTGCCGCAGCCCAGCTCGCCGTGCCCGGTCCGGCGCCGACATCGAGCAGGCTTTTGGGTGCGAAATCGGGCCTGAGCTCGACGAGCGCATTCAGGCTTGCGACCACCGCTGCGTAGGTCGCCGGCATTCGCGCCAGCGCGTAGGCGAGCGCGTCGGATTCGGAAGCGATCGCGGCGGAGTTGCCGCCGTCGCGGTAAGTCCTCGAGATCAGAGCGACGCGTCTGGCTATGGCTTCGCGGGACACACCCTGCAGTTTCGCTTCAAGTGCGGCTCTCAATTCGGGGGGAAGGGCGGGAGAGGTCATTTTCACCCTCCCCTGGAGGGGGAGGGTCGCCTGCGCCAGCAGGCGGGGTGGGGTGATTCTAATTGCACTTGGCGCACAGCAACTAATCCTGTCGTGAGGTGTTGCCACCCCACCCCGGTTCGTTTGGCTGCGCAAGAGCTTCGCCAAACTCGCCGACCCTCCCTCTCCAGAGGAGGGTAAGAAATTACGCCACGTTCTGATCGAGAATCTTCACGGCGTCTTCGAGATCGACCGAGACAAGCTGCGACACGCCGCGTTCGGCCATGGTGACGCCGAACAGGCGGTTCATCCGTGCCATGGTGATCGGATTATGCGTGATGATGATGAAGCGCGTTTCGGTGCTCGCGGTCATCTCGTGCAGCAGGCTGCAGAACCGTTCGACATTGTGATCGTCGAGCGGCGCGTCGACCTCGTCCAGCACGCAGATCGGTGACGGATTGGTCAGGAACACCGCAAAGATCAGCGCCAGCGCAGTCAGGGCCTGCTCGCCGCCGGACAACAGCGACAGCGTCTGCGGTTTCTTGCCGGGCGGCTTTGCGATGATCTCAAGTCCCGCTTCCAGCGGATCGTCGCTCTCGATCAGATGCAGCGCGGCTTCGCCGCCGCCGAACAATTCGACGAACAGCCGCTTGAAGTGGCCGTTGACGGTTTCGAACGAGGCCAGCAGGCGCTCGCGGGCTTCGCGGTTGAGGCTCTGGATGCCCTGGCGCAATCGCTTGATGGCTTCCACCAGATCGTCACGCTCGGTGGTGAGCGTGGCGTGCTGGGTCTCGACCTCGCGCAGTTCTTCCTCGGCGCGCAGGTTGACCGCGCCGAGCCGCTCGCGGTCGCGACGCAGCTTTTCGAGATTTTCCTCGATCTCGGCGAGCGGCGGCAGTTCCGCGCCGGGCTCGATCTCGGCAAGGCCGGCCACCGCCTGCGGTTCGATTTCCAGCATGTCATGGATTTCGCGTTCGACGTCGATCAGGCGGCGCCTGGCGCTCTCCATGCGTTCTTCGGCGCGAGCGGTAGCCTCGCGCGCGCCCGACAGCGCCTCGAGCGAAATCTTGGCGGCGCGATCGGTCTCGGCCATGACGTTTTCGGCGGTGGCGAGGGCGTCGGCGGCGAGACGGCGTGCGTTTTCGGCCGATTCGATTTCGTTGATCAGTGCGCGGCGCTTTTCTGCAAATACTGCGGGCGCGTTCTCGAGCTCGGCGCGTTCGGCCTTGACCTCGCCGATGCGGGCTTCGATGGTCTCGATCTGCGAGACGGCGCTTGCTTTTCGGTTTTGCCACTCGTCGCGCTCGGCGGTGATCGCATGCAGACGGCGGTCGGCAAGCTCGGCCTCGCGCGCCAGCGCCTGGGCTTCGGCCCGCACCTGTGCCGCGACGCGCCGGCAGCCGTCGATCCCGGTTCGAACCTCCGCGAGCTTGGTTTCGAGGGGGAGACTGGCTGACAACTCTGCGAGCGCCACATTCGCCGCCTCGAGCGCGCCGTGCGCTTCGCCGCGGTCGGAGGTGAGGCGGGTACGGGCCTCCGTCAGTGCCGAGGCGCGTGCGGCGTGGCGATTGATCTCGCGTTCGGTCGCAGCATGACGTTCGCGCGCGCTGTCTGCTTCGCGCTGCGCGGCAGCCAGGCTTCGCGCGCCGAGGATTCCGCGCTTGAAGCGGATCTGAGCTCGGCCTCGGCGGCCTCGAGCGCCTGCCGCTTGGCGCTCGCATCGACACGGGCCTGATCCAGTTCGTGCTCGATGTCGACGAGCCGGGCGCGCTCGGCGAGGCGGCGCGCGGCCCCGGTCGGTGCATGCGCGGCCGCGACGAATCCATCCCAGCGCCAGACATCGCCTTCGCGCGATACCAGCCGCTGGCCGGTCTTGAGCTTTGCAACCAGCTCCGCGCCGCGCTCGCGCGCCACGATGCCGATCTGTGCCAGGCGCCGCTCCAGTTCGATCGGCGCCTGGACATGAGCCGGCAGCGCCACGACGCCATCGGGCAGTGCAGGATCGCCATCGATTACGCCGGCATTGGTCCAGCGCATCGGTGCCGAGGGATCGACGGGCGCATCGAGATCGTCGCCGAGCGCCGCCCCAAGCGCCTTCTCGTAGCCCTTGGCGACGGTGATGCCGTCGATGATGGGAGGCCACAGGTTCTTGGTCGCGACGTTGACGAGTTTCGAGATCGTGCGCGCTTCGGTCTCGAGCCGTTGCACGCGCTTGTCGGCCTCGTTCAGCGGCGGGCGCGCAGCCTCCAGCTTCGATCGTGCGGCGGCGTGAGCCGCTTCGCTCGCCTGCGCTGTGGCCTCCGACTGCGCGAGGCCTTGCTGCGCGGCCTCCATCGCGGCGGAAAGCGCGGCAAGGTCGCCAAGTCCGCTCGTCTCCTGCGCCAGCATCTCTTCGTCGCGCTCGACATCGGCAATGTCGTGATCGAGCCGCGCCAGCCGCTCGCCGTGGGTGCGTACGTTGTCTTCAAGCTGATTGCGCCTGGCGCTGAGGTCGGCAAGCGCCGTGGTCAATTCGGCGAACAGCCGCTCAGCGGCGGCCAGCGTCGCTTCCGCTTCGGATACGCGTCCGTCGACGCCGCTGCGTTGCTCGACGCGCGACCTGATCTCGTTCTTCAACTCGGCGTCTTCGGTGTCGAGCCGCTGCAGCGCCACTTGCGCGTCGGCGGCCTGCTGCTGCTCGCGAGAAATGTCGGAGGAGAACTGCGTCAGGCGGCGGTCGAGTTCGGTGACGCGTTCCCTGGCGCGCTCTTCCTCGCGGTCGAGCATTTCGCGCGCATTGGTGAGGCGCTGAAGGCCGGCGGCGGCGCGGGCCTCGGCCTCGCGTAAAGCCGGCAATTCCGAAGCGCGAACCGCCTGGATGCGCGCGGCCTCGGCCTGCTCGCGGGTGCGTTCGGCCATCTCGCGCACGGCATGCCCGTGCGTCGTCGTCGTCTCGGCCACGCCGGCATGGGCTTCCATCCAGCGCAGATGAAACAGCAGCGCCTCGGCTTTGCGGACCTTGGCTGCCACCTCGCGATAGCGAATGGCCTGCCGCGCCTGCTTCTTCAGGCCGTCGATTTGTCCGGCCAGTTGCCCGATGACGTCTTCGACCCGGGTAAGATTGGTATCGGCGGCCTTGAGGCGCAATTCGGCCTCATGCCGGCGCGCATGAAGTCCGGCGACGCCGGCGGCATCTTCCAGCACGCGGCGGCGCTGCTCGGGCTTGGCCTGGATGATCTCGCCGATCTTGCCCTGATGCACCAGCGCCGGCGAACGCGCGCCGGTGGCGGCGTCGGCGAACAGAAGCTGCACGTCGCGCGCCCGCACATCTCGGCCATTGATGCGGTAGACCGAGCCCGCCTCGCGCTCGATCCGCCGCGAGATTTCCAAAATCTCCCGGTCGTTCATGGCGGCCGGTGCGGAGCGATCGGAATTGTCGATCGTCATCATCACCTCGGCGTGGTTGCGCGAGGGGCGGTTGCCGGAACCGGCGAAGATCACCGCGTCCATGTCGGAGGCGCGCAGCGATTTGTGTGACGTCTCGCCCATCGCCCAGCGCAGCGCCTCGACCAGGTTGGACTTGCCGCAGCCGTTCGGACCGACCACGCCGGTGAGGCCGGGTTCGATGACGAAATCAGTCGGTTCAACGAACGACTTGAAACCGTGGAGGCGAAGACGGGTCAGTTTCATGGGCACGGATTCTCTGTTGGCAGGGCGCGAATCTCCCTGCCGGGACAATACCATAGAAGGCAATGTCGGTGTTTGGGCTACTCGCTCGCGGCGGCACTTCGGGCGCCGACAATGGCGAGCAGGGGGCCGCAGCGCAACCCGGCGGTGACCGCTTTTCCCATGGGATTTCGGCCAAATTATTGAGGATTGTGCTTGGCTTAAGCGGCCTTTTGGTTCCGCGCGAAGGCCGCAAACGAATCAGCTCTTCAGCAGCGCCTTGATCCGCTTGTCGAATTCCTCGAACGAGGTTTCGCCCTTGATCTTCTCGCCATTGATGAAAAAGGTCGGCGTCGAATCGACCTTCAGCACTTCGGAAGCGTATTTCTGGTCCGCCACGATCTTGTCGAGCAGCGACTGGTCCTTGAGGCAATCCTCGACCTGCTGCTGACTGAGGCCCGCCTGCTTGCCGATCCGGCTCAGTGACTCCGTGGTGTTCTTCACCACCCAGTCGCCCTGCTGCCTGAACAACAGGTCGGTGACCGCGAAGTATTTGGCGGAATCGCCGCCTGCGATGCAGCGCGACAGCATCGAGCCGGCCGCGGCCTTGATGTCGAGAGGGAATTCGCGGAACACGTAGCGGATCTTCCCGGTGTCGATATAGGCCGCCTTGATCTTCGGGAACACGGCATCATTGAAGGCCGCGCAATGCGGGCAGGTCATCGACGCATATTCAGTGATGGTCACCGGCGCATTTGCCGGCCCGAGCGCCATGTCCGGGAGCGACATCGGCTTGGCCACGTCGGCTGCGCCTTGTGCCATCGCCTGCGCGATCAAACGCAGCGGCGGGAACCCGGCAAGCACGGCAAGTCCGCTCAGCGACAGGGCAGCGGTAAAGGCGCGACGCGTGATGATCAAGATCTGCTCCTGAAATTGGCGCTTTCACGCCGAAAGAACCGTTGGCTAGCTCGAAACCGGCAATGTGGCAATGGCGGGTAGCAATTGCGAGAGTTGGGGGTGGGCTCAATTTCGCTTGATTGAAGCACCGAGTCGCGCCAGCGCGGCCCGCAACGCCTCATCCTCAATCGAAGACAGGGTTTTTGCGACTTCCTCAACCTCGCCCTGATCCGGTTCGCGGTTGCCAGGGCCTGCTTGCCGCCGCGACAACGGACCTTGCCGCAGCGCCAGGCGGCCTACCGCGTGCCAGCCGAAGAATCGGTTGACGCGTTCCAGGATGACGTCGGAAGCGTGCTGGATTTCCAGCGCCATCGGGCCCTCGACCCGCAGCACGAGCGTCGCCGCCTCCTGGGGCTGGCCTTCCACCGGCCGTGGCCACTGCAGTTTCAGCGGCTCGCAATGGGCGGCGATTTCCGCGCCAGCAATTTCAGCCCATCGCGTGACGAGCTCGCGCGCCGCAAACCCCTGACGCGCATAGGCGTCGGAAAAGACGTCGCTGAGCAGGACAGAGAGCGGCTTTGCCGAGATCGGACCGGGTTTGGCCATGGGCTCTTCATGTTCCAGGCGGAGCAGGAAATGCGCGAAGAAGTTTGCGAAATTTTCCTCGTGATATTCCGCCCCGGGACCTTCGGTCCATCCCTTGGATGACGTTATAAGGCCACATGACCCTAGCAGGTGCGCCCGTCAGGCGAAAGAAACCCCCTCTGCCGGATTGCGAGCCCGGGGTCGCCACGCGCCCGGCGTTGCTCCTTTCCTGGTACGACCGCCACCGCAGGATGCTGCCGTGGCGAGCGCCAAAAGGCGCGCACCCGGATCCCTACGCGGTGTGGCTTTCCGAGATCATGCTGCAGCAGACCGGCGTCAAAACGGTAGGTCCGTACTTTGCGAAATTTCTCGCCCGCTGGCCGGACGTTAAAGCTCTTGGATCGGCCTCGCTCGATGACGTGTTACGGATGTGGGCGGGGCTCGGCTACTATTCGCGTGCGCGCAATCTTCACGCCTGCGCCGTCACGGTTCTGCGCCACTACGGCGCGGTGTTTCCGGACACCGAGGAAGGCTTGCGCGGCTTGCCGGGGATCGGTCCTTACACCGCAGCCGCGATTGCCGCGATTGCGTTTGGCCGGCGCACCATGCCGGTCGACGGCAATATCGAACGCGTCGTGTCGCGGCTTTATGCCGTTGACCAACCGTTGCCACAGGCAAAGCCGCTGATCGGCAAACTCGCTGCAACCTTGCTGGGCGAAGCCTCCACCGGCGACGAGGAGTCCCGCGCCGGCGACGAGAAGTCTCGCGCTGGCGACGAGGAGTCTCGCGCCGTCGACGAGGAGTCTCGCGCCGGCGACATCGCGCAAGCGCTGATGGATCTGGGCTCCTCGATCTGCACCCCGAAAAGGCCGGCCTGCGCGCTGTGTCCGCTCAACGACAACTGCGCGGCGCGCGTGCGCGGCGACCCGGAGACTTTTCCGCGCAAGTTACCAAAGAAATCCGGCGAATTGCGCTGCGGCGCGGCGTTCGTGGTCCGGCGTGGCGACGAACTTTTGCTCCGCAGCCGTCCTGAAAAAGGCTTGCTCGGCGGCATGACCGAAGTGCCGACCTCGCACTGGCTCGTCGCGCAGGAGGACGACGCGGCATTGAGCCAGGCACCTGCGCTGAAGCATATGACGCGCTGGCACCGCAAGGCAGGCGTGGTCAGTCATGTATTCACGCATTTTCCCTTGCAGCTTGTGGTCTATACCGCCGCCGTACCTTCGCGCAGCCGCGCGCCGAAAGGCATGCGCTGGGTGAGCATCGCTGCGCTGAAGGAAGAAGCGTTGCCGAATGTCATGCGCAAGGTGATCGCGCACGGGCTGTCGGCGTAGCCAGCCCACGTCCGGTTTCCAACATCAATCGGCGCAACCAGATCGATCCGGGATCGAACTGCGCCCTGGTCGGATAGAACATGTGCTGTTCGTCGATGCCGGGATCGAGCGGCGGCGTGACCGTTTGCAACGACAATTGCTTTGCCAGCGCGGCAATCAGCCGGCGCGGCACGAAAGCGACGAGGTCGGTGCGGGCGACCACGTGCAGCGCCTCGATATAGCCGGGCACCACAAGCGCGATCCGCCGCTCAATGCCTTTGGTATGCAGCCAGCGGTCGATGAGATCCTCGTTCTGGCCGCGGATTACCACCGCAACATGCCGCGCGCCATGGAAAGCTTCGCGTTTTTTCAGTTTGGCGCCGACGGGATGACCGCGACGCACCGCGAGCGCGTCGCTGTCCGTATAAAGGCGCTGACGGTGAAAACCCTTGAAGGCGTCGCCGATCGAGATCACGAGATCGATGGTGCGGGCAAATTCCGCGGTGAAGATCGCGGGTCCCCGCCACGGCACCACGTCGATGGTCACGCCCGGTGCCTGTTTCGTCACCTTCTCCATCAGCGGCGGCATCAACAGCTCGACCGCGAGGTCGGGCATCATCAACCGGAAATGCCGCTCGCTGCGCGAGGCGTCGAATTCGTCCGGCAGAAACAGCCCGCGCACCTGATCGAGCGTCTGCGCCAGTGGCCCGCGCAAGGCCTGCGCCCGCGGCGTCAATTCCATTTTGGCGCCGACCCGAACCAGCAAGGGATCGCCAAGCACATCGCGCAGTCGTTGCAGGGCGTGGCTCGCCGCCGGCTGCGACAGGCCGACCCGCATCGCCGCGCGGCTGACGCTCGCTTCCTTGAGCAACGCGTCCAGCGCGACCAGCAAATTGAGGTCAAGCGAATTCAAATTCATGAAACGAATAAATATCATATTTCATATCGATTGGAAGAATGACGATCGCGTTGCGATATTCGGCGGCATTTCCCCAAACGAAGAGGCCGTCATGAGCGATACCGCCAGCAACAAGAAACTGATCGAACAGATTTTCGCCGCCGCTGCCAACCCCGATCCGGCAGTGCGCGATCGCGCGCTGTTCGTCGCCAGCCTTGCCGAGGACGCCAAATGGGTGGTGACGGGGCAATATTCGTGGTCGCGAACTTTTGCCGGCAAGCAGTCGATCATGAACGACCTGCACGGTCATGTTCGTTCGCGGCTGGCGGAGCGGACGCGCACGATCGCTTTTCGTTTTATCGCCGATGGCGACTTTGTCGTGGTGGAAGCCAAAGGCGACAATGTCACGCGGGAGGGCCTGCGCTATGACAACGACTATTGCCTGGTGTATCGCCTGGAGGGCGGCAAGATCAGGGAAATCAGGGAATATTGCGACTCAGTGCTGACCGAAAAGGCGCTGGGAAAGTTTCCGCACGGCGCGGCGGCCGGCTGACCCGTCATTCCGGGACGCGCAAAGCGAGCGGACCCGGAATCTGGAGGTTGTGGCGCGAGATTTCGGGTTCGGCTTTGCGCCACCCCGGAATGACCAGCAGTTGCGTGGGTGGGCAAAGGCGTATTTGCGCCGTGCCCACCTCGCTGAGATCGTGCCGTGACCGATGGGCACGCTGGCGCTTTGCCCACCCTACGCTTCTTCGAAGTGCCCCGGAATGACCGGTCGGATGTTCAGGCCGCCCTGGTCTTGAGATGGCGGAACAGGAAGCCGCGGGCCTCGTCGTCCGTTTCGGTCTTGAAGGTGAACTTGTCTTTCAGCGCGACGGCGCGAATGGCGGCCGGCCTCGCCGAGACCTCGTCGAGCAGGCGCTTCACGTTGGGATATTTTGCGAACACGACATCGCCAAGCACGAAAGGCGCCATCCGCGCCCAGCCCCAGAAGGCCATGTCAACGACCGTATAGCTGTCATCGACCATGTAGCGGCTGCCCGCAAGATGGTCATTGAGAACGCCGTAGTGGCGATGCGCCTCGAACTGGTAGCGGTTGTGGGCGTAATCCAGGTCTTTCGGCGCGAAGTGCTTGAAATGCACGGCCTGCCCGGAATAGGGCCCCAAGCCCGTTGCGATGAACATCAGCCAGGAAAAAAGCTGCGCACGGTTTTTCGGCGTATTGGCGGGCAGAAACTTGCCGGTCTTCTCGGCAAGGTACATCAGGATCGCGTTACTATCGAAAACGAACACCCCATCGTCATCGATCGCGGGGACCTTGCCGTTCGGATTGATCTTCAAAAATTCCGCCTTGAACTGGTCTCCCTTGCGGGTATCGACCGGCACCAGTTTATAGGGGAGGCCGGACTCCTCCAGAAACAGAGCGACCTTGTTCGGATTGGGCGCACCGTTGAAGTAGAACTTGAGCATTCAAAAATCTCCCTTTGTTGTTGTGGACGCGGAAAATCTGGCGCGGCGGCAAAGGCCACGAACGCAATGTCCATGCTCAAATTCGGGAAGGTACGCAACCGACGAGTTCGTGAGGAGTGCCAGAAAATTGAAGATGGGACAGCAAGCGTAGGGCGGATGAGCCGCAAGGCGTAATCCGATCTCGATGACGTAATGGCGGATTACGCGAAGACGCCAGTCCTTCCTACGGGCTGCCGCGAACGATGTACTGGGTCCTTTGGGCGTGAAGTGCAAGTTTACGCTGAAGGACATGACATACCAGTAGATGTAGGGTGGGCAAAGCGAAGCGTGCCCACCATCAACATTCACGCTGCCTGATTGTGGTAGGCACGCTTCGGCCCTCGCGCGTTGAGCTGCCGCGGACGCGATCGCTTTGCCCACCTACAGCTCTACGGCTCTCGCTTGTGTCAGGGCGATGAGCTCAGGTCCGCCACGCGGGTCGCAAGGTTCACGGGCCAAGAGGCGTGCTCGTGGATGGCGAGCCAATTGCCGTTGATCTTCTTGTAGACGTCGGTAATGCGAAGGGTAAAATCCAGGGGGTTGCCATCCTTGGTGGTACCCGTGACGCTGAAGAAGAAGCGCCCATATGCGAGGTTGCCCTCGGACTCGCTTTTCCAACCGCTGACCGCGGCACGAACGCCGCCTGGGTATGTGGCCAAAAAGTTCGCCCAGTCCTGGCGAAAGGCTGCTGCGCCGACGTATTGGCGCGGGGGAATGCCGTCGAAGACGACCAGCGTTTCGCCGGGGACATTGTCGGGCACATAGTACTTCATGATGCCGTCCAAATCATTGGCGTTGACCGCGTTGACGAGGCGCTCGAGCGATGCGTAGATCTCGCACGTATCGTTCGACGCCGCAGATGTGGAAGAAGACATGGAAATTTCTCCTCGACGCAACGGCATATCACCACAAGCTACGGGTAATTAAAGGGCTAGACAACCCTTGCGTGTTGCCCACATGCCCACAGCCACAAGCTTCAATCGCATGACGGATTCGGGAAATGTAGGGTGGGCAAAGCAAAGCGTGCCCACCATCGACATTCACGCTGCCTGATTGTGGCAGGCACGCTTCGGCCCTCGCGCGTTGAGCTGCCGCGGACGCGATCGCTTTGCCCACCCTACGGCTCTACGGCACTGATTTGCCCGTCGCGTCCAGCCCTCTTTCGAAAAAAAAATCGCTTCGCGGGTTGGTAGAAACAGCTTATCGATTCGCACGTCTCGCGCCCGATAAGAGGGGCGTTTCGCGATCGTCACGAACGTTGGGCGCGGGATGCGGTGGACGCAGGCTGCGTTACTGACGAGAGCGCGGCTTGCGGACGGCGAAATCGTGTGGTCCTGATGCCCCGACGCTGGCATCAAGTTGGCGGCGAAAGCTGCAGGCGACGGTGGCAAGAAAGCCCGGTCACCGGGGAGAGCGCGCTATAAGCCGTTAAAACCATTGCGCGGGGAATGCCGGGCGATTCCGGTGTGACCGTGGTGACTACGCTTGTGTGCTTTTTCATTCGC
>Ga0210394_10004174_pt1 | contig 17115 bp, 14 predicted proteins | sample IncBWC12MmetaG_FD_160121 | JGI IMG/M metagenome (GOLD analysis project Ga0210394, IMG submission 160121) | Forest soil microbial communities from Barre Woods Harvard Forest LTER site, Petersham, Massachusetts, United States - Inc-BW-C-12-M | ecosystem: Environmental > Terrestrial > Soil >... | reverse complement strand
ATCTACCAGGCTCTCGACGGGCGCGTTTCGCTCTACCACGGCGACACCCGCCTCGAACACTCAGCCATCCCAGGGGGGTGACACTTTTATGTTGCCGTTAGGGTGACAGAATCACGTTGCTACAACATTCCAAATATCGGCGTCCTCCTGGCGTTTCGCGCCCTTCCACTTGTGCCGCAGGGTTTTTTTCAGGTGCTGCGGCCAATGCAGCCAGTCATAACCGCCTTCCAATTTGGCTTTCAGGAACTTTTCGTCGTCCCAACTGTTGATGGGAAGCCTCGGCAGGAAGAAGCGATGGTCTCCTCGCGAAGCACGTCCCAGTATGGTGGTCACGCCGTTGTGATAGCCGGCGCTTTGCAGCTCCGCGTCGAGAAATTTCTTGAACCCCGCGTCTTCCTCCGGGAAGGCGTACGGATACGCGAACGAAACCACCTGCTCACCCAATTGGTCTTGGATGATTTCCTTGGAGCGCTTCAGCTCGTTTCGCACCTGCTCCGGTTTCTGCTCGCGCAGAATCGGGTGCGATATAGTGTGCGATCCGAACTCGATCCCTTGCTTGCGCAATTCGCGCACTTCACTCCAGCTCAAATACTCCGCGCCGTCGATTTTTGCCGGGGCGTCTTGAATCCTGCTGGTGGCCAGGTAAATCGTGGCCGTGAAGCCGCATTCCTTCAGTACCGGCAAAGCTTCCTTTACAAAATCCCGGTAGCCGTCATCGAAGGTGATCACGAACGCTTTCGCGAGATCCGCGCCGCGCTGGAACCTCTCGACTACTTCCCCTGGCGCCAGCGTCTTGTAGCCCATGCGGCGCAAGCTTCGCATCTGTTCCACGAAAATTCGTGGCGCGGTGTTGATCTGGTAGTAGGGGTGCGATTTTCCGAAGAGATTCTCGGAAATGCTGTGGTACATCAGGATCGGAACCCGGGTTCCCTCTTTCGGCCCCGCGATTTTTGTCACCGGGAGCGCCACGTTCATCGCGACAAGACGATCCAAGCGCGCCATGGCTAATTAGACGGGAAACCGGTGTGCGATTTCAATGTTTGCAAGGTGAGGTGAGGAAGCAACCCGTTGTTTGTTGCGGGCTGCGGATGCCATCCACGAAGATTGGCTCCGCTGGGCAGGGAGCCAACCTTCATGGATCTTACATGTGGGAGAACAATCTCGATGCGCTTGGTCAGCGCGCGGTGCTCATGCGAGAAGCGACGAATTCGCGAGTCTTGCTGACCACTTCGTCTTGTTGCGATCGGGTGAGCTGTGGGAACATCGGCAAGGAAACGATTTCCGCGGCAACGCGTTCCGTCACCGGGAAATCACCCTTCTTGTAGCCAAGGCCCTCATACGCTTTTTGCAGATGCAGTGGAATCGGATAATGGATGCCGGTGGCGATTCCCGCTTCGGCCAGGTGCGCTTGCAAAGCTTCCCGGTCGTTCACGCGCACGACGTAGAGGTGGTACACGCCTTTGGTCCAGCTTGCTTCCTTCGGAAGGACCATTCCTTCGGCGGAATCGGTGAATAACTCGTGATAACGATGCGCCAGCGTGCGGCGCGATTCATTCCATTTCGCCAGATGACGCAGCTTCACGCTCAGCCATCCCGCTTGAATCGAATCCAGCCGGCCGTTGTAACCTTCGATGTCGTGGTAATACTTCTTGGCTTGGCCGTGATCGCGAATCATCTTCATGCGCTTGGCCAGCGCTTCATCGTTGGTCGTGGTTGCGCCTGCTTCGCCGCACGCACCCAGGTTTTTGCCGGGGTAGAAGCTAAATGCCGCTGCAAGGCCCATCGTTCCGGCCTTTTTCCAGACGTTGTCTTTTTTAGAAAAATATTCTGCGCCGTGCGCCTGGCAAGCGTCCTCAACGACGAATAGGTTGTAGCGTTTGGCAAGGTCCAGAATCGGATCCATGTCCGCAGTCTGTCCGTACAGATGAACCGGCACGATTCCGACAACCGGCTTTTTGCGCTTCTTCTCGATCAGTTTTCCGCTTGCTTGGTCGAAGGAGCATTCGTTTTCGAAATACCCGCGCAGCTTGGACGGGTCCATCGTGTAGGTCTTTTCGTCCACGTCTACAAAAGCGATCTGCGCACCCGCTTGCGAAATTGCCTCCGTCGTGGCGATAAAAGTGTGTGGAACGGTAACGATAATTTCCCCGGGCTGCACTCCAGCGGCCATGAACGCGAACCGCAACGCGTCGGTCCCGCTATTCACGCCCACGCAGAATTTCGCGTCACAAAACTTGGCGAACTCGTTTTCGAAGTTTTCGACCATCGGGCCGCCGATGAATCCCGCCGTCGACAGCGCCTTTTCCACCACCGCCAGAAGTTCCGCCTTCAATTCCTGGTGCGGTGTAACCAGGTCCAAAAACTGGATTTTCGTTGGGTTCGCCATGAACGTTATTTCTTCTCCTCGGTTAGATATCGCAAAACTCTTGCCGGATTTCCCGCAACAATCGCATTTGCTGGAACATCCTTGGTGACTACACTGCCTGCGCCCACGATCGCGTTTTCGCCAATCGTGATCTTGCTCAAAATCGTGCAGCCCGAGCCGATGGATGCACCCTTGCGCACCAGGGTCTTTTCGACTTTCCAATCTGCTTCGGTTTGCAACCCGCCGGTTGTGGTTGCCGCGCGCGGGTAGCTGTCGTTGATGAATGCGACGTTGTGTCCAATGAAAACGTTGTCCTCGATGTCCACACCCTCGCAGACAAAGGTATGGCTGGAAATCTTGCAACACCGCCCGACTCGCGCGTTCTTCTGCACTTCCACAAATGCGCCAATTTTGGTTTCGTCGCCGATTTCGCAGCCGTAAAGATTGATGAAGCTAGATAGTTTTACGTCTTTGCCCAGCTTTACGGAGGGAGCGATGCAGTTGTACTGGCTCACAGAGTCACCAGTTCGCCGCGCTTGCTTACCGACTTCTCGGCGGCTTCCAGCAGCCGCACCACGCGCAAGCCGCTGATGCCATCGTTAAACGGTTTGGTGTTTTCGTTGATGCACTTCAGGAAGTAGGCCGTTTCCGCCCGTAACGCTTCGATCTGCTCTACCTGCGGCGACAACATGTCGCCGGAACGGTAACTCACCAGCAATTGATGCAGGTTGCTGGGGTTTGTGGACATGCTCACGCCCTTGTCGTAAACCTTGATTTTTTCGTCCGCTTCCAGATCGTTCCACACCAGCATTTTCTTTTCGCCGCCGATCAGCGTGGTGCGCACTTTGACCGGCGAAAGCCAGTTCACGTTGATATGCGCGATGATGTGTTTCGGGAAATACACGGTGATGAAGGCCACGTCCTCGACCCCGTTCAAATGCCGTTCGCCGGTGGCTACCACAGCTTGCGGCTTTTCCTTGATCACGTGATCCATGATGGAAAGATCGTGTGGCGCCAGGTCCCAGATTACATTCACGTCATGCTGGAACAGCCCGAGGTTTACGCGCAGGGAATCGTAATAATAAAGATCGCCAAGCTCTCCAGCATCGACCAACTGGCGGATCTTTTTCACCGCGCCGGTGAACAAAAAGGTGTGGTCCACCATGATCTGCAGATTCTTGCGTTCCGCCAGTTCGATCAACTCTTCCGCCTGCACGACGCTGCAGGTGAACGGTTTTTCCACGAATACGTGCTTACCGTTTTCGAGGGCCTGTTTGGCGATTTCGTAGTGGGTCCACACCGGAGTTACCACCGCAACAAGATCAATGTTCTTAGACTTCAAAACATCCAAAGGCTCCGTCGTAAATGCGATGGAAGGATGAGCCTTCTTCAAGCGCGCTTCTGCTTTCGGGCTTTTGTCACACACTAAAACCACTTCCGAATCGTCGTGGGTATGAAAGTTGCGCACCACGTTCGGACCCCAATAACCGTAACCAATTACGCCAATGCGGATCATTCAGTCTCCTTTAGTTCCTTTCGTGGAGGGGCGGGTGGGCAGTTTTCTTCACCCGCTCTGGGGCGACTTCTTGCAGAACTTATTGCAGAAGTGGCTTGGCAGCAGCCAGGGGACGTTAGCTACAGTCAAGCCAAAAACTGAGGTGAACAATAATCTTGCGAATCGGGCCGCAGTGACCGCCCGAATCTTTTTTAGTGTGCGCCGTCCGCGGAAACTACCGCGCCAGGCGTGCGAACCAGAATCTTCAGATCCAGCCAGATCGACCATACGCGCGCATACTTCAAATCCAGTCGCACCATGTCATCGAATTGCGTGCGGCTGCGGCCTTCGACCTGCCAAAGTCCGGTGATGCCGGGCTTGATTTCCAGAACGCGGCGGCGGTGCCACACATCGTAAGCCTTGAACTCGTATTCCAGCGGCGGGCGAGGACCGACCAACGACATTTCGCCGATCAAAACGTTCCAGAACTGTGGTACTTCGTCGAGACTCGTCTTACGCAGAAACGCGCCTACGGGAGTTATGCGCGGGTCTTTTTGGATCTTGAAGGTAACTTTCTCACCGTTCTGGGCCGCTCCGGCTACCTGGCCGGCGATAAACTTGGTCACGTACTCCTCGTGGATCTTGCTATCGCAATCGTTCCGCATCGAACGGAATTTCAGGAATGTAAATTTCTTGCCGAACTGCCCGAGCCTTTCCTGGCGGAAAAATACCGGCCCCTTGGACGTGGCCCGAACCAGAATCGCAATAATCATGAACAGTGGCGACAGGAACAGAAGAGCCGCGGCACTCCCGGCGATGTCGATGGCGCGTTTGATGCCCAAAGCGAATTTCCGTGAAGGCGCTTTGCGGTGAAGATCCGGATACAAGCTGATGCTTGCGGAATCGTCATCCGAATTTCCGCTTTCCTTTTCTTCGGGGAAGAAATGGAACGAGAGGGTGATTTGTGCCGCTTTCTCCAGGCCGAGAATGCGTTCGAACGCCTCACGAAATTTCTCGGTCAGACGCACGCGTATATCCCGCGCTTCGGCTTTCCCAATTTCCGTGCAGATGATGCCCAGCACCTGATCCTGCAGGTACCATCCGATGATGTCGGTTTCCCGAGTGATTTCGCAGAGCGTCTGGGTAATCTTTTCTGCCGTCCGCAATTTCTGAGTGCCGTAGAGAGCGTCTTTGACATCCAGCAGCAACAACGCGTAGCGCTTTTGCGCTCTTTCTGCACGCCGACGTTCCAGATACAACATGGAGACAAATGCTTCTTCTGAGAGGACTATGCGCGTGGAAACCTCACGAACCTTGGGCCCGAAGAAGCTTGAAGATGCTTCCCGTTCCTTTGGCTCGCGTGGTACCGCTGCGCGGATTCGACCGATGGTCATCGTTTCTTCTTTCACTGCGGAGACTAAGTTATTTTCCATTGTGATTACTGCTCCAAGACCGCGACTGCCGAGTTGCGTCCGCTGTAAGCCTGCGCTACCGCAACTGTTTTTGTTTCCCGCACCGGCGTAACCCATGCAAGATCGACTTCCATCGCCACCGACCTTTGCAGCAGCGTCACGGACAGAACCACTCGGTTGCTGCCCTTGAAGTTGGTCAAAATCCCCTCAAGATCGACCATGCTGCGGTAGTTCACTCGTACCCGTTCCCCTATTGCGAAGTACGGACACGGCTCGTTTTTCAATCCCGACGCAAGCGCTTGCCGAATGGAGTCCAGTTCGCCATCCTCGACCGGCATGGGAGTCCGGCCGATTCCCACGATCTGCTGCACGCCCGGAATCATCAACACTGGGCGACGATTCTGAAGATCGAACCGGCAGAATAGATATCCTGGGAAAAGCGGCTGCTCCACTTCCTTCTTTCGATCTGACCACTGGCGCGTACTCTTGTAGATCGGAAGAAAGCATTCGAGTCCCTGGCCTTCCAGGTGGTTGGCGATGATGGATTCCCGGCGCGACCAAACCTGCAGCGCGTACCAAGGAAACCCCGCTGTTGCCGAATCCACTCTGTAGCCTTCGGAATTCAAGTTAAGCTCTCTCCTTAGGGTCCATCCGGTAGCCTCGATTCCCGGCTCTGCAAGCTACCGCCACTGGAGTCCCATCGGACTCATGGAATGAATGGCAATTCCTCTGCCATTGCGCGGGCTCATCCGACCCCTTTTTCGAGAATTTGCGCAAAGTCATGTTGCTGATAATAAATAACTTATTGTTTTTGGGGATCGAGCGGTATCCGGCGCCGCCGGGCGTCTCACGCAAGAGAGAAAACGAATGCCCATTTGTTCTAAACAGCTGCCCGATGTCCGCGCTCATGGTGTCTGGTAGAACCTTCTCCGGGACCAATCGTAGCTTTGCCGCAGCTGTGGGGAAGCCGTGAGTAACTCTAGTTCCGGACGAAATATCCCTTAGCACGATGACGCCCAAATTACTGTATTTGTGGAACTTACCTACATCGAAGGCCCTACCCGCACTGTGTCCCGGCGACCAAGGCATCCAGGCGCTTGAAGACGTTCTGAAAACAGGACCAACCACATGGTCCGCTCGATCCTCGTTGAATAACCGCCTGAGAATCCATCCGACGTCACGTGTGCATTGGCCTTTAAACACGCTTCCAGCAGGTCCTGGAGCTCTGGAGGAAGACATCTGTAATACTGACCGAACACTCGGGGTAAGTCTCTGTCGAGTCGCGGAACGGATTTTCGTCCACGCACAGGAGAATTTTGTCCAATAAGCGCCTGCAACCCAAGGGAACGTCGGTGAATATCCGCTCAGGACAGCTACGCAAACTCTGGTTGCTCTATGCGCTGTTTTCTTTGGCGTGCTTGCTACTGTTTTGGCAACCTGTGGAGACTGTCGCTCAACTCTGTCTCAGGAATGAGAATGCGTCTCATATTGCTCTGATACCTCTGATCTCTGGATGGCTACTCCTTACCGATTCCAGGAAGCTTTCGCCGCCAGATAAACCCGATTTCGCGGCATCGCTAAGCGGGTTTCTCCCGGCACTCCTTGTGGCGTTTCTCTGCTGGAGATGGAACGCTTTGAGTCCAAGCACAAAGCTGGCCGGATACATTCTTGCGTTAATTTTCGCGCTGGCGGGCGGGTTCGCAGCAACCTGGGGCCTCGCGGAACTCAAGAAACGGTGGTTCCCTTTTGCCTTTCTCCTGTTTGCCGTTCCACTGCCGGACTTCCTGCTGAATCGGATAATCTATGCGTTGCAATCGGGATCCGCGGCTGTCACCGAATCAATTTTCGATCTGACTGGCGTTCCAGCTCTACGCGAGGGATTTGTATTCCATCTCCCGCGCGTGAGCATTGAAATTGCGCAGGAATGTAGCGGGATCCGCTCGAGTATTGCGCTCCTGATTCTGGCGGTTCTGGTTTCTCATTTTGCCTTCCGGCCGTTCTGGAAAAAGGCAGCGTTTGTCTGTGCTGGATTGGCGATGATGGTTATCAAGAATGGCATCCGCATATCAACATTGACGCTTCTAGCCCTCTATGTCGATCCCGGATTCTTGTTCGGAAAACTGCATCGTCAGGGGGGATTTCTGTTTTTCTTGCTTGGACTGGCCCTTCTGCTGCCTGTTTTCTGGCTGCTCAGGCGTGGAGAAAAAGCACCGAAGCGGGAAGCTCCCGCAGTTCAAGGGAAAATCGAGTGAAGCTAACGAATACCGCGGAATTTGCCGCGTAGCGCTGGCTCAGACGTTCTTGCCGGCCTCGCCCTTTTCGCCTGAGTAGCCATAGTAGTAAGTCCCGTAGCCCTCGTGGCGGTCAACCCGGTTAAGCACCACGCCGAGCAAGTTCTTTTCGCGAAATTCCGTGGACGCTTTCTCCGCAACTTCAAAATCCGTGGATCCCGCGCGGACCACGAAAATCACACCGTCGCACATATCCGCCAATATGCTGGCATCGTGAACGGCCAAGGCCGGAGGTGAATCCAGAATCACCCAGTCAAACACCTGTGCCATTCTGTCCAGCAACTGACGCATGCGATCGCTGTGAAGCAGCTCGCTTGGGTTGGTAACGTCTTCCCCACCGGGAATCAGACAAAGATTCCCCTCGGGGCCCACTTGCATTACCTGAAATTCGTCCGCGTCCCCGCGCAGGTAATCCGCCAGGCCCGGTTTTTCCGGTGCTCCGAACGCTCGATGAAGACGGGAGGCGCGAAGGTCCGCGTCAATCAACAGCACCCGGCGTTCCGGCTGCCGCACGATGGACTGCGCCAAATTCGCAACTGTGAAGGTCTTCCCTTCTTCAGGCAGACTGCTGGTAATTAGAAGCTTCCGCAACGGGCGAGTGGCGGCAATCTGATATAACCGCGAGCGCAATGTTCGAAACTTCTCCGCACCCACGTGGTCCGCGCGATCCGGGGCAAATACGCTTGCGCCTGGCTCCAGGCGCCAGGCCGGATGCTGGCACTTCGTCACAAATTCTTCGAATCGGAATACGACCCGGTCGCGCCCTGTTAGCAGTTCTGCTTTGCCGTCCACCGGCAAGCTCTCTGCTACGACGGTGCTGGCCAATCCCTCCGACGTAACGTCGACGGACGTTCCATTCGATCTGCCGGCAAGATTCGCGTGGCGTTCTTGCGCGGCCTTCTTCAGTGCTTCATGGATCCGACTCATCTATCTTTTCCCCTTGTAATTCTCTACGGGTCTCAGGCCTTCAATGCCTTGGCCGAATCGAATTTTCCGGCGTCCTTGTGGTGCTTCGAACTCTTCGCATACAACGCCTGCTCCAGGCTCGGCACCATCGTTAGCACCGGCATTTTCAGTCCGAGCTCAACGTCACGTTCCGTGTACATCGCATGATCCATTGTTGCTAGCAGGTACAAAACGGCGAGAGCTAAAACCAGTCCCGCTCCCAAACCGCCACCCAAGAACATAGGGACTTTCGGAAAGGAAGGCTCGTTCGGCAATGTAGGCGGATCCAGCACGCGGAAATTACCGCTCTGCTGCTGACTTTCCCGCTCCGTAGCCATTGCGGCGTTCGCGCGCTTCTTCTGCAACTCGTTGTAGAACTCCTGCGCCGTCTGGTAGCTGCGCATTAATTCCTTCAACTGCTCTTCAATCATCGGGCTCATTTGCACGCGGGCCTGCAATTGACTGATTTGTTGCTGTATCTGGCCCTGACGGGCTGTCAAGTCGGTGATGTTGAAATCGTCCTGCTTGATCCTCGTGCGAAGCTGAGAAAGTTGCGGCGGCTCGTGAAGCTTTACCTGCGTGGCGGTCATCGGGCCTTTTACGGCCGGCTCCTCGGCGATACGTTTCTTCAGGTCTTCCAATTGCGACCGCATCTTGACCACATCCGGATGTTCCGGTGTGTAGCGGAGCAGTAACGCGTTGTATTGTTCCTGCAGCATGGCTAGTTGCTGTTCCTGGGTCTCGGGATTTACCTGCCCGCTCTGAGCCAACTTCCAGTTTTGCTCCGCTTGTGCCAATAGTGATTCGGTTATCGTCTTGTCCTGCTGCGCTCTGGCAATGGCTTGATTATTCGTCTCCAGTTGCGTGTTATACGTGGTGATCTGGCTTAAATTCCTTTGAACTTCCTCGGGCAGCGATCCCAAGTATCGCTGTTTGAACTGCGCCAGTTTCGAATCCTGTTCGTCCAGCTTGGCCTTCGCTTGATCCACCTGTTCGTTCAGAAATTTCGTGGTGTCTTCCGCAACACCAATCTTGATCTCCGCATTCTGCTTCATGAACATGGAAGTCATTTCCGCGCAGATTTTCTGAGCCATTTGCGGATCCGGAAAAGTTACCGATATTTGGAATCCGGGAGGCTGCCGTAGTGCGGAGCCCACCATGGGCTGCATCAAGTCCACATCCACCGCTTTCCGCAGCCTGGATTCCAGCGCCTCGATGCGCTCGGTGCCACGCTCATCGGCGTACAAATTGAACTTTTCAATCACCGGTTGGAGTTGCGAACTGCTTAATACTTGCGATTTCATTGACGAAAGGTGCCGGTTCAAGTCGTCGCTCATCACGGGCGGGACATAGTCGGAGGAAACCGACGCCTGTTCGATAAGCACTGTCGTAATTGAAGTGTATTTCTTCTGCAGCACCCGCGTCGCACCGTACCCAATCGCGCCAAACATCAGCGTGGACAGCACTGGGATCCACCAGAACCTCCGGAAGATCCTCTTCACGTCCGCCATCGAAATTTCGCCATTACGTACCATTATGCTGTTTCCTCATTCTGTTGCCGGAATGTGCTCGAAAAGTTGCTCCTGCCTGGGCAGTGTAATAGCCTAGGGGGAAGTGTTCCATTGATGAGCAAGCCTGGGTCCAACTTATCGCTACACGCCTCTGGGCCCATTTTCCCATTCCAGTACGTAAACGGCTCATTTATAAACACTTAAGTGCCGCGTGGCCAGGTTCAGACTGGGAAGCTAGATCTTCCGGTGTTTTCCCCGCTCCCCGGTGGAACAAAAGTAGCACCTTTCTCCCCTATTTTATCCCAGACGTCGGGGTTCGCAGCGTTACTTCTTCCGCTCCTATTCTAACCGGCAATGGCGGCTTTGCTCGCCTTAGTACGCTAATCTTCCTAATATACGTAATATACGAGCCGATGAAAACGCTAAAGCAAATCAATGCCGCTGGGCGGCGAATTCCACCTTGTTGTCCTACGCGGACTTTTACCATTCGACCATCCCCGGGCTCAGGAAACGGGCTTCTCTCCGCGAAATCCCTTAAACAGTCATTTCCACTCCTTCTCTTGTGTTTATTGGTTCTCGGCGGATGCGCAAGAGATCCAAAGTTTCTGAAGCAAAAATATTTGAAGGAAGGCAATCTTGCCTTCGAGCAGGGAAAATATCCCGAAGCCAGTATCTTGTACGGCAAATCACTTCAAGCAGACCCGCTTTTTGCGGAGGCCCATTACAAACTCGCGCTGACACAAATGAAATTGGGTACTTGGTCGTACGCCGCCGTCGAAATGTCGCGGGCGATAGAATTGCAGCCGGATCTCTGGGAAGCTCAACTGGAGCTTGGAAAGCTTCAGCTAGCGGCGGGAAGAGCACAGGAAGCCAGGGATCGCGCGCTACTGATTCTCCACGGCAATCCCACTCGTTATGAAGCGCAGATGCTCCTTGGAAATTCCGATCTCGCTCTCGGAAACCGGGATCTTGCCCTGCAAGAAGCAGCCGCCGCCATTCCCATGGCGCCAGACAGTGCGTCCGTCTATCTGAATCTCGCACAGGTGCAAGCCCGCTCCGGACTATTTGCGGATGCAGAGGCGAATATCAAGAGGGCGCAATTGTTGGAGTCCCATTCAGTGGTCCCACCTATGACTCTGGGATTCTTGTACCAGCAACAGAAGCGCTGGTCCGAAGCGGAGAATCAATTTCAAGGCGCAATTGAGGTTGCTGCGAAGGATCCCGCTCCCCGTGCAGCGCTGGCGAATCTGTATTTTGCCCAAGGCCAGATAGCACAGGGAGAGGCGGTTCTTGCAAAGGCGAAAGAGGACTTGCCGGATGTTCCCGCGGCTTATCGGTTATTGGGGGATTCCTACCTAGTGCGGGGCGACTCGCAAAAAGCCCTTGAAGAATTCGGTGCGCTGTCAAACAAATACCCAAACGACCTCGGCGTCCAGAAAACGTATCTCCAGCTTTTGCTGCGGAATCAGCGGCTAGAGGATGCGGCGCAACTTTATCGTGCCATCTCACAGAAATTTCCGGAGGACGGAGAAATCCTGGCATTGAACGGGCAATTGCTCTTGCAGCTAAAGAAAATCGACGAGGCCATCGTGGCATTTCAGTCCGGTCTGGTCCTTGCACCCGACAACGCCGTCGGCCACTTTTCCCTCGGGGAGGCTTTTCGCGAAAAAGGGAATTTGTCTCAGGCCGAAACGGAATGGCGAGAGGCCGTTCGTCTTCGCCCTGGTTTTGTGGAGGCCTGGGCGGCGCTCGCTTCCAGCGCAACCCAGCGATCCGACTGGCGAAGTCTCGAAGACATCGGCACTCGGTTGATGAAAATTGCTCCGAATTACCCGGAAGGATACCTCGCTCACGCCACCGCCAGAGCAAACCTCTCCGACCCTGCGGGCGCGGAAATTGATCTTCTACGGCTCCAGCAGCTTGCGCCGCAAAGTCCTCTGTCCTATCTAAAGCTGGCAAGTCTGCGCTTGAGTCAACAACGCCGGCCCGAGGCCGAAGCCCTGTTCCGTCAAGCTCTCGCGCGAGATCCGGACTCCCTGGAAGCGGTGCAGGGCCTCGTCCAGATTGCCTTGCAGCAAAACAAGCCGGAAGAGGCGCTGCGGCTAACGGAGCAGCAAATCGCGCGCTCATCCGATCGCGCCGGGCTGTATTTTCTGCAAGCCAGACTCTTTCAGCAACTCAAGCAACACGATCGAGCGGAAGCTTCGGCTGCCAAGGCTGTGGAATTGGATGGCAAGAATGCGACCTACCTGGCGTTTCACGGGGAGTTGCAATCGGCCGCAGGCCAGAAGGAGCAGGGTGTCGCCACTTTCCAACGGGCCATTGAAGCCTCTCCCAATGACCCACGCCTGTACCTCGCTATCGGGGGCATTTATGAATCCCTCGGCAATTGGTCCGACGCCCAGGCTTCCTACGAGAAATGTTTGGGCATTCAGCAGGGCAATCCGCTGGCCGCAAATAATCTGGCGTATCTCTTACTCGAGCATGATGGCAACGTAAACGTGGCTCTCAGTCTGGCGCAAACCGCACGCAAGGGTTTGCCCAATCTGCCAAACACAGCCGATACTTTGGGTTGGGCCTATTTTCATAACGGCGCCTATTCCGTCGCGGTACCGCTGCTCGAGGAAGCAGTCAGGCAAGAGCCCAAGAATCAGGGTTATCGTTATCATCTCGCGCTGGCCTATCAGCAGCTCAATAACGCCAGCCGAGCTAAGGTCGAATTTGAAAAGGTCATCAATCTAGATCCCAAGTCGCCAGTCGCCGAAGACGCCCGCCAAGGCCTGACACGCATCCCCAGGTAGGGAGTTCTTCACGGCGTGTTCACAATTTGCCTTTAACGCAGTCGGAAGCCCGCGGCCTGGCATTGCGTGCAGTTCGCGAATCAAAGTTCGCTTGAAAAGGAGTTCTACAACGAGGTTCGGGTTACGGTCTTTGTTACCCGTTCTCGTTCTCATCCAAAATGCCCCTTCGCGTGTCTCGATTGTCCTACTGGATTCCCGCCATTGGCGTCGGAATTCTGATATCCACTTTCTCCACCCACTATTTCAGCTCGGATCACACCGGCAGCGTCATCATTCCATTCTTTCATTGGCTCATTCCCTCCCTGAGCGAGCGGGAGTTGCACATTGCCCACGTTTTGATCCGCAAGCTGGCTCACGTGACGGAATTTGGAATATTCAGCACTGCGGTGTTCATCGGCGTGCGTGGACCTCGCCACGGTTGGCGCTGGAATTGGGCAATTGTTACCTTGCTCATCGCCGTAGCCTACGCTGCACTGGACGAATGGCATCAATCGTTTGTGCCCCTTCGCGAGCCACGGGTACGCGACGTCATGATCGACTCGTTTGGAGCCTTGCTGGCTCAGTCACTCGTGTGGTTTTACGCTATAACGCATCGGAGCCCCGCAAACTCCACGGAGCTCCGAGCAACTTTTGATTGAGTGTTTGATCGAGCTTCGCGACGAACACCCTATTCGATTAAGGGACCAACGCCGAAGCCTCATTCGAGTTGTCGCTTTCGTTGCCGCTGCCGTCTACGGCCGTAGTCACGTAGAAGTACGTCGTTCCGCTCTGCACACTCGAATCCGTGTATGCCGTAGAGGCTACCAATCCGCCACTAATCTTCGTGTAACCCGTACCGCTCACCGTGCTGCGGTACACGTTATATCCGGAGACCGTGGAAGTGCTCGCGATCCAGCCTAGCGTTACGCTGTGCGTTGCCGGCTGGACAGCGGTGCCGGAGAGAGAAATCGTCGAGGGAGATCCACTCGCATTGCTGGTCAGCGTCACACTGCCCGCCGCGTTGCCCGCAGTCGTTGGATTGAAAATTACGTTGAAGGTCAAACTCTGCGATGCAGAGAGGGTCACCGGCACCGCTGCCCCGGTCAAGGAAAACCCGGCGCTGCCGCTGAGGCCGATCTGGGTAATTTTCACGCTGGCGTTTCCGGTGTTTGTCACCGTCACGCCATGCGTCGACGAAGTACCCGTGGTTACGCTGCCAAAGCTGAGGCTATTCGCGCTTAGCGATAGTGTCTGCGTTGCCGCTATACCGCTTCCGCTTAATGCGATCGTCGCTGGCGAATTCGGTGCAGTGCTCACTACGCTTACGCTGCCCGTCGCGCTGCCCGCAACGGTCGGCAAGTATTGAATATTGAAGGTGCTCGCCTGGCCCGGGTTTAAGGTGATTGGCAAGGTGACGCTTCCGGTGCTGTAGCCGCTGCCGCCCACGCTCACTTGCGAGATGGTCAACGCTGCCGTTCCGGTATTGCTCAATTGGATTGTCTGCGAAGCAGCGCTGCCGACTGAGACGTTGCCAAACGCAGCGTTCGTCGGGGTAATGCTCAGGGCCGCTTGCACGCCGCTTCCGCTAATCGGAATCACCGCGTTCGCACCCTGCGTGCTGGTCACCGTAATGTTCCCGGTGACAGACTCGGCGCTCACCGGAGTAAACGTCACATTTAGGACGGCCGTCTTCCCCGCCGCAATGGTCGTCGGCGTGGTAATTCCGCTCACGTGCACATCCTTACCGTTCACAGTGATCTGAGACAAAGTCATGTTGGCGTTGCCGTTGTTGGTTAGCGTTACGCTCTTCGCGCTGGCGTTGCCGGTGTTCACGTTGCCAAAGCTCAAGTTCGCCGGACTGGCGGAAACCGTCACCGATGCCGCCACGCCCGTACCACTCAGCGCCACCGCCGCAGGAGTGCTCGATGCGTTACTGGTAATGCTCACGATGCCCGTCAAGCCTCCTGCGGCGGCCGGTGCAAACTGCGCGCTAAAGGTCGTGCTCTTTCCCGCTGCAATCGACGATGGCGTGGTTAGGCCGGTCACGCTGTATCCCGCTCCGCTGACCCCGATCTGGCTGATCGTCAACGTACTGGTCCCCGTGTTTGTAATCGTAAAGTCCTGTGCTTTCGTTTGGCCGTCCACCACGCTTCCAAAACTGAAAGACGCCGGCGACACGCTAAGTCCAGGTTGTACCCCCGCGCCGCTCAACGCGATAGTTAGCGGTGTGCTGCTTGCGTCGTTGACTACTGATATCGTTCCCGTCGAACTTCCCGCGCTGGTCGGCGTGTAGGTCACGGTCAACGTGGCGTTATGCCCTGCGTCAATGGTCGCCGGTGTGGCGATACCGCTCACGGCAAATCCATTTCCCGTCACCTGAATACCGGAGATGTTCACTGCCGCATTGCCGGTGTTATTCAAAATGATATTTTGCGTGGCATGGCTTCCCGTGTTTACGTTTCCCAAATTAAGGCTCGAGGAACTCGCGCTCAATTGCGCCGACGCTTTCGTGGAACCCGTTCCAGTAAGCGCCACCGTAACCGTCGGGTTCGTTGGATCGTTGCTGGTAATGCTCACGCTCCCGGTGGATCCACTAGCCGCCGTAGGACGATAAGTGAGGCTTGCGGAAACGCTCTGTCCCGCGCTGATGGTCGTTAGCGTCGAAATACCGCTGATTCCAAATTCCGCACCGGTAACGCTGACAACCGACACGGTCAAGTCTGTCGCTCCTGTGTTCGAAAGGGAAACATTGCTGGTTCCCGTGGACCCGACGCTGACCGTGCCGAAATTCACCGCCTGCGAGCTCAAGGAAATCTGCGGCTGCATGGTAACTGCGGTGGCCGAAAGGTTTAATACCACTGGACTGCTTGTAGGATCGCCCTGAACAGATAGCGTTCCTTTGAGATTTCCCTTCGCCGACGGATTTACCGTCACGGCGAACGTGCCCGCCTGGCCTGGTTGAAGCGTCATCGGCATGATCATGCCGGACAGCGAGAACAGGGCATTCGAAAATGTGGCCTGCTGAATTGTGGTCGCAGTCTTGCTGGTGTTTACAACGGAAATACTTTGCGACGCTCTTTTCCCTATGGCTATGTTTCCGAAACTTACGTTTGCTGGGGTCACCTGAAAAGTCCCATTCGAGGCCGCATTCGGCGCACTCACCAGGGCGGAACAGCCTCCCAACACCAGAACCGAAACCACCAGAATCGAAACAACTAGAAAAGCTCCAATCCAAATTTGCCTGTCCGACGCTTGCCGAGACTTCCCTGCTTTGTACTCGCCCTGCCATTTACAACTTGTCATCCCTGCCTCCACCGTGTTCCCCCAAGCAGAGAGTAGGTGGGGTCCTAGTACGTGAATACTGGTGGGAAGACCAAATTAGGGTCAGCCGAACTCACTGTCCCGTGGAGCTATTGGGCCTGCTCGCGTGGCTGTCCCTCCCTCGCCCTAAGGACAATCCGGCATTTCGCGTATATTTACTTATTAAGTATCATGAATAAAAAGGTAATTTAAAGCAGCGGCCAGCGGGAATGGTTCTATTGCAGATTTCGCCGAGGGATGGTTGGAATTTTGCGGCTTGCGGCTGCGTCAGTCTGCGCCAACGTGCTGCGTTTGCAGTCGGTCTTGCGCATTCCGTAGGGTTTCGCGTCGTGTCGCCAACCCTGCGTCTCGGATCTTATAGATGAGCGCGCGATAGCTGATTTTTAGCGCTTGCGCGGTCTTCCGGCGGTTCCAGTGATTCGCGTGCAGCGTCTCCAGAATCACACTCTTTTCGAGTTCTCGGATGGCATCCTTTGCCAGTCGTTTCAGGGTAACCGGCGCTTGGCCGGCCGGAGTCACACTACGGTGCCCGTTGCTCCGGTTTCCCGTTGATTCCACATGCATTGCTGCGTCCGGGCCAATCAATACATAGCGAGCCACGCCATTTGACAACTCGCGCATATTCCCGGGCCACGGCAAATTTTTCAAGTACTCCGACATTCCCGGAGGAAAGTCGCTCGAGTTCATTCCAAACTGTTTCGCAAATTGCGCGCGGAAATATTCGGCCAAGGCTGGGATATCCTCACGCCGCTCTCGCAGCGGCGGCAATTCCAGACGGAACACTTGAATTCGGTAATACAGGTCTTGCCGGAAACGTCCCGCGGCAATCTCGGCTTCCAGACTCTTGTTCGACGAACAAATCACGCGAGTATCGACTCTTCGTTCGCTGGCATCGCCAAGTCGCGAAAACGTCCCGTCCTGTAAGAAGTGTAACAACTTGCTCTGAAGCTGCAGATCGAGGTCGGCAATCTCATCCAGGAAAAGAGTTCCGCCGT
>Ga0210394_10004173_pt1 | contig 17127 bp, 11 predicted proteins | sample IncBWC12MmetaG_FD_160121 | JGI IMG/M metagenome (GOLD analysis project Ga0210394, IMG submission 160121) | Forest soil microbial communities from Barre Woods Harvard Forest LTER site, Petersham, Massachusetts, United States - Inc-BW-C-12-M | ecosystem: Environmental > Terrestrial > Soil >... | reverse complement strand
TAAACTGCTCAGGTTGTTTCCAATCGCCACTCCAGTTCCAAGGGCCTGTAGCTCAGGTGGCTAGAGCGCGCCCCTGATAAGGGCGAGGTCGGTGGTTCAAGTCCACCCAGGCCCACCATCATAATCACCAATAAATACGCGGGCATTCTTACTTTTCCCCTTTCTGGGGACCTCCCCCGAAAAACCGATTTGTCAACCGTTTGTCAACTTGTCGGGCAAACGGATGCCAACACGTTAAGGGCTTTTCAGACCCTCCTGCCGGCTAATCCGGTCCTCGACAAAGAAAAAGACCGCCCTAGCTAGGGTCTCCCCGAATTGCGACCACCCACCATCGGCCGCTCGCCGATCATCCACGAATATTCGGACACCAGGGGTCTGAGACCGCGGTTCCCTCCCGCTTCTGCGGCTCTAGGCAGGCCGCACCGGCACCGGAACGCGCAGTCTCACGCGCACCTCTTCGTATACGGGTATCGCCAGAGCTTCTTCTACTTCTAGTGTGACTGCGATCGCATACGGAACGCGCTCAACGAGCTTCCTCGCATCTTCTCGACAATTGACCTTGAGAGTGATTCTGTCTCCGTCGACAAATGGAACGGCGGCTTCTCCTTCAAATACCTCGTGCTGAACTGTTCCTCTCCGAACTGCTTGATGATCAGCACATGTTCGATTCATCAGCAGCGGGCTCTCCGGAGAGGAGACCCAGAGAGATGCCTTGCGGTAGTTGCGGTGTTGTGAATTGACCGGCGAGGTCCAGCCCAAAGTAATCGTCAAACGTCGACGGCCACGAATCGCACTAAGGCTAGGTGGAAGTGGAAACGAATAGAGATTTCCATCCCCATCGGACAATTCGCCCGTGCCGATGACTGTGACACGCGAGTCCGATCCCTGAATCACACTACCGACAGCGGCCTGTCCGTAACCAAGGTAACGTGCCACCTGTTCTTTGATGTTGTCGTCTGGATGGAGTGTTTCAAGAATTGGGCTTAGCCACCGGGAATCTTCGCGCCAGGCCGCGCCATGAACTAGCAAGGCTTTAACAAGCAGTCCGATGCGCTCAGGCGGTATTGCATTGCCCAGCGAATCGATAGCACTGAGAATTTCGTCCGATGCGCGGACGCCGAGCGCGGTCGAGTTACTTGTGCCCCGCGTATATCGGGTAGCGGCAAGATTCCCTGCGATCGAACTGGGAGAGGCTACGCGGACGCCGGGAGCCCTACCGGTTTGTTGATCAGGCCGGAGAGTGGCAGGTTCGTTGTCTGGAGCTAGTTTCCAGTTGTAGAGTTGCCGGCCCCCATCGAACAGAACTTCAGGCTTGATCGCTCGTCTAAATCCAGGCCCAGCTGCGCTAATTGGACTCGGTACAATCATCCCCGGGTAAGGATCGATCCTGTGTCCCTCGAACGGACCGAGAGTCAAGTCTGAGTGACTTGCTCCTACAGTGATGGCATTCAAAGATTCGGCAGGCGATAAGACTCTACGGACATGAGCTTTCTGATGAACAGCGATAAAGACTTCCTCCGACAAGGCAGCGCGGTCCAGCTCGACTCTTTGCGAGTTCGTCTTAGAGATAGTGACCTCTTGCAAATAGTTTCCGGCGCTGACCAGAAAAAGTACGCCGTACTTCCAACTGAGCCAATCCAGAATACGTGCGAACGGGCTTACCGTTCCATCGAATGGGCGAAATGGATCTCCAATCGAAAGATTGATGACGCGGACGCTTGGTGCGACGGGCGGTGCCCCCCCTTCTTGTTCAAAGAGTCGGCGAACAGCTCGGTGAATTAGGTCGGGAACGCAAGTGTCGTGGGGTATGCCTTCATTCCGAGGCGAACGGAAGTCTCGCCGGTCCGGACGCATGATTGGCCTTAGATAGAGCGGGCGAGCGAGCGGCGAACTCTGGCGTTCAAGGTCTCCCTTAACGATTAGAGACGCCATTGCAGTGCCGTGCACTCGCTCGTTTGCCGGGTAGTCGGCTGCCCATCCGTCAGGATCGTCAACAATCAGACGATCGCGCAATACGACGTGGTTTTCGATTGGCAAACCATCGAGGAGTGCGAGTCTTGGCGCAGCCCGAGGTACTGCCAAAGGAACTCCGCCATCGCCCGGCTGATCGGGCGCTGGCTGGTCCGGTGGGCGGTGTGCCACAGCCTGACCGGAAGCGCGCACGAACATTACGTCTTCGCATTGCAACAGCTGGACTTGTTCACCTTGGATAATTCTTCTAGCCGCCGCAGAAGGCAATTGCCCTATTACTCCATGGTAGGCAATTTGTGGCAGGACCGCGCTATTTACGATCATTCCGCCGGACGCTTCAACTGCCCGACGAAATTCCTCCTCCGCCTGTTGCTGTCTTGCCGCGTCTCGTCGGAACCAAAGCTCGGCCTCAAAAAACAATTGTTCGCGAGCCCCATCGCGGAGTTCTTCCTCCCAGGCACGGAGAACTCCGGTATCTCGCAGTCTGTCCTCTACACCCCAAACACGGATATTGTGCAGATGTCGGAAGAGTTCCTTCCATTTGCCGAATCCGTATGCAAACTTTTCAGCTGGCGCGGTTTGATACAGGTTCCAAAGGCGAAGTAGTTCGCGGAGGGCGTCTTGGTTGCTAGCGACCAGAAACAGTCTGCCACCAAGTGGTTCCTGAGGATTTTCCCTATCGAAGAAATCTGCATCAGGCAGAATATCTTCGGCATCGAATTCTGCCATCCACTCCATGCCCGCTATTCGGCGGACAGCGTTCTGGAAATCTGTTACGGTTCCGACTGTCTCAAGAACGAGGACGCGTTCTGGCTCTGCCCCTCCGACTGCGGGCTGGACCGCGCCTCTTGCTGCTTCGAACATTCTCTCCAGTTCGAGGAGTCGTGGACTGATTCTTTCGCCCTGCCTTCCTGAGCCTGGATAGTGGGTGTGGTCCTGAGCTGATCCCAGCTTTGACCGTTCGGCGATTTCGTACGTTGGAAAAATCAGAAGGGGCCGGGTAGCCATCGATTGCTAACCTTTCCTTGCGGGCTGCAGTTGTCCACAGGCGAATCACGGAATCCGCGATCTTCTTGATTTCATGTGGCTCTGAAAGTGCCCTCTTTCGCATGATGTCCTGGGCCATGTCCTCCAGGGCTGAGAAACTCAACCCATTCAGCTGCTTCGCCAACGCCTGAGTTTTGAGCGACAGCCCGTCCTCTAACCGCTGTTCGAAATCTCGCAGCCATTCATTAATTTGAACTTGGGTAGGTCGAGGCAGCTCAATCTTTACCTGAAAACGCCGCCAGACGGCTCTGTCCAGTAGCTCCGGATGATTCGTAGCGGTAACTACTAGTACGTAGCTCGGCAGGCGGTCGATTTCTAGCAATAAAGAGCTGACAACACGTTTTATTTCTCCCGTCTCGTGTGTGTCGCCACGTTCCTTCGCTATTGTGTCGAACTCGTCGAAGAACAGAACGCATTTACGATTGCATACGAAATCGAACAGTTGTCGCACGCGCGAAGCAGTTTCACCCAGAAAGCTCCCGATCAAAGCGTCGTACCGAACTGAAAAGATTGGCACTGCCAGGGACTCTGCCAACCCCTCCGCTAGTGAAGTCTTGCCATTCCCTGGAGGGCCGGTCAACAGGACACGATGTCTCGGCTCAAGATTGTAGGATCGTAGTAAATCTGCCCTTTGCTGCTCTTCGACAAGATCGGAAACCGCAGACCTTACTTCGGGGCTCAGGCAGAGCTGTGTCAATTTGCGCTCGGGTACGCGTTCCTGAACTAGGCCATGGCCATTTGAGTCGTGAATACTCATAGTAACGATACTCTTGCTCATTGAGCGTAGTTGAGCATCCAAGGAATTCGCTAGAACATGATGTTGTTTTCCATGTTCTTCGGCAATCAAAGCCTGCGTGGTTCGCACGAGCAGATCTCGCTGACCAGACACGCCAGCTTTGACCAAGTTCAGGAGGAGGTCGGCGCGCGCCATCAAAGCTCCCTTTTCTAGATTAGGCACGACAGTCGTGCTGGATATGCCCGTCTCGCTGGATTATAAACCATCTGCGGTCGGCTCTGCCGAATTCGAAATAGTCCTTCGCGTCCTCTCGTGGCGATTCATCGATCGTCCGATTTCACGTTTGGTCTTGATTAGTATGAAGTTTACTATGTATAGCATACTAGCGCGCGGTCGTTACCTGTTCCGTTTGAATCATTGAAACTTGGGTGTCCCGCTGTGAATGAGGTGTGAAATGCTTTCAAATCTCGACAGCACGGGATGGGATTCGGACGAGAAAGAAATCCTTCGGGAGAATACCGCGCAATCGATTCACGAACATCTTGAATCACAGGACAACCTCCCTGCACAGTACGCTCGTCGTTGGATCTGGGAACTCTTCCAAAATGCCCTTGATGCAGCGCCAAGTGGAAATCTCAGAATCCGCCTTTCGTTCACAGAGACATTTCGTTTTCAACACGACGGTATGCCCTTTGCGCGAAAGGAAATCTTGCACTTAATTTTTCACGGCTCCACCAAACGAGAAGGGGATAAAACAATCGGTCGTTACGGTACGGGTTTCATGACGACCCACGTATTGTCGAGAACGATCAGCGTGAATGGTCGGCTCGATACTGGTCAATCCTTCGCGTTTATGCTCGATCGGAGCGGCAACACGCCCGCAGCGATCATGGCAGCAATGGAGACATCGCGAACCCAGCTTCTTGCCTCTCTCACAGATTCGGGACCAAGTGCCGGGGACGGGACCGCGTTCGAGTATCCGCTCGACAGCCAAGCAAATGAGTATGTCAACCAATCGTTGCGTGACTTGGCTCGTATCGCTATACCGGTAATCGCATTCAATAGACGGATTCGGTCTATCGAGCTGACTGGCAAGATTGTCGGTCACTACGAATTGCTCGGCCAGGAGGAACTCGGGGCGAACTGCACTCTGATACGAGTTGGCGATCCCTCCCGTCCGAAAGAAGCGAAACTTGCATTGGTCGTGGAAGACGAAGACGTTGCGATAGCGGTGCCCTTGGAAGATTCAGAAGCGGGTCTCGCAGTTAGTTCACCGGGCGATATTCCGCGATTATTCGTCGCATTCCCTTTGTTCGGAACGGAGTCGATTCCGTTTCCGTTCTTACTAAATTGCCCGAAGGCCCTGCCAAATGAGGACCGTAGCGGCCTATTCTTGGGACCCGAGAATCGCGAAGCGAATACGAACAACAAAGCGATGGTCGAAACGTCATGGCAGCTCTTTAAGCCTGCGGTCGACATTTGCACGTCGAAACGCTGGCAGGAGTTGTGGCGGCTTTGCCGGGTCACGTTGTCACCGGTTGTTAAGTGGCTCGACAACAAGTGGTTGAATTCGCTCCTATTGAAGCAGCTGGAAGATTTGCTGCTTGTGTCTTCAACTGTGCAGACAACCGATGGGTACTTGACGCCCCGCAAGGCGGTATTTCCAATTTGCAAGAACAGCGAACAATTTACCAATGTTTATGCACTCGTGGATCCACTCTGCAGGGATTCAATCGTGCGGTCGGATGTGGCACTAGAGTGGCAAGCGAATCTGTTCGAGTGGCACAGCCTTGGCCTCAGGACACCTCTGAACGAAATCGATATCCGGGGGTTAGTGAACAGGGTGGCCAAGCTCGGAAACCTCAAAGCTCTGGCTGAAGCGCTGGGATCGAATGCCCAGCCCATCGACTGGCTGAATAGTCTGATGGGTATTTTGATTGAACTCGACGAGAACTGGAGCGAAGCAAGTATTTTGCCCAATCAAGCGGGCGTGCTTACCAGTTTGCCCAAACTTCAGCGGGACCCGGGTATCGACGACGATATCAAAGACATAGCCAAACTTCTTCAAGACAGCGTGAGAGTGAAGCTACTAGATAAACGCATACGCGACAGCGTCCAATCACAGATTTCACCGATGGAGCAGGAAGCGGTCCTGGAAAAGGTTCTCGGCCTCGTGAGGCTCCGGAAGAGTTCAATAACAACCGATGCATACGTCGAAGCTAACGCACGCTTGCTCGTATGGCTGATCAATCAGAAGAGAGTGAACGAACTGAGGAGCTATCCTTTCATTGTTCGAGCAACCGATAAGGATGAGGTAGTAACGGCGACGCCCTCATCGCACCTACTTGCTGCTGTCGAGACGTGGCCGATGACCGCTCAGGGATTCGTCCAGCTCTTCCCTGAGGACCACGTAATTTCCTCCGTTTATATGGCCTTCCTGAATGAAGTGCACTGGTCATATTTAGAGCGAGAAGCCATTTGCAGACGTGATCCAGTTTACAAACTGTCTAGGCCTATCGACCAAGACGAGATGTCATCACTGATTCATGACCCACAGTTTGCAGAAGGTTCCGAGCACATCCTCCAACCACTTGAGGTATCGGACGTGTTGTTTTTGGACATGAACAAAGGTGGAGTCCTGGAGGGCACACGAAGCAGCAAGGCAAAAAGCGTGCTCCTGCTTAAGTTCGTTATTGATCATGTCTTGCCCACCAGCTTCGCCGATTTGGAGCATCGGTTGGTGTCATGCAGTTGCGGCAAGACGCACCAAATACACGTTGCGGCATGGCTGGCTCGCTTAAGAGAGACGAAGTGGGTTAACGAAAGCCGAGGCCGTGGCACGCATGTGACATCAAGAAGCTTGGCCCGCCTAGTAAAGGATGAACCAGCTCTCCTAGCGAGCCTCACAAGTCCGATCGTCTTTCGGTTCCTGTCTCGACTTGAAGTGAGCCCGAGTGAACTTCAAAGGGCGTCGCTTGATCTGCCTGATGAACAAATGGCCGAGCTAGAAAGGGCAATGATCGAAGTCTCGAATGCCACTCACAATGATCCTAAACGGCTGTCGCAGCTAGCGGACCTCCTTGCTTCCTCCCCAGACATGGTCGCCGAACTCGAGAAACGAAAAAGAATCGCAGAGAGAGTAAAGAGAAACTTGGCGCTAGGAACTCTGGTTGAACAAATCTTTAAAGAAATATTCGACGCTCCGGATTTCAAGGCCTTGGGTATTGTTCTGAAGCGCACTGGCAGTGGGAGCGATTTTGCGTTTGAGAACGATTTCATCGCAGACGGGCAGGAGAATCTGTTCGGAATTAGGAGCGCCCAGAGGGATCTCCTGGTCGAATTGAAAGCTACCCTCGGTAACACGGCAAGCATGACACCGACGCAGGCAGGCCTCGCAGTTGATCGGAACAATTCATTTGTGCTGTGCGTAGTGCCACTGGAGGATCGAGAGCCGACGAGGGACGTGGTCCTCGCGAATAGCCGCTTTGTGCTTTCCATTGGCACAAGGTTGAAAGATAGGGTCGGTCAAGTCCAAGAAATCTGGGCGCTTCAGGAAACTACGGGCAAGCTGGTCGACGGCGTGCAAGTTGTAATCCAGGACGAACAGTATCGGTACCGCGTCACAGAACAGGTTTGGAATCGAGCCTTATCGTACGAGGACTTCAGGGCGTTCTTGATGGCATTCTTCCAGTCGGATGCTCCTCCGCCGCCTGCGTAGGAGTTCGTACAAGGCTTGCAGGGCCCTTTCATACTCCGGCGAGAGCAATGCTTAATCGCGACAGTCTTTACACCAGTTGACCCGCCAAGGGTAGATGCGGGATGTCGAGGCGGACTCAAACTCGATGTTTGAACTTGCACGGACGATGCAATAGCATCCTTCACGGGTTGGTTTCAACGGTTGCTTCCGTCTTTCGGTCCAGCCATTCACGCAAAGCCTTCTCTGTTATCAGCCGGCAACGCCCGACTCGGATTGTAGCTAGGTCCTTGTGTTGAATCGCGTAATAGAGGAACCGAACAGAAAGGCCAGTCACCTCAGCGGCCTCCCTCGGTCGATACGCCACTCGCGTTAGATTGCGGTTCATGCGTCGTTCCCCTTCCTGGCCGGATACCCACCCTTGTTCCCGAACCACCCACCTAGTGCAAGGTCTCACTGTGAACATGCTACTATACATATAGCACCATGAAAAGCACATTCTTTTTGAGGTCGGATATTCTTCTAAAGTTGCATCCGGCGCCGTGGATTCAGGAGCGGCTTATTGTCAAAGCGGCAAAGAGGGGAAACCGTTTCAGTTCTTCTTCGGTAAGTGAATCAGTCAAAAGGATCTCTTCGGCCGTCTTTGGCAGGCACAAGACAAATGGTTCAAACGCTTCCAGCAGCATCGCCCTATATTTCTTTCGGTCGTATCCGAACCATCCTTCCCATAGCGCAAATGCCCGAACGCGATCATTCGGCACGGAACACTCGCTGTTGGTGATGATGTATTCCACGGTTTGTCCGGGTCGCAGCTTTACGCCGCTGCCGAAGAGTTGCTGCGCGGCAATCGCAGTGACACCCGCTTTCTGATAGTCGCGCGGCTCTTTCGTAATGCGTTTGCTGACGATGAGTTCCCGGATGTCCACATCTCCGCTCGCAAGACGCTCTTGGTAATCCTCGAGAACCATCCGTCCGGCCTCGACCTTGTGAATGTACGATTCAAAATCGTGTGCTTCCGCGAGGATCGCCAATACTTCGTATTGCATCCGTTTTAGCAGCGGTGCCGTGTCATGGCGGCGGCATTCCAGGCCGCGAACTTTCAATTCGCCGTCTTCGCCAACGGCAAAGAATCGATTCGGTACGGGCACGTCTGCATATTGCTTCGAGGGGAGAAAAACAACATAGCGATATACGGACTCAATCGCGAGGGGGAGCTGCGTTTTTGTTTCGATTTCGTTAGCCAGCCGCTCGAAGTCTTCCCTTTTCGCCCCTTCCTTCCAAACGTAGAGCGAGTCCACCAATGCATGGATGAGTTGAAACCCATCGTTTTCCGCAATCTCTTTCGCGACAAGAAGCGTTTCGCGTGCGACAGCATTGATGGCTTCGTGGGCTTCGATTTTTCCGAAGCGCGCGTTCTTGTACCCCGTGTAACCAAAGCAGCAGACGAGAAGCCATTTCATGGAATCGCGTTGCAGTTTGAAACGCAGCGCGGTGTCGGGCGGTGAAGTCTTCTGTAATTTCTTGAGTTCGCTACGCTTGGCAATCAGGCGTTCGACAACGCGGCTGGTGATGCCCCGCCTTTTTTCGCAGATGCGATAGCCGAGCTCGGGAATGCGAGGAGCATCGTGGCAGCAGGGGCAGTTGACGGTTTCGGGCGAAATGTTGAACCGCGCCATGATACTCGGGAATTGGCTCACGAAGTCGAGTTCCGCAACATTTGCGGTGAAGCCGAGTTTCGGCACGAAGACCAGCCCGCCGCGGTCAGCGCACAGTAGCTCATCGGGATGCTTGGGATCTTCAGGTTCCGCTTTCTGTTCGGGAATCAATATGCCGTCGCGATGGGCGAGTTCCATCTGCATGTAGGAGATGCCTGTGCCCGTTGTCGTCCGCGCGGCGTATTGAATCGGAAGTTTCGTGATGCGGGCGAGTTCCCACAGCCCGGCAAAATCGCATTTTTCTGCAATGAAGGAATTCTGTTTGTCCACATGAATGCGCCCGAAGAGAGTCGTCGCGCTTGCCTTGAACAGAATTCTTCCGTAGCTGGTGTAACTCCGCCCCTTCGATTGCTGGACAGAAGTGAACTCATCGCGATTGAGCGGCAACGAACACTTCAAGCGTTCGGCCTGCTGGCGCAGCAACGGGAGAATAGTTGAGTCACCCCACTCAGAAAGAATTACGTCTGGGTCTTCGCGCTTGAGGAATCGGGCAAATCCCAATGCCGGCGGTTCGCCTGCTTCGTCGAGTTCCCAGCATGTCCCATCCATTTCAATCTCCAGTGCGGCTCGCCGACCATGAGTCGGATCGATGCGCGATAATCCAGCCAAACGAATCTGCATGATCTTGAGCGGCGGCATTTCGTAATCCAGCGTCCATTCACTGTCGCGGCATTCGATAGCTTGGATTCCTCCCTCTTCGTCCGCTTCCACTTGCACGAGGGCAAGCGGAAACACTCGCTTCTCCCAACAGTAGAGCGATGCAACCATGAGATCGCTGTTGTAGAGCTGTAGCCGCGAATCGAAGCGATGCACCCACCGTCCCCAGCCCACGAAATCGGTCGGACAAAGAACGGAGAGTTCAAGGACTTGACGTGGCGCATTCAGCCACAGATCGATCCTCTCCGTCAGCCGGGCCTGAAGTTTCGCGGGTTGTTTCTGAGCAGCGTCCTGGAGACGGGCAAGTCTCTCCTCGCTCCCCGATACGTAAAACGCCGGGGTAAATGTATCACTCAAACGGTAATGCGCTTGATTCCTGTCGATCAGCCATAGCGTCATCCCCTGTTTGTTCGGGTAGAGGTCGAGAATCCATCCTTCCAGCAATTTCACAAAGCACCCCTGCGTTCTGAAGAACTTTTTCGACCGCGGACAGACGCTTCTCCTGGTCGAGTGCGATAGAGAGAAGAATGGCTTCCATCGGATTGTCGTGGCACTGGTAGGTCGCGGCCTGCGTGTAGCAGCGCACGCGGACAAAAAGTCTGTCGAAGTGCGGCTGATCCTCGCGTCTCAAGGCACGCCTGAACTTTTTCCATCGCTCTGCTGCTTGTTGAATTAGTTGAACGAATGTAGGGACGGTCCTGCCCATAGTGCACCTCAAGTGGTTCAGTTCAGATCGATACGAGCGGTGCGGCCTTCTCGCGGGTAAAGGAGAGTTCGTCGCCGGATCGCGCTTCGACTTTCACAACTTCGTTTGCCTGTTTGCAAAGCCTCTGGAGGAAATCGCGTCTGCCTGTCTTGAATGAAGCCGCATCTGAAAAGATCGCAATCGATAAGGGAAGTACCGCAAGATTTCGTAGCCCGTCGAGGGAGTGTTCAAACGATGCCCGAGCTTCTCGGTCACGGACATCCTCGTCGAAAAACAAATCAGGGAGTGCTGTGACAATCAAAACAGTGGCAGCAAATGTCTGGAGAAATTTCGGGACACGTCGGATCAGCTCTGTGAGTTGAAAACAGGTGAAAGCGCGCGAAACTCGAACGAGACAATTGAAGACAGAAGGGTCGAGACCGCGCTCCCGCGCAAAACGCGCAATGAGGAGTGGACTGATCTGATTCGCACCGTCCAGGTAGAGAGTCTTCTTTTCTTCATGCAGAACTCTCGGGAGGAAGTAGTGCGAGAGTCGCGGCATTTCCGGACAGCCGTAATAAAGCGTAAGCGCACGACTAGGAAGAACCCACGGCTTCGGAGACGAGTGTCCATCCGCGCAGCTTACTGCGACAGACAAATTCATGATGACCTACCGTTGGCCCGGGAAAGCCTGAGTCATAGTAGGCGAATAAAAAGCGAAAAGTCAAGGGCGTGCGGAAAGCGCAGCCACGCTAGGATCACCAATATCCCGCTGAGCTTCGCGTCTGGGAGTCGCTAACTTCTCGGCGGAGGCGGTCCTTCGGCGGCTCTAGTCCGGACTTGATTCATCGTCAAACCCATCGTGGGATGGGTGCGAGCCATATCGCCCACGCTCGCGGAAAGGGTGGGCGTAGAGCTTGGTAGCGTCCAGATTTTTGTCACGCGCGGCAACAAGGGACGTGCTTTGCCGAAGTGGGTCTTTCGACGAACGGACCACTGCAACATGGGGCCGGACCACGCGGCCCAAGTGTGCCTTAGTCATGTGTTTCCTGATCCGAGTATCTCTGATCCTCGCCTTGCAGATTGGGCAGAATTTATATTCGCGCTCTGCCTGCTTTGGAGTTGGAGGTTTTTGAGCGGGTTTTACCGCTTGCTGATAAGTAATGGGAGCAACGCTATGCACATTTGCGATCTGTGGGCGCAGAGCGAGCTTCTTGTGTACCTTGGCCATGTGCCGCTCAATTCGGTCAACTCTAACGCTCGCTTTGCAGGCTGGACAGAGTCCATATTTGCTCGCCACCTTCGTCGGGGTTGGACGGGTTGGAGTGAGGTTTGGCGTTTGCTGGAGAGCAGCGGAAACAATGATATGTACCTTATTCAAGTGACGGCTAACATTACGGGGATTCAACGACGCACCACAGCCTTTGGGGCACGGAACCAAATTTGCGGCAGGACGGGCGGGAATCCGCTCTCGTCGTAGTGCTGCCTTAGCACGAGAGGTCATCGGTTTCGGTCTCAACCGATGCGACACCAGTTTTCGGCGGACTTTCGGGGACCCGACGGGTCTCTGTTCCGATTCGAGCCGTTGGAGACGACCGATCAATGCGGTTGCGAGAGTGTCCGGAATCGTGCCGAGTCCGCCGCAGAAGCGGCAGTTCTCGTTACTTCCCCCACAAACGCAGGAACGACTCATGCCCCGCTCCAACCTGTTGCCTGTCAACTCCTCGGGACAGCCAGAAGCATAGCATCTAAGAGGCGCTTTTCCTCGCTGTCTTTCGGATATAGCGCCGAGAGAGAGTTGGCGCGCCGAACGAAGTCCGGACCGACCTGGTGTGTTGCCCAGCTCTGTTGTGTCGAATTTCGTCGCGTAGAATGTATCGTGATAATGAGTCCCGCGCAAAATCTACAGCAAATCGAGAAGGTCGTCCGACTCCTGGTCCCCTGAGTCTGTGGCGGGGCTAGTTGTGGGCCCGATAGAGGGTACTGCCGACATACCCTTCTCGTCCCAAGATTGGACACCGATAGGAGCATCGTCCATCTCAGCGAGTTTGCGCAGGCGATTTAATGCGTCGATCCCGCGCCCCTTGATCGTACTGAGATAGACCCATTTCGTTGCGCGAGTAATGCCAACGTACATCAACTTTTCCAATCTAGGAGAAGAAACCATCGGAAACGAGTTAGGAACCAACCGGGGCAAAAGGACGGTATCAAAGGTCAGTCCCTTAGCGCTGTGAAAGGTGAGTACCTTTGGTACACCGTTGCTGAAGGACATGGGAGTCCTTCGCCAGCGATCCCATGTGTCAACCTCGATCCCCGCTTCCCGAAGACCATGAGCAAAACCGGCGACCTGTTTTCTGAGAGGAAAGAGTATTGCGATACTACGGTCCACAACTTGGCGTTCCCGTACGATTTCTATCAACCTCCGCCTTTCATCCTCGAAGTCTGCCGCCTCATAGAGGAGTGGCGTCTGCTTTTCCATTTGTTCTGTGCGGCTTTGATTCAAAAAGGCTGCCCTCTCAGAAGAGTCGGCGATATATTCGGCGGCAATACGCACAATGTATGGGCAGCACCGAAAAGCGTCCAGCAACGTTATATTGCTTCGCTTTAGACCGAGCCTTCGCACAATCTCTTGCTCAGTCGAACCGTGGTCATAGACTTGTTGCTTGTGGTCGACGCAAACAGTTACGTGACGAGAAATAGATAGAACTATATCGAGGCATTCACCATCCAAGTCCTGGCCTTCATCTACAAGAATTGCGTCATAGAGTGGTTGGCTCCCGCGCACTTTATTCAAGACTGCTTTGCGTATAGCGCCAAAGTCGGGGATTTGCTGTCTATCCCTGGGAATTCTGCCGGGCAAATGTCTTTCGAAGTATGACTTGCACCAATCGTCTAACGTCGTGACGCTTCCCTCTGGCAAACCAAGCTCCTCCAAGGCGTTCCGAATATATTGCTTCAAGACATTTGTGAAGACGAATATGTGCATCCGGTCGGGCACTACCAGCGCTCGGTCGATCAACGATTGAGCTCGATAGAGAAGCGCCAGGGTCTTTCCGGACCCTGGCGCCCCCAGAACACACCAATGCTGCCCCACAGGAAGTTCGACAATCCGACGCTGGTCGGACGTAAGCTCATCTGGCGGAACGAGCCAACTCATCGCGTCTTTCCTTCTGATTCATCGTCCAGATCGGGCAACTTGCCACCTCTCACGTCTTTGCGGTCCTTCTCGGCTTTCTTCCGAGCGATTATTTCATTAACTTGTTTTATCAATTGGTCGTCACCGACCATCCTCGCAAGGGTGAGAAGCCATGACAAGCCAAACGGATCGAGATTCTCAGGATCACCAAAAACTTCGCGTGCTTGTTCCAGAAGGCTATCCGCTACAGACTGGTTTCTCAGCTTCTGTTCCAGGCGCGCTTTCAACACAAGGTAGGAAGGGTCAAAGTCCATTTCGAGCGCTTTGCTCACAAGGTCGAAGCTCTGTCGCGTCTCACCCCAGGCCTCCTTCGCGAGCGACCAATTAAAATAGGTCCCGGACCAGGGATCAACACGGTTTGCCTCACTGTAAAATTGCTCAGCACGCTGGCGATCCCCGAGGTCGTTCGCACAGGTGGCCATCCGATTCAATATCCCGGCTGAGGGTTCGCCTTCAGCTTGCATAGCCCGACTGTAATAATCCAGCGCCTTCTCATTCTGGCCCAATTGGCGATACAGTCCCGCGACTTCCGCGAGACAAGCACCAATTCGTTCCCTAGGTATTTGGCCAGTTCGAAGGTTTTCCTCAATCTCATCAATTTTGACGCGGGTCTCGTGTGGATTGACGACGTGCGTAAGGGGGTTCTCGATGTGGGCGTGAAACGGCTTCTGATCGTTCTCTCCCTCCCGGCCCATTTCTAAATGCAAGACCTGGTTCTCGTCGTAACGATAAGTGAGCCACAGCGCCTCGCCTTTCCGAACAGGTGCCTCTATGTTCCAAATGCCTGTGAACAAAGGCCGCTGTTCTCTCCCGGCAACAATCTCGACCCTTATCTGAGCCTCGCCCCGTTCGTCAGTTTCTGGCACGGCAAAGCCTCCGCGACGAGCATATTCATTTCGCGGAAACGGCAAGACTTCACCCTGTGGAATTAGCACCACCGGGCCAGACTGAGTCTTGAAACAAATATCGTCATGGCAAACACACTGAATTGGCGCCTTGCCATACAGTGCGAGCCCCATCGCATGAATTGCGGCGCCTCGTGCGACTGACGTTTGCGTATCGTCCCTGGTTGAAAACTTGAGTATCTTCGCACGACAAAAAAACTGGGCCACGGCCTCTTGGACTTGAGGGATCAAAGTGCTACCGCCGACGAGAAGACACAGTTCTATTTCCTGAGGGTCCAAATTGGCCCTCAACAGGGCATCTGAGATCGGCGCAAAAATGGAACACGTGAGGCGATACTCATCTTCTATCGGGTAGAGAAGATCCCGACTCAAGAAAGGTTTCAGAATCTCTTCAAATTGCGCTGCTGAAAGCTGTGGCCGATGAAGAGTCAGTCGACGATCTTGCATTACAAGCTCTTGAACGATTGGAATCTTCTGCGTCACTTGGGACTTGTCCGCGGTCGCCCATTTTCCCATTCTCGTGAGTCGGTCTATCTCCATGCATAAATTCTGTTTCAATGCTTCGGCTATTGTAAGAAAGGCGGGTTGCACGAATTGTCGCTTCTCCTTGAAGCTGAGAGAAAATTTATCTAGTTTGTTTTGCTCCAGAAGCTGGGGCAATAAAACCTGATGGACGATTGCCCTATCAATGTCTCCACCCCCGAGGCGGTGATACCTCGAAACGGAAAGGGGGGTCACCGTTAATGCCCCTTCTGAGCTTTGGCCTAAAGTCAGTACCGCTACGTCGCAAGTGCCTCCACCGAAGTCAAAAACGACTGTATTTTGCGGACGAGTAAAATCTTTGAACGTGTCCTCGGCTGTCGAATTCAAAGATTCATCGCAAACGTACGCCAAGAATGCCGCCATGGGCTCGTCCAGCAAGCCATTTTGACCGAGCTCTATTCCTGCTCTCTGAGCTGCATCGACAGTGTCTGAGCGTTGCGCAGCTTGAAAACTTGCGGGGACAGTTACAACTGTGCTCGTGATTGTGGTCTTGTCGTCCTCGGTTGCAGCGTGACTGAGAAAGCTGAGAATGGAACTTGCAATCGCTTTCGCTGACCGAAAACCGGTCGGCGCCCGATGGTAAGTGCGCTTAGTGCCCATGTCGTTCTTACATTCAATAAACAGATTCTTGTACTCCTCCAGACCAGCACTAGATCTGAGGAGCTTTGCTCCCTGCCCAACCCATGTCTTTCCCTCGTAGATTGCCACGATGGATGGAAGCAAGATGTGGCTATAGCGGCCCTGCATCGTCGGTTGGTCCACAGAGATACATTTTGGTTCAGAGGCATTCGCTTGCGTTGAGGGCAAAACCCATTCCGCAACGGTCGAATTCGTTGTCCCGAGATCGATCCCGAGAACCCGAGTTGGTAGGTTTTCTCTCGCGGAAGGCTTTTCATTGCCATAGAGGCGGGCCAGACGTTCAAACACCAAGGTGCGCCTCAACTTTCCGCCGTCTACCCGGTCTTCGCGCGGGAACTGAGTTGTGAGTTCACCGTCTCCGCGAATCAATCAGGATTCTAGGCCACGACGCGGAACAAGGCTATCAATGTACTAGGCCTTGCTAGGAGGACGTGTTTTTCCATTCCGTCCTCAATCACTATACGCTCTGGCAATAGACAAGATGTGTTAATGCAGGTCATTCTTGCGTAATAAACTCTTAAGCGCAATAATCAACCATGATTATTGCTGACCGCCTCCGCGAGATGCGTGAGGAAAAGAAACTCTCCCAGGGCGACATCGAAAAGCGTACTGGCTTGCTCCGGTGCTATATCTCCCGCGTAGAAAATGGTCATACTGTCCCGGCTATTGAAACGTTGGAAAAGCTCGCGCGCGCGCTCGAGTGCCCACTCTACCAACTCTTTTACGAAGGTCAAGAACCTCCAAAACTGCCGAACTTACTCAAGCGGAAATCGTCCGATGACATCGCTTGGGGCAGCGCTGGCAAGGACGCTCGTTATCTCGGCAAACTTCGCCGCCTATTGGGCAAGACTCAAGAAGGCGATCGCAAGCTCATTCTCTACATGGCCCAGAAGATGGCCGGTCGCTAGCTTCGCGCTTTGTCTTTGCTGAGACCCGCCGTTCTTCCCGGCTGGCCACCCCGCGACTCACCCTGACTCGTTGATGCGGTAGCTTCACTTCGGGATCTTTCCGCTCGTCGTGCGCCCTTTTGTGGCGGTGTTGACAACGCCGCGGCCCCCACGCGAGTCACAATCTTCACGTACCGATCCCCTGCCGTTCCAAGTCAGCATGCCGAAAACTCAAACGGCCTCGTTCCGTTTCGTCTCAACTTCGGCCGCCCAAAAATCTCACCTCAGCGGCGCTGTCGTCTTAACCCCTTTTTCAGCCGCTTTTACTCTCAAGCACCACGAGTGCAAACAATCCAGCGCCCGGCGGCGCGGCGGTCTTCTGCTTCGCAGGAGCGCCCCTACGGGGTCTTGGTTCCTCCCACTTTGCGGGCACCCTCCAAGAAAGCAGACCT
>Ga0210394_10004172_pt1 | contig 17128 bp, 7 predicted proteins | sample IncBWC12MmetaG_FD_160121 | JGI IMG/M metagenome (GOLD analysis project Ga0210394, IMG submission 160121) | Forest soil microbial communities from Barre Woods Harvard Forest LTER site, Petersham, Massachusetts, United States - Inc-BW-C-12-M | ecosystem: Environmental > Terrestrial > Soil >... | reverse complement strand
AAGCTCGAGTGCAAACAATCCGAAATGGCCTATGGCCAAGAAAGCTGATTATGAATTTTTTAGTTGTACTTTTCAAGCACTAAAAATAAAATGATTACTAAAGTTGCCCTCAAGTGTATGGTGACAACTCTCTGTGTTGTTAATCTCATTTCATTTACAGCCATAGCACAAGTTCATGGAAATCATAAAGTAATAATAGGCAACCATTCAGCCATTTACGATAGCAATGGCATGCTTTTACCGTGGACTTCCTGGCAGGATGCTATCACCAGGGAAATGCAATGGTATTTGCAATGTCCTATTACTCACGGTTATCCAAATTTTGTATGGATGACATTTATGGAAGGTAATTACCTGCCCAATCCGGAGCGAAGCGATTTTATACCTGCAACACAAAATGGTATGGGTATTATCTCCTATCTTAAATATTATGTTTATGACAAGCGTAGGAATAGAAAAGTGCTGGAATGGGCGAAATACATGGGCAATTACCTAATTAACGAAAGCAATACGCCTGATATAGGACGCTATCCGCGGTTTACCCGCTCCACTGGCATTTCCGCCAAATTTCCGCAACCGGCAGATTGCGGCACTCAAAGCGATAGGCCTTTTGAAATAGAACCCGACAAGGGGGGCATTGCCGGTTACGCACTCGTGCTGCTTTACAAAGAAACAGGCGAGAAAAAATACCTCGAACAGGGGTTGCACAATGCAGAAGTGCTGATTGCAAATATGGTGCAGGGTGATTCAGCCAAATCTCCGTGGCCATTTCGCGCTGATTATAGAACAGGGGAAGAGCGCGGTCGCGTTTCGGGCAATATGGTATACATCCTAAGACTGCTAGACGTTTTGTCCGATATGGGGTATTCGGAATTTCAAGTATCCAAACTGAAACTTTGGACATGGATATTGAATTATCAAATACCGGACCTTGCAAAGGGCGGGGCGCTCTGGGATCAGTTCTTCGAAGACCATGATGAAGCCAATGACCGTACAGCGTGGGCTCCCCTTAACCTTGCACGATACTTGTTAGAAAAGAAAGAAGTTATGGATAGCGCTTGGCAACAACATGCTCGTGAGTTGATTGAATTTGTAAATCGAAATTTTACCAGCATTAATCATGGAGTAAATATTTGCGGCGAACAAGACCATGATAAGGATCCTTGGGGAGGTATATTGTCGACCTATGGCGCCGTACTCGCTATGTACACTCAGGCAACGGGTTCGAACGAATATAAAGGTCTTGCAATACAAGCGCTAAATTTTGCGACTTACGCTCTCAACAATGATGGCTGCCCATGCGAAAGAGCCGGGTTTTCGCCGTGCAGAGGCGGCTGGCAGGAAGATGCGCATACGGACAAAATACACAATTTCATAGATGCCTTGGAAGCGACTTCAGAAGCAAAAAAATGATTTGAATGTATTGAAATGGACCGGAAAGTCGATTGCATTCGATCTACGAAAGGGTTCCATTGAAGTAAAGCGCCAGGTAATTGGTTCGATTTATCTAGAAAAATTAAGTTTGGGCGGGGAGCATCTTCGAACCACCCGGATCCATGAGGGTGTCCGAACAATATTCACGCTGGACAAGGCTTTCAGCGAAAATAAAAACAGGACAAATGGGAAATTTCCCAATTTGCCCTGACAGGTCAGGATGACTGGATTCGAATATTTCCCGCAAATAATTAATATCCAATACATTAATAAATTTATTTTTTTGAACTCATCGGTCAACTCACCACTGAAATTTGACTGTGGAAAGAGCTGCAAGAAAAACAAGAAATTATGAAATAACATTTTCTCTATTTATTTTTCTGAAAAAATAGTTAGAAGAATTTATCAGCAGATTTAATTTTAAAAAAATTTATTTCTCTAAACTGCGAAATTGAAGGTACTTAGATTCTTATTGGATAACTTTACCCTTCATTCAGCAATCGTAGAATCTTTTCATAGTTAGAATAATGAGCATCACCAATCTTTGTAAATAGAATAGTTTCTATTTTCTTTAAGTGTTACAACGTTCCCGGTGAGCTCTTCAGGAGTTTAGGGATTTCATGAGATTGGGGCCTTTTTACTCAACCAAACTATTTGGCAATGTCGAAAATAGATACTCGCTGGTATTTGGCGTTTATAGGGTAAGAGACATACGGTTTCTGGGTTTGCTCTCTTTTTTTTAATTTTGTACAAATGATTTCCAATGAGATCCGAGAGAAGCTTCAAGATATCGTTCGCGGAACTTGCCTCCAGGGGGCAGCAGATCGTTGCTCAACGGTCAGAAATCTCCTTATCGAAAGCTTTGGAACAAATTCGACTGTTAAAAGTGAATTCGAAAGTAGGGCAATCGTCAAAGAGGAGCAGGCCGATTTCCTGAGGTCGTGGGCTGAAAAAACTGGCTCATGGCTATCGGGCTTGCATCCGGACAGCGCATATCTTACTAGAGGAGGGGAGTCAAAAGTTTATCTTGCAGCTGACAGACTGAATGTTATTAAGGTTAATGACGCAATTTACTACGCGACCTGGACCGAATATTTCAATAGCCTGAATCTTCACAACTTGTTATTTCCCAACACAGCCTATTCATTACTTGGGTTTATGGAAAATGACAAAAAGTTGAATGCTGTATTACAACAACCCTTTATTGAAGGAGAGCAAGCCAGATTGGATGATATCAGAGAACTTTTGAACTTTAATGGTTTCGAAAATACTAAACGGCAGGATTACTATAACAGGGAGTTTGGCTTGGTGCTGGAGGACATGCACGATGAGAATGTAATCGCCAGACAGAATATTTTATTTTTTGTAGATACAGTGTTTTACGTCATGGTAATCTAACATACTCTTCTTTCAAACGTGAATTCCTACAATCCCCAACGAGATGATTTCATGATGATTGTTTTGAGGGCACTCCCGCCATGCAAATGAATTGAGGAAGAAAGGTCGAAGGATTCCAACCGATAAAATTTGATTTTGAATGTCTTATACCATGCAAATGGGACAAGAAATATTAAACAACTACCAGAGCAGGTTATAAAATATGTACGACCTCGCTGTAACCTATTCAGTTCGGAGGCTTTTGACGGGGTTGGCGCAGGCGGCGCGGATTGCCTGGATACAGACGGTCATCAGGGCCAGGGCCAGGATGATGAGCGCAGTGCCGGCGAAGATGCCTGCGGTTAGTTGTGTCCGGTAGGCATAGTTGTGCAGCCAGCCGCTCATAAGGTAGCCTGCCACAGGAGCGGCGATGACGAAAGCCAGAGCGATGAGGACCACAAAATTCTTTACCAGCAGACCGGTGACTTGGGAAATGCTTGCACCGAGGACGCGCCGGATGCCGATCTCCTTTATCCGGATCTGCGCGGAGTAGGAGGCGAGGCCAAAGAGCCCAAGGCAGGCGATGACAATGGCGACCACCGCAAAAACATTGAAAAGCGTGCCGATGCGTTGGTCGGAGCGGTACATTTTATCAAAGTCATCGTCGAGGAAGGAATACGAGAATGGGTAGGCACCGTCATATTGCTGCCAGAAATGGCGAACGGCGGCGACGGTTTCGGTGGCCTGGCTGGGGCGGGTCCTGACGTACAATACGCTGGCGGCGTTGTCGTAGGCAAGGATGAGGGGATGGACCTGCTCCTTCAGGGAGGCATAGTTGAAGTCTTTAACCACACCAATAATGGTCCCGCGAATGTTGTGAAGGGCAAAGATCTTCCCGACGGGATCCTTCATGCCCGTGGCTTTCACGGCAGCCTCATTGAGGATATAGTGTGTGCTGTCGGCGGGTGATCCGGTGAAGTTGGAACCGGCGGCAAGACGCATTTTCAGGGTGGGGATAAAATTTTCATTGATTTGGGCAAAGGTTAAAAGGAACGTTTTCGATTCGTCTTTGCCTTCCCACCAGGTATCGTCAGTCTCGTTACCCATTTTTGGGAGGTCACCACTGGCAGCAGCCACATTCAGGACGGCGGGCAGTCGTCGCAATCCCTCCATAATTGCTTTGTAATGGTTCTGCATGCCTTCCCGCATGTTAACGGAAAAGACCTGGGACTGATCGAGTCCCAGGTTCTTTTCTCTGATATACCTCAATTGATCACCGATGACGACGGTAGATATGATGAGCCCGACGGAGCACGCGAATTGAGTCACTACCAGAATCTTTCTGAAGCTGGCGTTGCTGACGCCGAGGGAGGCGATCTTTCCTCTCAGCGCATCGATCGGCCGGAAGGCGGAAAGGAGCAGCGCCGGGTAAATGCTGGCCGCGGCGAGGGTGCCCGCGATCGTGCAGCCGATGATGAGCCAAACGCTGGGGTCTTTCGGGCTGAAGACGAGCTGTTTGGCGGCAATATTGTTGTACAATGGCAGCAGGAGTAAGATCAGGCCAAAGGCCAGGAGGGAAGCGAACAGGAAGAGCAAGGCCGATTCTGTCACGAACTGGAAAAAGAGCTGGGGTCTGCCCGCACCGATGATCTTGCGGACGCTGACCTCTCTCGAGCGGAGCATGGATCTGGCGGTGGACAGGTTGACATAGTTGATCCCGGCGATGACGAGTATAAGTACAGCCACGACGGTGAAGATGTGGACGATCGAGAGGGCGCTGGTGTTGCCGTCCGCGGTAATGAGGTGGATTAAGCGCAGTGGCTGAAGCGTGAAGAAGTCGGTTTTGGCTTCGGGGCCTATCTTGTCGCGGTAAATGGCGGAGAGTTTCTGTTGTACCGCGGCGGGGGCTCCGGCAGGTTTTAGTTTAAGATAGGTGGTATATAAGAAGTTGCCGAGATCTTCGTCCATGGGCTTCCATTCGCCGATGCGAAGGATAATTTGGGCCCAGAGATCCATCGGGAAGATGACGTCGTAATTGATGGAGGAGTTAGCATGGAAGTCGGCGAGGACACCGGTGACGGTGAAATTATTTTTTTTATCAAAGACAAGAACTTTCCCCATCGGGTCGGTGTCGCCGAAATATTTTCTAGCCATCGATTGGGTGATCACGATGGAGTGGTCGTCGATGAAGGGGTGGGCGCGGTTGCCTTTGAGTAGGGGGAAGTCGAAGACGATGAAGAAGTCGGGGTCGGCGAAGACGGTGTTGCTTTCAAGGAATGTTTTGGCGCCGTAGGTGATAAGAAATTTATTCCCTCGGTCGATGACGCGGACGGCCTTTGCGACTTCGGGGATGGAATTGCGGGCGAAGACGGCAAGGGGTGCAGGAGCCTCGGTCCAAACCTGGACGTCGGCTCCGGTGCCGAGGTGGGAGTTGATCCTATAGACATAATCGGCTTGTTTGTGGAATCTGTCGAAGCTGAGCTCGTCTTTTACCCAGAGCAGGATTAGGATGCCGACAGCGAGGCCGATGGCGATGCCGGCGATATTGAGGAAGCTGTAGAAGCTGTTACGGCGGATATTGCGCCAGGCAGTGAGCAAATAATTTTTTAGCATGGATTGTTTTGGTTTTTCAGTTCTCAAGCTTTTGACAAGAAGGATGGGTTTGTGGGGGCAAATAAGGTGCCGAGATTGCGTAGCGTTGATTTATAAGGCGGTCGGTTGGGAGTGTACTGGAACTGTTCGATTTTGTTACAAGGAGGTGCGCGCTAGTGATACATTTCTACTATTTTGACTTAAATTCATTTGGAAAGCAAAGAGCTGACCACCCGGTATTTATTTTCTTTTTTGGAAAGCGATAACGCGATTTACTGCAAGATGTCATTGAAAAAGGCTACGTTGACATTCTCGTCAATTTCAATGGTAGGATTTTTGGCTTTAAATACATGCGGCTCGCCCCCGACAGGAAATTTCAGGTTTGATATCAACCACTGAGTAATCAGTTCCAATTGGCGATCAATCTGTGCGTTCGAATCCAGGAAGGACGCAGAAAATTAAACTTTCGAAAAAGACTTTCATTGAGTTATGTTTTTACTCTCGAAAGAACTCACCTAATTACTCGCAACTGTAGCCAAAAATTGGTCGATTTTGTGGAAAATTAGCAATAAAAACCGCTGTAAGCCAATAACTTACAGCGTCAGTCGGGATGACAGGATGAGAATATTTCCCGCAAATAACTTATATCCAATACATTATTACATCTGTTATTTTGAACTCACCGGTTAACTCACCAGTGAAATTTTATTTTGAAAAGAGCTTTAACAAAAATAAGAAATTATTAAATAATATTTTGTCGGAAGATTTAATTTCAAGAAATTTTATTTCTCTAAAGTGTCTTAATTTCTAATGAACTTTAGCATGGGGCTTTTTAACTTAGCAGATTCTATTTGTATAAAATATATTCCCGGATTAAGGTTATTAATAGGGACTACTTCATTGTTTGTTCCGTGGTGTAATTGTATTGCCTTTGTCAGGCAAATTTGGCCTAAAACGTCATGAAATTTAATGACAGCAGTCTGATCTTTTGCAGAAAAATAAATTAATTGCAATATATCCCCATTGGTCGGGTTCGGATAAATATTAAAATTAGCTAATGGACTGCCACAATTCTGTTTCATTACAACGACTTTCGAGTATTTAGAAATACCATCAAAATCTGTTTGTTTTAAGCGATAGGAATAATAAATTCCATCTTCGACGTCGTTGTCGGTGTAACTATAGTTTATGGGCTGACTGGAGTTTCCGTGCCCTTCGATCTGGGCAATTGCAGAATAATGAACCAGGTCTGTACTTCGTTCAATGGTAAAATATTCGTTATTGGTTTCAATGGCTGTCGTCCATTGAATCAAAATATCATTATTACCGCATACTGCATTAAAATCAAGTAACTCAATTGGAAGCGGGGTTGAACTGTTCGCAGACGCAATGGTGATAAATTTCGTGCTATTGTTTGGGATTTGTGTATTTGAAATGCCTGTTACTGTAATTACCGGATTGGAATAGGAAAAAGACAAACCGCCGCCTGCGGCATACACAGTAGCATTAGTGAAATTTCCATCATCGTCGACAAGTAAACGCAAATCGGCAATATTTACAGATGCTGGATCTGCTCCCGGAGCAAGGGTGATATCCATATTGAATGTCTCGCTAAAATTGTTTTGCACAACCTTCCATTCACGTTCTAACCTTGAATAAAGGCCCGCAGCAGGAGGCATTTCCAATGACGATGCAGCCGTTGCTTGTAATAGGCCGGTATTGGCACCTACTACAACATAGGATTGGTCAGCAGCAAACACAGCTGAATTGGCGAGATTACTAGCAGCCAGCGTACCCTTGTATAATCTTACACTATCATCAAAATTATGCGATTGTTTTTGTATCAGGGCACTGTTGTCATCCCGGGAAATTCCAATTATATTATGCCAATAGCTGGGTATGATATTATCGTATAAAGATGATCCAGAACTATTTTCATAGTTTGAAACAGTCGAATCCAGGGTAGTGCCATATTTAATGGCTAAATAGGATTCTACCTGCAATTTTTCGGCGGGACTCAATTCCCGGTTATATGTTATTACTTCAGGAATATACACTTTGGAATCTTCAGCCCAGCCACCACCCATTGTTAATTGCCAGACACTATTGGATGAAGCTGCGCCTGTATAAACCTGCAACCCGTTTCCCCGCATGGTATATGGGCCGGTGCCTGTTGAATTGCGTGACAGGTCATATATTATTAAATTAGGAGTAGCGGCTACGCCGGTCAGTAAGTTAGGTGTACCATTGATGTACAGCACATCTTTTTTACCCGTATGATACCCAAATATATCGTTGGTAAGGGCATTAGTAAAAACCCTGCCGTTCTGGGTTCCCAGCAACTCGGAAACGCCAAATAAACTATAATTGCCAGATACATTCGCAGACGTAGGTGCTTTAAAATAAGAAACCCCATTAAAATAAAAGGCGGGGTTATAATTCACCGTACCTGTTAAACTTGGAGCGCCTGTTGCAGTCGCATTATCAGCCTCGGCACTCTGATCAAACCAGGTGGCAGGAGTAGAGACCCCGTCATTTGCCTTATACCAGGTAACTAGGCCGGGAATGACCCCCCCGGGGGCCGGTGCATATTGAGCAAAGCTGAAATAATCGCCGTTTGCAAAATCGACACTTCCCACATAATTTGATCCATTGAGTGTTAAGCTAACCAAATTGTCGGCTGAGTTGAGGATTGCATCCGTACTTTGGATCAAAGTGATGCTTGTAGCAGCCGGTGCAAAAGCTGTTGATGGCACACTTACCAGCACAGTGCCAACAATACCTGTTTCCTGCACTCTCCACAAACGGGTCATGCGATACATATTAGTTCCTGAGACTACCGTGCTAAAAGTAATGGAAGTGCCATCATCGCCCCAAACATCAAAACTTTTATCGCTGGCAAATGTATTGCCATTTGCAGAATTGGTTGCGGCTATGCTGCCTAACCCAATGGTTACTAGATTACCATTATTTGCGGTGTTATTGGATTGTGACTGTTTTTGATTTAAGGATGTAATATCATCCCGACCAATTCCAGCTATGTTATTATTATTAGCAGCATTGATAGTAGCATCCCAGGATTTGGTGCTGCCATCACTAGCGAGGTAATCCTGAGCGATAGTCTGATCAATCGTGACGCCATGTTTGATTGCCAAATAACTCTCCACTTGCTGGTGTTGGGTGCTGGTAAGGGCTGTAGGGTATATAATGACTTCACTCATCCGGCCGTTGTAATAATCGCTTGCGGCTACACTACCAATGTATAAATTGGAATTATTGCCGCTATATGATACAGCGTAATTCGTGGTTACAATCTGCAATCCATTATGGCGCACCACTTCTTTGTTGCTAGCCAGGGTATTGTCGTTGAGACCGCTAAAGAGGTAGGGAATTCCTATTATTCCTCCCCAGGCTACACTAGTGCGGGGCGCTCCCAAAGGCGCATCCCAATATAGATTACCATCATTCCAGGGAATATGATTATTGAATTGGTTTCCGGTACCCAGTTGCTCGTTAAAAATCGCAGAGAACTTGATAGCATCGGATTTAGTCACTACAAATGCTGAAGCACCTGTGTAGGTTACAGCAGAACCCATAATACCATTTGGTTTAAATAAATTATTAGTCGTCCCGTTAAATTTAATTACCGGATTAAAGTTCGTATTGTCGATTGAATTGTTATCATATATCGGCTGGTTGGCGCCTGTAGCCTGCGAGACATGGTTGCCATTCCCGCTCTGATCGTTCCATGCACTAATTGCTGTAGCATTGACAATACTGGAAGTGCCTGAATCCGCACGCAGCCATAAGCTCTCACCCGGCACACCGCCTGGAAAAGTTAGCTGTTCCGCAATGGTAAAATAGGATCCGTTCGTAAAGCTTACATTGGTTGCCAGGCAGGCTATTCCATTAATGGTTACAGGGCTCAGGGCAGCATAGGTATCCGTACCATCAATTATTGCGTCATTGCTTGTTACCAAATATAAGGTGCCTGAATAGCTTCCAGCAGGTATAGAGAATTGAACAGTACCAACGGAATTTGTATTTTGAACCTCCCACAATCGGGTCATCCTTGCATTGACCAGTCCAGATCCTGTTACGGCTGTAGCAAAATTGATGGTTGAACTATTATCGCCAATAACTAGAAAACTTTTGGTGGCGGCAAAAGTATTACTATTGGCTGCATTGGTTGCGGCAATACTTCCTAAACCAATAGTGACTATATTGCCATGATTGGTTGTGTTCACACTTTGGCTTTGTTTTTGGTTCAATGCTGAGCCGTCATCTCTGCCTATTCCAAATACATTGTTTTGATAGATTGCTGAACCTGCCCAAATAATGGTAGTCCCATCGGAAGCCAAATAACCAATTGGGGCCGCAGTGTTTCCTAAGGTAATACCATATTTAATCGCCTGGTAGGTGTTTACTTGTATACGCTCAGTAGCCGTAAGCACTCTGTTATACAGAATGACTTCTGACATGGACCCGTTTTGGTAATAGGTAGCATTTTGAGCAACACCAACTGCGTTATAACCGCCAAAAGGAGTAAAGTTAGCTGTGTTGGTGGCTGTGCTTGATACCAGGCGCCCATCAAAAGACGTTCCCCAATTATTGGCAGCGCTGTAAGTGTTTAAAATATGCCAATCCGTAGCATTGATCCCCGTAACTGCCGGGGCTGATGCGCCTGTTTTAGCTGATAAAACAACCCCTGTACTAGGGTTCCAGCCAAAGCGCAAAGTAGTCCCAAATGCATTGTAATAACCTCCATCGCTCCAGGTATAATGGCAATTGAGCCCACCACCTGCCCCTAAATCCATAAATCCGGTATTTACACCGGTAACATTTGTTTTTGCCGTGCTAAAGAATTCTCCCGAAGTATATGCACTGGTAAAACCATTTGCAGATACATAACCGCTACCCCCAAATACAACTCCCCTGTCAAAATTAAGGGTGTTATCTACACCTTGCGGGGCCACACCATTTACAATTGTTAGATGGTTGGCCGACGGAGAATAGTCTTGCCATCCGATGGTATTTATAAGCCCTCCTGCAGGTGCATCGTCGCCTCTAAGCCATAAGGTTGGGCTGGCTACCCCCCCGGGGTATGCTGTTGTTTTGAAGGCGGCAAAGGTAAAATAATAGCCGGTGGCTCCTGTAAAATCAATACTTGCCTGCTGACTGCTGAGAGCTATTTCTGTAACACCGGCTGCAAAAGTGGGATCCGCACTTACCATTAAATAAGTGGCTTGAATATCTGCAGTTTTAACCAGAACAGTTCCTACAGTGCCGGTTTCCTGCACCTTCCACACCCTGGCCATTTTTGCGCTGATCGCTGGATTTCCATTAGCCGATGTGTAGGCAGAATAAACTGGAGTGGCATTATTATCACCCCAGACTTCAAAACTTTTATCGGCGGCAAAGCTATTGGGATTGGCGATGTTGGTAGCAGCAATAGTTCCTAAACCAATGGTAATCATATTGCCATTACCGGCTGTGTTTGCACTTTGACTTTGCTTTTGATTCAGGCCAGAATTGTCATCACGTCCAATCCCGGTTATATTATTCCAATAACCTGGTATGGTATTGTTATATATTGGTGATGAGGAGCTATTTATATAGTTGGAGACACCAATATCCAGGGTTGTGCCATATTTAATCGCTAAATAGGATTCTACCTGCAATTTTTCTGCGGGATTCAATTCCCGGTTGTACGTTATTACTTCGGAATTATACACTTTGGAATATTCACCCTGACCAGCACCCATTGTCAGTTGCCAAACACTGTTGGATGAAGTTGCACCTGTATAAACTTGCAACCCGTTTCCCCGCATGGTATATGGGCCGGTGCCTGTTGAATTACGCGACAGGTCATATATTTTCAAATTAGGAGTAGCGGCAACACCGGTTAGTAAGTTAGGTGTTCCGTTGATATACAGCACATCTTGATTGCCACCCCAATTCCCAAATAAATCATTGGTAAGAGCATTTGAAAAAACCCTTGAGTTCTGGGTTCCCTGCAGCTCGGACACACCAAATAAACTGTAATTGCCGGATACATTGGCAGAAGTGGGCGCTGTGAAATACGAAGCCCCATTAAAATAAAAAGCAGGGTTAAAGTTTACCGTGCCCGTTAAACTTGGAGCACCTGTTGCAGTGGCATTATTGGCACCGCTACTTAGATCAAACCAGGTTGCAGGGGTAGAAACACCATCATTTGCCTTATACCAAACGGTAAGTCCGCTTGATACTGCCCCTGGGGATACTGATGGTTTTAGGGAGGCAAAGGTAAAATAATAGCCGGTGGCTCCTGTAAAATCAATACTTGCCTGTTGACTGCTGAGAGCTATTTCTGTAACACCTGCTGCAAAAGTGGGATCCGCACTTACCATTAAATAAGTGGCTTGTATTTCAGCAGTTTTAACCAGAACAGTTCCTACAGTACCGGTTTCCTGCACCTTCCACACTCTGCCCATTTTTGCGTTGATCGCGGGATTTCCGTTAACCGATGTGTAGGCAGAATAAACTGGAGTCCCGTTATTGTCACCCCAGACTTCAAAACTTTTATCGGCGGCAAAGGTATTGGGATTGGCGATATTGGTAGCAGCAATAGTTCCCAAACCGATGGTAATCATATTGCCATTACCGGCTGTGTTTGCACTTTGACTTTGCTTTTGGTTCAGGGCAGAATTGTCATCACGTCCAATCCCGGTTATATTATTCCAATAACCTGGTATGGTATTGTTATATATTGGTGATGAGGAGCTATTTACATAGTTGGAGACGCCAATATCCAAGGTTGTGCCATATTTAATCGCTAAATAGGATTCTACCTGCAATTTTTCTGCGGGACTCAATTCCCGGTTATACGTTATTACTTCGGGAATATATACTTTGGAATAATTAGCACCGCCCGACCACTCTCCACCCATTGTCAGTTGCCAGACACAGTTGGATGAAGTTGCACCTGTATAAACTTGCAACCCGTTTCCCCGCATGGTATATGGACCGGTGCCTGTTGAATTACGCGACAGGTCATATATTTTCAAATTGGGAGTAGCGACAACACCGGTTAATAAGTTAGGTGTCCCATTGATGTACAGGACATCTTGATTGCCATTCCAATACCCAAATAAATCATTGGTAAGGAGATTTGAAAAAACCCTTGAGTTCAGGGTTCCCTGCAACTCGGATACACCAAATAAACTGTAATTGCCGGATACATTGGCAGAAGTGGGCGCTGTAAAATATGAAGCACCATTGAAATAAAAGGCGGGGTTAAAATTTACCGCGCCTGTTAAGCTTGGAGCACCTGTTGCAGTGGCATTATTGGCACCGCCACTTTGATCAAACCAGGTTGCAGGGGTAGAAACACCATCATTTCCTTTATACCAAACGGTAAGTCCAACAGATACAGCTCCGGGGGACTGGGCAAACATGGAGAAAAAAGGACTTAAGGAAAACAATACGAATAAGGATATCCTTATTGAATATAACCTGTTTACAACGACTTCCTCATTGATATCTTTCATGAATCAATTCCTTGTTGTTCATTAACTTATCGCTCGAATTGTCTTAAAGAATTCGGGGATGATACTGATTTATCGGCATCTTTTAGTGGAGATATTGTGACCATGGTATATCATGGTTACAGATGCGCATAAAGGATATAGGAATTCTGACAGCAGTTAACGGGAATTGGGGCCTTTAATTGCCTTAACCACGATATAAGTTTCCAGGCTATTAAAGCGGCAATTGCGAATCCAGCGAGGAGTTTAAGATCCGAATAGACTCTCTAACAATTTCAGGGTCAATTTCACGTCACTATTCAATGTGCGCCTTATTATTCCTTGCAGTATCTAATAATGACTTGCAAGTGGTGATAAGGCTGAAATAATTACATCTTATAAAGAAAAGAAGAGAGATTAAAAATTCAAGGAAGCGGTATGCGGAATTGGGAGAGAGCGAAGTGTTAAAACTCATCGTTGAAAATTTGCTTTAATAAGTTCTTAAAAAAAAGACCGTCTCAAAAATATGAGCCTGTTTGAGTTCATTTATCGCAAGAAAGGGTTATTAAAAAGTGCCACTGAATCAGTGGCTTTTTTACTGGGTCAGGCAGGTGTATCAGTTATAGTGAAGAAATTCAGAAAGCATTTTACAGTAAGGAGCATTAGCTTAGAGAATCCCCAACAGGAAAACTAACCGTTAAAACACAACTTTTACCGGGCTGGGAAGCAAAATATGCGCTCCATTTGTAAAATTCTGGTCTGCTTTTAATATTTGCCAAACCAATTCCTTTCCCATTTTTTTTAACTTCAATGCCAATCGCCTTATCTGAAATGGAAAGGATGATGGTCGAGTCATTTTGCGAAATGTCAATAAGTGGAGAAAACGGATGCACTTTATCTGCTTGGTCAAATAAAGTCGGGATGACAGACCTCACCAATGGTTTTAATCATTTTAAATATTAGGGCATTGCGACAAACAGCTTTTTTTGTTCACCTCACTGTTCGCATACCGAAATAAAGAGCTTCTTTTATTCCCAAATGTACTAAATCATTCCAATTATTATCATTTATGTAAACACAACAAAGGTGTTTCAGATTCAAATTTGCTCTTCTTATAACAATTACGCTTTATTCTCTCGACATATCGGTAGATCCGATTTTAAAAATCGTAAACGGGGAAACAGCAAAAACTGCTCATAAAATTGTCGCATCTGAAACACTTTTTCGCTTTGGTATTGTCCGTGGTTTGATCATTTTTAACTGTGTTATAATGGAAGCTTTAGCTAACTATTAGTTTGGAGACTCTGCTATTATCTTTTCATAAACCTTTCGTGCCTTTTCATAGGCCTCTTCAGCAGCGGGATGTTCCTCGGGTCGAATCATAGTCTGCTTTTTCTTCCAACATTGGTCAACTGCTTGTCTACACCATTCAGCACTTTTTAGAACATGAATAGGTTTACCGTCGACCATTATAAAAATAGGATTGGTGTGTGAACTTGGATATATTCTTAATGCTACCCAGGATGAATAGGCAATTGGATAGCTAAACTTAACATCATTCCATTTCGCATCAGCTTTAATCTCAGCTGAATCTACTGGCTTGCCGTTTATGATTAGCTCCACACGAACCTTCTGAGTAGTCCCAATGCGCGCTCTTTCAATATGCCAGTAAGGTTGCTCTGTCAACCTGCTGCGCGCGATTGCGGCACCTATTTCATCCTGGTTTTCAGGAAGATAAGCCACAACTTTGGCCTTTATCGTTACCACTTGTTTTCCATTTAAAGACAACTTGCTGTCATTGGTTCCCAATTCCACATCATTCACAAAAAAATCGATGATATGAGACCTACCATCTGAAACATAGCACCGCCCTTTTTGAATGGCGGAAACATAACTATCGTAATTCAGACTGCCCTCAGGCTTAAAATAACTGCGCGCCATGCCTACGCGCTGATCAAAAATGCAAGGAAAATCTGTTTCGCCGCTTAACCTTGTCGTAAATCCACAATTAAGTGTGTGGTACCACATATTTAATTCCCAGGGAGCTGGTGTATTGCCTGCGCTATAAAAATCTACCAAATTTTGCGTAACGGTGACGATGTATTCGTTAGCGCCTATTCCATCCATTTTCGGCAATATATAATTTGGTAAATCCATGGTTGGTTCAATAGGTTCCAAGCCCCACCCCGAATGTGAATATCCTACAACCGCATCTTGGGATTTAGCCCAGGTCAGAACAGGCAATGTCCAACTTGGCCATTGTTCAATTGTCGTGGTTCCTGGATAATCATTTTCCTTTAATCGCAGCAAATCAACATGCCCGGCGTGTGACGAAGGGAACCCTGAAACCTCCACGTCGTTTCGCATAATGTTTTCATGCGTAGAAAGAGGATCGTCATGACCTGTAAAGAACATTTTTTGATGGTACCAGCTCGGGCCCCAAGCAAGTACGGCCGCTACATTCACGTCTTCCCCTAGAATCTGTCTCCACATATCGGCTGGTTTAACTCCTTCCTCAGGGCTATCATAATGACTACATCCGGCAGCATGTATATGATGATCACCGCTGTACCACCCAAGCTTTGCCATATTGATCCATCTTTTTAGCGTAAAGTATCCATCAAAAGAATCCAAACCGGGTGGAATGGATAGTATCATCTTTTGCGAAATGTATTCAGGACCTCGAGTGAAAGTAACATTGTATTTACCGGCAGGAAGTTGTACATGCTCTCCATCAGCACGGTAGACTTGAGGTTGGAAGAAAAAATCGGGGTACTCATCATAGGCTGCTACACGTCTTGAGGGCAGGGGATAAATGCCAACTAATGGATTTGGAGTATGAACGATTTTGAGCGTTTCAAAGAAGGACATAAATTCACGTTGAGCCGCTACAAAACGAAAATCTGCCTTTGCAAACGTATTTAAACTATCATCGAGTACCCGTTCTATACCATCAGTAATAACAAAAGAAGCCATCGTCCCAGAACCATCTTCGTCTTTCACATGTAATGCTACCTTAACAGAACGAGTGATATTAAATAGTATGCTGATGGTATTGCGGAAACCAATGTCCTGCGTTCCTTGCCCAACATTGAAACCAATGTCTGCCTCCCTCTGCCCCGAAGCTTTGCAATAAATCTGGAGAACTGCATACTCAACTTTTAAACCGGAAAGAGTTGGAAGTAATGGTCGATTTCGGTAGATCTGCATTTCTAGGAAACGATTAGCCACCTGCCCAGGTGAGAGCATTTTCTTTTCTTCTACAACCTGGTTAAAAGAAGGCGCATATAATGGTGTGGCTGCGTTGGGGCTTTCTACTTCGAGCGGAGCAGTAACACCGGCATCATTATTAATTCTTACCAAAAAGCTTACCCACCCTCCTTGGATCAACCTTGCGGCAGCCGGCCCCCTGGTAACTTTAACACGTGATTCAGGATTGATGTCGATCATTGCCAGGCAATATGGATCGAGAATTTGCTGTACTCGCAATGTTATTTCTTGAGAAATTGGCAATTGCTGTAAGGCCACTAATCGATGCTCATCTTCGGCGGACAAAGAACTCCCTAAGAATGATAAAGCCTCCTGCAAACGAATTGCCTGGGCAAGCAAGGGTTGTGGTTCTACTTCATAGCTACTGGTATTTGCTGAGGACTTGTGGCTTGTCGAATGTTGTGCAACCAGAATGGTTGGCAACAATAAGACGGTCAACAAGAAGAAACGAATTTGTTTCACTGCCATGACAGCCTCCTTTTGCTTTGATTTACAGAAAACGTTTACTTATTCGTTTGCTGTTCAGGTTGAAATATTGATTCGTTTTTGATCAACCTATTGCGCAACAGCTATTCTGTAAATTTCGTAATCATTTTCAATGATAGCATTAAAAATAATATATCACGTAAATAATTATCTAACCGATTATTGCCAGATTTTGTGACTTTTAGTTGTTTGCTGGGTTGATACGACAGCATTTTGGTTTACAGCAACTCTCATTGAGATGATTATTAGATTGCGGTTACGGCAAATTATTCCGAACGGAGGTTGTCGGTAGGGTTGACGAGGGCCGCACGGATGACGCGCAGGCTGATGGTGAGGAGGCTAATCGTAAGGATAATCAGACCGGCCAGCAGGAAGATCCACCAGGAGATGGTAATGCGATAGGCAAAGCTCTGCAGCCAACGACGCATGCCCAGGAAAGCGATTGGGGACGCGATGGCGAGGGC
>Ga0210394_10004171_pt1 | contig 17135 bp, 17 predicted proteins | sample IncBWC12MmetaG_FD_160121 | JGI IMG/M metagenome (GOLD analysis project Ga0210394, IMG submission 160121) | Forest soil microbial communities from Barre Woods Harvard Forest LTER site, Petersham, Massachusetts, United States - Inc-BW-C-12-M | ecosystem: Environmental > Terrestrial > Soil >... | reverse complement strand
CTTTATCCATGCCGTGACCGTTGTCGCTCACCGAGAGCATGATGTAGCTGCCCGGCCGAATGTAACCGCATTCCCGGCGCAAATCGTCATCCATATCCACGTTGGCCGTTTGAATCGTAATCTTCCCGCCCGTGGGCATGGCGTCTTTCGAGTTGACCACAAGATTCATGATGACTTGCTCGATCTGGCCGGCGTCGGCGCGGGTTCGGCCAAGCTCCGGCGCCAGCCGCGTGCTCAACTCGATGTTCTCGCCAATCAGGGGACGCAGGAGGCGTTCCATGTCCGCCACAATCATGTTTACGTCCACAACTTTCAGTTCCAGTAATTGCTTGCGGCTGAAAGCCAGCAGTTGGCGGGTGAGGCTCGAAGCCCGGTCCGCAGCCTGGTGAATCGCTTCGATTTTCGCCTGCAGAGGGTTTCCCGGCCCGGCGTGCTCCAGCAACACCTCGGTGTAGCCGCTGATCACCATGAGCAGATTGTTGAAATCGTGCGCCACCCCGCCCGCCAGACGTCCTACCGCCTCCATTTTTTGCGCTTGCCGGAACTGATCTTCCAGCACCCGCTTCTCGGTCACGTCCTCGGCAATCATTTCCAGAACGTCGGCCGTTTCCTCGTGACTGCTGACCACTCGTCCACTCAGACGCACCGTGACGGCCTGTCCATCCAGGCGCTTCCAGCGCACTTCCACATTGTCCACGCGCATGCCCCGCCGGAAATCCCGCATGTAGCGCTCATGCTCCTCGGGATCGAGAAAGACATCGCGTTTCGGATCCAGCCCAAGGACCTCCTCCGCCGAGCTGTAACCCAGCATGGCAATCAGCGCAGGATTCACGTCCAGAAATTTGCCCTCCAAACTGGAGCGGTAAATGCCGTATACCGCGCTTTGCACCAGCGAGCGGTAGCGCGCCTCGGAGCGGCGCAGCGCCTCTTCGTTGCGTTTGTGCTCGATGGCGCTGGCAAGCTGCTGCGAGACAAACGTCAGCACGTCTTTGTCCTTCTCGCGAAACCGCACATTGGAGGTGTAACTTTGCAGCACCAGAACCCCGAAGGGTTGACCCGCCGCTTTCAGCGGTATCCCCAGCCAGTCCACCGAGGGCGCGCCGATCAACTCCACCTCGCCCCGCTGCACCATCTCATCGAAGATCTCCTGCGAGCACAGCAGCGGTTCGCCGCTGCGCAGCACGTACTCGGTGAGACCTCTGCCCAACTTCTTGCGCGCGGGAGGGGAATCCTCTTCATCCACGAAATAGGGGAAGCTCAGAAGCTTCGTGCCCGGGTCGTAAACCGCAATATAAAAGTTACGGGCATACATCAGTTCGCCGACGATCCCGTGAATCGCCGCATAGAACTGCTGCAAATCTTTGGCCGAGCTGGTTTTTTCCGCGATCCGGTACAGCGCCGAGTTCAACGCCTCCGCCCGCTTCTGTTCCGTGATATCGCGGTACAGCGCATAGATCGCGACCTGCTTGCCTCCCACCACCACCGGAGCGCCGGAGATAAAAACATCCAGCAACGTGCCGTCCTTGCGCTGCCGTTTGGTCTCCATCGCCACTTTTTGGCCCTTCATCAGCAAGTCCGAAGCCCAGCGCGTCTCCGAACTGCGATCCGGCGGAACAATCAAAGACTCAATGCGCCGCCCCAGCGCTTCCTCCGGAGCAAAACCAAACATGCGCGTGAACTCCCCGTTCACCCGCATGATGTGGTACTCGGGATCCAGAATGCTGATGGCCTCCGGAGCGCACTCCACCAACTGCTCCAGGTAAGCCTTCTGTACTTCGGGACTGTCCGCCGGCGACGCGGAATGGATTTCGTCTGAGACGCTTTGCGACAGCTCGAGGGGCAGGGTAAGCCTGCGATGCCCGCGCTGCAGCGCTTCCTTCAGTGATTTGGCGCGCACAACGTCGCCAGAACTTGCTGGCCGGGTGATTTTGTCACCCATGTTCCCCCCCAAGGTTCGCAACCAGAGCCAATTTGGGATGTTAGTTCGTCAGACCTGCGCCAGAAAGTTACCGAGGTAATTGTGAGTGGATTGAAGCGCGATTGCGGACAGCCTATTGCCCGGCTGCCAGCATCTCGCAAACTCGCTGAATGGTGTCGCGCTGCTCTTTGCTGAGTGCCAGGAACTCAAAACCATGTCGCAGGCCCATGCGATAGCGCACCAGAGCCCGCAACTTCAAAGGATAAGCTGCCAAAGGCAAGGCCAGTTCCAGCGAAACCACTTCGCCGGGTTCCAGTTCGCCGGTCATGGTGGCGCCAATGCCATCCTCGCCCAGTTCGGTCGAACGTCCCCACATGGACGCGTTTTCGCCGGAGCGAAAGACCTGCAACGTCAGCCGAACATCCGCCGAGTAGCGCGGAAACCGGCGCCGCATACTGGCTTCTTGCCGAGGGGTGTTCATGGTTGCTGTGATGCTGTGCTTGCGTTAGTTCCCGTGCAAAAGATATCCTGGCTCAAGCGGCAACTTGCCTCCAAGTTTTACTACCGTCACGCCTCCGCTGATCGAATAAACATCCACCAAGCCTACTGCTCCGGGCGTGGACTCTACCTTCTTCACCAGATCCTCGTCCGTATCCACCACCATGATGGCCGGATGGCTGTTCCTGCCGTGATTGGCGCTCGCGATCAATGCCATCACGTCATCTTTTGGCATTCCATAGACCTTGTCCAGGAGCAGCTTCATATCCGGCAACGCCGGATTTCGGGTGATGAACACAACCGCCTTTCCATCCGGCCAGTGATTGCTCTGACCCTTGCAGATCTTAACTAGGTCTGCCAGGGTCATCGCCTGAACAGTGTTCGATTTATTCGATACCACGGCCAGATCCTTACACACGGCCAGCGTCGTTCCCATCACAACGATCGCTACCTGAGCAAGAACCCTTTGACCCCGCACCGTTCCTCCGATCCGGAAATCCCCCGATGTAGGCGCGGGCATCTTCGCCCGCGCTCAGCAGGTGTCATCTGATTGTCATCGAATCACGGCTCTAGCTCAATGACCGGAAGCACAATGAACCAGTGGATACAACAGAGGCTCAGGGTTGTGTAGGGGCCTGCGGCACGTGCATTCCCGTTCGGTTTGATGGACAATAGAGCATGTGCGGGGGAGGTTGTCAGGTTCTCTGCCTGGACTTCATCCTGAATCGTCCACACCGAACCAATCATCTCTAACACTTGGAGGAAAACTATGGCCCACGAATTACCCTCTTTGCCGTATGACTATTCCGCGCTCGAACCCGTGATTGACGCTCAGACCATGAAGCTCCACCATGACATGCATCATGGAGCGTATGTAAAGAATCTGAATGCTGCCCTTGAGAAATATCCCAACCTGCAATCCAAGCAGCCCGCAGAACTGCTGCGCGATCTCAATGCCATCCCGGAAGATATCCGCAGCGCGGTGCGCAACAACGGCGGCGGACACCTGAATCACACCATGTTCTGGAAGATCATGAAGCCGCAGGGCGGTGGCGAGCCTACCGGCGCGATTGCCGGAGTGATTCAGAAAGCCTTCGGCAGCTTCAAGGATTTTCAGGCCAAGTTTAACGATGCCGGCGTCAAACAGTTCGGCAGCGGCTGGGCCTGGCTGGTGGGCAAGGCCAATGGCGAATTTCAGGTCATGTCCACGGCGAACCAGGACAACCCGGTTTCGCAGGGCCTGTTCCCCATCATGGGTAATGATGTCTGGGAGCACGCCTACTATCTCAAGTACAACAACCGCCGACCCGAGTATCTGGCGGCGTGGTGGAACGTGGTCAACTGGGACGAAATCAACAAACGACTGGAAATGTTCAAGTCCCATCACGAACCCGCCATGGCCGGCCGCTAAGACCCTTAACTTGCGCCCCGTAGCGCATGCTCCAGAGAGAGCCTCAGCGAGGCGGTTGAGGCTCTTCTCTGTGTTTGGCGAACGACCAACGACGAACCACGAATGGCGAACGACCAACGACCAACGACTGCTTTTCTGCATTTCCTGTGCGCCCGCTGTGGAAATTTAATGCCGCCACCGCTCGCCCCTTTTTCGCCGGGCAGTCCAAGCTGAATCACCATGCGTCTTAGCACCACTGCTTCACCCATTTCCTGATCTTCCTTCCGCGGCGGAAATCTGCTGCCAACTTTTGCATCGTTGCACCATTCTTCTGTAATTGACCGCGCATCCGCTCGCGAGTAGATTCTCTTCACCGTTGGGTAGTAGTGCAGTTGGATTGTCATCCCGAGCAAGCGTTTGTTTGCGCAGCGAGGGATCTGGGCGAGCCGCGCGAAGGGTCGCGTTCTTTGCGACCCAGTAATCGCGCGTTTGGCTCGCTGCCTTATTAAACTGCACCACTACCCACTGCCGAACAAGATTCCCAGCCCAACGATCTCTGAAAAACAATCTCTGGCCAAGGCAGCCAACTGAAATCAACAAATCGCTATGCACAACTAACCCGGACGCTGGAAACCGGAAGCTCTCCAACATCTCCCTCCCCCAAAGGGTGATCGCGTGAGTAAAAGGTCGGATGGATGGAACATTTATCGCACACGTTTTCTAGTCAAGGCTAGACAACTTACCGAACCGCTGGTCTTTCGCGACGCGTTCGGCCATGAGCACTGTGGTCAGGTCGGCGACTATGTGATCGAAAACTCCGATGGCGTCCGCCGTATCGCGCCGCGGCAGATTTTCGAAGATATCTACGTCGCTATTGGCCCCGCCGAGGCAAATGAGCCGGTTTTGCGGCGCCGGATGACCGAGCGGTTAACCACGCCAGACTGTGGTGGTCTGAGCGCCTGAACCGCCGTGGGTTACCGCCTGTGGAAAACTTGCTCCTCAGGCGGGCATCCCGGCGGTTAATTGCTTGAGATACAATATATAGAGGTACCCTATTGACAGCCACTATTAACGGGAGTAGTGTTGGCTTCCCATAGGGCTTTAACGCCTTCGGAAACGAAGGTGGCGTTGCAAGGCTGAAGAGTAAAACAGGGGCGGCCGCCGTGGCGAGGTGACCACCGCGTCGCCCCGCTAACTTGGCTGCGTCGCCCGATGGCGGCGCGAAAGGCTTGTGCGGTGGCCGTTCCCGAATTCGGGCGTCCGTTTCGGTGCTGATGTGGGTCAATCGGGAGCACGGTTGACCGAGCTGGTTAACAGAATAAGTCCAGCCGTCACCGAAATCCTCGCCAGGAACGACAACACTTTGACAATCAGACTGTAGAGAACGCCTCGCAGAGGGAGTAGGTCCTTCTTCGAGGCCGCATTACGAGGAGCCCCATGGTAGGTCTTGCGCAACTGGTTACCGAATCGTTGGCGCGTCACGGCATCGAGACAACTCTGGACCACCGCCGCCTGAACTGGTCAAAGTGGTTCCGCTGCGAGTCAAGCTTCAGCGTTCTGCTCGCGCCCAGCCAGCCCGGTCTCTTCGCCCTAGGAGAAGAAGTCATTGCTCCGGGCGAGGTCTCGGCCACCTCAGGCAAGCGCATGCTCGCGCTGTTTCAAGTTACCGAAACCGACGACCTGGGCATGGCCTTGGGCCGCCTTTTTCTGCCCGGCAGCCCCGAACGTGAGCGCCTCGCCAGCGGTCGCTGTTTCGCCCGCTATGCCGTCGTCGAGGACCCAGCCCAGCGCAAGTCCGCCCACACGGCCTTTCAGCAGTGGCTGGTTTCATCGTCGGACGCTGCGTCGGGATTGAGCGACGACGTTGCGCCGGCGTCAGCAGCCTTGAAGAGGGAAGATGGAGAAGCGGCCCAGGACAAGATGGATTGCCCATCTCCGCTGCCTTCCGGCTTTTGAGAAAGGTGAAGACGAGGGCGAAGACGAACTTGAAGTCGAAGGTGATCCAGCCCCGGAGGGGCGGCATAATTTAGCCCAGGGCGCAAGCCGTGGGTAGGCACGAAAATTGATTCACGCGCCCAAAGGGCGCAACTGTAGATACGCTCGAATTCTGGGTTTCTGTCGAACGGAACAGGAGAAAACGAAATGTCGGACGTCACCACCAAGGGAGCCCCAACCACCACCGAGACCGCTGTCCCGCCAACAAAGAAATCCCCCGGCCTCACCTTCCGCCGCCTCTTCACCAAACCGGGCGAATCCCCCTACGACCAGATCGAGTGGGAGAAGCGCCTCGCTCAGATCACCGACGCCAAAGGCAACGTGATTTTCGAGCAGAAAGATGTCGAAGTTCCCAAAGACTGGTCCATGACCGCGACCAACATCGTGGCCAGCAAATACCTGCACGGAACGCTGGGCACGCCCGAGCGCGAATCCGGTGCCCGCGCCCTCGTGACTCGCGTTGCCGAAACCATCCGCGACTGGGGGCTCGCCCAAGGCTACTTCAAGACTCCCGAAGACGGCGCTATCTTCCACGACGAGCTGGCTCACATCCTCATCCGCCAGTACGCGGCCTTCAATTCGCCCGTCTGGTTCAACGTGGGCTGCGATCGCATCGAGCCTAACTCCGACGCCACCAACTGGCACTGGAACCCGGCTCTCGGCCGCGTCGAATTCGGCGTCACCGGCTACAAGACTCCGCAGTGCTCGGCCTGTTTCATCAACTCGGTGAAGGACTCGCTCGATTCCATCCTCACTCTTGCCAAAACCGAAGGCATGCTCTTCAAATGGGGATCAGGCACCGGCACCAATCTTTCAACGCTGCGTTCTTCCACCGAAGGCCTCAGCGGCGGAGGCACCGCCAGTGGCCCGCTCAGCTTCATGAAGGGTTTTGACGCCTTCGCTGGTGTCATCAAGTCCGGTGGCAAAACCCGCCGCGCCGCCAAAATGGTCATCCTCAATATTGACCACCCCGATATCGTTGACTTCATCGAGTGCAAGAGCAAAGAAGAAGCCAAGGCCCACGCGCTCGTCGCCTCTGGATACGATGGTTCTTCGCCCGATTCTGAAGCCTACTCGTCCATCTTCTTCCAGAACGCCAACAACTCCGTGCGCGTGACCGACGACTTTATGTACGCCGTCCTCCGCGACAACGGCTTCTCCACCCGCGCCGTCAAAGACGGACGCCCCATGGAGAGCTTCAAAGCCAAAGACCTGCTCTTTCGGATTTCCGACGCCACTTGGCGTTGCGGCGATCCCGGCATGCAGTACGACACCACCGTCAACCGCTGGCACACATCGAAGAATACCGCCCGCATCAATGCCTCGAACCCATGCAGCGAGTACATGTTCCTCGACGATTCAGCCTGCAACCTGGCCAGCCTGAACCTGCTGAAGTTCGCTCCCAACGGCACTTTCGACGTGGAGGCCTATCGTCACGCCGTGGATGTGCTCATCACCGCGCAGGAAATTCTCGTTGACAATGCCGGCTACCCGACAGAAATGATCGGCAAGAATTCCCACGACTATCGTCCGCTCGGCCTCGGCTACGCCAATCTCGGTGCGCTGCTCATGGCCGCCGGCCTGCCCTACGACTCCGACGCCGGACGCGACTACGCCGCCTGCGTCACCGCCATCATGTGCGGCGAAGCCTATCTGCAGTCCTCGCGCATCGCCGAACTCTGCCAACCGCTGGTGCCAGCGACAGAGCCAACGCAGAAAGGCCTCGCTGAAACCAATCTCGGCGCCGTTATTGATGAAAGACGTGTCATGCCCGGAGCAGCCTGCCCCGGCTGGTACATCAATCGCGAGCCTTTCCTCGACGTCATCCGCATGCACCGGGCATCGGTCAACAACATCAACAAAAACAACGTCCCCACAGCCCTCTACGAATCCTCGAAAACCTGCTGGGACGAGGCTCTCGCCCACGGCGAAAAATTCGGCTACCGCAACTCGCAAGTCACCGTGCTCGCTCCCACCGGCACCATAGGCTTCATGATGGATTGCGACACCACCGGCGTCGAGCCCGACCTTGCTCTTGTGAAATACAAAAAGCTGGTCGGCGGAGGCATGATCAAGATCGTCAACAACACCGTGCCCTCCTCGCTCTTCAAGCTCGGCTACTCCCACGACGCAGCCGACAAGATCGTCAGCTACATTGACGCCACCGGAACCATCGAAGGCGCGCCCGACATCAAAGACGAGCATCTCGCCGTCTTCGACTGCTCCTTCAAGCCCGCCAAAGGCACGCGTTCCATCCACTACATGGGCCACTTGAAGATGATGGCGGCCACGCAACCGTTCATCTCCGGAGCCATTTCCAAAACCGTCAACCTGCCCGAGAACGCCACGGTAGAAGACATCATGGAGGCCTACATCCAGGCCTGGAAGCTCGGTCTGAAAGCGGTAGCCATCTATCGCGATGGCTGCAAGAAATCGCAACCGCTAAGCGCCGCAGGCACGAAGACTGCGCTATCAGATAAGTCCTCCTTGACCTCTGCGTCCTCAGTGGTTGAAGAAGATAATCTCCTTGCACCTCCGCGCGCCGTCCGCCACCGGCTCCAGGAAGAGCGCGCCTCCATCACCCACAAGTTCAAAGTCGGGGACCACGAGGGCTACCTCACCGTCGGCCTCTATCCCGACGGCGAGCCCGGCGAACTCTTCATCACCATGGCCAAAGAAGGCTCGACCGTCAGCGGCCTGATGGACAGCTTCGCTCTCGCCGTCTCCATCGCGCTGCAACACGGCGTGCCGCTGAAACTGTTCTGCGAAAAGTTCGCGCACACGCGTTTTGAACCCAGTGGATGGTCCGGCAACCCCGAAATCGGCTACGCCAAGTCCATCATGGACTACATCTTCCGCTGGCTCCAGTTGCGTTTCCTCACCGGTCAGCAGCAAATGCTCTTCGAGAATCTCAGACTGAAGCCAGCAGGCGCTCCACTGGAAATGGGCGATCTAAACGGTTCTGTCGGTTCTGGGCGAACGACGAACGACCAACGGCCAACGACGGGTTCTGCTCACGCCGCCGACAACCTAGCAAGCATCGTGGACCTGGGCGACGCACCCACATGCAGCTTCTGCGGCAGCATCATGACCAGAAATGGCAGTTGCTACCGCTGCATGAGCTGCGGGAGTACGAGCGGATGTAGTTAGTGCTGGGGTGCAGCTAAGTGTTTGCGATGCAGCTAGTAACTATAAGATTGTCATCCCGAGCGAGGCGTTTTTTGCCGAGTCGAGGGACCTGGGCGCGCCGCGTGAAGCGCCCGCAGGGCGCATCAGATCACGCGCTTGGCGCGCATCCTTATGACAAAGTGGATTGGAGTAATGGCAACTACCAGTAAGTTCGCCGTCTGCATCTCGAATAAGGGATATGCCGCATCCCTGGAGGTGCGCAAGATTTATCGCCTTATTCCAGATAAGGCAGGCGCAAGGCACCGTCTGGTTCGAGTGGTTGACGAGATGGGTGAGGACTACCTGTTTCCGCAGGAGTGCTTCGTTTCTTTAAAGCTCCCACAGGCAGCGGAGCGAGCCATTCTGCGGGCAACTTGAGCACCACGTAGGGGCGGAGCCTGTCCTGAGCGAAGTCGAAGGATGTCTCACCCGCCCAGCGGAGCGAAGCTCCGCCATGATTTTGGAGGAGCAGATTTTGGGGAGGGCATGGCTTCAGCCATGCCGGAACAGCAACGAATCTCGACGGCTTTAGCCGCTGAGGTAAAGTGTATATTGAAGACGTACTGTGAGGGGGTCACGGCGCGCCGTGACCCTATTTCATTCTGGAGGAGCTTCCAATGGCAGACCCTAGGGCGTTCATAAGCTTTGTTTTCGACCACGACAGTGACCAACGGGTTCTCTTCGCCGGGCAGAGCAAGCATTCCAAGACCCCGTTCAGCGTTCAGGATTGGTCTTCCAAAGAGGAACTGGCACAAAGTAAATGGGAGGCTGAACTCAAAGACAAGATCAACAAATGCAACCTCACGGTTGTCCTTGTTGGAAAAAACACCTACTGGGCGACGGGCGTTGCAAAGGAGATCGCCTTCGCAAAGGAGCAGGATGTTCCTTTCTTCGGAGTATATGTCGACGGGGCGGATTCAACAACGCTGCTCCCGTCGGGGCTTAACAGAAACAGAGTTATCGCTTGGACGTGGGACGGCATAGCGGCGGCGGTGAAACAGATGATGGGCGAAGGCAAGAACAAGAAGTAGGAGAGGACCGAATGAGAAGGGCCTTGATCGCTGGTATAGACGAATATCCGAAGTCTCCGCTTCGAGGCTGCGTGAATGACGCGAACGAGGTTGCAAGGCTCCTCAAAACACATCAAGATGGCTCGCCCAACTTTGAGTGCCAGATCCTTACCGCCCCTCCTTTTCCTATCACAAGGGCGATTCTGAAGGGGAAAATCAACGATCTATTCAGGGATGAAGCGGACGTCGCGTTATTGTATTTCTCAGGTCACGGGTTCGCAAGTAATCTTGGGGGTTACCTTGTTACGCCGGACGCCACGAGATATGACGAGGGCGTCTCGATGGTCGACGTGATAACAATCGCAAAGGACTCCCCTGTGCGAGAAGTGGTGGTACTCCTGGACTGCTGCTACAGCGGGGCTCTAGGTGCATTGCCAGCTCTGAACAATCAAACCGTGCTACGGGAGGGGATCTCGCTATTGACCGCCAGCCGAGGCTCTCAGGTCTCCGTCGAGATAAGGGGGCGAGGCCTATTCACGTCGCTGCTTTGCGCGGCGCTGGAGGGAGGCGCATCAGACGTGTTAGGCAAGGTTACGATTGCGAGCGTGTATGCGTATGCCGATCAAACACTGGGCGCCTGGGAGCAGAGGCCCTTGTTTAAAGCGCTGGTCTCGCAACTGATTTCGCTAAGAAATTGTAGTCCGGTTGTCCCCCTCGAGGTATTGCGGCTGTTGCCAAAGTATTTTCCGAGGGCCGATGCCGATCTCCCTCTGGACCCATCCTTCGAACCAGATGCTGAGCCACGGCATCCGAAGAACGAGGAGATTTTCTCGCACCTTCAAAAATACAGGGCTGCCCGGTTGGTCGTTCCGGTGGGCGAGGAGCACCTATATTACGCCGCAATGAATAGCAAGTCGTGCAAGCTCACACCGTTGGGGCAATTTTATTGGAGCTTAGCGAATACCGGGAAGTTATGATCGCCGGTCTAACAGGCCATCAGAAAATCGGCGACCAGCTGACTGTCCAGTGGGTGAAACAGCAGCTGTCATCGCTGTTGGTCACGCAGGAAGTGACTGAGGGATGCATGTCACTGGCTGTCGGCGCCGATCAGATGTATGCCGCGCTTTTACTGGACCGAGCCTTGCCGTATAGGGTCGTCGTCCCCTGTGAGCGGTACGCAGAGACGTTCTCGGATTCGGAACGAAGAAGATATTTCTACCTCCTGTCCAAAGCGAACTCCGTTGTGTCGCTGGAATTCATAGAGCCGACAGAAAAGGCCTTCTACGAAGCAGGCAAGGAGGTAGTGAAGAGGTCTGAAGCGCTTATAGCAGTCTGGGACGGACTAGCGGCGCGAGGCCTCGGTGGAACCGCAGATATAGTCCATTTTGCTCAATCCCAATCGAAACGCGTATTTCACATCGACACCGCTGCCTACGCGGTGAGGATGATCTAAGGGCCCCTGATTCGCTTTGGCGTGCAGGACAGATGACATGGGCACTAGTCGAACCGAGGTGATGGGTGTCAAATGCGGCAGGCCAACCAGTTCCATTAGCTCTTTCGAGTCCAAATCCAATCACCCGCCGCGATTCGATTGTCCGATTTGAAGCCAACCCACTTTCCAATCATTCGATTTCCGGCCGGAGACACATGTAACTGAAAGGCCCCCCGGTAAGAAGTGTCATCTCTATCGTTCGACCATTCACCCGTCACGAACCGGTCGTTTGAAATGTGTGCGCGGGCTTTGAAAGTTCCGCGCGGGTGGGAGAAGCTCGCGACGAACTTGTTACCCTGAATTCGGACCTGCGCCTCAGATCTGTTCACGTCTGGATAGGTTTGGCTGTTCCTTACGTGCCATTCTTGTCTCCACGTGCCACTGAGATCCCGCCAAGAGCTAGAGGCCCCTGCGAACAGATCCCGCAATTCTGAACAAGCGCTACCCACAGCTGCCCGCAGATTGCCATCTTTCCTGTATGGGTCATATGTCAGCGGCGTTGTGCCCCACAGGTCCGACGGAACCTCAAACTCGGAAATGCCGCGCGGTACCATGAAAAAGCTGCCCTGAGCACCGAGCTTTCCAAAGAAAATCCCGCACTCGAACAGAACATTGTCACGAACAGACAAACGTTTGACACCGCGGCTTTTTATGAGGTCATCCGGCGAGAACACAAATACGCCCGCGTCGAAGCTATCGGCGATCTTGATAAGAGAGTCTAGCGCGCTTTTGGAGGCGGGGAATGCCTTCTGGTTCCAGAGGGTGGCGTCCATGTCCTGCTCCAACTCGGCTTGAATCGCACGGGCCACTCCGATGCCCTCGACGGAAGACCCAATGAACATTTGCGGCCGGCTCGACTGGCGTTTTAGAGGACTTGGCACCCGTTTAGTCACAATTGCTCCTGCGGTTGCAATCCTTGTTGAAGGCGAGATCATCCAACCTGCGAGTAGGAGTATAGCGCGAGAGTAGCTGCCCCATTTTTGGGCGATTTGACCCGGGATGGTCCCCCGGGTGACATCAATGTCACTCACAAACCGTGATGTGTAACACTCTACCCATGCCAAACAAACCCACCCCGGCTGACAAGTTAATCGAGCAGGCGCGGCGGGCGGGGAAGCATCGCACCAAGAAAGAAGCCGTCACCGCCGCTCTGCATGAATACATCAAGCGCCGCAAGGAGCTCCGCATCCTGGATGCGTTTGGCAGCTTCGACTTCGATCCCGCCTATGACTACAAGGCCGAGCGCGGGACAACCTACCCCCAAATCATCATCCCAACCAAATAAAGCACTTGCGCCGAGGCCAGCGCAATCCACAACCGCGCGCGAAAGCGCGAGCGCTGCAAGTCCATCTTCAAATCATTTTCCATCACGTGGAAATATTCCAGCTCAACCGCAACCGGTTCCAGATTGACGGCAGCCGTCGCAGCCCGGCCCGCTTGCCCAGCGTAAGCCGCCTTGGGCGCATCCGGCAAAAAAACTTTCGGACCATCAATCACGCCCGACCAGCGCGGCAGCAGCATGGTCGCCGCCGGAAGCACGGTCTCATCCGGCTTGGCGGTCAGTTGCAGCGCAGGCAGCCGCTCCGGCACCAGATGGTCGGCCAGATTGCGCAGCAGGGAACTGAACCACAGATGGCTCAACTGATCTCCAATCAGTTCGCCCACATCCACCGGCCGCGATTCCAGTTCCAGCGGCGGCAGCGTCTCCGGAGAAATCACGTCGCCGAGGTTGGTGAACACCGTGCGAAACCACGGCATATTGACGCGGTCCCCGAGCAGCATACCCACATCCACCGGCCGCGAAGTCAGATGTAAAGGCGGCAGCCGCTCCGGCGAAAACGCATCCCGCAGATTGCCCAGCAACGATCGCCACAGCGGCTGGGTCAACGCCTCCGGCGGCAGCAAATCAAGCCGCGGGGATTCTCTATGAAACTCGGAAGCATGTAACTCGGAAGCTTCCGAATCCCACTCCGGATTGGGCACAATTGACGACACAATACTCTAGAGTGTCCTATTACCCCGCGCGAGTCAAACTCTTTTACAGGGATTTACACTCAGAGCTATAATCTCCGCATAGATATAGATAAACGGAGGGACCTATGCGAACCACTGCTCTCCTCTTGACGCTGTTTGCTTTCACCGTGCTCTCTGCGCTGGCTGCCGATCAACCGAAACCCGCGCCGTCGCAAAATGACAGCACAATCGCGGCCGTTTCCAGTTCGGCGGATTCGCAGGGAATTATTCCCACCGACCCGGATGGCCTTACACTAGACACTTCCTCAGACGCTTACAATCGCCATTTCAACCGCGACTCCCATCCAGATACCTACTGCTTCAAAATGCGCAGCTACCTCATGCAGCGGGACAACCGCGATTCCGACTCCACCCGCCTCGTGGGATATACAACCTGCCATCCCGCCTCAAGAATCCAGCTCAAAACCACAGTGGAAACAGCAGACCCTGCGCCGGCAAAATAACCCCGTAACCTTTCCCACCGTCAACCGTTGATATAGTTAGCGGAACATAATTAGCGGAACCATGGTCGTCAAAGCACCGGCAGCGAAGCGGTCCCTAAAGCGGGCAGACGAGCAGGCGGATGAGCGCCTGCTGGTCGAAGCTGCGCAAAAAGACCCCACCCGCTTTGCCGAGCTTTATGAAATCAACTTTCACCTGGTGTACGCCTACATCGCGCGGCGTGTCGGCGACCGCGACGTGGCCCAGGATTTGACCGCCGACGTATTCCACAAAGCGCTGGCGAACTTGCCGCGCTTCGAGTGGCGCGGCGCGCCTTTCGGCGCATGGTTATTGAGAATCGCCGCCAATGCCGTCGCCGATCGCTCCAAGCGCGCGGGCAGGGAAGTCGCCAATCTCGATGATCCCGACGAACTCAGCGCCTCCGGGGTGAATGCCCCGGCGGGAAGCGACCTCGCCGGGGCCGAGTTCGAAAAAACCCAGCAGCGCGCTCAACTCTTTCTGCTGGTGGAGCAACTTCCAGCCGACCAGCGTCACGTCGTCACCATGCGTTTTGCCGAGGAGAAAAGCATTCGCGAAATCGCTCAGCACCTGAAACGCAGCGAGGGTGCAATAAAGCAACTTCAATTCCGCGCAATTACCAAGCTGCGCTCGCAACTAGGGGGTGCCTATGCCTAAGCGCTCTCTGATCGAACAACTCGATGACGCCGTGCAGGCCATGCTGGCGCGGCCTGACGCAAAGCCAACTGGCGCAGATCGAGAGAACGCCTCCGGCCTCGCTCCGCTTCTGCGGATCGCCGCCGACCTGCGCGATCTGCCGCATGAAAATTTCAAAGCACGTCTGAAATCTGAATTGGAAGGGAGAAAAAATATGGCCACCGTTGCCGAACCTATCGCAGCCGTTTCCGCGGTTGCGTCGCCACGTTTGACTTTCAAGGATGTCGCCAAGGCCATCGAGTTCTACCAAAACTCGTTGGGAGCCAGGGAGACGTTTCGCTTCGAGGTCGGAGGAGGAATCGCCCACGCCGAGATCACCATCGGCGAATCGGTGATCATGTTGTCGGAAGAGTGGCCGGAGGGAGGCAGATTCAGCGCCGAAACGTTGGGCAATTCTCCCATCAGCCTGATGATCCGCGTCAGTGACGTGGATTCGTTTGCCGAGCGCGCGGTCGCTGCCGGGATGAGAGTCACTCGGCCGCTCAAGGACCAATTCTACGGCCACCGCGATGTGACTTTTGTCGATCCCTTCGGCTACAACTGGACCGCCGTCACCGTAAAGGAGGAAATGTCAATCGCGGAGATGCACCGGCGAATGGCCGCGATGACGGAAGGACCCGAAGGCGGGCAACCTCCCACGCAAAAGGGCGCCCCGCACAAGGCGCCCGCCGTCAATCCGATTCCGCGCGGCTTCCACACAGTCACGCCCTACATGATCGCCGTGGACGGGCCTGCCGTGCTGGAGTTTGCCAGGCAGGCGTTTGGCGCCGAAGAGACCTTCCGCGCCATTGGCTCAGCCGGCGGGCTCCACGCCGAAGTCAGGATCGGCGACTCCATGTTGATGATGGGCGGCGGCCTTCCCGGCCGTGAATTCCGCGCCACCGCGAACACCCATGCCATCCACCTCTACGTCGAAGACGCAGATGCCGTTTACCAGAAAGCTCTGGCGGCGGGCGCAACTTCCATCAGCGGACCCGCCGATCAGGAGTATGGCGAGCGCTCCGCCGGCGTGAAAGATCCCGCTGGCAACCTGTGGTACATCGCCACCCACAAGGGACCAACCTACATTCCCCAGGGTCTGCACAACGTCAACGTGTATCTGCATCCGCTGCGCGCCGAGCCGGTCATCAACTTCCTGAAGCGCGCATTCGGCGCCCGGGAACTGGGAAGGTATGCCTCGTCCAACGGGGTGATTCATCACGCCGAAATCCAGGTGGGCACTTCGGTCGTGGAAATGGGCGAGTCCCACGGACCCTATCAGCCCATGGCGTCAATGTTCTATCTTTACGTGCCCGATTGCGATGCGGTTTATCTCCGCGCTCTCGCCGCAGGCGCGACCTCAATTTCCGCGCCCGCCGATCAGCCCTACGGCGATCGCCAGGCCGGAGTGAAGGACGCCTTCGGCAACCAGTGGTATATCGCTACGCACATCAAAGATGTGGGCTAGAGAAATGTAGGCGCGGACGTCCCCCGGCCTTTTGACCTTCTTCTTTTGGGGCGGACACGGGAGCCTGCCCTGAGCGAAGCCGAAGGGTCCGCCGCTCTTTGATTTTTGATTGTTCGACACCCCGCTGAAAAGCGGCTGCCCCGCCCACAGCCTGCCCTGTTTTGCCGAAGCCCCGAGCGAAGCCGAGGGGGCAGTCGAAGGGCGGTTTTCGACGGGTGGGAACTCCCGGACGCTGCCCCACTCACTTGGTGGCCCACATCTGCGGCTGGAAGTATATTCTCAAGAGGAGAACTCACTTTCAACCTGGGGTGCCCCATGTTTGCCTGCTTTTGGCAAACGTGGGACCTCGCTCGAAGGGCAAATCTGTCCCCCAATTCGGTTCAGGGAGTTGCGTTCGGGGACGGGCCCCACTTCTCGCAAAAGACGCGAGAAATGGGGCACCCCGCCGCAGGCAACAAAAAACCGACGTGGCCGGAACGGTACATAGTTTCGTGTTCGACGGGGCCAGCCCCTACACGGAATTCGATCCGGCGTTTACCCGGCAAACCGGAGGTTTTTACACTTACGCCAATGGCACAACCTACTTTAATCGAACCGACCAGCCTGGGACTCCGCGCCTGAGCACGGATTACACTGGAGCTGTTGCCCGCGAAGAGGGCGCGCTCATGGGGCCATACGGCGACAACTTCACAGAGACTCTGAGCACGCTGGACTTCACCGGGTTCGCGGGCGGCGATTGGGACGTGGAAAACAACGGCGACCACTTCGGAGCCAGAGAGTATGAAAACACGCACGGCAGCTGGCTCTCTCCCGACCCGGCGGGGCTGGCAGTGGTGGACATCAGCAACCCGCAGACCTGGAACAGATACGCCTATGTCCTCGACAACCCAGTCTCGTACACTGACCCGACGGGACTGTTCCGGGTAGGGCCGTTGGCCTATGCCGGCTACTATACCTTCGGCTGCGACGACATGAACGGAGGAGGTCTGCTGAATAATTGCGACTTCCTGAATCCATTTTCAGGCATG
>Ga0210394_10004170_pt1 | contig 17136 bp, 16 predicted proteins | sample IncBWC12MmetaG_FD_160121 | JGI IMG/M metagenome (GOLD analysis project Ga0210394, IMG submission 160121) | Forest soil microbial communities from Barre Woods Harvard Forest LTER site, Petersham, Massachusetts, United States - Inc-BW-C-12-M | ecosystem: Environmental > Terrestrial > Soil >... | reverse complement strand
TGAGAGCCACAGGAACGATGGCAACAGAGCCATTGCGACCAGCAACGCAATCCGCTTCATTTTCGACTCGCCTTCAGGATCTGGTTCAACGTTTGATACGGGAAATTTTTGTGCCTTCGATTCTCAGCAAGTGCGCGGCTAGCTCTTTTTGCCCGCAAAGAGAAGGAGCAGGACACCGATCGTGATCGCCCCCACGCCGGCCCACGCCGGCACGTTGACTGTCTCCCTGTCTTTGAACGACAACTCCATCGATCCCAGCGTGGCCTTGTGAGTCTCCTTGGTATAGCTGAAGCTTCCATACGCCAACCCCAGGCCGCCGGCCACGATCAGCACAATCGCCAGCATCTTCATGCTATTCATGGCGTTTTGCCCCTTCAGCAAAGATTCCTTCACCCAAACCGCATTGCACCTAAGCCCCACTTGACGGGCCGCAGGCCTTGTCGCAGTAGATGGGGTCCGTGCAACGTCGGCGGCTTAGCGGGCGTGTGCATGGCGACGGGCGCAGCACGCTTTGAGAGTACCGGGGAGCTCGGTCTGGGGTCTGTGCGCTAACGCACGCACCCGTCATAGTTTCAGAGGTCGCAATCGGCCCCTACGTACGCCAGCGAACGGACCGGCCCCGGACATCTGACTAACCTTGATGTCCAAGGGGCAATCATGTCGCTGCTTGTGGAGCGTTCGTAGGCCGGGGTAGCAGTGCTCACGGAAAGGTTCCAGTGTCCATTGTCCGACGCCGCTTGGCCGTGAATCGCTTGCTCGAGGCGCTGCCGCAGCGCCAGTCAGAACGAATGCTCGGCGAATGCGAAGCCGTGGAGCTCAAATTTGGCGAAGTCCTCTATCAACCCGATGCGCGCATTCGCTATGTCTACTTTCCAACCGATAGTTTTATTTCGCTGATAATTCCGGTCGATAACTCGAGCAACCTCGAAGTCGCTTTAGTCGGGAACGAGGGCATGCTTGGATCTCCGCTGGTCCTGGGGGTCCATGTATCGCCGTTGCGCGCGCTGGTTCAAGGCAAGGGCCTTGCGTGGCGGATGAGCGCCGCCGCGTTCACCCGCGAGATCAGCCGGAGCGCAGCGCTGCGGCGTGGGCTGCATCGTTATTTGGAGGTGCGGATGTGCCAGTTGGCGCAGGCCGCCGCATGCACCCGGTTCCATTTGGTCGAGCAACGGCTTGCCCGTTGTCTGCTGATGGCGCAGGATCGTGCGCACTCGGATGGATTCCATGCGACGCACGAATTCCTCGCGGACATGCTTGGCGTTCGGCGCGTCGGCGTCACCAAGGCCGCTAACGCGCTGCAGACGCGCCAGCTGATCCGTTATCACCGAGGGGAAATCTCGATTCTTGACCGCGGCGGCATGGAGGCTGCTGCGTGCGACTGCTATCACGCCGACCGGGAGACGTACGACGCCCTGCTGACCGCCGAGGTTGACGGTCGAAGGAGCGCTTGATCACCGACCCGATCGCGAAGGGAAATGCCATGAATTGGGACATCATCGAAGGCAATTGGAAGCAGTTCCGAGGACAGGTGAAGCAAAAGTGGAGCAGGCTGACCGACGATCATCTGGACCTGATCGCCGGCAAGCGCGACCAGTTGTGCGGGCAAATCCAGCAGAGCTACGGCATCACCAAGGATCAAGCGGAGCGGTGGCTCAAGACTTTCGAGGCGAATCAGAAGGACTTTCAAGCGGAAAGCCAGGCCAACCGTATCGCGTGAGGCGCCCCGATGGGTTGACGGTCACAACCAATCAGCGGTCGGTTGTTTTCAGTCGCTTGACATGTGCGTATCTACGCGCATATCATGGGACTGTGAGCCAATCCCCCTCGGAGGGCACCGCCCTTGTCGCGTTTCGAGGCCGTGCGCCGCGCGATTTGTCAGCGCTTGGGCAATTCTTCGCCGGCACCCCGATACGCCGTACTGGCTCCTGAGCACGCGTAAGGAAACACCCGACTGCCCCGACGGCACCCCATCCTCCGCTGCGGAGATCGCCCATGCCTGAACGCGAGATCGTCATTTGCAACCCGGTTCGTACCGCCATCGGCACCTTTGGCGGTTCGCTGAAAGACACGCCCGCGCCGGACCTGGGCGCGGCAGCGATCCGCGGGACGTTGCAGCGTTCCCGCCTGGCCGCGGATCAAGTCGAGACCGTCGTGATGGGCAATGTGATCCAGGCCGGCACCAAGATGGGCCCGGCGCGGCAGGCCGCCATCGGCGGCGGACTGCCGGTGAGCGTTCCGGCGCTCACCGTGAACCGGGTCTGTGGTTCGGGGGCTCAGGCGATCGCCAGCGCGGCCCTCGAGATCCTTGCGGGCTACGGGTCCTGCGCGATCGCCGGCGGCATGGAGAACATGGACCAGGCGCCGTATCTGCTCCCCGGCGGCCGCTGGGGCGTCCGGATGGGCGATGCCCAGATCCTCGACAGCATGCTGCGCGACGGTCTGAACGATGCCTTCAGCGGTCAGCATTCCGGTTGGCACACCGAGGATCTGGTGGCTCGTTATCGCATCAGCCGCGAGGACCAGGATCGGTGGGCGGCGCGGTCCCAGCAGCGCTTCAGTGCCGCGCAGGCGGCAGGGAAGTTCAAGGACGAGATCGTTGCGATCGAGCTGTCGAGCCGCAAGGGTCCCGTGACCTTCGACAAGGACGAAGCCAATCGACCCGACACGACGATCGAGACGCTGGCCAGGCTGAAGCCTGCTTTCCGCAAGGACGGCACGATTACCGCCGGCAACGCGCCCGGCTTGAACAGCGGCGCCGCGGCCATGATCGTAGCCGAGCGGGCGTTTGCCCAGAAGCATGGTCTCGAGCCCATGGCGCGGCTGGTGGCCCACGGTGTGGTCGCGGTCGAGCCGGGGATGTTCGGGATCGGCCCGGTGCCGGCCGTGCGGCTTGCGGTGGAGCGCGCGGGCTGGAAGCGGTCCGACGTGGAGCGGATCGAGATCAACGAGGCGTTCGCCTCGATCGCGCTGGCCTGCTTGCGTGAGCTGGAGTTCGCCGAAGACATCGTGAACGTCGAGGGCGGCTCGATCGCTCACGGCCACGCCATCGGTGCGACCGGAGCAGTGCTGACCACGCGACTGCTGCACTCGATGAAGCGCGACGGTCTGAAGCGCGGCATCGTGACGCTGTGCATCGGCGGAGGGCAGGGGATCGCTCTGGCGCTTCAGATGTTGTGATCGACCGACGGCGCTCATCGGCGCTCATCGGCGCTGTGAGCGCGCCAGAACGCCGAGCCCGGGCGTCGGCCTGCAAAACTCGCTGCGCAGCACGACGTCATCGCTGCGAACAAGAGCCAGGCCTGCCGCATCGAGGCTGTCCGACAGGTACCGAAGGCTATGGCCATAGCGGCCGCTGGGGCTGAGATTGAAATCGATTGGCCGCTGCCCGGACTCGGTGGCAACTTCCACCGTGAAGGCGAACGTACCGGCGGCCCGCAAGGCCTGCGCGACCGCGGTGAACAGCTCTGCCAGGTCGCCGAAGTAAATCAGGGTGTCGGCCATCACGATCAGATCGAACGAGTGCTTCCGGCTCGACAAGAACGCGGCCAGCTCCATTTCGACCAGTTCGTCATAGAGATTGCGTTGCATCGCCTTGGCCAGCATGCGGGGCGATAGATCGACCCCGACCAGGCGCCCCGCGTACGGTGCCAGCAGCGGCGCGCACAGACCCGTGCCGCAGCCGCCGTCCAGAACCTCGAGCGCTCGACTCGCCGGCACCTGTCCGTCGAGCAATCCGGCGATGATCTGCGGGCCGCGGTAAGACAGCGCGCCGACCAGCTTTTGGTCGAAGCCATCCGCCATCTCGTCGAAGACGGCCGTCACGAAGGCATCGGAGGCTCGGGCTGGAACGTCCTGGCCCGAGCAGGCCGCCAGGTAGTGCCGTGCCACCGCGCTATCGGGCTCGGCACGCAGCCATGCGCGGTAGCACTCGGCGGCCTCGGCGAAACGCCCCAAGCGGTAGTAAGCGATGCCCAGCATCTTCTGGGGCTTGCCGTCGAACGGCGGCAAGACGAAGGCCCGGCAGGTCAACAGGGACGATTCCTCCTCCCGCCCGGTCTGCATCAGCAGTTCGGCAAGGTTGTTCAGTGCCGCCACGAAATCCGCATTGCAACGCAGGGCCGCGCGGAGCGCGGTTTCGGCGCCGGCCAGGTCCCGCTGGTCACGCAGGACCGAGCCAAGGTTGTTCCAGACGTTCGGATCGTCCCGGTTGAACCCGATCGAGGCGCGGAACGCCGCCGCTGCACCCGCGCTGTCCGCGACCTGGACCAGAATGTTTCCCAGATCGTTGTACCGGGAAGCGCTGCCGCCGTCGGCGTCGAGCGCTTGGCGGATCAGCGAAACCGCCGTCTGCGAGTCGCCGAGCTGGTGGCGCAAAACGCCCAGGTAATGCAGCGCTACGGCGTGTCGGGGATCGGCCGCGAGGATGCGGCGGTAAGCTGCCTCCGCATCCGCCAGCGCGCCAGCCGCGTGCAAGGCAAATGCCGATGCGATCGGACCGACCTCGTTCACATCCACTGTCTGCGAGGAAACCGCGCGATGCTACCCTAGACACGACGTTCGGCGGCGGCCGATAAACCCGCCATTGCGATGCCAGCACAGACACCTGATCCCGAGCTGGTCGAGCGCCTGTCGCGTTCGGGCTACGTTTATCTGCCGGCCGCGGAGGCGATTGCAGCGCTCGATGTCCGTGTCGAGCCATTGAACGCGCTGCGCGATGCGTGGTCGCGTCTGCCGCGCGACATGTATCTGCGCGATGGTGGGCGGTATCGATCGCGACGGCACCGCTGTTTCGTGCAGGATTTGCCCTCGACCGCGCTGACGGCCGTTGCGCACCGGTTCCACTGGCAACCCACGTCATACAATGCCTTGCACGGCGGCCTCGAACGGTGGTTCGAGCCCATCGAAGAGCAGGTCGCAAGTGCCGAACCCTGGACTCGACTCGTCAGGTCGATCGGCTCCGTGTTCGCGGCGGTCCGCAGCGTCGAGCGCTGGTTCATCGAGGCGCATCAATTTCGGATCGATACGGCAAACGGCATCGGGCGCCCGACGCCGGAGGGCGCGCACCGGGATGGAGTGGACTTCGTCGCGTTGATACTGGTCGAACGATATGGCATTCGCGGCGGCGAAACTCGCGTGTTTGATACCCTTGGGTCATCCGGCGTGCGCTTCACGATGACCGAACCCTGGTCGACGCTGTTAATGGACGATGCGCGAGTCGTGCACGAGACCACGCCGATTCAGCCGGGCGAGGTATCGGGCTTTCGCGACACCCTGGTCCTGACGTATCGCGCGGGAGGGTTCCTGGCGCCGGAGGCATGACGGCGCCTTCGCAGCGAGAATTATCCCGGGTCGGCCCCAACGGCGGCAACCAATGCAAGATCGGCGGCCGTCACGGACCCGAGGTCAAACTTTTGGGCGGCGGCGGCCATTCGAGTCAGTGCCTGGGCGATCGGCATCGGTGGCTCGGTTTGTCCTTTCTTCACGCGCTGAAAGCGGACCGGATTGATGCGCGCCACCACGTAGCTGCGAAGATACGGCGACTTGAACCCGCGCGCCTGCAAGGCCGCGATGATCCGCCCGACCTGGGCGTCGATTTGCTCGATCCGTGCGGCGTAGTCATCGCGGCTGCGCAGGCTCAGCAGCAACGTCCGGTCGCTGAAGCGATCGACCTTTTTCAGAAATGAGCTGTACGCGCCTCCCGCAAAGCGCGCGTTTCGCTCGTACACAGCGCCCAGCGTCAGCAATTCCGGCGCTTCGAACTGGGCCGCAAACTGGGCTTCCTTCGCGCGCGGGCTGCGTGCGACCAGGCTGCGTGCCATCCGGATGACCTCGAGCGCGCGGTCCTTCAGGTTGTGCGCCTTTTCCGTGTTCAGTGCGAGGATCCGGAACGCAAGGGTCTCGTCGGGCGAGACCAGCGCCGTGATCTGTTTCAGTCCGATCAGCTTGGCGGCCGCGAGTCGATGGCGGCCGTTCGGCGTCCAGAGATTGCCGTCTTCTCCCTGCACCACGATCAGCGGATCGAGGAAGGAACCGGACTCCTCGATCTTCGCGGCCAGCCGCTGGGTATGCGTGGGCGACAGGTCGCGCTGAAACGGCGTGGGCTGGACGGCCTCCACCGGGAGCGCTGCCAGGATCATCGGACGGCCCGAAAGCGGCTCTCGATAAGCGCCGATCACCGCGCCTCCGCGACTGGCGACCTGTTGCCTTATGCCGGAAATCTCCGGGGCATCCAGAGGCAGCACGATCAGCTCGGCCGCGAGCCCTCGCTTCTGCGAGCGAGGCGCCAGTTTTCCGCGGGCACTGCGGCCGCTCTTGCGCGCCTTGGCGGCCGCGCCGGCACTGCGCCGCGCTGGGGTGCGGAATGCCATCGCTCCAGTCTACTTAGTTCGCCAGTCTATTTACTCCAGCTCAGGCAGCAGGGTTTGGACTCATTCCAGATCGGAGAAGTCCTCGATCCAGTATTCCAAGTCGGCGCGCAAGCTGAGGTCGGTCCTCGCGAGCTCGCGCCGGCGCAATTCAACGCGTCGGATCTTGCCCGAGATGGTCTTGGGTAAATCGGCGAATTGCAGCCGGCGCACTGCCTTGTAAGGCGCCAGGTTCTTGCGGCAGTAGGCCAGCACGTCGCGCGCGAGCTCGCGGCTCGGCTCGTACCCTGTGCGCAGGGTCACGAAAGCCTTGGGAACCGCGAGGCGCAGCGGATCCGGACTCGGAACGATCGCCGCTTCGGCGATCGCCTCGTGCTCGATCAGCACGCTCTCCAGCTCGAACGGACTGATGCGGTAATCGGAGGCCTTGAATACGTCGTCGGCCCGGCCGACGTAGGTGTAATAGCCGTCCGTATCGCGCGCCGCCGTGTCACCCGTGTGGTAATAGCCGCCCCGCATGACCTGCGCCGTCTTTGCCGCATCGTCCGCGTACCCCGCCATCAAGCCGGTCGGCCGTGGCTCCAGGGCAAGACAGACTTCTCCCTCCTGGGCCGGCTGGTCGCTCTCGTCCAGGAGCGCGACCTTGAAACCGGGCAGAGGTCGTCCCATCGAACCGACTTTCACCGGCTGCCCCGGCGTGTTGGCGATCAGCACGCTGCTCTCGGTCTGTCCAAAGCCGTCGCGAATCGTGATGTTCCAGGCCCGTCGCACCTGTTCGATGACCTCCGGGTTCAAGGGCTCACCGGCGCCGACCAGGCCTTTGAGCTTGACCGGATAGGATGCCAGGTCTTCCTGGATCAACATGCGCCAGACCGTGGGCGGCGCACACAACATGGTGACCGCGCAGCGGCAAGCCATCTGGAGCACGGCTTTGGCATTGAAGCGCGCATAGTTGTACACAAACACGGTTGCGCCGGCGTTGAACGGGGCAAAGAAACAGCTCCAAGCGTGCTTGGCCCAACCCGGCGAGCTGATGTTCCAATGCACGTCGCCGGGCCTGAGCCCGATCCAGTACATCGTGGTGAGATGGCCGATCGGATAGCTTTGCTGGCTGTGCAGCACGAGCTTCGGCTTGGAGGTCGTTCCCGAGGTGAAGTACAGCAGCATGGGGTCCGTCGCGCGGGTCAACCCCTGGGGGGTGAACACGCTGCCGGCCCGATATGCATCTTCGAAACGTTTCCACCCGGCCCTTTCCCCGCCGACGCTGATGCGGGTAAAAGCGCCCTGAAGGGCATCGAATTTCTCCGTCTCGGAAGCCACCACCACGGCGTAGCGCACATCGCCTCGTTCCAGGCGATCGACGAGGTCGTCGCGGGTGAGCAATGTGGTCGCCGGGATCGTTACCGCGCCCAGTTTGATCGAGGCCAGCATGACCTCCCAGAGCGCAACTTGATTGGGCAGCATGACCAGGATACGGTCGCCGCGCTGCACTCCGGCCGCCCGCAGAAAGTTCGCGACCTGGTTCGAGCGGGCGGCGAGCTCTGCGTACGAGAGCGTCAGCTCGCCGCCGGCGTCATCGACGATCCACAGCGCCCGGTTGTCATTGTCCCGGGCCAGCACATCGAAGTAATCGAGCCCCCAGTTGAACGCGTCGAGCTCGGGCCAGCGGAACTCCCGGTAGGCGGTGTCGTAGTCCTCGCGATGACGAAGCAGGAAATCGCGCGCCCGCAAGAATTCCTGAGTGGGCGTCATGCTTCTTTCTCCTAGTGGCCAGGTGCTTATCCCAACGTCCCGGGGCTCTGGTCTCTAAGATTATCGCGCAGTTCACCTTCGAGGCAGCCATCGCACCGCGGTGGCTACCAGGACTGCGCGGCGAGCAAGGCCAGTTTCAATGGCGAGATTGCGTTCACGTGGTTGTCCTTTGTTCTTACGGGCGCGTGTCAACGCTAGCAATCTCAAATGGAGCGCTTGTGACCGCTGTGAGCCAATCCGAATATCGCCGACCCTCGCGGGCGGAGCTCGACCCTGCATCGCGTGTGGGGATGGTTTCCCCGCTAGCGCGACCAGGCTACTGAAAGGTCGATATGTCGTTGCTGCAGAAGGTACACCTGCCCGTCGCCGAGCTCGCTCGGCAAGACGGGCTCGCGCCGGTCTGTCAAGTTGGTGCCCTTCAACACAAGCCGCAAGTCGTTCCACCGGTACCCGATCAGCGCATCGAGCATGCCGTAGGCGCCGACCGAGGTGCTGTTGGCAGAGTCAAGGAAACGCGAACCCTCGCCATTGAGGTTGGCGGCCATCTGAAGTCCTTGTGGTGGCGCGTAGGTCACTCCCAGCGCGCCGCGCCAACGCGGTGCGAACGCAATGCGGTTGCCGGCCAGCTGGCCCTGGCTGGCGTCGTTGAAGTCCTGGTAGGTGGCATCATCCAGGCTCAGGGTTGCGGCCAGCCGCAACCCCGGCATCAACACCAGAGACGATTCCAGCTCGACTCCCCGGTAGCGGGTATGTCCGGCTGCCACCAGCGCGGGCAGGCCGTTCACCGAACCGTTGAGCGGCTGGTTGTTGAAGTCGGTGAAGAAGGCCGCGAGGTCGACATCGAAGCGTCCGTCCAGGCCGTCCGCCTTGATCCCCGCCGTGAAGCCCCGCTCGGTCTCCGGCTTCAGCAGCGGGTCGAACCCGGAGGTCGGTCCGAAGTCAATTTGCGCCTGCTGGAAGGTGTTGCTGAAACTTGCGTGAATCAATATGTCGTCCAGGTCGCCGCTTGCGTCATTCCAGAGTCGCCAGCTTGCTCCGAACGAGCCGGAAGGGCGCTCGGTATGATCGGACTGGTCGGCGGCGACGGCGCCCTCGGTGGCCTGGATGTGCTCGCGCGTGAAGTTGTACCGCAGCCCGGCCAGCACACTGACGTCGGCAACGGGTTTCCAATGCGTTTGCAGGTAAACGCCGAACAGGCTGCGATGCGCAAGCAGCGCGGCGCCGCCGGTACCAGGCAACGAGGCGCCTGCCGGCGCTGCAAGGCCATCGGTGGGAATCGTGTAGTCGAAGGTGGTGCTGTCCTGCTGGGCCCGGCCGAGCAACTCGTTCAGGCCGAGCGTCGCCTCGAAGGTCGGCCACAGTGCTCGCGTGCCGTGAAAGTCGGCGAACAGCTCGTTGATTTGTCGGCCCTGTCGGAATCCAACACCATCGCTGGCAGGGAAGCTGTCGAAGAAACCCTCGATCGTATGGGTCCAGTTGCGGGTCCACGAAAGGGTGGCTCCCCAGCGGGTTGCGCCCGTCTTCCCGTCGAGCCCGGCCACCAGACGGCCAACGTCGGAATCGATTCGTGCGTCCGAGGGGTTCTGATTGAAATCGGGCGGCAACTTCGAGGTAGGCAGGCCGTTTGCATCGACCGGCACCGGGCTTTGCGGCTTTTGCCACTGGGCGGTCGCATCCGCATCAAAGTGCGCCAGGCCAAAGCCGGTATCGGCCGCCAGGCGGTAGAGCGCGTGCAGACGATCGCTGCCGACGCCGTCGCCCGCGATCCGGGTGCGCCCGGCATCCACACTCAGGGACTGCGGCATTGGGCCCTGGCTCAGTACCGTGGCAGCGTCGGCCGAGGCCGACCCATAGCTTCCCACCGATGCATGCATGGCGCGGTCGGCTTTGCCGGCCGCGTAATGGATCACGTGAATCGTGCCGGCAAAAGCGGTCGTGCCGTAGAAGACCGGGGCACTTGCGCGCAGCACTTCGATCCGTTCGACGTCATGCAGGTCCAGCGTGGCAAAGGCGGGGATGAACGCGCCACCGACCGGAACGCCATCGACCAGCAGCAGGAAATCATCCGCTTCGCTGCGACCCAGTATCGAAGGCGTCGAGCTGGCCGGCCCCAGATCCCCGCCCGGATACACGCTGACGCCCCCCACCAGTGCCAGTGCAGAGCGAAGGTCGGTCGCGCCGCGCGCGCGCAGATCCTCGCCGGAGACGACCGTGATCGAATCGGGCGACTCCTGCACCGGCTCGCTCAGCCGGGTCGAGGTCACTTCGAGCACGTCCAGGCGCGACTGGCCGGGCGTCGCCGGCTGTTGCGCCTGGGCGGGGGCGATCAGTAACGCGACGGTAGCGCCTGCGCACAGGCATCGAGCGAGCGACATCGGGTGGGACAACGCATCGGCGTGTTCGGTTGGTCGGGGACACAAAGGCGCTCAAGCTAGCTTCGCGCGATGACTCGGACGTGACGCGGCTGCCGTGGTCCGCTTACACACACAGGCTGCCGGGTCGAGGCCGTTTGCCAGAGAAAGAAACTGTCGGTAGCGTTCGTCAAAACCCGGTCGAAAGCGTGCCTGAAGCGTCCCCTGTCGGAGCCTCCATGAAAATTGTTTCGCTGCTAGCCCTCGCCGAACTTGGCTTGACCCTCGCTTTTGTCCCGGCTCTCGGAGCCAGCGCGGCCGACGTCGACCTGCAAGCGGCGGTCGCCAACCCCAAGCGCACACCCAAGTTTGTCCAGCGCGATGCGGTCCGGCATCCGCAGCAAGAGCTCGAATTCTTCGGCCTGCGTCCTAACATGACGGTGGTCGAGGTCAGCCCGGGCGGCGGCTATTGGACCGAGATCCTGGCCCCCTACCTGAAGGCGTCCGGTACCTATTACGTGGCCGTTCCGCCTCCCAAAGACCCGGAAGCCCCCAAGCCGGGAAAGGACACATTCCGCACGAAGCTGGCCGCGGACCCGGATGCCTACGGCAAGATCACCCTGACCGAACTCGGCCTCGATCACTACACGGTCGCGCCGCCCGGTACGGTCGATCTGGTCGTGACCTTCCGGAACCTGCATAACTGGATGGGCGCGGGCTACGCGCCGGCGGCGCTCGAAGGCTTCTACCGCGCCCTGAAGCCGGGCGGTATCCTCGGCATCGAGGACCACCGCGGTCGCAATGACGTACCGCAGGATCCCAAAGCCGAGAACGGCTACGTCCGCCAGGACTACACCATCGAACTTGCGAAAAAGGCCGGTTTCGAGTTCGTCGGTTCCTCGGAGATCAATGCCAATCCGCGCGACACCAAGGATTGGCCTGAGGGCGTCTGGACGCTTCCGCCGTCGCTTGCGATGAAGGACAAGGACCGCGAGAAATACATTGCGATCGGCGAAGCGGATAACTACGTGCTGAAGTTCCGCAAGCCGAAGCCCGGTTCATGAGGATTTTGGAGGCGCCCCGGTGATCGCATGAAATCACTGGGTAGAAAGCCGGAAGGTGCCCGGCTCGAGCGCATCAAGGCTTCGCCGTTGTGGTCGGGCGATCGGTTTCACAACGTGCAGCCGATCATCCCGGGGTTGCGGGACCCGAACGCGTCGATGCCGACTCTGGGCGAGTTCCTCTGCGGCGGCGAGCGGCGCGTGCCGCGCGGGCCTCTGCCATCGGTGAACCCGCTCGATGCCTGGACCCGGTCGTCCGCCAGCGGGCTACGCGCCACCTGGCTCGGCCATTCCACCGTGCTGATCGAGGTCGACGGCCTGCGCGTGCTGACCGATCCGGTCTGGGGACCACGCGCGTCGCCATCGCGCCTCGCCGGCCCCAAGCGCTTCCAGCCCGTGCCGGTTCGGCTTCGCGCGATGCCGCCGCTCGACCTCGTGATCGTGTCGCACGACCACTACGACCACCTCGACTATCCGACCATCCGCGAACTGGCCAAGCGCGACGTGCCGTTCGTGACCTCACTGGGGGTCGGCGTGCACCTGGAAGCCTGGGGCGTGCAGCCCGGGCGCATCGTCGAGCTCGACTGGTGGGAATCACACCGGGTGCCGAACACCGAGGTCACCGTGACGGCCGCGCCCTCGCAGCACTTTTCCGGGCGTGGCCTGAAGGATCGCAACGCAACCTTGTGGTCCTCGCTGGTCATCCGCTCGCAGCGGCACTCGGTGTTTTTCAGCGGCGATACCGGCCTGACGACGCAATACCAGACGATCCGCGAACGGCTCGGCCCGTTCGACCTGGTGATGCTGGAGGTGGGCGCGTTCCATCCTGCGTGGGGCGATATCCATCTCGGACCGGAGAATGCTCTGAAGGCGCTGGCGCTGCTGGGCGGCGGTGCCTTTTTGCCCGTGCACTGGGGCACGTTCAGCCTGGCGATGCATGCCTGGGACCAGCCTGCGGAGGCCTTGTTGCAATTGGGCCCGAAAGCGGCTGTACAACTTGTGATGCCTCGCCTCGGCGAACCGGTCGAGCCGGCGCACGCGGAGCGTGTGACGCCGTGGTGGCGCGTGGTCGACACGGCCGCGCCGGAACCGGAACCCGACACCCCGGTGGCCACCACATTGCCGAAAGCTATGCCCTGGCCGATCGACTAGTTTCGAAGGGTTCGCGGATCAGGCCGAATGATGTGCGAGGCGCGGGCATCCGACCGCATGCTGCCGCTCATCCTCGCACCGACCAGCTGCGCGACAACGACGGCGATGTAGAACTGCCCGAATACCGCTTCGAGCATTGCCAGTGCGGTCGCTGGGGCGCGGGCCGGCGTGATGTCACCGTATCCCATCGTGGTCAGGGTCACGATGCTGAAGTAGTTGAACATCGCAGTGCGTCCGTCCCGGTCAAAGGGGTGCGCGATGAGCGAGGGTGTCATCGTGAAGGACCCGGGCAAGAAAGTGTCTACCAGCGCGTACAGGCTCGACCACGCGGCTCCGGCGATCAGGTAACCGCTCATGGCGCCGAGGACGTCATCGGCACCGACTGCGCTCTTGTTGAAGATGTCCCCCAGTATCACCGCGACGGCGTAGCCGAGGAATACGATATTCAGCAGGTAATGAACGACGGTCAGAGGCACCTGGACTTGCCCCGCAGACAGGACGTAGGTGGCCCAGTTGCTGACGATGCTCGCCACCGCGAGCGACAGCGCTACGATCCGGCTGCGGCGGTGCTCGAAGACGACGAGCAGCACTGCGAGGAAGACCAGCGACAGGAAGATGTTGGAAAAGAGCCGCCCGCCGGTGCCTCGAGCAGCGGATTCGCTCATGAAGCCGCAGCCCAGTGTTGAGACCAGAACAAGGTGCTTGTGCCGACGCAACCACGTCATTGGATCCTGCACTCGTGAGGTGCTGAGGATCAGGACGCCGGCAGCAGACGCCGCGCCCACCGTGCGAGCCGCGGCACCGTCAAGGGGCGCAGCAGGCGCCGATCGTAGCCCGCCATGCGTCGCTCGTTCTCGGACAGGCACAGGTCGATCAACTCTCGGGGCGCCAGTTCCACGCCCACGGAACCGCTACCGGTAATGGCGAAGTTGGCGTCCTGCGCTCCGCCCTCGGCGTCGACGCCCTTTGCGATGCCGACGCGCTCCCAGATCAGGAACAGCCAGACCGCGCAGGTCTTCAGGAAAAACTGCGGCCGCCGCCACCACGGAAGGTTGCGCTTGTACCAGGCTGCCCAGTTGACGAAGAACAGAATGTGGCGACCCTCCTCCTGAATAACGGGCTCGAAAGTCTCCAGCAGTTCCGGCGGGAAGTAGCCGCAGCGGCGCGCCAGTTCGAACAGCCCGAACGCAAAGAAACTATCGACGCATTCCGAATACCCGGTCACCAGCCAGGCCCACTCCGGATCCTGCGGCGGCAGGTATTCCGGCTCCGGCGCCAGCTGGATACCGTACCTTTGCACCAGTTTGTTCAGCACCAGCTTGTGGCGTGCCTCCTCGAAAGCATTCATCTCGAGCGCTTGCCGCAGCAGCGCATCGCTAACGCTTTGCGCGAAGCTGTGCACCCGCACCGAGGCACGGCCTTCGGTTTGAACCGCGATGTCCCAGATCGGCAGCGAGGTGAGGCGCTGCAACGCTTCTCGTGTCAGTTGTGGCCACGCAATCACGGCCGGTCTATAAGGGTTGTGCGTCTCCAGCAACATGCGGCAAAAAAGCCGCTTGTGAGCATCCGAGCCCGTGGGCACGGGGTCGGCCTCCGCGCCGCGCCAGTTGCGCAGTCCAAAATCGAAGCGGTCGATGTCGACGGTGTTGTCCATAGACGGAGTCCTCTTGTCTCGGTCCGATAAATGGCGGTTTCAAATTGACGGCCGAGGTGATGGCCCAAGCCATTGATTTGTCGAAGGCTGAGTTGTCACCGCAGGTCTATCGGTGGTCTCTTCTGCCGTGTTCTAGATAAGCGTAAACAGGTACTGTGGCTGATCCGCTGCAGGTTTCCGAGCTGGGGTCACAGGTGCCACCGTGGCGTTGCGCCTGTCACGTTGGCGCGCGGTGTGGCGGCGGTTGATCAGCGGATCGCGGCGGTCTGGCGGCCAAGAGCGATCAGCAGCGCGACGTCGCTGATCGTCACAGCGCCGAGCGGGCGATCGGCGATCAGCACGCCGAGTTGCCGCAGCGCATCCGGGCTGCACTGCGCGACATAACGCGTCAGTTCGAGCACGTGCTCCGAGGTGATGCGACTGACGTCAGCCGGCGAAATGGGTACGGCATCGCGCCCGAGTCGAAAAAGCAGATGACGGAAGGCACCCGCAGCGATCGCCACGACAGCCAGCGGCCCGAGGGGCCGCACCAGACATTCGACCAGCCGCGTGCGCGCCGGAGTGGGTGACTCCTCGTACACCGCGGACACCAGCTGCGGGATACTCCAGGCCGACTCGCTCTCACTCACGCCCTGGAGCTTTGAGCGAGGACCTCACCGGCAGGCCGGCACCGGTGCAAGTCATGCGTGACGAACGGCTCGTCTTCACCCGGTTTGTCCAGCCAGTTGCGGTGCCGCAGCGTTTCCTGCATGTCGGAAAGACCGGTTGACCAATGCTCGTTCATCGTCAGCATTCCAAACTGGTAATCCTTGGCGTAGCCCTCGTAGGGCTTGCCTCGATAAATCAGGTGGACAACGTTGCGCCGCGCGATGCAGGCCACTTGCTCGGCGCGCCGGTACCAAGGGCTGCTTCTCTCGGATTCCGGTACCCACGCCAAGGCCTCGTGCAACAGGCGGCGATAGTTCTGTTCCTCCTGCATCGTGCTGGTGACCAAACGGGTCCGGCTCGAGTACTGGATGTCCTTCTGGCGCACGGCTACCTGCAGCAGGTCGTTGGGCAGCTCTCCACTCGCGCTCCACAGATCGATCTGAAAAATCAGCGTGTCGCGTCGGGGCTGCGCGGTGAGCACGTAGTACAGCGGGGTATTCGAAACCAGCCCGCCGTCCCAGTAGAACTCGCCTTCGATCTCGACCGCCGGAAACCCGGGCGGCAGCGCGCCGGAGGCCATGAAGTGCTCCGGACGCAGCGTGCGTTCGGTGTTGTCGAAGTACACGAAATTTCCGGTGCGCACGTTCACGGCCCCCACCGACACCCGCATTTCGCCACTCTGATTGATGCGGTCGAAGTCGGCGAAGCGCTCGAGCGTGGCGCGTAGCGGACCGGTGTCGTAGAAGCTCGCCGTGTGCGGGCCTCGAGACGCCAATCCCAGCGCGTGCCAGGGGCGCGGCACGAAAAAGCCGTTTTGCCCTTCCAGCAACGCGCGCGTCGACTCCATCGAGTCGACCCAAGTGCGCCAGGCGTCGGGAAGGTTTAGCGAAGAACCCAACAGCGGCGTCAGATGGTGCGATGGCCACCAAGGCTGTCGACAGATGAATTCCCAGAAGCCGCGCAATTGTTCGACTCGCCGGTCAGGCCGATTGCCCGCGATCACGGCGGCGTTCAAGGCCCCGATCGAGATGCCCGCGACCCAGTTCGGGTGAATGCCTCCTTGAGCCAGACCTTGGTAGACGCCCGCCTGGTAGGACCCGAGCGCGCCGCCACCCTGCAGCACCAGCGCCGTGATCGCATAGTCCGGGTGAGGCGCGCCCGAGCCGTTATGTTGATCGAGGGTCATTGGACCTGCGTCTCCTGCTGCATGAACCAGCCGTGGCTGACCATGAACGATTGCCCGCTCAGGGCTGCCGACGGGAACTCGCACAGATAGAGCACGGTCTCTTCGACGGTGGTGAAAATGGCGTCCACGGTGCCGCCGGCCGCCTCGCGCCGAACCACTTCCTCTTGACGGATGGCAAGGTCGTGGGTCTGCTCCGGACTCTGTCTGTTCACCAGCGGCGTGCGCACGATCACGTGCGAACGCACGTTGTGCGCCGCGCCTTCCTTGGCGAGCATGCGCGCCAGCCAGAGCAGCCCGAGCCTTCCGGCCGTGTAAACCGACTTCAGCGGCGAGGGCTCGTAAGAATTCACGGTGCCCATGTAGATCACAGTGCCGCCCCGGTCGTTCGGGTACATGTGTTTGAGAACCGCCTTGGTCGTGTGCAATGCGCCCCCGATATGGATCGCCAGCATCTTCTTCAAGTCCGCGAACGCATAGTCTTCAACGGGGTTCACGACCTGAACGCCAGGATTGGACACCAGAATGTCAACCCCGCCGAAAACGTGGGCGACGCGGTCGGTCGCGCGGTTGACCGCGATTTCACTGGTGACGTCCATGGCCACGCTGATGGCCTTGCCACCTGCGTTCTCGATGGCGTTAGCAACCGATTGCGCGGCGTCCTGACTTACGTCCGCGATCGCCACCGACACGCCCCGGCGGGCCAGCAATTCGGCGATGGTCTTGCCGACGCCGCTCGCCGCCGCGGTTACGATGGCTGACTTTCCCTTCAGGTTCATGGTGCAGCCCTTTACTTTGCAAGATCGTCGAAAGCGACTCTTCCGGATTCAGGTCTTTCCGAGGTGATGCTCAATCGCGATTGAGCGCGATGATCCGAGGTTTTGTCGCGGGCCGATCGGCGGACGCTTCGAGCAGCGGCTGCAGCTCCGGCGCCAGCGCCTTCAGCAGCGAGACCGCAAGCGCGCTGGTG
>Ga0210394_10004169_pt1 | contig 17136 bp, 15 predicted proteins | sample IncBWC12MmetaG_FD_160121 | JGI IMG/M metagenome (GOLD analysis project Ga0210394, IMG submission 160121) | Forest soil microbial communities from Barre Woods Harvard Forest LTER site, Petersham, Massachusetts, United States - Inc-BW-C-12-M | ecosystem: Environmental > Terrestrial > Soil >... | reverse complement strand
GGATAGGGGCAGCTAGCTTAACAATTCGGCGGGCTGCGCGGTCAAGAACCGGTGAGCCGGACGATCGCTCGATGACCGAATCCAGCAGGTTGCCGCTGCGATCGATCACGACCGTCATCTGCAGGGTGCCGTAAATGCGACCCCGCGCCTCCTCCGGGTAATTTTGGTTGCCGACCTTCTCGACGCGTGCGCGCCAGTCCTCGAAGTAGCGTGCGAATCGATACTCCGAGGTGCTCGGCATGAAGTGGTGGCGGCGTGGCCGCTGCTGGTAGTCGGAGATTTCCTTGGAGATCTCCGACTCCATCCGGGCCAGCTGCTGGTGCGACGGCGTGCTTTGCGCCACCGCCGCGTCGCGCGTTTCCCTGCGCGCCTCGACCACATAGGTCGAATTCATCTTGCGAACCATCGCCAGCAGCTGCCGTTGCTCCTGCTCCAGCCGCTCGACGTTCTTGCGCTGCACCTCGATCGTGTCGCCGTTGCGCTCCTCGCCCAGGTTCGGCAGCGGCGAACTGCGGCGCCCCTCCTCGTTGGCCCCACCGCCTTCCAGGTTGGCCTGGGCCAGAGCCTGCGGCTTGGAGGGACTCGCTTCGCTCTTCGCGTTGACCAGGACGATTTCCAGCGTCGGGTCAGACTGGCGGGTTCGCAACATCTCCGGATCGACGAAGCGAATCGCCAGCACTAGCGCATGCGCCCCGGCCGACGCCATCAACGCGGCCATCAGCACCCGATCACCACCAAACCAGGATTCCATCACTTGCATCGGCTTGTGCTACCTCACTCGTGCGACTGCCTGCCAGTCTGCACCGTTTTTCACGCGCTCGTCTCGCCTACGCCATCCTGCGAATGCGACGGCGCCGCCCGATCGGCCTCGGTCACCGCCGCGAAGCGAGCCGGATCGAGGACCGCATCGTCCTCGTCGAATTCCTGCTCACTCGAGGTCTCCAGCACTCCACGCAGCCGCGCGTCCAGCGAAAGATCGAGCAGGTCGTGGCCGAGGATCTCGAGCTCGACGCATCGGCCGCGGGCAAGCGGGGGCATCCCCGGGATCCGCGCGACCAGCGGTAGGCCATCGAGCCTAACCAGATCGCCGCGCAGCACGGTGGCACTGGCCCGCCGGACCGAATTCTGGCCGAGCCAGCGCAGACACCAGTAGCGCTCCATCATTCGCTGGAACTCGTCGTACGCTCCATACGCGGCGTCGAAAGCCGATACGATTGCAAACAGCTGTGCGTCGCTTCGACCATAGGCCGGCGCCCGTCCGAGCACTCCCGCCAGCAATTGCCGCTGGTTGACCAGATCCACATAGCGACGCAGCGGTGAAGTGCTCCACGCGTAGTGGGAAACCCCGATCCCATCGTGCGGCGCAGGGGCAGTCGACATGCGCACGCGCCCGGCCGACTGCGAACGGTAGACCCCGGCCAACCCCAGTTCGGCCAGCCAGGCACCCCAATGCGAATTCGCGTAAATCATCAATTCGGACACGATCCGGTCCAGTGGCGCATCGCGCAGGCGCGGCCGGATCGTCACCCGCGCGTGCTCGCCCTGCCCTTCCAGCTCGAAGCTGTAGTCGACCCGTCCGCTCGATTCAGGCCGGCCGCGCGCCGTTTCGCGCGTCTTGCGCAGAGCGGTCGCCAGCCGCCAGAGCGCCGACAGCTCCGTCCCGAAGGGCAGGTTCGCGCTGGCGGGCTGCTGCAGCGCCTGCTGCGTGACCAGCGCATCGAGCTCGTCGTGGCGCAGATTGGCCCGGATCCGGATACGCTCCAGCGTGCTCAGGGTCGACTCGACCCGAACACCCTGCACATCCAGATCCAGGTACAGCGACAGCACAGGCACCGTGCGCCCCTGATTCAGCGAGAACGCCGCGATCCAGGCCTGCGGCAGCATCGTGATCTTCAGTCCGGGCGCGTAGACGGTCGACATCCGCCCTCTGGCCAGCGCGTCCAGCGGATCGTCGCGCACGATCGCAGTGGCGGGGGCCGCGATGTGAATCCCGACCCGGGTCCGACCATTAGCCATCGTCGAGACCGAAAACGCATCGTCGATCTCGGTGGTCGAGCTGTCGTCGACCGAGAACGCCTCGACCTGCGCCAGCGCAAGCTCCCCGTCCAGCAGCGCCGGCTCTTCGAGTCGCGCCGCAAAGCCCTCGCCGTCCGGGAAGCAGCGCGCCATGAAACTCGCCACATGCCAGGCATAGGGCGAAGGGATCGATCCAAGGGCCAGCAGCAGCCGTAGGGCCGCCGTCTTCTGCTCGCGCGCGGCCTGCTCGACCGCCTTGAACTCGGCAGAATTCTTGTCGGGCCGCAGCAGCAGCTGTGCCCCCAGGCAACGAATCGGCTCCGGCAACCGCCCGGCCAGCAGCTCGCTCACGTACGAGGCGCGTCGCTCGTCCTGCTCGCGCCGCCGGGCAAGCGCCGCCAGCGCCGCGCGCAGCACCTCGGGCGCAGCGGGCCGAAAGCGGCCCTTGCCCTTGCGATGAAAGTACACCGGGGCCGAATGCAAGCGAACCAGGATGGCTGCCGCCTCGACTGCGCCCGGCTCGTGTCCGAAGTACTCGCGCGCCAGCTCCTCGAAGCCGAACTCCTGTTGAGGCGCGCATTGCCACAGGAAGTCCAGATCAATCGCGTCAGCCTCGCGCCGCGCCTGTTCGAGCAGGTGAGCGCCGGCCGGACGCTCGAAACGCAATAACACGTGCCCTGTCTTGATCTTGGCACGCCGGCCGCCGGGCAGCTCGACCTGGCACGAAGCGTCGGTCGACGACAACACGGCACCGACCTTCAGGTCACCCTCATCCTCGAACAGCAGGTTCATGAGGTTCGCCTATGAGGCGGCAGGCTGTTGAAAAGCGTCCCTGCCTAGACGGTCAGGCCGCCGGCCACCTCAATCACGGCGCCGTTGATGTAGCTTGCCTCGTCCGAAGCGAGGAATGCGTACACGTTGGCCACTTCTTCCGGCCGACCCAGCCGCTTCAACGGCACGCGATCGGTCAGCTGCGACAGCACCCGCTGCGGGATCGTCTCCAGAATATGGGTGGCGATAAAGCCCGGGCACACGGCGTTGCAGCGGATGCCTTTCGGTCCCAGCTCGCGCGCCCAGGTTTTCACGAAACCGATCACGCCGAACTTGCTCGCCGCATAGTTGGTCTGCCCGAAGTTGCCGTACAGGCCCACCACGCTGGAGGCGTTCAGTATCACGCCGGAGGCCTGCTCGAGCATCATCGACAGCACGGCCTTGCTGCTGTTGTAAGTCCCCTTCAAGTTGACATCGATCACGCGGTCGAACTGCTCGTCGGTCATGTTCTGAATGCGCGCATCCAGCGTGATGCCCGCGTTGTTCACCAGCACGTCGACGCGACCAAAGCGGCCGCGCAGCTGGCCAACCATCTCGTCGAGCTGGTCGCGCCGGGTCACGTCGACCGCGAACGTCTCGATGATTTCGCCGTTCACCTTCAAACTGGAGCGGGCCGACTGCAGCGCCTCGGTTGATCGATCGACCAAGGCGACCGCGGCGCCCTCATCGAGGAATTTACGGGCGGTCGCATAGCCGATGCCCTGCGCCCCGCCGGTAATGACGGCCACTTTCCCTTTCAGTTTCATTTAATCGCCTTGTCAGATCGGTTGATCACAGAAATCCAGAATCTCATCCAGGTAGCGGTCGAAGTCCGACAGCGCGTGATCCGAGCCCTGGACCACGCGTTGCCGGCACCCTGCATATTTGGCGGTCATCGTGGTCCAGTCGATGACCTCGTCGCCGGTCGCAGCCACCAGGAAATAGCGCTCCGGCCGCGAAATCCCGGCCGTATCGACGGCCTGCAACTCGGCCAGATGATCCACCGTCCACTCGACCGTTTGATCCGAGAAAAAAACCGGATGTCGCCCAAGTTGGGCCGCCAGCTCACGGTAGGGGAAAACCGCCGGATTCAGCAGCACAGCCCGACAACCGAGCTGCTCGGCAACCCAGGTCGCGTAGTAGCCTCCGAGCGAGCTTCCGACCACGGCCAGCCTGGCCGGATCCTCGAGGGCAGCCGAGGCCAGTGCCACGTTGACGGCGGCGCGCGGCGACACCGGCAGCGGTGGACACACGAAGTCGCCGGGCCGCCCGCGCGCCGCCAATTCGGTCCGCATCCTTTCGGCCTTGATCGAACGGGGCGACGAGCAGAAGCCGTGCAGGTAGAGAATCATCAGCCCCTGTCCGCCGCGGGCTCGCCCCGACGGGCCAATCGATCCAGGATCCGTTGCGGCATGCCGCCAAAGCCGCCATTGCTCATCACGACCACCTGATCGCCGGGGCGTGCGGCCTCAGCCACCTGAGATGCGAGCAGGTCGAGATCGTCCGCGACGACGGCACCTTTGACGGCGCCGAGCGCCTCGGCGGCGTCCCAGGCCACCGCGCGACGCCCCTCGCGCGGCGCGTAGCAGAAAACGCGGTCGGCCAGCCTGAGGCTGTCGATCAGCGCCTGGCGCATCGAACCCAGGCGCATCGTGTTCGAACGAGGCTCGAACACGGCCAACATGCGTGGGCTGCCGGGCGCCGATCCACCCGTCGACGGCGCCATGCGCCGTCGCAGCCCCTGCAGCGTGGTCTCGATCGCCGTCGGGTGATGCGCAAAGTCGTCGTACACCGTGACGCCGAAAGCCTCACCGGCCAGTTCCAGGCGGCGCCGCACGCCGGAGAACGCCCGCAGCGCCTCGATCGCGCGATCGGGCGCGACGCCCGCCGCCACGGCCGCGCCAATCGCGGCCAGCGCGTTGCAGCGGTTGTGCTCGCCGGCCAAAGGCAGCTGGAGTCGACCATGCACGGTCGGACCCGCCAGCACATCGAACTCGTGCACGCGCCCCTCCTGGACGCGACCGGCGTGCCACCCATCGGGCACGTTGAAGCGGTCCACGGCGCTCCAGCAACCGCGTTCGAGCACGCGCGCCAGCGCTGGGTCGGCTCCATTGACGATCAGCCGTCCGCTGCCTCGGATGCACCGGATCAAATGATGGAACTGCGTCTCGATCGCGCCCAGGTCCGCGAAGATGTCGGCGTGGTCGAACTCCAGGTTGTTCAGCACCGCGATGCGCGGAAAATAGTGGACGAACTTGCTGCGTTTGTCGAAAAACGCCGTGTCGTACTCATCGGCTTCGATCACGAAAGCGCGCCCGCGGCCGACGCTGGCCGATGTGCCGAAGTCGTTCGGAACGCCGCCGATCAGGAAGCCGGGCCCCGCGCCGGCGTGCTGCAGGATCCAGGCGAGCATCGAAGCGGTGGTGGTCTTGCCGTGCGTGCCGGCCACCGCCAGCACGTCGCGCCCACTCAGCAGGTTCCGGTGCAGCCATTGCGGTCCGGACACGAACGGCGCATCGCTCTCCAGGATCGCCTCCATCAGCGCATTGCCGCGCGTGACCACGTTGCCAATCACAAACCAGTCCGGGCGCAGCGCCAGCTGATCGGCCGAAAATCCTTCGATCAGGTCGATGCCGGCCAATCGCAACTGCTCGCTCATCGGCGGATACACTGCGGTATCGCAACCCGTCACGCGATGCCCGGTCGCTTGCGCCAACTGGGCCAGGCCGCCCATGAACGTGCCGCCGATGCCAAGAATGTGCAAATGCATACCGACCTATCCTTTGCGGTGCGCCGTTGAAAGACTTGGAACAGGCGGGCCATCTCGGCCGCGCGGCGAGCGCGATGGCGTCGGCAAGGGCCCGGATCAAGACCCGCACTGCAGCCTGGGCGGCCGATGGTCCGACCGCGACCACAGGGGGCGGACTCACTCGATCTGCTGCGGCGCCAGAATGTAGCATTGTCGGCCTCATTTCAAGGCAACCGAACCCATGGCCCGGAATCCGGCCCGCAGCGCGACCCGCGGGGAAGATTTGAAAACGGCTGTCGCCGCCGCCGCTGCCCGCTGGATCGCCGAAGAGGGTTGCGACTACGCGACGGCCAAGCGCCGGGGAGCCCGCGATGTCCTCGGCGACGCAGTCAACCTGTCCGGCGCCATGCCCGACAATCCGCTGGTCGAGTCCGAGCTGCGACGCTACCTGCGGTTGTTCGCCGCCGATCAACCGACGCAGCTCACTGCGCTGCGGCGCCTGGCGCTGGCTTGGATGCGGCGCCTCGAGGAGTTCAATCCCCATCTGGTGGGCGCGGTGCTCAACGGCACCGCGACCGGTCATTCCGGCATCCACCTGAATCTGTACGCCGACAGCGCCAAGGATGTGGAGATCTTCCTGCTGAACCAATCGCTGCCGTTCGACGCGCTCGATCCGGGCCCGAATGCGGAAACCACCCAGGAGCTGCTGCAGTTTCTGGTGCGAGCACCGGCGCGCAGCCGGATCGACGGCGATGTCAGCGTGACGCTCCACGTGATGGATCCGGTGGCTTTGCGTGTAGCGCCGACGGGCCGACCCAAGGACCCGGAACTGCACCCGGTCGAGCGAGCCGGGCGGGCCAACCCCGCCATGGTCGAGCGCCTGCTGGCCGAGACGGCGGACATTGGCGCGGCCGGTTCCGCCGACAACTCGGACCGCGATCAGCGCGCCTGACATGTCCGCGCGTCGTGCAATCCTGGCCGCGCTGGGGTTTGGCATCGCGCTCGCTCTGTGCGCGGGTGCCATCTGGAGCTGGCAGCGATCTGCGGCCAATGCCGCGGCCGGCGGCGAGTCGGCAACGTGGCTCTACGACATGAAGCTGCCCGACGCCGACGGGGTGGAGCGCCCCTTCAAAGCCTGGCGGGGATCGCTGCTGGTCGTGAACTTCTGGGCTACGTGGTGTACACCTTGTATCGACGAAATGCCCGAGCTGCAGCAGTTCTCGGACGAGTTCGCGCAGCGCAACGTAGCGGTGATCGGAATCGGCGTCGACGATGCGGACCGCGTGCGCGACTTCCGCCGTCAGCATGGTCTGAAACTGCCACTGCTGGTAGCCGGTTTCGACGGAATGGATCTGGCGCGGCGCCTCGGCAATCCAGAGCCTGTGCTGCCCTATACTGCGCTGATCTCACCCGATGGGCGGATTCTGGAAGAACACTCCGGGCGTATTCGGCCCCCGGAATTGCGGCGGTGGGTCGGGGAGCACGGCGCCCATTGAAGGCTGTCCCTGACTGGACAAACGTCGTCAAATTGTAGACAATCCGCGCCTTCATACTAATAACTGACGCCTTCTGACGCCTTTTGTTTGACTGAATGGGATCGGCCCGAAGCCGGTCGCAGGGCCAGTCGGACAAACGGGACGGGTCAGCAAGGCGCGGACTCCCCCTGGTGGCGCGCTCGGTTCTTATCGTTAACGGCCCGAACCTGAATTTGCTCGGCTCGCGTGAGCCGGGGCAATACGGCTCGCGCACGCTGGCCGAGGTCGAGCGCGAGATCGCTCAAGCGGCTGCCGCGCTGGGAGTATCGGTCCAGACATTCCAGAGCAACCATGAAGGGGTGCTGATCGATCGGATCCACGGCGCGCGCGTCGACGGGACCGATTTCATCATCATCAACGCCGGCGGCTTCACCCACACCAGCATCGCGCTGCGCGACGCTCTGGCGGCGGTGGCGATCCCGTTCGTCGAGGTTCATATCTCCAACCTGCAGCGGCGCGAGCGTTTCCGCCATCGATCGCTGATGTCGGACCTTGCCGTCGGCTCGATCGTCGGCCTGGGCACCACCGGGTATCGGCTGGCCCTCGAATTCGCAGCGGGTTACAACGCGCCGCCCGCGCCGGGCCCCGCTTGAGCACGATGGACCTTCGAAAGCTCAAAACCCTGATTGACCTGGTGGCCGAATCCGGGATCGCGGAGCTCGAGGTGACCGAGGGCGAGGACAAGGTACGCATCGTCAAGCAGGCGGGCGCGCCCGTGCCGGCCGTGGGCGCGAGCACGATCGCCTCGCTCAGCGAACCGAAGCCCGCCCCTGCTGCCGCACCTGCCGCCCCGGCCGCTCCGACCGCCGACGAGCCCAAAGTCCACCAGGTGAAGTCGCCGATGGTGGGGACCTTCTATCGAGCCCCGGGGCCGGGGGCCAAGGCATTTGTCGAAGTCGGGCAGGCCGTGAAGCCCGGAGATACGCTGTGCATCATCGAGGCCATGAAGCTGCTGAACGAGATCGAGGCCGAGGTGGCCGGCACGGTGAAGGAAATCCTGGCTGAGAACGGCCAGGCCGTCGAATACGGCCAGGTCTTATTCTTGATTACCTAGTTAGCCTGGTCGATGTTCGGAAAGATCCTGATCGCCAATCGCGGCGAAATTGCGCTGCGCATTCAGCGGGCCTGCCGTGAGCTTGGCATCCGGACCGTGGTCGTGCATTCGGAAGCCGACACGGACGCCAAGTACGTCAAATTGGCCGACGAATCGGTGTGCATCGGACCCGCATCGGCCCGCGACAGCTATCTGAACGTTCCGGCGATCATCAGCGCCGCCGAGGTCACCGACTCCGAGGCGATCCATCCCGGCTACGGGTTTCTATCCGAAAACGCCGATTTCGCCGAGCGCTGCGAACGCAGCGGCTTCGCGTTCATCGGGCCGCGACCCGAGTCGATCAAATTGATGGGCGACAAGATCACCGCCAAGCAGGCGATGGTCGATGCCGGCGTGCCGACCGTGCCGGGCTCCAGTGGCCCGCTGCCCGAGGAGCCGCGCGAAATCGTCAAGATCGCCCGCGCGGTGGGCTACCCGGTCATCGTGAAGGCGGCCGGCGGTGGCGGCGGGCGCGGCATGCGGGCCGTGCACACCGAGGCCGCCCTGGTGAATGCGGTGGCGATGACGCGCCAGGAAGCGCAGAGCGCCTTCAACAATCCGACGGTATACCTGGAGAAGTTTCTCGATAACCCGCGTCACATCGAGATCCAGGTCCTGGCCGACCAGAGCCGCAACGCCGTCTGGCTGGGCGACCGCGACTGTTCGATGCAGCGACGCCACCAGAAGGTCCTGGAGGAGGCTCCGGCGCCCGGAATCGCGCGCAAGCTGATCGAACGCATCGGCGAACGCTGCGCCGAGGCGTGCCGCAAGATCGACTACCGGGGCGCCGGCACCTTCGAGTTCCTGTACGAAAACGGCGAGTTCCACTTCATCGAGATGAACACGCGCATTCAGGTCGAGCATCCCGTCACCGAGATGGTGACCGGCATCGACATCGTCCAGCAGCAGATCCGAATCGCCGCCGGTGAAAAGCTGTCGCTCAGGCAAAGGGACATCGTGACGCGCGGGCATGCGATCGAGTGCCGGATCAACGCGGAAGATCCCTTCAAGTTCACCCCCAGCCCAGGCCGGATCACGGCTTGGCACGCGCCCGGCGGCCCCGGCGTGCGGGTCGATTCGCACGCTTACGCCGGCTATTTCGTCCCGCCGCACTATGATTCGATGATCGGCAAGCTGATCTGCTACGGAGACAGCCGCGCCCAGGCGATCGCGCGGATGAGGATCGCACTGTCGGAGATGGTGGTGGAAGGGATTCTTTCGAACATTCCGCTTCATCGTGAGCTGATGCTCGACGAAAAGTTCATCCAGGGTGGCACCAGCATCCACTACCTTGAAAAGCGACTGGCCGCCATCCTCGCGCCTCGATCCTGAGCGCGATCGCGCGCCCGCCGGACTGACCGAGTTCGAGGTGCTGGCCGACGCGGAGGCGGCCGAAGCGCTGTCGGACGCGCTGATACAAGCCGGCGCGCTGTCGGTCAGCCTGGAGGACGCCGATGCGCCGTGTGACGAGCAGCTCATTTTTGCGGAGCCGGGCGATGATCCAGCCCGGCTGTGGCGGCTCAATCGCCTGCGAGTGCTGTTGGCACCGGACCGCGCGCCGGGTCGCGTGCTGGCCGATGCGTCGCGCGCGCTCGGTCGGAGCACACCCGCGATCGCTGCCATTCGACGGGTCGGCGAGCAGGACTGGGTCGCTTCCACTCAAGCGCAATTTGCCCCGCTCAAGATCGGGCGATTGTGGATCGTTCCCTCCTGGGTCGAGCCGCCCGACCCGGCGGCCTTGAACCTGCGGCTGGATCCGGGGCTGGCGTTCGGCACCGGCGCGCACCCGAGCACGAGCCTGTGCCTGCAGTGGCTGCAGGCGCATGTTCGACCCGGAGTCCGCGTGCTCGACTACGGCTGCGGGTCCGGCATCCTGGCGATCGCCGCCGCCAGGCTCGGTGCCGGATCCGTCCGCGGGGTCGACGTCGATCCGCTCGCACTGCGAACCGCGCTCGAAAACTCGCGTCGCAATGCGGTCGAGGCCGATTACACTGCCCCCGGCGCCATGCACCCGGAAGATCCGAATCACCGCTTCGACATCGTGATCGCCAACATCCTGGCCAACCCGCTGATCATGCTCGCGCCCGTTCTGGTGAGGCTGCTGGCCGAACGCGGGTCGATCGCGCTGGCCGGCGTGCTGCAGCGCCAGGCCAGCGCGCTGATCGACGCGTATCGCGCGGCCGATCCGAGGCTGCACCTGGCCATCTGGGGGCGCGACGGCGACTGGGTCTGTCTGGCCGCCGAACGCGCGAGCACCTGAATGGCACTGGCGGCGCGCTGTCCACACTGTCGGGCGCTGTTCCGCGTGGTGGCCGACCAGCTGAAACTGCGAGGCGGACTGGTCCGCTGCGGCGAATGCCGCAAGGTATTCGACGCCATCGGCAGTCTGAGTTACGTCGACGATGTGGCGCTCGCCAAGGAGAAGGCGGAGGCAGCGATCGGTGGTGCTGCCCACCCTGGCCCGGCCGCGGCGTCGCCCCCGGCGAGCCCCGCGCCGGTTGCTCGCGAAGTGCCGGCGCCGAAACCAAGCCCGCCGCGCGTGATGCGTCCTGCCGAGGTCGGGCGGCGCCCGGCGGCCCGCGGCTCCGAGGTTCGCGACGAACTGGCCGTGCCGACCCTGTTCGGCATCGCCGAGGAGCCGGAAGAGTCGCACGAGGCCGCGCTCGAGTCGGCACTGGCGGTCGCCGGATATCGCCACGCAACGGCGCCGGCCGATACTCGTCAGCCGGCAGCGTCATCCGAGGAGGCCGAACCCGAGGCGCCCTCTTTCCTGCCGAACGCCGATCAGCGTCGAGAGCAGCGGCTGCGGCGCGCGCTCGCGATTGCCTGCGGGCCGCTGGGGCTGCTCGCTGCGATTCAGTTCGCCCTGACGCTGCGCACCGATGCGCTGGAAACCTGGCCGGCGCTGCGCCCAGCGTTGGTGCAGGCCTGCAGCGTGTTCGGGTGCACGGTTGCGTGGCCGGCTCACGCCGAACTGTTGACGATCGTCGGGTCCGACCTGGCGGCGATCCCGGGCACCGACGTGATCGAACTGGACGCCGCGGTGCGCAGCCGGGCCAATTTCATCATGGCCCTGCCGGCGATCGAAGTCACGCTGACCGATACCCAGAACCGGACCATCGCGCGCAAGGTGTTCCTGCCGGTCGATTACCTGGCTTCCAGTGGCGAACCGTCATCGCGAATCGATGAGGGGCTTGCACCGGGATTGGACCTGTCGGTGCGGCTGGTGTTCGAGGCGCGCGGATTGAGCGCCACCGGCTTCGTGCTGTATCCCTTCTACCTCTGACGCCGGCCCGATCCTGCGCCGGCGGTTCGCCTCGGACGCCACTCCATCATGTCCACGCTGATCTGCGGTTCATTCGCCTTCGACTCGATCATGGTGTTCCCGGGTCGGTTCAAAGACCACATCCTGCCGGATCAGGTGCACATCCTGAACGTCTCCTTCCTGGTGCCGACGTTGCGCCAGGAGTTCGGAGGAACCGCCGGCAACATCGCCTACAACCTGGCTCTGCTCGACGGCGCTCCGCTGCCGATGGCGACGATCGGAGACGACGGTCAACCCTATCTGGACCATCTGGCCCGCTTGAAGATCGACCGCCGATTCGTGCAACAGGTGCCCGGCACCCTGACGGCTCAGGCCTTCATCACCACGGATCTGGACGACAACCAAATCACGGCTTTCCATCCGGGAGCGATGTCGCATTCGCACTTGAATCGGGTCGATCCGGCCGGCGTGCAGCTTGGCATTCTTGGCCCGGACGGACGCGACGGCATGCTGCAGCACGCCGGGGAAATGAGCGAAGCCGGAATACCGTTCATCTTCGATCCGGGCCAGGGCCTGCCGATGTTCGAGGCGGCGGAACTGAAATGGTTCGTCGAGCGCGCGCAATACCTGGCGTTGAACGACTACGAGGCCAAGCTGATGGTCGCCAAGACGGGGGCCGACCTACCGTCGCTGGTACGCCGCTTGAAGGCCGTGATCGTCACGCTGGGCGCGCAAGGATCGCGCCTGTACGTGAATGGCGAGATCGTTGAGATCCCGGCGGCGCGCGCGCGCGCCGTGCGGGACCCGACCGGCTGCGGCGATGCCTACCGGGCCGGCCTGCTGTACGGTATCCGCCTCGGGTGGGATTGGCCGAGCACCGGACGGCTGGCCTCGGTGATGGGGGCCTTGAAGATCGAAGAAGCCGGCGCCCAGCGCCACGCCCCTTCGCGCGCTCAGATCGAGGAGCGCTTCAAAGAGGCGTTCGGCTACAGCCCCTGGTGACGGGTGCGCGCGGCAGTCCGGCCTTCAAGCTCAAAGCTGAGCCCAGTCGAGGATCAACAGCAGGATCTGCACCAGGACCAGAAACGCGATCGGCGACAAGTCGAAGCCCCCAACCAACGGCAGCGCGCGGCGGAACGGCGCCAGCAGCGGACGCGTCAGCAAGTCGAACGTGGGCGCAAGCGGCGCATGGGGATTCACCAGGCTGAGTAGCACGTAAATGAAGACCAGCACGGTCAGCATGTACAGCGCCCAATGCACCAACAGGCCAAGCACCTGCGGCACCAGCAGCGCCCAATCGGACCCGCCACCGATCCCGGTTAGCCGGGTCAACAACTCGAAAACGAGCCCCACCGCGAGCGCCGCCACCACGCAAGGCCAGTCGATGCGCGCGCGGCCAGGCAGCAGCGCACGAAAGGGCTTGACCAGCCATTCGGTCAGAGCCCACGAAAGCTGAACCAACGGATTGTGGCGGGCAATGCGCAGCCACGACAGATAAACCCGCAGCAACAAAGCGCCCCCGAGCAGCGCAGCCGCGGTGTTCAGCAACAGGTGGACGACTCCGAGCAGCAGCATGCGGTCTCCGCCGACGTATAGCGCTTCGATTGTAACGGCCGTTGAACGGCGCGACCGAGCGCAACCCCTTCATGGGTGCAGCGGGAAAAAAAGAGGCGCCCGTATGGCGCCTCATCAACAAATCAGGCGGACCGCTATGGCCGGCTGCCGGTCGGGAACGGCCAGGCCGCAGCCGGATTCAGCGCGGTCTTGGCACCCGGGGCCGCCGTGGCCGCCGGAGCGGCCGGTGCGGTCGGCGCCGCTGGAGCCGCCGGCTTTGCAGCCGGCGCCTTCCTGGCGGCGCGCTTCGTCGCCTTTTTCGCCTTCTTAGCTACTTTTTTTTTAGCCGATTTCTTGGCTGACTTCTTCTTTGAAGTCTTTTTGGCTGCTGACCTTTTCTTTGCAGCTTTCTTGGCGGACTTCTTCGCTGACTTCTTCTTGGCGGACTTCTTGGACGACTTCTTGGCCGACTTCTTCGCCGCTTTCTTCGCCTTCTTCGCTGTAGCCATGATGAATCTCCTGAAAGGGTTAAGTGACAATGGTCAGAAGACAAACCCGGCCACCGCGGTTGCGGCGGGCCGAGCCATTCATCGGCGCATGCGGAGGAACTGACGCCGCGGGATGCCCAGAAATGCGTTTTGAATGGCGCATATCCGAGCGAAGCGCGGAACGGTCAGTACGCTGACCGCTGACGCTGATGAATTCGGCACGGTGCGTGCGGCGCTGAGCCCACGCTGGACGCACCACCCTGCAGGGGCTGGTGCGGAGATGATCGGTGTGAAGCTGACGTCGGGAGCGACCTTGCGTGCTTCCGGCGCTGGCATATTCCGGGGGAGAAGCGATCCCGCAAGACCCGCGCGTCTGGGTACCTGGGGCTTCCTGAGAGCTGGCGGCGAACCGTCTACTGTGACTGTCCGAGTTCAATTCAGTGATCGATCGTTTGATCGAGCAACCAAACAGGCCGCACTTTAACTCTGAATCACGCAACATCGCAAGACTTTTTTGCAAACTTTTCGGTTGAATCGCAAGACTGCGATCACTGATTGCATGGAGTCGACCCGATTGCACGACCAATTCGAACCTTCAACGAACAATCGGCGATCATTCCCAGCTCAGTGCACCGCCTGTTTGGTATTCGATCACGCGCGTCTCGAAGAAGTTGCGCTCTTTTTTCAGATCGATCATCTCGCTCATCCACGGAAACGGGTTGTCGGTCGCATCGAACAACGGCTCGACACCGATCTGCTGGCAGCGCCGGTTCGCGATGTAGCGCAGGTAGCTCTTGAACATCGGCGCGTTCAGGCCAAGCACTCCCGTGGGCATCGTGTCTTCGGCGTAGCGGTATTCCAGCTCCACCGCCTGGGTGAACAGATCCCGGACCGAGCTGCGGAAATCCTGACTCCACAGGTGTGGGTTCTCCAGCTTGATCTGATTGATCAGATCGATGCCGAAATTGCAGTGCATCGACTCGTCGCGCAGGATGTACTGGTATTGCTCGGCCGCCCCCGTCATCTTGTTCTGGCGCCCGAGCGCCAGGATCTGGGTGAAGCCGACGTAAAAGAACAGCCCCTCCATCAGGCACGCGAAGACGATCAGCGACCTCAGCAGCGACTGGTCGGCCTCCTGCGTGCCGGTCCTGAACGAGGGGTCGGTCAGCGTATCGATGAAAGGGATCAGGAACTCGTCCTTGGCCCGGATCGATGGCACCTCGTTGTAGGCGTTGAAGATCTCGGACTCGTCCAGGCCGAGCGACTCGACGATGTACTGGTAGGCGTGCGTGTGGATCGCCTCCTCGAAGGCCTGGCGCAGCAGAAACTGACGGCATTCGGGCGCCGTAATGTGGCGATAGGTGCCCAGCACGATGTTGTTCGCGGCCAGCGAGTCGGCCGTGACGAAAAAGCCCAGATTGCGCTTGACGATGCGCCGCTCGTCGTCCGTCAGCCCGCGCGGGTCCTTCCACAGCCCGATGTCGCGGGCCATGTTGACCTCCTGAGGCATCCAGTGGTTGGCGCAAGCCGACAGGTACTTATCCCAGGCCCACTTGTATTTGAGCGGCACCAGCTGGTTGACGTCGGTGTGTCCATTGATGATCCGCTTGTCCTCGGCCCGCACGCGGCCATGCTCCGGCTTCGCGCCCGCAGCCTCGGCCGTCGGCCAGGGCGTCGCGCCGGCCTGAACCCGTTCGGTTGATGGCCGGCCGGCGTCGAAGGCGGTGCGGACGGCGCCCGACCCCTTGGCCGGGGTTCCTTCATTCCAGGAAAGCATGGGTCATCGCTCCTGCGGTTTTGGGATCCAGGCCGCCGTTTACTGGCAGACCTCGCACTCGGAAAAGCCCGCCTGGCCCGGCTTCAACGAACAGACCGCCCCAGCGGCTTCCTGCGGCGGGCTGGGGACCGCATTCAGCTGGCCGGCGTGTGTGGTGGACTTCTCCGCATGAGTCGCCCCCATCGTCCGCTGGGAGTAGGTCGTCTTCAGCCCGCGCACCCAGGCCAGCCGGTACAGCTCGTCGAGCTGGCGGCCGGAGGCGCCGCTCGTATAAATATTGAGCGATTGGGCCTGATCGATCCACTTCTGGCGCCGGGCTGCGCACTCAACCAGCCACCTGGGGTCGACTTCGAACGCCGTCGCGAACAGCTGGCGGATCTCGGCGGGAATCCGGTCGATCCGGGCCAGGCTGCCGTCGAAGTACTTCAAATCGGCCACCATCACCTCGTCCCAGACTCCCAGCGCCTTCAAGTCCCGCACCAGGTATTCGTTGACCACCGTGAATTCGCCGGACAGGTTCGACTTGACGAACAGGTTCTGAAAGGTCGGCTCGATACTGGCCGAAACGCCCACGATGTTGGAGATCGTCGCGGTCGGCGCGATCGCCACGCAGTTCGAGTTGCGCATCCCGAACCGCAGAATTCGCCTGCGCAGGCTGTCCCAGTCCAGACTTTCCGAAAGATCGACCTCGACGTGGCCGCCGCGCTCGGTTTCCAGCAGCGCCAGCGTGTCCTGCGGCAGGATGCCTCGCTCCCACAACGATCCGGCGAACGACGAGTAGCGACCCCGCTCGGCGGCCAGCTCGGTCGAGGCCCAGTACGCGTGGAAGCACACCGCCTCCTGGCTGCGGTCGGCGAATTCGACCGCTTGGTCCGAGGCGTACGGAATCCGCAGCCGGTGCAGGCAATCCTGAAATCCCATCACGCCAAGACCCACCGGGCGGTGCCGCAGGTTGGCGTTGCGCGCCTTGCCGACCGCGTAGTAATTGATGTCGATCACGTTGTCGAGCATCCGCATCGCGGTGCCGATCGTCCGCTTGAGCTTGTCGTGGTCGAGGCCGGTCCGACCGCCGCCGGCGCGCGCCAGGTGCGCCGGCAGGTTGATCGAGCCCAGGTTGCACACCGCAATCTCGGTGTCGCCCGTATTCAGGGTGATCTCGGTGCACAGGTTGGAGCTGTGCACGACGCCCACGTGCTGCTGGGGCGAGCGCAGGTTGCAGGCGTCCTTGAAGGTGATCCAGGGATGTCCCGTCTCGAACAGCATGCTGAGCATCTTCCGCCACAGTTGCCGCGCCGGCAGCTTGCGGTACACCTTCAGCTCGCCGCGCGCCGCCTTCAGCTCCAGCTCCTCGTAGGCCTGCTCGAACGCGCGCCCGGTCAAATCGTGCAGTCGCGGACAGTCGCTCGGTGACAGCAGAGTCCACTCGGCGTCCTGTTCGATCCGCTTCATGAACAGGTCCGGGATCCAGGTCGCCGTATTCATGTCGTGGGTCCGGCGCCGGTCGTCGCCGGTGTTCTTGCGCAGCTCGAGGAACTCCTCGACGTCCAGGTGCCACACCTCCAGGTAGCAGCACACCGCGCCCTTGCGCTTGCCGCCCTGGTTCACGGCCACCGCGGTGTCGTTGACCACCTTCAGGAAGGGCACGACCCCTTGCGACTTGCCGTTGGTGCCGCGGATGTGCGATCCGAGCGCGCGCACCGGGGTCCAGTCGTTGCCCAGTCCGCCGGCGTACTTGGCGAGCAGCGCGTTTTCCTTGATGGCCTCGTAAATCGAATCCAGGTCATCGGCCACCGTGGTCAGGTAACACGACGAAAGCTGCGGGTGGGTGGTGCCCGAGTTGAACAGCGTG
>Ga0210394_10004167_pt1 | contig 17141 bp, 16 predicted proteins | sample IncBWC12MmetaG_FD_160121 | JGI IMG/M metagenome (GOLD analysis project Ga0210394, IMG submission 160121) | Forest soil microbial communities from Barre Woods Harvard Forest LTER site, Petersham, Massachusetts, United States - Inc-BW-C-12-M | ecosystem: Environmental > Terrestrial > Soil >... | reverse complement strand
TATGCGGCGGAAGAGGATCTCGTCTTTGCCCGCAAGCGTGTCGAAATACCAGGAACCGTGGTTGTTCACCAAGGGAATCGGGAGGGGCCAGTTCTCGGCGCCGACAACCAGCGTCAGGGTTCCATTCGGTTCTGTAACGAACCGATGCATCTCCTGGTACTTGACTACGAAGCTGATACGCGCATTCGCATCCTCCACTGGATCTCCGGAAGCGAGAACATCCTTTCCGGCTGGTCCAAGGATGTTCAAGGCCAGCTGGTCGTCCTGGTTCTGCATTGCGGCGAAGAACGCGCCGGCGGCTTCATCAGGAGACGCGAAAGTCCGTTGTCCTGGCTGCTGGGCGAACGCTGGCGCAAACCAGGAGCCCAAAAGAAGTGCGGATAGAATCAAGGCAGCAAATCGAACAACACTCTCTTTTTCAAAGTGAACGGCAATCGAATTTCTCTGCAGCATGGCGTTCCTCTCATTTCCTTTGAATAATCTGTTCATTTCGAAACCACTGCCCTCATAGGGCCCTCTGGATTGTCCGTTCCTGCGTGCGGCCGATGGCCGCACGCAAAGAACCGGACACGCGTTATTTCTTTGGTTCTGGAGGAAATTTCTTGAACATTTTCTCCACGCCCTTGTCGAGGTTGTCGATGTTCTTTTCGGATTTATTGGAAAGCGTGTCGCTGGCCGAGCCGCGCCACACTAGTTTCTTTGTGTTTGTATCAAAGAGGTCGACGACGAGAGTCCCGACTTTGTAGTTCTCTGTGGTTGTGGTGGCGTCTCCAAATCCTCCCCAGCGCCAGCCTCCGCCGAAGCCGTTGTAAAATGTGTCCAGCGACTGCTGATTCTGGGTGGTCTCCATGGCCACGATAGAGATGTCCCCACCGGACGGCACCTCCATGAAGCCCTTCGCCGCCAGAGCGCCATTCACCGCGCTCTTGATTCGGTCGACCATCAGCGGATCCTTGGTCTTGATCTGTTCCCACGAGTAGGTCTTGTATTGTGCGAAGTTTGAATTGCGATCGTAGTCGGTCTTCACGTCTTGGGCTGACGACCTGCCCGCGAACAACAACATTATTCCCATCAAAATGAGTACGACTTTTTGAAGTTTCATATCTCCTCCTTGTTAAACTTTTGAGCTAAATTCCTCGCGCGAGATAAAGCGGCCCGCTCGCACTCAGGCAGTTGCTGTTGCACGATGGTTACTTTCCCTATTGCCCCTGGTGGTATGCCGGCACGTGTTCCTGGGCTTCGGTCGCCGCTTGACTGACCCTCTTTTCGTACTGGGATTCGGGAACTCTGCTGCCGTCCGGGTTGCCTTCGTCAAATACTCTCGCAAGGAAATAGCGATTGCCGTACTTGTTGAAGATCAATTCGCTCTTCGGTGGCGCGGAGTTGGCCTCTGCATCCTCGACTTCGAAGAGAGCAGACGTGGAGCCGTCCGCGGTGCTGATTTCCATGATCCTCAGATCGGAGTTGTCGAGCATGTGAAGGATGTACTTGCCCGCGGGGAGTTTGGCGTTCCCCGCATAGAACTGAAACGGGACCGTAACTTCCAGCTCTCCAATGATCTGCGCATGCGCTTGGGGCGGGTGAATCGTTAGCGCAAAAACCAGAGCAATGAAGAGCGACAGCATTTGGAACGATTTTGTGTTGTTGTGGATTGCCTGAGCCTTGTCGATGGATTCAGTGAACATTGTTGTTTCTCCTCAGCGTTGTATTCGCTTGACTGCGTCAAGGGACACTAGGGAATGGGCAAGCCGGGTGCCAATGTGTTGATTTGTAAGTGATGGAAAATAGGGGCAGTGGTACAAACGATGGCGTGGCGGGGATGCCCGCCCGCGGACACGATGTCCCCATGCGGACAATCGGCGTCAGCCTATTTGTTTGTGTATCAAACGGTTTCGCGGGGATGATGGATCTTCAGCGGTAATGACTCATGGCTGCCAAAGCCGGGACCGATCCTGGTGAATTGCGTGGTGCGCCGTGTGGGCTCTCGTGGCGCTCGCATTGCGGTAACAAACTCAACCGGCAACACGCGAGATTGATGGAAACGATTCCGCTCTTTTTCGCTTCGTATGTTCCCCGCACTGAACTAAACTGAGCGCATGCCGTCTGGGAAATGGATTTTTCGGAATCGCGGCGTACTTGCGCACGCGCCGCTGCTTTTGGTGCTTTTCTGGAGGCGCGGCGAAGTCAGCAACGCGGCGCTCACCTGGGGCGCGGGACTTGCCCTGCTCTTCGCCGGCATGGCGCTACGCATCTGGGCGCAATCCTATATTCATCACCGGCTGAAGGTGCCGCTCGAATTCACCGTTGCCGGGCCTTATCAGCTCGTGCGCAATCCGCTTTACATTGGCAATTCGCTCATCTGCGCGAGCGCAACCTGCTTCGCAAGACTTCCCTGGCTCGCACCTTTTATGCTGCTGTGGTGCTTCGCCGTGTATTCGGCAGTTGTCCGATATGAAGAAGGCTGGCTAAAGGAACTTTACGGCGGGCCCTACGAGCGCTATTTGCGCCAAGTGCCGCGCTGGTTCCCCCGTATCAACGGCCTCCAGCGCATCGTCTTTTGGAATGAGTTTTCGCCGAAGGCCGTGCGCGCCGAACTGCACTGCCTGCTCATCGCGCTGATTTTTGGCCTCAAAGGAATCGCCGATTCTCCCGCCGGGCATTTAGCCCTGACCGGGCTGCGCTCCCGCCTTTTCTCGTAGCTCGTCTGCCCGTTCCCAGCGCAACTCGCCGGGCGTTGTCATTCTGAGCGAAATGGCCGCGGACCTCCTCGGTCCAGTATTTTTGGACCGTGCGGCTATGCAGCGAAGCACGCATCTTGCCGCCGACGCCTTCCGGCGAATCTCTCCCACGCCTTCTAGTTCCCGTGCTTGAAGACGACTGCTTCGAGTCCGGTAGTTAACCTTAAGGCTCGCCTGTACCGGCGTCACATTGTTCTCCACGTAGCGCCGAGCTAGCGTGGTCATTAAGGAACGCACATGAAACTCAGCCGCTTATTTGTGATCGGGTCGTGCCTCGCTTTGTGCTCACAGGCACGAGCCCAGACGCTCGTCTATTCCGTGTCGTACGCCGACACTCAGGCCAGCTTTCACGCGCACTTTGCGAACGTGTCTCCATTTCCAGGCGGGCGGACGCATGACGAAAACCTGACAATGATGCGCCATACCCGGAAAACCGAAATCTATTCGGTTTCCATGTTAGAGGGAAAACCCACTCTGGTGTTCTCTGATGAGGGTCCGCACTTCGACATCAGATCCACTGGCGATGTATCCAGCGGCGGCAAAGCCTACGTGGTGGGTTTCTTCCGCGACTGGCAGACTACGCCGATTCCTGGCGTGCATGAAGACCAGGCGTATTACGAGATCCCCCTGGATGGCTCGAATCATTTTCGCAAGCTTGCGGATGCGCCACAAAGCGCGCCCAACGTGGAGTTGAATGCGCAAGGGACCAAAGCTGCGTTGGTAACTTTTGGAAATGAGAAGTATGTAGTCTCCATTTACTCTGTGCCGGACTGGAAACTTCTCTCGACGTGGGACTTGGGGAAACTGACGCGAACTCACTGCCCCGACTGCACTCTCACGTCCTCGGGCTGGCTTGCGGACGGAAACCGCCTGTATGTCTCACTCGTTGTCAACGGGGAGGATGACGACGACACGGCCAAGGCGGACCATCCAGGAACTTATATCCTTTCCCAAGATGGAGCCGATCTCGGCGCGATCCCAGCAACGACCGGAGCCTTCCAGTTGGCCGGATACTTTCACCCAAACTTCATTGAGCGCCAATTTCTCGGCCAGTTCCCGGACGGCCGCTATCTCTTCCTCGATTACGGAGTGAAGCAAGGAAAACACCCGGCGCAAACCGAACCTTTCCTCGTCATGGCCGGCACTGATGGAAAACTTCAGAAGACACTGCCGCTGAAATTTCCGATCGGTGGCTACATTTCGCCATCGGGAAAAATCTTGGCCTATATCGAACGCCGGCAAACCCCTGACTATCGCAGCGAGCTTCACCTGTGGGTCAAGAATCTCGACACGGGAGACGAAAAGGAATTGTTCTCTACCCCAGCGCCGGGTCCTCCAAGCTCTCCCGAACCGAACGCGACTATTTCCATACTCGGCTGGATCAATTAGCAATCTCCTCTAAAGAAAAGAGTCCCCTCGCTCCGGTTCGACTTTCTTAAGCGCGAAAAGCGCATCCTGTGGGTAGCCTTTTCGCGCCGGACGGGCTGCCGATCCTGGGTTGGATCGACGGCTTTACCGGCGCATATGCGTTTGTTACTCTCGCTGCATGAAGCGCATGGCCGAAATGCGTTCCGGCCGCGCGGCGCAGCCACGTCTTTCCGAATCCATCGAGAGCCGTGAAAACCGCTGGCTGAAGCGCTTTCGCGCAGCCCTCGCTGGGGATGCCGCTGGGCATCGCGGCGAATCCGGTCAGATCGAGGGCGAAATCGCGGGCGTCGAGGGAGCGCGGCTGGTAGAGACGGCGCTGCGCTCGGGTGTCGAGATCGTCGCCGTTCTTTTCAGCGAGACAGGCGCGAAGCACATCTCGAGCCTCGCGCCCTGGATTCCTCCCGAGGCGCGCCTGCTGCGCACCACCGATCGCCTTTTCGCTTCCGCCAGCGGAACCGAAACGCCGCAAGGCGTGGCCGCGCTTGTGCGCCCGCGCGTCGCGGTTTTCGACGATCTTGTTGGCGGCGATCCTCTGATTCTTGTTCTTGCCGGCGTGCAGGATCCCGGGAATGTGGGCACGCTCGTGCGGACCGCGGAGGCCCTCGGCGCGACCGGAATAGCGGCATGTGCGGCGAGCGGCATCGGAACCTCCAATCCTTTTGCGCCAAAGGCGCTGCGCGCTTCGGCCGGCGCCGCTTTGCGCCTGCCGGTTCTGCGAGGAATCTCCGCGCCGGTGCTGCTCGCGCAACTGCGGGTCGCGGGAGTGAGCGTCTACGCAGCGTGCCCGGATGAACTTTCGGATGGCGCTGCGAACGAGACGGATAAGAAACCGATGGCTCCGTGGGAAATCGATTGGCGCGGGCCCGCTGCCCTGCTGATCGGGAACGAAGGCGCTGGCTTGCCCGCAGACCTCGTCCGCTCGGCGGACGCGATCGTGCGCATTCCGCAAGCGGCTCGTGCGCTGCATGCCAATGCGGCGCAACAGGAAGATTTGCCCGCCGAATCGCTGAACGCGGGCGTCGCCGGCAGCATTCTTTTATATGAGGCTGCTCGCCAGCGCGGGCTCCGGTAGTGGGCTACTTTGAATTTCTGGTGCCCTAGAAAATGTCTGTTTGGCATGGCACATGGGAGCATGCCAAAGCGGATTAAGATGAAAGCTTCCGAAGGACGTAAATCAGCGTGCACACGAATTGGTTAGGCTTTCTACCGAGCCGAAAGAGCCTGAGACCGGCATGAAGATCAAAAGCACAGGCGACCGCGCAATCACTATTGAATTTACTCGGAATGAGATCGGCATCATCAACAATGCCCTAAACGAGGTCTGCAATGGGATTGACCTTGAGGGTGAGTTTGAGACTCGCATGGGCTGCAACAAGGATGATGCTCTAAGGTTGCTTGAAGTAATTCACGGTCTAATTTGAAAGTCGCCCATTACCCGGGCTCCGCCGATCGAGCGGAATGGCCGCGGAACGGTTATCCTTAGTGTAATAGAAACCCCATGAGCAAAACCGGCATGAGCCTATTCGCCAAAGTGGAAGCCGAAGTCGCTGCCGCCAGCGCGCCGCTCGCCGAACGCATGCGTCCGCGCTCGCTCGAAGAATTTACGGGCCAGCAGGCGCTGCTTGGCCAGGGAAAACCGCTGCGCACAGCCATCGAAACGGACGACCTCGGTTCGATGATCCTCTGGGGACCTCCCGGCTGCGGCAAGACCACGCTTGCGCGCCTGATTGCGCGGCGCACGCATTCCGAATTCGTTTCGTTCAGCGCAGTAATGAGCGGCATTCGCGAAATCAAAGACGTGATGGCCGCTGCCGAACACACACGGCGCACCGGCCGGCGCACCATCGTATTCGTCGACGAGGTGCATCGATTCAACAAGGCGCAGCAGGATGCTTTTCTTCCCCATGTCGAGGCCGGGAACATCACTTTCATCGGCGCGACCACCGAAAATCCTTCGTTTGAAGTGATCGCGCCGCTCCTTTCTCGCACGCGCGTCTACACGTTGCAGGCGCTGACGAATCGAGAAATCGTGGGTTTGCTGCGCCGCGCGCTCTCGGATAAGGAACGCGGTTACGGCAATGAGAAAATCGACGCAAGCGAAGGCGTGCTCGAACGCATCGCCACGTTTGCCAATGGCGATGCTCGCGCCGCGTATAACACGCTCGAAGCGCTGGTGCGCGCCGCCCCGCCTGGCGCCGATGGCGCGCGCGTGCTTAATGAAGAACTGCTTTCCGCTGCGCTGCAACGCAAATTCCTGCTCTACGACAAATCCGGCGAAGAGCACTACAACCTGATCTCGGCGCTGCACAAGTCGGTGCGCAATTCCGATGCGGACGCCGCGCTTTACTGGCTCGCGCGCATGCTCGAATCGGGTGAAGATCAGCTGTATGTCGCGCGGCGCCTGGTGCGCATGGCCAGCGAAGATATCGGGCTCGCCGATCCCGCGGCGCTGGGAATCGCCGTCGCCGCCATGCAGGCCGCGGATTTTGTGGGCGTGCCGGAAGGCAATCTGGCGCTGGCGCAAGCCGCTGCGTATCTGGCGCTCGCTCCCAAATCGAACGCGCTTTATACCGGCTACGGAGAAGTGCAGCAGGATCTACAGAAGACCACTTCGGAACCTGTCCCGCTGCATCTGCGCAACGCGGTTACTCCACTCATGAAAAACCAAGGCTATGGACGCGGTTACGAGTACGCGCATGACGTTGAAGACAAGGTCGCGGATATGAATTGCTTGCCGCCGAGCCTGGCAGGACGGCAGTATTATCGGCCCAGTGACGAAGGCCTCGAGCAGCGGCTGCGCGCGCGCATGGAAGAGATTCGCGCCATCAAATCCCGCCAAGGGCCGAAGACAGATCAGAGCTAGACGCGGACGGCTAAAGACGCTGTCATCCTGAGCGCCAGCGAAGGATCTGTTCTGCCGTCAAAAAAAAGCTGCTGAGAGATTCTTCGACTTCGTCTCCGCGCCGGACCGAAGCGGTCCGAAAAGCAAGAGCGCGGACACTTCGCTCAGAATGACACCATGGAAGTCCGACCAGAGAAGCGCGTGGACACTTCGCTCAGACTGACAACTGGTAGTCCGACTCGAAAAACCTAGCGGACACTTCGCTCAGAATGACAACGCGCGCCTTGCGACTCAGAATCACAACGGCGTTAGCGGATCAGGCGGCGATGTTCCCTCAAGATGCAGGCGTCCATCACCACGAACAAGCCGGCAGCGCGGGCGCGCTGCGCGGCGGTTTCGTTCACAACGCCTTCCTGCATCCAAATCGCGCGAGCGCCCACGCGGATCGCGGCGTCCACAATTTCCGGGACAAATTCCGATCGCCGAAAAACGTCCACCACGTCAATTTTTTCCGGAGCGTCTTCCAGGCGCGGGTAGGACTTTTCACCCAGCACTTCCTGCTCGTTGGGATTCACCGGAATGATCCGATAGCCGGCAGACTGCATGTATTGCGAGACGCCGTAACTCGCGCGGATACGGCTGGAGGAAAGGCCCACAACCGCAATGGTGTGCGCCTTCTGCAGAAGGTCTTTGACCTCCTGATCGGAAGGATGAAGTACCGGGCCCGAGGCGGTCATTTGGCAGCAGGCCTCTGCTTTTTGTTGTGGCCGCGTCCACGGCGAATTGCGCGCTTTTTGGGTGGCGCAGGAGCGGGGCTTTTTGGCCCTTCGACGAATCTGCGCAGTTGCGCAACTTCTCGCGGTTCGAGGCGCCGATAGTGCCCGTCCGCCAGATCGTCCAACTCCAGCGGCCCCAGCTTCACGCGCTTCATTTTCTCCACGGGATGCCCGAGAGAGAAAAGAGCGCGCCGCAGTAAATCCCGGCGCGCATCGTTCAGTTCCACTTCGTACCAGGGATTCGCCGGCTGGGAACTGACGGCGTCCGGAGCGCGCAGCCGCCGCATGCGTGCATGGGCCTTGCGGCGAACCTGCTGCATCTCGTCGTCGGTCAATCGTCCCGCAACCTTCAGCCAATAAACCTGAGGCAGGCGCGCGGAATTTTTGAAAATGCGGTCGGCAAGCTCGCCGTCGCTGGTGAGCAGCATTAATCCTGAGGCGGCGTAATCGAGGCGGCCCACGGGAAAAATTCCGCCCGCAAGCCCGCGTAGCACGTGGCGTAGCGTGGCGCGGCCCTCGGGATCAGACATCGTGGAGACGACATGAATCGGCTTGTTCAGAAGTAGATAACTTGGCTCGCTCGGCCGTTCGGCAACCCGGCCCGCGGCTTCGACGCGGTCGCGTTCGGGATCGGCTTTTGCGCCGAGTTCGGTCACCACGGCGCCGTTGACGCGCACCTGGCCGCTGCGGATCAATTCTTCGGCATGGCGGCGCGAAGCGATGCCGGCGCGGGCGATAATTTTTTGCAGTCGTTCGAGCATGTTTTCAAAAAAGCATAAGAGAGATTCTTCGACTTCGTGGCCGCCAGCGCGCAAAGCGCGCTGCTCAAAAACCTGCGGCCACTCCGCTCAGAATGACAACGAGCGGCGGAGCCGGCGACCGTTTCATTCCCCCGGCGCGCAAGGCGCGCCGATCAAAAACCTGCGGCCACTCCGCTCAGAATGACAACGCGTGCCAACACAGGCACTTTAGAGTCCCAACATTACTGCGAGCCGGGAGCGGCCTTTTTCGCCCCGCGGTCCACAGACTGGCTTGCATTTTCCCACGCGGCATCGGCGTCAGCTTTTGCCTCGGGCACGGCCGATTCCACGCTGTGTGATTCGGAATCGAGCGTCGCGGCGTCTGCCGGCACGGGGGCAGCCGTTTCGCCGGAAACGCCGGCCGTGTCCACGCCGGCGGTCGCTTCGGACGCCGCCACATCTGCTAACGGCTCGCCCTCGGGCGCTTCTGCCTCGACGGCGATACCGTCGTCCGCGCCGAGCGCTTCGCGCGCGAGCGCCTCGAATTCCTTCAGGCTCGGCAATTCGTCGACGTCGCCCAGCCCGAAGCGCATCAGAAAATCTTTCGATGTGCGATAGAGGATCGGCCGGCCGATCACCTGCTTGCGGCCCGCCGTGGTGATCAGGCGTTTTTCCAGCAACGTTTCGATCACGCCGGCGCAATTCACGCCGCGAATCTCGTGAATTTCCGGCTGCGTCACCGGCTGCTTATAGGCGATCACCGCCAATGTTTCCAACGCCGGCATGGTGAGCCGCAGCGGCGGCCGCAGGCTCTTGATGAATCTGCGGACCAGATCGTGATGCTGCGGCTTGGTGTAAACGCGATAGCCGCCCGCGACGGCGCGAATCTCCACGCCCCGCTCATCGCTTGCAAAGCTTGCCACCAGTTCATCGAGCGCCGCACGGACAACGTGCTTCTCTTCGCCCAAAACGCTCGCGAGCTGATCTACGGTGGCCGGCTCATCCGCCACGTAAATGATGGATTCGAGCGCACTCTTAAGTTCGATGGAGGTCATTGTCATGAGTATTGCTCGTCGATATTGCCCTCGGCGTCTGCGGAAGCCGTAGTCTGGCCGCCGTCAAACACCACATCGAACATCTTATGCTTCCGTATGAAAATCGGGCCAAAAATCTCTGTCTGCGCCAGCACGATGGCCTGCAGGCGCACGAGTTCCAGCACGGCCAAAAGCGCGCAAATCATGGCCGAACGCGACGGGCAGGACTCAAAGAAGCCCACCAGCTCGATGCCTTCTTCCGACGTGAGCAATTGCGCGCGCAGAACCTGCATCATCTGCTCCACAGTGAACGTGTCGTGGCGCAGCTCGATCTTGGTGACTTGCTTGCGGCGCTCCAGCACCTGCTGGAAAACGCGCACCAGATCGACCAGCGAGACGACTAGTTCGCCCTGGGTGTCTTCGCCCTCGTAGAGCGAACGATCCGGCTTCGACCAGACGTGCGCCTCGAGCTGCTGCTTCTGATAGAGCAACTGCGCCGCGCTCTTGAATTGTTCGTGCTCCACCAGGCGATGGACCAATTCGGCGCGCGGATCAATCTGTTCGTCTGGACCCGCAAGCGGGTCCGGAGGCAAAAGCATCTTGGACTTGATCAGGATCAGCGTCGCGGCCATGTAAATGAAATCCGCCGAGACGTCGATATCGAGCTTCTCGAGCTTGTGCAGGTATTCGAGGTATTGGCCGGTGATCTGGGCGATGGGGATATTGTGAATGTCCATCTCCTGCTTGCGGATCAGATCCAGCAGCAGATCGAGCGGTCCGTCGTAGGCATCGAGATGAATTTTGTATGGAGAAGCCACGTCAGTCACCCCAGCACGCGCAAAGTCGGCGCGCGCCGGGGACCCCGGTTTCGGTCACGCCGCGCGCCAACTTCGGCCAGCCTCGCATAGTCAAACGATGTCATTCCGAGAAGTCCGCCTTGGGCGGACGACGAGGAATCTGCTTTTTCATCGCAGTTCGCAAAAGCAGATCCCTCTGCCAACTTCGTTGGCCTCGGGATGACAGCAAATTTGTTTGCCGCGTCCATTTATCGTCCCGCAGGAATGTTTTTTGCCTGGCGCTGTCTTCCGCCAATCTCCTCGCGCTTTTCGTTCCAGTGAAAGACGGCTTCGCGAACGCGGTCCATGGTTTGCTGCGCCACCAGGCGTGCGCGCTTTGAGCCTGTGTCCAGATACTCCAGGACTTGCTGCGGATCGCTCTCGAAATCCTGGCGGCGCTGGCGGATCGGCTCTATCCACTTGATCAGGTTCTCCGCCATGGCCGCTTTGCACTCGATGCAGCCAATTCCCGCCGTGCGGCAGCCTTGCGCCGCCCACGCCTGCGTTTCACGTGGCGAAAACAATTTGTGCCAGTCGAAAACGGGGCAAACATCGGGATTGCCGGCGTCCTGGCGGCGCTTGCGGGCCGGATCGGTGACCATCACTTTGGTTTTTTTGCGGATGTCGTCGTCGGGCTCGCTGAGCATAATGGCGTTGCCATAGCTCTTGGACATTTTGCGGCCGTCAAGTCCGGGAATTCGGGGCGTGTGCGTGAGCATGGCTTCGGGCTCGCGCAGCTTTGGTTCGTATCGAACAAACTTTCTTATGACCGGCTGTTCCTCGATAAACTTAGCGAAACGCTGCATCAGGTTCTTAACGCCCTGTTCTTCTGCCATCTTCCGAACCTGAGCTTCGATTCTCTCAGCCTCGATGATTGGGCGCGGCTCTATCTGATAACCCTTTCCGGGTCCCCCTAAGCCTAGGAGCTGGGCACGAAATACGTCGACGGAGGCGGCATTCTCTGGGCGAGTCATCGCTTCCTTGTCGACAGTAAGCCCAAAGTGAACGTTGAACTTTCGGACGATTTCGCGGCCGAGCTCGACGTGAGATTTCTGGTCTTCGCCGACAGGGACGACGAGTTCGGCGTCCGGCTCGCCGTACATGACGATATCCGCCGTCTGCAGAACCGGGTACCCAAGGAACCCGAGAGTGTGCAGGTCTTTGTCCTTGATATTTTCGAGCGCTTCCTTATAAGTAGGAACGCGCTCGAGCCAGCCGAGGGGCGTGATCATGGAGAGCAACAGATTCAGTTCGGCGTGCTCGGGAACCTCCGACTGCACGAAGAGCGTGGATTTATCGGGATCGAGTCCGGCGGCGAGCCAATCGATGCCGATCTCGATGGTGTTCTGCGCGACGAAAGAAGTGTCGGCGTAATCGGTGGTGAGGGCGTGCCAATCCGCGATGAAGTAAAAGCATTCGTACTGCGGGTCGCTTTGCAGGCTGATCCAGTTCTGGAGCGCCCCGAAATAATGGCCGATGTGCAGCCGCCCGGTGGGACGCATGCCGCTCAGGACGCGTTTGCGTTTGTCCGGAGCGTTGTCTGCTGGCGGCACTCTAATGCACTCCTGATGCCGGCCTAAAGGCCGGCGCTACAAAAACGGAACTGCAGATTCCGCGCGATAAAGCCTCAGGTCTCCCGGCGTGTTTTAATGACGGCGCTCTCGCGCCTGAGGCCGCCGGGACGACCTGAGCTACAAAACCAGCAGCAAAGCCAAGTGGCTGTGCCACACTACGACAAGCTTTCATCGCTTGGCCCCCACCTGAGAACCGCCCGCTATGTTCTCGCTGCGCGCCTTATCGGTGCGACCGAGCAAGTCGCGAGCAATGATGAGGCGCTGAATTTCGCTGGTGCCTTCGTAAATCGAGAGGACGCGGGCGTCGCGGTACATGCGCTCGACGTCGCTCTCGCGCGAATAGCCCATGCTGCCATGAATCTGCACGGCCTTGTAGGCGACGCGATTGGCCGTCTCGGAGGCGAAAAGTTTCGCGCGCGAAGCAATAGCTCCCGCGCGGCCTGACCCTGCGTCTCGCATATCGGCCGCCTGCCAAACGAGCAAGCGCGCCGCTTCGATTTCGGTTTGCATGTCTGCAAGCATAAATTGGACGGCCTGGAATTCTCCGATGGTTTTGCCGAAGGCGCGCCGCTGTTTGGCGTAAGCCGCGGCGGCTTCGAGAGCGCCCTGCGCGAGCCCAACAGCCTGCGCGGCGATGCCCACTCGGCCGCCATCAAGCGCTTCGAGCGCGATCTTGAGGCCCTGCCCTTCTTCGCCCAGCCGATTTTCCTCCAGCACTTCGCAATCGGCAAAAACAATTTCCGCCGAACGCGAAGAGCGCAAGCCCATTTTATCTTCGTAGCGGCTCACGCGAAAGCCGGAGAACGAGGGCTCGACGAGAAAAGCAGTTATGCCGCGAGCACCTGCGGCAGGATCGGTCTTCGCGAAGACGAGATAAACGCCGCTTTCGCCGCCGTTGGTGACCCAGCTTTTCGTGCCGTTGAGGCGATAGGTTTTGCCGCTGCGGACTGCGCGCGCCTCGATGGCTGCGGCATCGGAGCCGGCTTGCGGCTCGGTGAGACAAAACGCGCCCAGAATTTCGCCGCGCGCGAGGCGCTGCAGATATTTCTGGCGCTGCGCGTCGTTGCCGTGCCGCCAGAGCGGCCAGGCCACCACGGAATTGGTAACGCTCAGCGCCACAGCCATGGAGGCATCCACGCGGGCGACTTCTTCGAGCATCAACACGTACGAAATCGTGTCCAGCCCAGCGCCGCCCCATTCTTCGGGAATCAGCATGCCGCAGCAGCCGAGCTCGCCGAGGCGGCGGATTTCCGCGCCGGCGAATTTTTCTTCGCGGTCGTAGCGGCGGATCACGGGGCGGACTTCGGCTTCCATGAAACGCCGCACGTTGTCTCGGATCATGCGCTGGTCGTCGGTGAGGGAGAAGTCCATAAGCCCGGGAAAACCTTAACACAGAGTGCACAGAGGCACAGAGGACACGGAGAAAGAATTTGATATCTGAGTGGAGCAGGAGCTGCCGCCAAAATCTCGGAGGGATTCTTCACTGCGTGGGCCGCGGACCAAAAAGCGGTCCGAAGCAGAGCCGCGGCCCACTCCGTTCAGAATGACTAGGCGGGGCTAACGACAGAGTTCGCGAAGGATAGAGGAAAAGCTTTCTTGGCTTGGCTAAAGCGAAAAGGCATAGGAGAGATTCTTCGACTTCGCGTCCCGACGGGAAATCGGAACACACCGATTTCCCGAGAAGGACCTCGGGACGCTGCGCTCAGAATGACAACGCGGCGCTAACGATAGAGTGCACAGAGGCGCAAAAGACACGGAGAAAAGATTGGTGTTTGGTTTGGTGCGTAGTGCAGATCATCGTCCGAGGCGGGACTTCGGGACGCTGCGCTCAGAATGACAACGCGCCTGTAATGACAGGGTGCGTAAACAATAGGAGAAAGATTCGCGCCTAGAAGCTGGCAGGATGAGCCGCACAGCCAAGAGTGGCTGTGCCACAAGAACGCTCTACATCTTTAGAAGTTCGCGGAGGCGCTTGGTCTGGGCGCGGCTTACGGGAACTTCCGACTGGCGTTTATCCGCCATTTTGAGCAGGTAACTCGACTTGAACCAGGGGAGCACTTCCTTGATGTGATCGATATTCACCAGATGCGAACGGTGTGCGCGCCAGAAACGCTCGGAGTCCAGCCCTTCGGCCAAGTCTTCGATCGTGCGGTAATTCGAAGTGCCTTCGAGCTCCCGCGTGCAGATGGTAATCGTGCCGTCTTCAATTGAGGCGCAGACCATGTCCTCCGCGTCCACCAGCAGAAGCCGGCCCTGGGATTTCACCAGCAGCTTCACGGGCTGGTCGCTGCGATTGCCAAGCTGGTTCACAAGCGTCTCGAGGCGCTCCGCAGGCGAATGCTCGGCGCCCAGAATGCGGCGCGCCCGTTGCACAGCGCGCGCCAGCCGCTGCTTATCAAACGGCTTCAAAATGTAGTCGACCGCGTTCACTTCAAACGCCTGCACCGCGTAGGATTCGTAGGCAGTGGCAAAAACAATGTGGGGCAGGCGCACCTTGCGGTCCATCAATCGCTGAATCACGCCGAAGCCATCCAAGCCCGGCATCTGCACATCCAGAAAGACGAGGTCGGGATTGTGCTCTTTGATTAGCGCCACCGCTTCGAGACCGTTCTTTCCCTGACCTACAAGGCTGACTTCCGGAAAACTCTTCAGCAAAAAAGCGAGCTCATCGCGCGCGGGCTTTTCGTCGTCCACGATCAGAGTATTTATCGGGGTGTTCATTTGCGAATTCATCTGACCACTCGTGTTCAATGGCATTTCACCCTCAGAGTTTACTGACCGGGAATCCGGCGCAGTACGAGTATACGGTGCCGACGCAAACTGGCCAACTCCCGTCTTTCGCGCAAGGGCTCTCAAGGCTGACCGAAATAAGGGCCGCTGCTCGGGCTTGCCCTTGGGAGCCGTGATCGACAGAACAATGGCCCGAGGCCCAAACCCACCCCTTCTTGAGACTGATAACATCTACCTAGCCACATTCTGTTACCTTGGACAGGCCGAACAGCCAAAAAGTGCGGGTGCCACATAGAAAATTCATAGCTAAGGTGTTCGAGGTACGGGTCGGTGCCGTGGTCGGCGTTTCCTAACCCCCTGTTCCGTAACGAGATCGTAGTTGCACAATTTTCGTGCAACTTCGGCCCCAATTTTGCGTTGAATTATTTACCGATCAGGAATCCTGACCGGCCAGGAGGGCAGGTGATTCGTCTGGCGCGGGCAATGAGGGCTGTGCCGCAGGCTGCGAATCTGGCGTCGGATCAGCCCTCCGATCGGGCCTCCGGTGGGGAGCCTTTCCGGTCCACTCGCCATGAGCCGCGGTCCGCAGCCGCACTTACCTTTGCGGCGTGCGGGCTGGCCTCGACCGGCAGGTTTTTCGTCGAACTCTGCCATACCGTGAATATCAGCCGTTCGGGCTGCTCACTGTTGCTGCACACGCGGCCGCAAACGGATTCCGCCCTCGTTCTGCGCGCCGTGCCGGGCGGCACTTCCCTTCCCGAAGGAACGTCGCAGCTTTTGTTTCAGCTTGCCTGGATGCGACCCGCAGATGACGGCTGGCTGATCGGCGCGTTCGCGCTCGGCAGAGTCGACCTCTGCCGTCTGGCATTTCCCCCTTACACTCCGTAGAATCGGCAATCCGACCAGGATTGCCGTCCCGAGCGAGCAACGCGAGCGCGGGATCTCTCCTATCGAGGCGATCCTGAGCGAGGGACCTCTGACCATGCCGACTGCTCGAGCAAAAGTTCTCCACAGCAACATCCTTTATGAAGGCAAGGTGTTCAGCGTGCGGCAGGATCGCATCGTGGAGCCGGGCGGCGTCGAGGTCACGCGGGATATCGTCGTCCATCGCGGCTCCGTCGTCCTGCTTCCTGTTTTTCCGGATGGCTCGATTCTGCTGGTGCGGCAATACCGGCATGCGATCGGCGCCATGCTATGGGAACTCGTAGCGGGCCGGCTCGAACCAGGCGAATCGAAAGCTGCGGGCGCGCGGCGCGAGCTGATCGAGGAAACCGGATATACCGCGCGCAGCGTAAAACAAATTTTAGAGATCTTCCCTTCCCCGGGATTCGTCACCGAACGCATGTGGATTTTCGCCGCCACGGGACTCCAACGCGGCGTTGCGCAGCCGGAAGCGGACGAGCGCATCACTGCGAGAAACTTTTCGCTGGCCGCTCTCGAAAAAATGATTCGCCGCGGATCGCTGCACGACGCAAAATCTGTCGCGGCGATTCTCTTTTACTCGCGTTTTCTCAAATCCAGATAAGAGATTCGCCGAGAATATCGGCAAAAGAAATGCGCGCTGCGTCCGCAGAAAGCGCACTCATAACGAAAAATTTGTGCGATTATATTCGCGACAATAAAAATTCGCGGCTTCGTTCGGTCTGTTGAGAGCGCGAAATGGAACGATAGTTGCTTGCAACATACGCACGGGTAGTCTACGATTCAAGAAAATCACACCGGGAGGTGACTGACTGAAAACACAAATCGCGAAGATGGACGTGAAGATGGACTTGCGCGCGAAGATGAGCGTGACTGAGTTCATCAAGTATCACTTCCGCCACTTCAATGCCGCCGTAATTGTCGATGCCGCCGAAGCCTATCGCCGCCACTTGGAGCAGGGAGGAAAAATGCTGCTGGCCATGGCCGGCGCGATGAGCACCGCGGAACTGGGATTGTCGCTTGCCGAGATGATCCGGCAAGAAAAAGTGCACGCCATTTGCACCACGGGCGCGAATCTGGAAGAAGATATTTTCAATCTTGTTGCGCACAATCATTACCGGCGCGTTCCCAACTACCGAAATCTGACAGAAGACGAAGAGCTCGCGTTACGCGAGCGCGGCCTGAATCGTGTGACCGATACGTGCATTCCCGAAGAAGAGGCCATGCGGCGCATCGAGCGCCAGGTGCTGAAGTACTGGCAGCAGGCCGAACGCGAAGGCCAGCGCTACTTCCCCTACGAATACATGTATCAGCTCATCCGCAACTGCAATATCCGCGAATTTTTCGAAATCGATCCGAAGGATTCGTGGGTCTATGCGGCTTGCCAGAAAAATTTGCCGATTTTCACTCCGGGCTGGGAAGATTCCACCCTGGGCAATATTTTTGTGGCCAATGTGGTCCGCGGAGACGTGGGCAATATTCAGGTCGTGAAGTCGGGCCTGGAGCAGATGGCCGCGCTCAT
>Ga0210394_10004166_pt1 | contig 17144 bp, 17 predicted proteins | sample IncBWC12MmetaG_FD_160121 | JGI IMG/M metagenome (GOLD analysis project Ga0210394, IMG submission 160121) | Forest soil microbial communities from Barre Woods Harvard Forest LTER site, Petersham, Massachusetts, United States - Inc-BW-C-12-M | ecosystem: Environmental > Terrestrial > Soil >... | reverse complement strand
GGTTTCGCTAGTGGGATGGGGCAATCTCCTCGACAGTGATGACCTTCTTGAAGCCGGGCGATCGCATGGTCTGCGTGCGCCACATCTATCCCGATGCCTATCGTCTGTTCGAGACGTTGCTCAAGCGTTGGAATATCGCTGTCACCTACGTGGACGGCGCCGACCTGACAGCCGTTGAGGCGGCGCTTCCCGGGGCCGCGCTGTTTTATATCGAGAGCCCGACCAGCTGGATGATGCAGGCGCTTGACGTCGCAGCGCTCGCGGCACTAGCCCGCAAGCATCAAGTCCTCAGCCTGATCGATAACAGCTGGGCGTCCCCAGTATTCCAGCAGCCGATCGCGCTCGGAGTGGATCTGGTGGTGCACTCGGCCTCGAAATACATCGGCGGCCACAGCGATACGGTGGCCGGCGCGGTTGCGGGTCGGGCCGAGCTGCTCGCTGACATCCGCAGCGCCACCTGCCCGTACCTGGGCGGCAAGCTCTCACCCTTCGAGGCCTGGCTGTTATTACGAGGTCTGCGCACTCTGCCTGTGCGCATGCGCGCCCACGAGGCGGCGGCCATCACGATTGCTGGACGTCTCGGCGAACACCCCCATGTCACCGCCGTACATCATCCGGGGCTAGGCAAACGCCTTCCGCGCGGCCTGCACGGCACCTCGGGACTGTTCTCATTCGTTCTCGGCGGCGGTGTGGATATCCCAGCGTTCTGCAATCAGCTGCGGATCTTCAAGCTCGGTGTCAGCTGGGGCGGACATGAAAGTCTCGTGATGCCGGCCCTTGTGACGCGGGTGCAGGCGACCGGGCCGAACTCTGCGGTTGACTTCGCTGTGCCCGAGCGCGTGGTGCGATTGCATATCGGTCTCGAGGGGGTCGACGCGCTTTGGGACGACCTCAATGCGGCCATCCGCGCCGGTTTGACGCGAGCGCGCTCGTGAGGACGGCACTGTGGCTTGCCGCCACCGCCTTGGGGCTAGGCGTATCCATCCCCACTCACGCAGCCACAACCTTAAAACTGGTCGAAGTGATCACCAGCCCGGAGCGCACCGAGACCCTCAAGGGGATCGTCAAGAGCTTCGAGGACGCAAACCCCGACGTACGAGTCGAAATTATCTCCCTACCCTGGGGTCCTTCCTTCGAGAAGCTCGCGACCATGGTCGCCGCCGGCGACACGCCCGATGTGGTCGAGATGCCCGATATATGGCTTGCGTTGTACGCCAACAATGGCGCGCTCGAGAACCTCGAACCGTATGTGAAAACCTGGCAACGCACGGGTGAATTGAATCAACGGACACTGCAGTTGGCCCGGCTGGTCCGAAACACCGCCTATATGCTGCCTTACGGCTTTTATCTCCGGGCGCTCTACTACAACAAGAAGCTGTTTGCTCGCGCAGGTGTCAGCGCCCCGCCGCGGACCCTCGATGAGTTTGTCGCGATCTCGAGGAAGGTTTCGAGGTTGCCGGGAAAATATGGCTACTGCCTGCGCGGCGGCGCCGGCGGGGTCAACGCCTGGATGATGTTCGGTGCCCTGGCGAACGGCTCGGATGCGTTTTTCAACTCCGATGGCAGATCAACCTTTAGCGACCCTGGTTGGATTAAGGGGTTCAGCACGTTGGCGGACATTTATAAATCGGGACTGGCCCCCAAAGACAGTGTGAATTGGGGCTACAACGAAATCATCGCCGGCTTCTATTCGGGCGAGTGCGCGATGATCGAAAATGACCCCGACGCTCTGATCGCCATCACCGAGCGCATGACGCCTGACGAATACGGCATCGCTCCATGGATCAAGGGGCCATCCGGCAAGAGTTTCCCGACGATCGGCTACACCGGCTGGTCGATGTTCGCCGCCAGCAAGCACAAGGATTTGGCTTGGAAACTGATCGGCACACTCGACGGTGTCCCGGGTAATCTGATTTGGAATCGCCGCATCGGCGCGCTCCCCATCTACACGGCAGCGGCGAAAGATCCGCTGTACGCGGACGCCAGATTCAAGGCGTGGTTCGATGAGCTCAATGATCCCGACGTCGTACCGATGGTGATGCCGGTAGACCTCCGCGCCTGGGCGCTTTTTGCCAGCTCGATCGTCCCCCGCACGAGCCAGAGTCTGCTGCTCGGCCAGATCACAGTATCGGAGATGGCGCAGCAGTGGGCTCAGGTCATGACCAAAGCGAAGCAGAGCCAGAAGTGAGCGTCGTCGGGAGGCGCCTCGCCACGCGTGCCGAACCTTATCTATATACGGCGCCGTTGCTGATCCTGATCGTTGCGGTCATGCTGGTGCCGTTGAGCGTCGGGTTGTCTTATGCTTTCCGGGACATCCAGTTGCTCGATCCTTCCAGCGGCGGTTTTGTTGGCTTCGATCATTTCCGCGAGCTTCAGTCCGATCGCAGTTTTCGCGCGGCACTGCTCAACACCCTGATCTGGACTGGCGCATCGGTGGCGCTGCAGTCAATTTTCGGCCTCATTCTCGCGCTGCTGCTGAACCGCGAGTTCCCGGGTCGGCGACTCGTGCAAGCGATGGTCTTCCTGCCCTGGGCGGTGCCTACTTTTCTGGTGGGTCTAGATTGGGCATGGCTGTTCAATCCGGTGGTGGGGCCGCTGCCCGGATGGCTCTTCGCCCTGAGGATCACGCCGGATACCAACAATTTGCTGGCCGCCCCGGGCACGGCCCTGATCGGGCCCATTGTTGCCTCCATATGGTGGGGCATCCCGTTCTTCGCCATTACCAACCTCGCCGCGCTGCAATCGATACCGAAGGACTTATACGAGGCTGCGTCGATCGATGGCGCGAGCGTGTTCAAGCAGTTTCACTCCATCACCCTGCCGTTACTCGCACCCACCCTGGCCATCACGATTTTGTTGCGCACGGTCTGGGTCGCCAATTTTGCCGACCTAATCGTGGTAATGACCAACGGCGGTCCCGCCGACTCCACTCAGACCGTGGCCAGCTACATTTTCACGGTCGCTTTTCGGCGTCTTGACTTCGGTTATGCCTCAAGCATCGCCGCGGTGCTGCTCGCTCTGTTATTTGTTTACGCGCTCGCTATCTTGAGTGTGCGCCGCCTGCTCGTGCGGCGGCAAAACTGATCCGCGTGCCTAGCAGAACCCTATATTGGAGCTCGCATTACCTTCTTATTGCGGTTTACGTACTGTTCGCCCTGTTCCCCCTGTTCTGGCTGATCAAAGTCGCCGTGACACCCAACGATTTGCTGTACAGCGAAGGCATCAGGCTGTGGCCGTCACGTACGAGCTTGGAACACTTCCGCTTCGTGCTGGCTCACAGCGACTTCCCACTGTTTTTTCGCAACAGCCTGATCGTCTCAGGCGGCACCGCTGTCAGCGTCACGCTGATTGGCGGCGCCGGAGGCTATGGCTTGTCGCGCTTTAGTTTCCACGGTAAGCCATTCCTCGTGGCTCTCATGCTGATCACGCAAATGTTCCCGTTGGTCATGCTGGTGGCGCCCATGTTCCGACTGCTTGCGCCCTTGGGGCTAACCAACAGCTTGACTGGGTTGGTCATCGTTTACACCGCCTTCAACGCACCTTTTGCCACGTTCCTCATGCAGTCTTTTTTTGACGCCATTCCCAAGGAACTCGAGGAGGCAGCCATGATCGACGGCGACACCCGCTTCGGCGCCTTTCGGCGGATCATTCTGCCCCTGACACTGCCCGGTATTGCCGCCACCGGTGGCTTCGTCTTTACCGCCGCCTGGAGCGAGCTCCTGTTCGCGCTCATGCTGAATTCCTCGCCACAGGCGAGCACTTTTCCGGTTGGGTTGTTGGCCTTCGTGTCGAAGTTCTCGGTCGACTTCGGACAAATGATGGCGGCCGGAGTGCTGGCGCTAATTCCCGCCTGCCTGTTCTTCTTGGCTATTCAGCGATATCTGGTGCGTGGTCTCACCGCCGGCGCCGTGAAGGGCTAAAGGGCACTCCGTGAGCGCGATCGATATCTGCGGTGTCAGCAAGAGCTACGGTACGACACCGATATTGCACGAGGTAACTCTCGCCATAGGCGCCGGTGAATTCGTGGTGCTTGTGGGACCCTCGGGTTGCGGCAAGTCGACGCTGTTGCGCATGATCGCCGGGCTCGAAGAGGTCAGCGCCGGGGAGATCCGGATCGGCGGCACACTGGTGAACGACCTGCCGCCCAAAGCGCGTGATATCGCCATGGTGTTTCAGTCCTATGCGCTCTATCCCCATATGTCGGTAGCCGACAACATGGCTTACAGCTTGCGGCTGCGGCGCACCGCCAAGCAGGACATCGAGACTGCCATCAATGCCGCGGCCGATAAACTTGGACTCGGTGCGGTGCTCGAGCGCAAGCCGAAGGCGTTGTCGGGTGGACAGCGCCAGCGCGTCGCGATGGGCAGGGCAATTGTCCGGCGCCCCACGGCGTTTCTGTTCGATGAGCCGCTATCCAACCTCGACGCGCGCCTGCGCGAGCACATGCGCGCCGAAATCAAAAAACTACATCGTGAGATCGGAGCTACTTCTATCTACGTCACGCACGATCAGATCGAAGCCATGACCTTGGCGGATCGTATCGTTGCGATGAACGGCGGCCAGGTGCAGCAAGTCGGCAGCCCGCTGGAACTCTACGATCGGCCCGCTAACCTGTTTGTTGCCGGTTTCATTGGGTCGCCGGCGATGAACCTGTTTCCTGCGCTCTTCGGCCGCCGCGGAGGTGAGCCCGCGATTGAGCATGCTGGTTTCACACTCCCTTTGGGTCACGATGTGACTCTGGCGGAGGGCGCGGCGTTGACGGTTGGCATTCGGCCCGAACACATAGCCCTCGGCGCCGGTTCGGTTCAAGGGGTTGTCGACTTGGTCGAGCCCACGGGCCTGGGCACGATCGTCCACCTCACGCTGCGAGACATTGCGCTCAAGGCGTTCAGTCTCGCGCGGCCGTCGCTGATGATCGGCGCTAGCGTGGCCGTGGATTTGCCCGCACGCAATCTCCACCTTTTTGGTTCCGACGGCGCCCGGGTCGAGCGATGATCGCGATCCCACAACGGCCCGCGGCACACTTCATCGGCGGTGATTGGGGCACGAGCCGTTTGCGGCTTTTCCTTTGCGATGAGGCAGGAGAAGCCCTGGACAGCACGTCCGGCCCCGGGGTCGCCGATGCCACCGGCCAATTCGCCCGCCTGCTTGAGTCCCTGATCGCTCCGTGGGTAGAGCTCAATGGCACATTGCCGGCGGTTCTGTCTGGGATGGTCGGATCGAGCATTGGCTGGACTCAGACACCATATATCCCTTGTCCGGCGAAGCCCGAGCAGATCGCCGACTCGTGCGTAAGCTTGTGCGACAGCGTTTACATCGTCCCGGGTTTGTCTTGCCATAACCGCTTCGATGCACCCGACTTTCTGCGGGGTGAGGAAACGCAGATCCTTGGCGCCCTGCAGCTCGTGCCCGCGCTACGCTCCGGATATTGGCTATTGTGCCTCCCCGGAACTCATACTAAGTGGGCGGTCCTCCAGCACGGGGTGGTCCGTGAGTTCTTAACGGCGCCAACCGGAGAACTTTTCGCGGTACTGCGTGAGTACAGCGTGTTGGTCGGCAAGCACGCAGGTGATGCCGGAAGCGATTCCGAGGCTTTCATCCAAGGACTTGCGCAATTCAACGCATTTCCTGAAGCGCAGCTGGTGCATCGCCTTTTTGAATGTCGTAGTCGCCAGCTCCAGGGCAATTTCGCAACAGCGGCCGCTGCCGGCTACCTGTCTGGTCTTCTGGTTGCAAGTGACGTCCACGGCGCACTGCGGGTGCTGTCGAACTCCGTCGAACCCCCATCGGTGGTGTTGATTGGTTCCTCTGATCTAACGCAGCTCTACGCTACCGCCTTGGCTTGTCATGGCCATGACGCGACCTGTGTCGAAGGAGGAGCGGCATCACGGGCCGGACTCGCGCTCGTGCACCGACGGTTGTCACGGGGAGTGAAGATTCATGGTATCTGAAGCCGTTGGAGATGGCTCGCTGATCGCGATTCTGCGCGGCGTCGTGCCGGAAAGAGTCGTAGAGATTGGAAATGTCCTGTACGAAGCCGGCATTCGCATCATCGAAGTGCCTCTCAACTCCCCTGATGCATTCGCAAGCATTGCCAAACTGGTGGCATGCGGCCGACCGGATTGGACGATCGGTGCGGGAACCGTGCTCAATATCGACGACGTACGCCGCACACACGAGGCCGGCGGGCGTCTCGTCGTAGCGCCGAACTGCAGCCCCGATGTGATCCGTTGCTCTCTGGGGCTTGCCATGGATGTGTTGCCTGGCTTCGCGACCGCCACGGAGGCCTACAGTGCGATCGACGCAGGCGCGCGTCAATTGAAGCTCTTTCCGGCTATAACCTATGGCCCGCGTCATCTACAAGCGCTCCGCGCCGTCTTGCCAAGCGGTGTTGCCGTCTTTCCGGTAGGTGGTATCGACGCGGAGAGCATTTCCCACTGGCTCGACGTGGGTGCGGCGGGGTTCGGCTTTGGATCAGAGCTCTTTCGACCCCAATACCCCGTTGCCGAGATCGGGCGGCGCGCAAGGGTCCTTGTGCAAGCTCTGCGGGAAGCGCGCGCTCAGGTTCGTCAGGGATAGAAACCAGGTACTGGACAACCAGTGGCACCACTGACTCCATTCGAGATCTTCAGAGTGAGGAACAGGGTCGGCGAGGGAATCTTGTGGGATGCGCATCGAGAAGTACTGTGGTGGACTGATATCCAAGAACGGCGGCTACATCGATTCGATTGGGCACGTGGGACGATGCAGATCCTGCAGGCGCCCGATCGCGTCGGCTCATTTGGCCTGATCGCGGGAAGTGAACAGCTGATTGCCGCCTTTGCCGGCGGTATCGCTATCTACGACATCTATCAACAATCGGTCGATTGGCTCGCGCGCCCCCCGCCTCTCGGTCCAGACATCCGGTTCAATGATGGTCGCGTCGACCGTCGCGGACGATTCTGGAGCGGCACCATGAGTGAAGGCGAACAACCCGCGCCGAACGGGTGCCTTTACTCGATCGAAGCCAGGAGCGAGGCTCGCTGTCACATCCGGGGCATTACCATTTCCAACGGCCTGTGCTTTAGCCCGGACGGTAGCCACCTATATTTTGCCGATTCGCCGACGCGGCAGATCAAGGTATATGAGTTGTTCGAGCCTGACGGAGTGCTCAGCGCGCCCAGGTTATTCACCCGAACTCCGGAGGGAGCGTTTCCCGATGGAGCCACTGTCGACGTGGACGGCTGCGTGTGGTGCGCGCATTGGGGTGCGAGCTGCGTTGTGCGCTATAGGCCTGATGGACGGGTGGACCGCACAATTGACGTGCCGACATGCCAGCCTACCTGCGTATGTTTTGCTGGCCCCAGTCTAGACATTCTCTGTGTTACCAGCGCCCGTGATGGGCTGAACGGCGCGACGCTCGACGCCGAACCTCATGCCGGAGACGTGTTTTTATATCGAACCGGTGTTCAAGGTTTGCCAGAAGCACAGTACCGTCGCTGAAGGCTTCCCCACAACGCGTTCGCAAGCGAGGACCCGTAGCTCATGGCGCGAATCAAGATTGCAATCGTTGGCCTGGGGAAAATTGCACGCGACCAGCATGTCCCCACGCTCAATGCAAATGAGGCATTTCAATTGATGGCGGTTGCAAGCCCACACGCCACACTCGGGAGCATACCTCACTTCCCGGACATAGAAACTATGCTGCAAGTGATCCCAGAGATTGAGGCGGTCGCCGTGTGTACGACACCACAGGTGCGTTACGAGATCGCCCGATACGCGTTGCAACATGACCGTCACGTTATATTGGAAAAACCACCGGGCGTGACGGTGAGCGAAGTACTAGCACTGGCCGACCTCGCCAAAGAGAGAGGGTCGACGCTCTTTGCCTCCTGGCACTCACAATACGCCCCGGCGGTTGAGCCAGCGCGCGTCTGGCTGGCGAGCCGCAACATTCATAAGGTTGCCGTCAATTGGAGAGAGGACGTGCGCATCTGGCATCCTGGGCAGCAGTGGATTTGGAAAGCCGGCGGCCTTGGGGTATTCGACCCGGGAATAAATGCCCTGTCTATTCTCACTAGGATCCTCCCTGGCAAAATGGCGCTCAAGAGCGCGGAGCTGTCTTTCCCGAGCAACTGTGACACACCAATTGCCGCTCGACTCTCGCTTGTCGATCTTCGAGGAGCGATTACGCATGTGGAACTCGACTTTCTTCAGACCGGGCCGCCGACCTGGAACATCGACGTCGAGACGGACGCAGGTACTTTGAGCCTATCAATGGGCGGCAGTGTAATGAGAGTGAACGGCGAGCCCGTCGATCTCGAGCGAGCCGCGGAATATGCGAACCTGTACGCCCATTTCGCGGAGCTGATCTATCAACGATGCAGTGATGTTGACACGGCGCCTCTACAGTTGGTAGCCGATGCGTTCCTAAGCGGTAGTCGCGTCAACATTGCACCATTTGTCGAGTAGCGGTAAATGCTCGCTCACAGCGAGCAGCGTCGCCCGCAAGTCCGTTCAGGGGTCCAAAGTGACGGTGCGCACTTGAAGGTGCGCATTAAAAAACAAATGCGCCGAGCCGCTAAGTCATTGCTTCGCGCAGCACTCGCGACTTGTAGCGCGTCGGCTCACTCCGCCAGTGTGGCTCGCCGCTGCAGAAACTCAGCGACCTTCTCGCGTATCTCCGGAGTGCTTGCAACAATATGACCGCCGCCGTGCTCGAGTACCAAAGGGTCCTGAAAGAGCGCTGCAATCGAGCGAGAATTCTGGCTGGGCACGATAGAGTCCGACCGCCCGACGATGTGTACGGACGGAATCTCGTAGTTTTGCTTTGCCTTGTACAGGCGAGCGAGTTCGGGGTCGCTCGCCCAGAATCCACCGACCATGATGGCAAATCCAAAGCCGAGGGGTTTGCGTGTCATGAGCATTTGATCCGGCGAGCGCAACCCGACCAAAAGCGCGGTGAGTGCCGCGCCTTGGCTGAATCCAAACACCCCGTCAAATGGCCCTTCGCGTTCAAACGTAGACAGCACCCAATCGAGCGTCCTGGACCAACCCTCATAACGAGCGATGGATGACGCGACACCCGGATCCGGCAAAGCAAAAGGGGTCGCTTGCCTTTTCGCATGCCACCAGCCGAAGTCCCCGAGCGCCAGGGTTGGCGCATCGACATAGACGAAATCGGCCAGCCGCTCAAGCCCCTGCGCGAAGCCTCGCGTCTGTTCGCGCAGAATCGAGGCGCTGCCCTGGTAGCCGTGAAGGCAAAGTATGCGTAACTCGGTCATTGAACCGACTTTGGTGTCATCCCGAGGCAACTACGGGATAACACCCGCGCACTTGACACTGGGAGACTCGGAACGCCGCGGGGTTTTCTAGTGCCCGTAGCTGGCGGTGAAGGTCGCCTTGCCGAGCAGCTTGTCACCCAAGCCCTTATTTAGAATGAACGAATGGAGGTCTGCCGTGCCAGTCTTTGGAATGCCACCAGCCACTTCCACGTCGTCAACTGCAAGTGCGTAGAGAGTGAATATGTAGCGGTGGGGTTTGTCGCCCGTTGGAGGGCAAGGGCCTCCGTAGTTGCCGTTCCCGCCCGTCGCTCCGGTGTCAGCGAAATCGTTGGCTCCGCCGATGGCAGGAGCAGGCAACGTGGATGGAGAATTTCCGGCGCCCTGAGCAAGGCCATTCGCGCTGCCTGGAATATTATAGACGGCCCAGTGCCAGAATCCGGTTCCGGCGGCTGCGTCCTTGTCCTGTACCTGAAGTGAGAAAGACTTTGTGCCGATTGGCGCGTTCGACCATCGAAGCGCCGGGGAGATATTTGATCCAGCGCATCCGAAAGCATCCAGCGTGAATTTCTTGTCGAACGTTCCGGAGCCTAAGTCTGGGCTCGACAAAGTAAACGCCGGCCCGGCCGGCGATGCCGCTTGACTGCCAAGGCTCCCTGTCAGGGCGGCGGCAAACACCGCAGCGGCACAGAAACGGCCGCTTGCCACTTGATGGCGCCGCCTCGTCGGGACATTTATGTTGCTACGGTTCATGGATCGACTCCTCTTGTTGGGAGTATCTAATGTAGTCACGCTCGTCGTCTTCAACCAGCTAAAGGGCCCACAGCTTCATTGCAAAAATCGCAACGATGGGCGCAAAGGCGTGGCGACTAAGTCAGGAAGTCGGCCGAAGTCCCTCCACCGCGCTTCTCGCCGCGCTCTCGTGGGCGCGAACTCCAGAAATTCTGCGCGGGCTCGGTCGTAAGGCGGAGCGAGCTTCGGAGTAGCGGATCCGTTGCTTGATGAAGTTCATTAGCGTGGTGACCCGCCTCGGTAGGTAGGCGCGCGAGGCATACAGCATCCAGACCGCGTTGTCGAAGTCATTCGGCGTCGCCTCCTGGCCTGGAAAGAGGTCGACCAACCTGCCGTCAGCAAGGTCTTCCGCCGCCAGCCAATCCGGCAACATCGCCGGGCCGAGACCGTCGAGCGCGGCTCGATGGAGTCCGAGCGAGTTGGAGACCACTAGCCAGCCGCGCACTTCGACTTCCTGAATCGAACCACTCAGATCCCGGAACTTCCAGGGCGCACGATGGCCGTGCCGAGAGCAACGCAAGCAGTCGCGCGTCGCCATCTCGCCGGGCGCGCTTGGCGTGCCTTCTTTTCGCAGGTAAGTTGGGGTTGCACAGATGTAATAGCGAATCCTCGCAAGGCGCGCGCCCACGAGGGCGGTGTCGACTTCTGGGCGCAGGCGCAGCGCAAAGTCAATGCGCTCCCGAATCACATCGACGTTGGAATCGGAAAGTTGCAAATCCACCTCAAGTCCCGGGTGTGCCTTGTGCAGGCCCTCGAGCAAAGGCAGGACCACCGCATGTCCATACGTTACCGATGTGGCAAGCCGCACTACACCACGCGGTTCGGCGGTCAGATCGCGAGCTTCGTCTGCAGCCTGCTGCAGATCTTGCACCAGGCGACACGCCCTGTCGTGATAAGACCTGCCGGTGTCCGTGAGCACCAGGTGGCGCGACGTGCGCTCCATCAGTCGCGATCCCAGTTCCTTCTCGAGCGCCGCGATCGCCCGTGTTGCAACAGACGGGTCCAGATCGAGCTGCCTGGCCGCGGCCGCAAAGCTACCCTGTTTGACGATCTCGACGAAGATTTTGAGGTGATCGGTGTCCATGTCAATGTTCCATGAAACAAAGGCAATCCGGTGCGAGCGCTCGCCGCTTCAAAAGCCTTCCAGCACAATCTTGCCGATCGCTTGGCTGGACTCCAAGACTCGATGCGCTTCGCGCAATCTCGCCGCGCTGATCGGGCGCAGGCTGCGCGTCAATGTGCTGCGCACTCGCCCGCCGTCAACGAGCGCGGCGACGCGGTTGAGAATCTCGCCCTGCCGAGCAATATCGGGAGTCTGATGCAGAGACCGCGCGAACATGAACTCCCAGTGCAGTGACGCGCACTTGCGCTTTAGGGGCATGATGTCGAGCGGTTGTACGGGGTCGTCGATCAGCGAGATGCGCCCTTGCGGTCGTATCGCCTGGACGATGGACTTCCAGTGCTGATCGGTACTAGTCAACGACGCGATGAAGTCCACCTCGCTAAAGCCTATGGCAGATAACTGCCCGGCAAACGCCTGACGGTGGTCGATCACGTAGTGCGCCCCCAGTTCGCGGACCCAGGCCTGCGACTCGGGGCGGCTGGCGGTCCCTACGATGGTCAAGGCCGTAAGCTGCCTTGCCAATTGCACCAGAATCGAACCCACGCCGCCGGCGGCCCCGACCACCAGAAGGACCTTGCCGTGTTCACCTCCTTGCGTCACCTGGAGCCGATCAAACAGCAACTCCCAAGCGGTAATTGCAGTCAATGGCAGCGCCGCCGCTTGCGCATCCGAAACACTTCGAGGCGCATGCCCCACAATGCGAGCGTCAACTAAGTGGTACTCCGCATTGCTGCCTGGCCGGTCTATCGCTCCGGCGTAGTACACACGATCACCGAGTTCAAAGCCCTCAACCGAGCCACCCATCGCGTCAACCAAGCCGACAGCGTCCCATCCCAGTATTTCCGGAGCCGACCCTGTGGGATTTCGTGACTGGCGTATCTTGATGTCGACCGGATTCACTGCGAATGCCGCAACCTTCACGCGCAAATCCAAGGCTCCAGGCTCGGGAAGTGGAACCTCAAGGTCCAGCAGGGCATCGGCTCGATCCAAGACTCCAGCTTTCCAGTAGCCAATCGCTTTCATGTTTCGCCCATTCGCATTCGAGAGGCCAGAGCGGCGCGCCCTACTCGGCCCTTATTTGAAAGAGTCACTGCCGGTGATCCTCCAACACCATCTCCGCGCCCTTCTCCGCGATCATAATCGTCGGGGTGTTGGTGTTTCCGGAGGTAATCGTCGGCATAACCGAAGCGTCGATCACACGCAGCCCGTAAGCCCCGATCACGCGCAGGCGCTCGTCAACCACTGCCAAGGGATCAGAAGACAGGCCCATCTTTGCAGTACCGACAGGATGGAAAATGGTTGTTCCGATATCACCTGCCGCGCAGGCTAGCTCGCGCACATCGTCGCCAACGGTGGGCCCTGGCAAGAGTTCCTCGGGACTAAACCGCGCTAGAGCCGGTTGACGCATCAATCGGCGCGTGACCCCTATCGCTTCCGCCGCGACTTGACGATCCTCATCCGTCGCCAGGTAGTTCGGCGCGATGATTGGCTTGCTTCGTGGATCACTCGAGCGGAGTCGAACCGTTCCGCGAGAAGTCGGGCGAAGATTGCACGCGCTGACGGTGACCGCTGGAAAGCGGTGTAATGGTTCTCCGAACCTATCAAGCGAGAGCGGCTGAATATGAAACTGGATATTGGCGCGGTCGTAAAGCGGCGACGAGCGCGTGAAAATTCCCAACTGCGAGGGTGCCATGGTCAGCGGTCCGCGCCGAAGAAATGCATATTCCAGTCCCATGAGACCCCGCCCAACCCACGAATGGTAAGTCTCGTTGAGCGTCTTGACCCCCTGGACCTTGTAAATGGCACGCTCCTGCAGATGGTCTTGAAGATTGCGGCCCACGCCCGGTCTGTCGAGGGTAACCGGAATTCCGACATCCCCTAACCAGTTGGATGGGCCGATGCCAGAGAGCTGCAGTAGTTGCACGGACCCGATCGACCCCGCAGCCACGATGATCTCCCCGGAGGTCCTGGCTTCAATCGTTTGACCGGCTCGGGTATACCGAACGCCCACCGCCCGCGTACCTTCCATCAGTATTTTTTCCACATGGCAGTGCGTCTCCACCCGAAGGTTGGCGCGCTTTTGAACCGGCTTAAGAAATCCCCTAGCCGCAGACCAACGAACCCCACGCTTCTGATTCACGTGAAAGTACCCGACACCTGCATTCTGCCCAGTGTTGAAGTCCTGCGATTTCGGTACGCCCATTTGCACGGCCGCCTGTTCGACGGCATCTAACACTTTCCACCGCAGTCGCGGTTCCTCCACCCGCCATTCGCCGCCTGCACCGTGATAATCGCCCTCGCCGAGAAAATGATCGTCCACACGCTTGAAGACGGGAAGCACGTCCTTCCAGCTCCAGCCGTTCAGACCAAGCTGATGCCAGCTATCGTAGTCTTCAGCCTGTCCGCGCATCGAAATCATGGCGTTGATCGCCGAGGAACCGCCGATCACCTTGCCGCGCGGATATTTCAGTGAGCGGCCATTCAGTCCCGGCTCTTTTTCGGTTTCATACATCCAGTCCGACCGCGGGTTGCCGATCGCAAACAGATATCCGACCGGTATGTGAAGCCAAATCCAGTCATCGTTGCCGCCTGCTTCCAGGACGACAACGCGGCTTGCGGGGTCTGCAGAGAGACGATTGGCAAGTACGCAGCCCGCAGAACCCGCGCCAACGACAATGAAATCAAATTCGCCCTCGAGCGAAGCGTGTGCCGACGTCGAAGTCATAAGGGAATTCCTTGCCTCATGCCAAGCGCCGTAGCGAAGGCAGCTTTCAGCGTTTCCGGCGGAACACGGCCGCGCGTTTGTTGACGAACGCGTTCATCCCTTCCTTTTGACCCTCGGTCGCAAACGCAGCTTGAAACAACAGGCGTTCATGGCGCAATCCATCCGACAAAGCCGACTCGAAAGCGAAATTCACGGCCTGCTTCGCCATCTTGACCGCGGGTGCGTTGTATCCAGCGATTGTGTGAGCCGCTTCCAGGGCGGTCTGTAGTAGCTCCGGTCCCGGAACAACGCGCGCGACCAGCCCAGCGGCCTTGGCCTCCAAAGCGCCGATGTTTCGCCCAGTAAGGATGAGATCCATGGCCAAGGATTTGCCCACAGCACGCGTCAGCCGCTGCGATCCACCGATTCCGGGAAGCACACCAAGCTTGATCTCCGGTTGGCCAAACTGCGCATCATCGGACGCGATGATGAAATCGCACAGTAAGGCAAGTTCGCATCCGCCGCCAAGCGCATAGCCACTAACTGCGGCGATGATCGGCTTGACGATCAAACGTATCTCGTCCCAAGGGGCCAGAAAATCGGTCATATAAAACGACTCAAAGGATTTCTCAGCCATTTCCGCGATGTCAGCGCCGGCCGCGAAGGCTCGCGGGCTGCCCGCGATGACAATTGCTCCGATTTGGGAATCCGCATCAAACGCCCTCAAGGCAGCAAGCATCTCGATCGCAAGCTGCGTATTCAATGCGTTGAGACTCTTGGGGCGGTTGAGCGTGATCAGCCCGACCCGCTCACGGCGTTCCACGAGAAGGCATTCGAACGTTTCGGCGATCTTTGCGTTGTGCTGCTTCTCGAGCGGCAATCCAACTTCGCGCTCCACCTCTTGAGGTTCTGCGGTTTGAGTGCTCATCGTCAATCTCCGTGATTTCGTCGTCCCACGCGCCTGATTTGAGGAAACCATACTTCCTTAACCTGCGTAATCACGCATCAACTCGGCAAGAATCGACTCGCGGTGCTGATTAAGCGCAGGCGCGACGATCGGCCGGGTTGGATCGAATTCGGCGCAGCCACCTAGCTTGATTGGGTTGCCCGCAGTTCGCACCGAGCGTTGCCCCTGCCCCTTGACCTGAATGACCATGCTTCTCGCCTTTAACTGTGGGTGGTCCATCAGTTTGTCGATCGTATTGATCGGCGAGCACGGAACGCCGGCAGCATTGAGCTTCTCGATCCAGTGCTCGATGGGTTGACGTTTTGTCAAGGTTTCAATTGCCACCACCATTTCAGGTCGGTTCTTGCAGCGAAGGTCGTTGGTCATGAACTTTGGATCCAGCGCGAGGCGCGGCTCACCCAATGCGTCGGCCATCAGCATGAAGAGAGTGTCGTTTCCGGCGGCGATGATGAAGCGGCCGTCGCTGGCTTGGAAACTCTCAAACGGTGCCAGCGATGGGTGGCTGTCGCCAGTGCGGGTTGGTACGCGCGCTTCAACGTCGAAGCGCGCGAGCGCTGTCTCCATTAATGCTGCCTGGCAGTCAAGCATGCCAATGTCTACTCGCATGCCTTGCGCGTTTTGCGAGCGTTTGTAGAGAGCCGAGACAATACCCACTGCCGCAAACAGAGCCGCGCCCAAGTCGCCGAAGCTGGTTCCCACGCGCGCCGGCGGTGCGTCTGGCCACCCGGTCAGGCTCATAACCCCTCCCATCGCTTGGACTACCATGTCGTATCCGGGCAGGTCACTCAACGGACCGCTGTGGCCAAACCCCGAAATCGACGCGTAGACGATGTGCGGGTGTGTCTTCGCCAGGCGCTCGGGCCCGTAACCCAAGCGATCCATCACACCGGGTCGAAAGTTCTCGACTACGACGTCTGCGGTGTCCAGCAATCGGTCCAACAACTGACGATCGCGCGGCGATTTGATATCCAGAACAATGCTTTCCTTGCCGCGGTTGAAGCACATGAAGTAGGCTGATTCACCATCGACAAAGGGCCCAAACGCACGAGTGTCGTCACCGGCTCCAATCTTCTCGACTTTAATGACCCGCGCACCCAGATCGGCAAGAACCATTGTGCAATACGGACCGGCCAGCACCCGGGAGAAGTCCAGCACCGTGATACCTGTGAGAGGCCCGGGCTTAGCTTGCGTTTCGTTTGTCTCTTGCATCACGAACACTCCGAGCCGAGTGCGGAGGTCTTCAGCGCGCCACGGGCATAGAGAACTCGGGGCCTTTAGCCGTGCTCTCCGGCCAGCGTTGCATGATTGATTTCTGCTTCGTGTAAAACCGTATACCTTCCTCTCCGTAGGCGTGTGTATCGCCGAAGAGGCTTCTCTTCCAACCACCAAAGCCGTGCCAAGCCATGGGGACCGGAATCGGCACGTTGATTCCTATCATTCCAACTTGTGCGCGGCGGCCGAATTCTCGAGCCGTGTTTCCATCTCGCGTGTACAGGCTAGCGCCGTTGCCGTATTCGTGGTCGCTGACCAACTGCAGCGCCTCCTCTAGGGACCTCGCGCGCAAGCAAACCAAGACCGGACCAAAGATCTCTTCTCGGTAGATCGTCATGGTGGGTGTCACGTGATCGAAAAGCGTGGCGCCAAGGAAGAATCCGCTTTCCCTGCCCTTCGCGACGAAACCCCGTCCGTCCAGCAACAGAGTTGCGCCTTCCGACACGCCCTTGTCGATGTAACCGATAATGCGTTTACGCGCACTCTGCGAGACGATGGGACCCATCTCGGCCGTCGCATCCGCGAGTCCGTCGCCCACAATCAGCCTCTCCGCCCGCTTAGTCAGCGAAGGAAGGACCTTGTCGGCAACGTCTCCGACCAAAACTGCTACCGAAATCGCCATGCAACGCTCGCCGGCTGAACCGTAGGCCGCACCGATCAATGCATCGACGGCTTTGTCAATGTCGGCGTCTGGCATGACGACAAGGTGGTTCTTTGCACCGCCGAGCGCCTGCACACGTTTTCCCGCGCGCGCTCCCCGCTCGTAGATTTGGTTGGCAACTGGTGTTGAGCCGACGAAGGAGATTGCCCGGACCTCCGGGTGTTCGAGGATTGCGTCGACGGCATCCTTGTCGCCCTGAACAACATTGAATACGCCACTCGGAAAGCCCGCCTCCTTGAATAGGTCGGCAACCATGACCGAAGGCGTAGGATCGATGGGGCTCGGCTTCAAGACGAATGTATTCCCGGCGGCGATCGCGACCGGATACATCCATGCGGGAACCATTACCGGAAAGTTAAAGGGCG
>Ga0210394_10004164_pt1 | contig 17147 bp, 18 predicted proteins | sample IncBWC12MmetaG_FD_160121 | JGI IMG/M metagenome (GOLD analysis project Ga0210394, IMG submission 160121) | Forest soil microbial communities from Barre Woods Harvard Forest LTER site, Petersham, Massachusetts, United States - Inc-BW-C-12-M | ecosystem: Environmental > Terrestrial > Soil >... | reverse complement strand
CGGTGGAATTTACGACCGACAAGGCGCTGGCACCGACGGAGCGGGATAAGAGAGAGCTGGCTCTCATCGTGAAATCGATCGGACTGGTGGCGAAGTGAGCGACGTGGCGCACGCACTCGTGCGTGCCGCGTCGAGACTCGTCTCGATGCTTGCGCTCGACCCAGGAAAATCCTCCGGACGCGAAACCAACCCCGTCTTCACCGGATTGTTCTCGATATACGCGCGAATCCTTAGAAACTCGGCGTGATCCCGCACCCAATGATCGTAGGATTCCTTCTGCCAAAACGGTTCCCCTGTGCGTCCGAGCAGAATATTGGCCTCACGAGCCGTTGAGCCTTTCAACGATCTGAGCAACCTGTCGGGCGGGACCAGCGGCCGCACCAGCAGATGGACATGATTCGCCATCACAACATAAGCGCCGCGTTCGTAATGGCCCAATTCAACTCCTTTCTGGATCGACGCGACCACGATCTTCGCGATTTCTGGCTGCTTGAGATAGAGCGGGCCGTGCCTCGGGTTGTCCATCTGGCGGTCCAGACACACGAACGCTTCGCCGGAGGTCAGGGTCCAGGAGGGCGCAGATTATGAGGCACACTTCCGTGCAGGTGCCAGGTAACGAATAGCGGGACACCTTTGGGATAGATGTGGGGCAAACGCCGGCGGGTTCTGAGCATTTGTTCAAGTAGTTGGCCGAGCGTCGAAATGTTCTCAAAGCACGCATCGAGACGAGTCTCGACGCGGCACGCACGAGTGCGTACGCCACGTGTGTTTCAAAGACAGGCTAGATTGCGTCGGATATGGAGGTCAGGGGGAAGTCTGACGCTACGATTGCCGGCGCGACCATCATGCCGCCTTCCAGGCCCCGCACGCGGGCGGTCTGGCCGACCATTTTCGTGTTCTTCAACAATCGCACCGGGCTTTCGTTGAAGCGGAAATTCATGATCGGCGTGGTGATTTTGCCGTTTTCGATCAGGAACAGGCCGTCGCGGGTTAGACCTGTGTTTTGCAGCGTCTGCTGATTCACGCCGCGGATGTACCAGAAGTGGGTGACGAGCAGGCCTCGGTCGACCGAGGCAATTAGTTTTTCCAGGGGCGCGTCGGTGCCCTCCAAAATCAGGCTGCCTGCGCCGCCGAAGCCGCCTCCACCGCCTCCGCGACCACCTCCGCCCGAGCCGCCGTTGGGTTGTTTGCCGGTTTTTTCGGCCCAGTAACGGTCGTAGCCGAGATTGGCGATGACGCCTTTATCGACGTAGGTGAGCGCCTGCGCGGGCAGCCAGTCGCCTGTCCAGGGAGACGAGGGCTGGCGGGGATCGAAAGGATCGCTGCGCAGCGTCATGGATTCGGGAAACACTTTTTCGCCGAGCAGGGTTCCTCCGCCGCGCTTCGATAGAAATGTCCGGCCTTCTTCCGTGGCGCGAGCGTTGAATGCGCCGATCATGAGACGGACCAGGTCGCCGCACGCGGTCGGCTCCAGCACGACGGTGTAGTTGCCGGGCGCGAGCTTCTGAGGATTCTTCCATCGCCGGCATTTTTCGATGGCGGCCGACGCAAGATGGGCGCTGTCGATATCGGCAAGCTTCATCGACGGCTGGCCTGCCCATCCGGAACTGGAGCCATCGGCCATACGGATGGTGGTGGTCAACTGCGAATCGCTGGAATTGTGGAATCCGAAGACGCCGGTGTTGTTGGCAATGGCGGTGATGCGATGGGAGCGCTCGACCAGACCGGCGGCGACCAGTTTTTCCTTCATCGCGGCGTCGATGATGGTCTTCACGTGCGGGATCATTTCGGGCGAGCGGGCGTTGGCGGTGCGCTCATCGAAATCGAAGGTTTTGGGAAATTGCTGGGGACCGACGGGGCTGAGGCGCTCGGAATTGGGAGGCGTCAGCGCGGCCAGTTCCTCCGCTTTTTTCACGGCGGCGCGCAGCGAATCGTCGTCGAGGTCGTTGGTGGCGTAGGAGCCCGTGCGCGCATCGCGCGTGGTCACGATCGACAGGTTGTGGCGCAACGCGAATGACGCGGTGGTGATGCCGTTGTTCGCGAATCGCGTGTACGCCTGCTCCTGCGAGGTGATGGTGACCTGGCATTCGGGGAAGGTCGACATCCCGAGAACTTTTTTTGCAATCTTCTGTGCTTCGTCCTGGGTGAGCATTATTAGTCCGTGAGAATGACGTCGATGTTGCGGAACCGCGTGGGGGAGCAGCCGTGGCTGATGGAATTGATCTGCGTGGGCTCGCCTTTCGCGTCGCCGGTGGTCCCGAACTGACGCCAGTAAGCGGGTCCGGCGGTGCCGTCGCAGGCTTGCCAGAAATCCGGAGTGCGCGCTTGATACGACACGCGCGAAATCATGCCGCGCTTCTTGCCGCCCTTGATTTCCCAGAACGCGTCGCCTCCGAATTGGAAGTTGTAACGCTGCTGGTCGATGGAATAGCTGCCGCGGCCGTCGATGAGCACACCGTCGTCGATACCGGCGATGAGATCTTCCATCGTGGTTTCTTTCGGACCCGCTTTGAGCCACACGTTCGGCATCCGTTGGAATGGTACCGTCGCCCAGGAATCGGCCTGGCAGCAGCCGTGCGATTCCTTATCGCCCACCAGGTGCGCCTGTTCGCGCGTGGTTTGGTAGTTGCGGAAAATGCCTTTGTCGATGATGGTGAACTCGCTGGTCTTGACACCGTCGTCGTCGTAGCCGCAGGTGCCGAGGCCGCGGGCTTGGGTGCGGTCGCCGATGAAGGTGCAGTGTTCGCTGGCGATGCGCTTGCCGATTTTGTCGGGCGTGATGTAGCTGGTACCGGCGTAGTTGGCTTCGTAGCCGAGGGCTCGATCAAGCTCGGTTGGATGCGCGACACTCTCGTGAATCGTCAGCATCAGGTGGTTGGGCATCAGCAGCAGATCTTTTTTGCCGGGCTTGACGGCGGGCGCGTTAAGATGCTCGATCACCTCTTCGCGCAGACGCATCGCGTTTTCTTCGAGATTCATTTCAGGCACGTATTCCCATCCTGCGGAAGCCTGGGTGGGCGTGTAGTTGCGAGTGGCCGACGTGCCTGCCTGCCGATCGACCGCGGTGGCCGCGGCGGAGCCGTAGATCTGAATGATCAGCTGCTGAATGGACGAGCCTTCGGACGAGGCGAAATATTTGTCCTCGGTGCGGAAATTGATGCTCGCATTGCCGCTTTGGACTTTCTGGTTTTTCTTGATCTCGTTGCAGACGCGCTGAAGGAGGTCGACTTTTTCCTGCATCGAGACGGTGAACGGATCTTTCTCGTGGGGTGTGACCCAGACGTCGCGATAAGCTTTGACCGGCGCGAGCTGCACGGGTTTCGGCTGAATGCTGGCGTTGGCCTTCGCGACGATCACCGCCTCGCCTGTGATGCGCGCTATTTCTTCCGGAGTCACGACGGGCGAAGCGGCGAATCCCCACGCGCCGTTGACGATCACGCGGACGCCGAATCCGAAGGTCGCGTCCTCGCCGACGTTGGGAACGGAGATAGCGGGTCCACCGCTGCGGCCGGATTGGACCCGCAAGCCGATGCGCTGATCGCGCAGCCGGACGATACGGATATCGCAATAGGTAGCTTTATATTTCTTGGCCTCGCGCAACGCGATGGCGCCGAGCTTTTCGAGTTCCGGCGGAGGCGTTTTCGCGTCCTTCGGGGCGCCAAACAGGTTCGCGGCGAAGGCAGCCGTCGAGGTGGCGAGGAAATGCCTGCGGGTGAGCATATTAGTGGTTAGTTTTACTAAAGGTGCTTGAGGAGGGCGTGAGGTTACAGGCGTCAGGCCGCGGTTACTTCAACTTCTCCGATTTCGTGAAGTGGCTCGGGCACGGGAATGCCGCATTCACGCAGGGCTTCCAGATGGGCCCCGATGGCTTCGCGGATCAGAGTCTCGACTTCCTGCCGGCTCCCGCCGACTGCTATGCACCCAGGTAGATCCGGAACGGAGGCGCCCCACGATGTCGGGCCTTTTTCGTAAATCACGGAATAGCGAATGCTCATTTTGCCTCCAGTCCAGAGTCCTTCAGAATCGTCTTGAGAGTGCCTGTCGGAACATCATCACCCGTTTTTCCTGCCACCGTTACCAGCTTCGGATTGACCGGATGCTTGAAGATTCGATGGCTTCCGGCGGTTCGCACGTGCTGCCACTCTTTTGATTCTAGCAACCGAATCAGGTCCCGGACCTTCACGGCACCGCCTTCAGCAACTCCTGCGCGTACACCGCTCCTGCCGGCGTCTCTTCGTGCTTGAAGAATACGAACACATCCCGTCCGTCGGCCCGGAGCCGTTGAACTCTGCTCGCGATTTCGGCTCGCTCTTCGGGCGAATAATCGTCCTTGCGCAATCGGACATAGACGAAGTTGGCCGTGATGACCTCCGGCACTTCGAATTTCTCCGATTCGGCCAGGCACAGCGCGACTCCGTGTTTTTCCAACAAGCCGTTCACCTCGTCGGTAAGCCATGTCTTGTTGCGAAACTCGAATGCGTAGCGGATGTCTCGTGGAAGCTTTTCCAGGAACGCGGCCAGCAATGGCGGGTCGGCTTTGAAGTTCGGCGGCAACTGAAACAGGACCGGGCCCAGGCGCCGCGTGGCTCGCAGGGGGTCGATCGCGCGGAAGAACGCTTCCGTAAATTCGGATTCGCGCAACCGCAGAATGTGCGTGATTCGCATGTGCGCTTTGCAGGCGAACAAGAATCCCTCGGGCGTCGCCGAGACCCAGTTTTCCAGCGTCGAGCCCTTCGGCAACTGGCGGAAAGTGTAGTTGATCTCGACCGAATTCAACCGCGCGGCGTAGTGCTTAAGGAAATCTTTCGCGGCCAGTTTTTGGGGATAAAAGTCCGGTTTCCAGCTCGGATACGCGAATCCCGAGGTACCTGTGTAGAGGTGACTCATACGTATCACTGTAAACTGAAAGTATCGTGGCGGAAAAATTAGATAAACCCAAGCGCAGCCAGTCTGAGCGTTTCCGGGAGCTGTGGCCGGACATTCGCGAAATGGTTGCGCCGAGGCGAGCGATTCTCGCCGGCGGATTCGGACTGATGATCGTCAACCGGATTAGCGGATTGGTCTTGCCGGTGTCGACGAAACCTCTAGTCGATAAGGTCATCAACGGACATCAGCATCAGTTGCTGGTGCCAATCGTTCTGGGTGTGCTGGCCGCCACCGTGATCCAAGGCACCACCTCCTTCGGGCTTACTCAATTGCTCTCGAAGGCGGCGCAGCGCCTCATTGCAGAATTGAGACGAAAGGTCCAACAGCACATCGGGCGGCTCTCAGTAAGTTATTACGACGCGAATAAGAGCGGAGCGCTGGTATCGCGCATTATGAGCGACGTGGAAGGCGTGCGCAATTTGATCGGCACCGGACTCGTCGATTTCGTGGGCGGTCTGATGACAGCCTTGATTGCGCTGGTGCTGCTGATGAGGATCAGCGCATTAATGACGGGATTGACGGTCGCGTTCCTGGTGCTGTTTTCGCTTACGTTGACGAAAGCGTTTGGCAAGATCCGGCCCATTTTTCGGGAACGCGGAAAGATCAACGCGGAGGTGACTGGACGCCTGACGGAATCGCTGGGCGGGGTGCGCGTGATCAAGGGCTATCATGCCGAGGATCGCGAGGCCAAGGTGTTCGCGGGTGGCGTGCAACGGCTGCTCGATAACGTGATCAAATCGCTGACGGCGATGTCGTTGATGGGATTGTCGGCGACGGTGCTGATGGGAATCGTCGGCGCCATCGTCATGTTTGTGGGCGCGCGGGAAATTGCGTCGGGACAAATGACGCTGGGCGATTTCATGTCCTACACCGCGCTGCTGGCGTTCCTGATTGCGCCGGTGGTGCAGATCGTCAGCATCGGCACGCAGTTGACGGAAGCGTTTGCCGGACTGGAGCGCACGCGCGAGGTGCTGCGCGAGCGGCCCGAAGATATGGATCCGCGCAGGACCGTCGCGCTGGGCACGGTGCGCGGCGAGGTGGAGTTCGAACACGTCGGATTCTCCTACGACAAGGACAAGCCGGTTCTGTTCGACGTGAGTTTTCGATCCGAACCTGGGACGGTGACGGCGCTGGTGGGATCGTCAGGATCGGGAAAGTCGACGATCATTTCTTTGATCGCGGCGTTCCATGTACCCGTCGAAGGGCGCGTCACTGTGGATGGCGTGGACCTTTCCACCGTGCGCCTGGACACGTATCGCACGCAGTTGGGCGTGGTGTTGCAGGACACGTTTCTGTTCGACGGCACGATTGAAGAAAACATCGCGTTCGCGCGGCCGGACGCGACGAAGGAGCAGATTCTCGACGCCTGCCGCATCGCGCGCGTGGATGAGTTTGCCGAGAACTTCGAGAAGAAATACGACACCATCGTCGGCGAGCGAGGCGTCAAGCTTTCCGGCGGCCAGCGGCAGCGAGTCTCGATCGCACGGGCGATTCTGGCCGATCCACGGATTCTGATTCTCGATGAGGCGACGTCGAGTCTCGATTCGGAGTCGGAGGCACTCATTCAGGAAGGTCTGAAATATCTCATGAAAGGGCGCACGACGTTCGTCATCGCGCATCGCCTGTCGACCATTCGGAGAGCAGACCAGATTCTGGTAGTGGAATCGGGAAGAATTGTCGAGAGAGGCACGCACGAGACGCTGTTCGAGCTGCAAGGCCGCTACTGGGATCTGTACACGCGTCAGCATGGACTGGAAGCGAATCTGTTCCTCGCGCCCGGCGAAGGCGACACGGTGGAGGACAGCGGACCCGCCAAAGAGGCGAAGGAAGCGGGCATCACCGAAGCAATGCGGATGCTCAGATAATATTGCGCCTTTGCGTGAGACTCCGACTTAGAACCCGATGCCGACCAGAAACGCGATCTGATTGCGGTTCGAGTTGATCACAGTGTTGAAGTTTTTCAGGGCATCGCCGGTGTAGCGGATTTCCGGCGAGATATGCAGCACCAGCGCGTGGATATCGACGCCTCCGCCCAGCACGACTCCGAAGTTGGCATTGTGATTCGGGGAAACGATGATGCTCTCCACACCGGAAAGATGGCTGAAGGAAATTCCTCCTTCGACGTACGGCTTCACCGGTCCTTTCAGTAGATGATACTTCGCGACGATGGGAAATTCCCAGCTGGACGCCGGGGTGGAGCTGGTCTGGGAGTTGAACGTATAGCCGCGATGCAACGCATCCATCTCGATGGAGAATTTTGCCGGAAGCCGGACTTCGCCGTAGACGCCCAGCTCATAACTGCTGACGCTCGCGGGTGGATAGGCCAGGTTCGGAAGCGTGCTGAAGGCCTCGGTGAACGGCAGTCCGAGTTTGAATCCGCCGCTGACGGGCTGCGCGTAGGAAAGCCCGATCAAAACAAAAGAGCATAAGAATGTTTGTAACCACTTCATGCTCTTATAGTACGTCAGAGCAGATGAAGAGTGAACCCCCGCCGCCGATCAGGAGCGGCGCTCTATTCCATCCGAATGGGCTCGGCCCCCCGTTGGGCTCCGAGGTCCGGGAGGCTCACAGAAAAAAATTTCTCGACCTCCTTCCTGGTCTCACCGAGGTACGCCCCCAACCAAACCTTCACAACCCTGGATTGAGGGGATATCACTACGGTTTCCGGAGTGGACTGAAATCTGTACGCGGCGGCTATTTCGGCGGGCAGCTCCGTTATTACTGGGAAGCCAAGTTTTCTCGCCTCTTCGTATTGAGCCGGGCTAACTGGCGCCAGAGAAACCGCCACGAATCTGTATTTTCCAGCGACCGCCCTAGCGAGTTTCTCAATACTGGCTGCGTTTCGCTTGCACCACCCGCATTCGGGGCTGAAGACATAGACCACCACGGTAGCCCGTCTGGCGGAATCCCCCGACCCTCCAATTTCAACGATGTGGCCCTCTGCGTCCTTGACGCTCAGGGGACGCACCGCCTCCCCGACCTTGAGGGTTCCCGAAGCCGTCGCCTTGTCGAGCGCGGCTGCAAGGCCCCTCGATCGATAGACCTGGAGCACGTTTAACGAGGCGGACGCTGCCAGAAGAGCGGTCGCGGAAAATCGAGTAGAGTGTGTCCCTAGTCATAAGCGAGGTTCCAGGCTACTTCTTGGATCCCATTCCGCGATCCATCGCTTCAATCATTCCGAGCACTTTGGCCGACTCTGTTAGTTTCGCAGGGCCCCAACTCGACCCGTCGCCGAAAACGACGCTGTCGACAGTCACGTTGGGCCTACCTGGCGCGCCGGTCGGGTCCTTAGGAACGGGTACTGGCTTTTGATATCGGATCGTTTGGCCGGGCTCGAGGTACGTGGCCTGCCCATTCTCGACAGGTTTAACGAACGTGCGTACGAGTTTTCCTAAGTTTTCCCCGGTACTCGGGCTTGTGAACGCGACGCTAAATACAATCCCACGAATCTGTTTAACAGAGATGTTCTGGGCGCTTAGTGCCAGAGATCCGTCGCCACTTGAGGCCGTATTCCAGCTAATCGTGAGGGGGCCAGCGGTTACCTGCGAGGGGCCCGACTGGCCCATCGCCGAGACCGCGGAAATAATTGTCAAGGACATACTGAGACGTATAATTCCTATTTAAACCTCTCTTGTTCTTTTACTTGTTGTTCGGACAAAATCGAAGCGGCTAGCATGAGGAGCATTAAAAGTTGTCCTGCTCAAACGCCCCGTCAACTATATTGTAGTACGAGCAGGTATAACCGCAGGCGGCCGGAACGCAGCTCCCCATTGACTGAGAAACGTATCCGGGATCGTTGCAGCAAAAGTAGTTCCCAAACGAGCAGTCGAGGCAAGACCAATTTATGGCGGTACCGCCGTTTGAGCCGCAGCCGCCGTAGGTGCCGCATGTATATCCGCACGCGGCCTCAGCTCCCACTGCCAAGCGCCCGTCTGGGCTGATTCCTAGAACGACGATTAACAGGGCTGAGATGAAAAGAAGAGCTGCAACACGTGCCGGTCCGAGGGAAAAAAGCGGGATTCGAGAAACTCGCATCGTCTGACCTCCTTCGAAGCAAGTTCAGCGCTCGTTGACGAGCGCCTGGGTTTTTTATAGCCGCTTCTTAGGCATTTGTCAAGGGTGAGCCACATTATTTTGCCATATTATTTTTAATTGCCGCGATAACACCTCGTAAAGTACGGGAAATATTCAAGTAATACGATTCGGCGTTCGGAGCGGTTTTCGAACAGTGGCGCGCCGATACCGCCAAAATGTTTATATAGCATATCGAGTGCCATCGCTAATCCTTTGAAATCGCTCCCGACGCTGTGTCTTTCACGGTCACACCTGTGCCGTTATAACTGCTCGCGCGCCGCCTGTGTGGCCAGCTCGTCGCAGCGGTTGTTATCGCCGTGATCGGCGTGGCCCTTGGTCCAGGTCCACTGAACGTTGTGCCTGGCGACGATATCGTCCAGCGTCATCCATAAATCCTGGTTGACCACAGGCTTCTTCGCCGCGGTCTTCCAGCCGTTGCGTTTCCAGCCTTTGATCCAGGTGGTGATGCCGTTCTTCAGATACTCGGAATCGGTGATCACTTCCACCTCGCATGGCTCGCGCAGCGCGCGCAGACCTTCGATGGCGGCGGTGATTTCCATCCTGTTATTAGTGGTATGCGGCTCAGAGCCGAACATTTCCTTCTTTTTTTCGCCGGAGCGCAGAATGCACGCCCATCCTCCCGGCCCGGGATTGCCGATGCAGGCGCCGTCGGTGATCAGTTGCACGCGTTTCATTATTCCCATGCTACTGGTTTATGTGGCGCACGCACTCGTGCGTGCCGTGTCGAGACTCGTCTCGACACCTTTCGGCAATGAACAAGCTGGCCGGGCATCGACACGAGTGTCGATGCGGCACGCCGGGGGCGTGCGCCACGAAGACGCGATCGGCGAGTTTCAGCGTGAAACGGCCGCAATCGAGTATCATCAAGGATTGTGCACGAATCAGAAGTAAACTCACCAGGCGCGGAACAGCCGCTGGTGCTGATTCCCGTCACCGCCGAGGATGTCGCCCGGCGCACGTGGCGCATTCGATTCACCGCGACCGTCATCATTCTGGCCGCTCTGGCCATTACCGGCTATCTGTACAAACGGTCCATGGACCCTCTGAACGCCAAGGAATCGTTCGACGCGGGAGTGCGCTTGTTCAACATCGCCCGCTACAACCAGGCCATTCTTTCTTTCGACCGCGCCATCGCGTTGCAGCCCCAGATGGTGGAGGCCTATTTGATGCGCGGACGATCCTACGTGGGAGACGCCAAGCCCGACCTGGCACTGCCCGACTTCGCGAAAGTAATTGAACTGCGCCCTTCCGATCCAGTCGGCTGGGTGCAGCGCGGTAAGGCATATCTCGAACTCAACAATTTTCAAGCCGCGATCTCGGACGCTTCCCACGCCGTCTCGGTGGATCCGAAGGAGGCCTCCGCTTATAACCTGCGCGGCGCGGCGGTTCGCAAGGGCGGCAGCCCGGAAAAGGCGCTCGAGGATTTCAATCGCGCGGTGGAGTTGTCGCCCTCAGCCGACAATTACTATGAGCGCGGCGCAACCTATCAACTGCTGGGGGAGCACCGGCTCGCCATCGCCGACTTCGATAAGGTGATTGAGATTATCCCCGATCTGGCCGGCCCGTTTTTCGCCCGCGCCGAATCCCACCGCGCCATCGGCGATCTGGCGGAGGCCGAGCGCGATCATCGTCGGGGCCGGATTCTAGACGGTCATTAGAAGCTCGCGCTCAAAGAAGGCGTCCACCATCCCCAGAATCTGCCGCGCTTCGGTAGCTTTATAAATCTCCACCCGCAAATGGGACCCGTTGCGCACGCCATGCGTGAAATAGGTGGCGAACTGCTTCATCTTGCCCACCGCGTCCGGCGCGTCGTGATCGCAGAGCATGGTGTAATAACGGCGCATGATGTCGTAGCGGTCGCGCTCCGTGGGCACGTCGTAACGACCGGTGGCGACATACTCCTGAATCTGGCGGAAGATCCACGGATTCGACGAGGCCGCCCGCCCGATCATGACCGCGTCGCAGCCCGTCTCCTTCACCATCCGCACCGCGTCTTCAGGCGTCAGAATATCGCCGTTGCCGATCACCGGAATCTTCACCGCGTCCTTCACTTCCGCGATGCGCGTCCAGTCGGCGTGGCCGCTATAGCCCTGTTCGCGCGTGCGCGGATGCAGCGCGACGGCCGCTAAGCCGCAATCCTCGGCCAGCTTCGCCATGCGGACGTTCACCAGCTCGCGGTCGTTCCATCCGGCGCGGAATTTCATGGTCAGAGGAATGGTGATCGCCGAGCGCACGGCCGTCAGCAGGCGTTCCACCAATGGCAGATCGCGCAACAGCCCGGAGCCTCCATTGCACGTCACCACTTTTTTCACCGGGCAGCCGAAATTGATATCGACAATGTCGAATCCGCGATCCTGGCAGTGCCGCGCCGCATCGGCCATCACCTGCGGATCGGACCCGAACAACTGCGCGGAAATCGGATGCTCATCGGGGTCGAAATAAAGATAGCGAAACGTCCGTCCCGGCCGCGCGCTTCCCTTGGCGATGGCAACGACACCGTGGGAGCTGGTGAACTCAGTCATAATGAGCCCGCAGCCGCCCTGGGCGCGGATCAGGCGGCGGAACACGGTGTCGGTGACCCCGGCCATGGGGGCGAGAACCGTCGCCGGGGCGAGCTCGATGGGGCCTATTTTGAAGCTTTTCGGGAACATTCCTAACATCAGTTTACTGGGAAACGCGAACATGGCGCATGAGATCGTCGATCCCCTAGACGAGCTTCTGCGCGATTTGGTCGTCCAGGATTTCCCGAACCGTCAAGGGGACGATCACCCGGCCGCTCTTGCGAAAGAAGCTGCTCACCTCAGAAAGGGCATCCGACGTGAAGTCGAAGGATACGAAAAAACCCTTCGTTCTATTTTCGCGTGTCATGACCGCCTCGAAGGCATCGATGTCGGGCCTCCCCACTTTGTCTTTTTGCTTTACCTGAATTGGATACCATTGATCCATGAAGTCGAATTCCTGGATGTCCTTCTTGCTCTTTGCCGGCATTGACGTAACAGGATAGATCCTACCGTCAATCCCCATGTCCCCGACCTGAACTTTGTTCTTCACGCCACCCAACGCGATTACGGCCCAATTTTCGAACTCAAATGGAGGGATTTTGCGGAGTTGCGCTTCCGTCCACGGAAGATGGCGTACAACGAAGCCCTTGCCGGCGTTCCACAGCTTCTCATTCTCTGGCAACTTGCAGACCTTTTTTAAACGATCTGCCATGACCCGGCACGCAGTGGGTGAAATGTCAATCCCGATCCACTTGCGCTTCATATTTTGCGATGACACCAACGCCGTCCCACAACCGCAGAACGCGTCCAAAATGATATCGCCCGGCTTTGAAGATATTTGCAGAATGCGTTCGAGTAGCTTCAGCGGTTTCTGGGTTGGGTATCCCAGTCCCTCGGTATCCTGGCTTTGAATAGGTCTGATGTCGTTCCATACGCTGCCTATGGGAACACCCTTGCCTTCGTCGAGATAGCGCTTGTATCGAGGAACGGTGCCGGGCTTCGTCTGGATGATGCGGCCTTCTTCAATCAGGGCGTCCATCGCTTCCTTGCTGTAGCGCCAGTAGCGCGTGACACCCATGACCTCGTATTGAGGATTGCCTTTTGCCGCACCCCCAGGTCCAGTTAAATCGCCGAGCCCATACATGCGCCCAGTGCCTGCCTCGCTGAATTTGTAAAAACCCTCTGTGAATTCTTCATCATAGGGGCGATACAGGTGCTGAAAGTGGTAATCGCCGCCGCCATTGTAGAGTAGAAGCGTGTCGTGAATGCGACCCAGATGTTTCGATCCCTGCTTCGCATCATTATGGGAGGATTGCCGCTTCCAGATGATCTCATTGACGAAGTTTCCCTCACCCAAAATCTGGTCGAGCAAGACCTTCACATAATGGACAGCGTGCCAATCGCAATGGTAGTAGAACGATCCCGTTTTCTTGAGTACCCGCGCCAATTCCTTGCAACGAGGCCGCATGTAGTCGATGTAGGCTTTCGTGGATTCATGACGGTCTTCAAAAGAGCGCTTCTCTTTCGTCTCTCCCCAAAACACTTCGTAGTTCCGGTTCGAGTTGAACGGAGGGTCGATGTAGACTAAATCAACGCATTCAGCGGGCAGCTTGCGAAGCTGATCGTAACAGTCCCCGCAGTAAATAATTCCAGTATCGACGAGAGGAGAATGGACAGCCATCGAATTTTAGTATGCCATGCGCGACAATTCTCTCACGCTGCCTCACGCGGGCAGCTTTTCCCAATCCTCCGCCTCCCCGAACTTCACTCCGCTCAGCGATGGATCGATACTCCGCAGCAACCCTGTCAACACCCCTCCCGCGCCGACTTCCACGAACCTTGTGACCCCGTTCGCGGCGAGCAGGCGGATGGAATCCGTCCAGCGCACGGGATTTGGCACCTGCTGAAACAGCCCCTCGCGACCCTCCGCGCCCGTCCGAATTTCCCGCCCCTGCCAGTTATTCACCAACGGCACTCGCAAATCGCGAAACTCCGTCGCATCCAGGTCAACCTTCAATTTCTCCTGCGCGGGCTTCATCAAAGGGCAATGGAACGGCGCGCTCACCGGCAAAATGACCGCCCTCTTTGCGCCGGCGGCCTTGGCGAGTTCGCAGGCGCGATTCACCGCCCCCGCGTGTCCCGCGATTACGATCTGGTCCGGCGAATTGAGGTTTGCCGCCGTCACCACCTCGCCTTGCGCAGCCTCCGCCAGCACGCCGTCCAGTTTTTCGAGAGGCAGCTTCAACAATGCCGCCATCGCCCCGACCCCCGCCGGCACCGCGGCCTGCATGTACTGGCCGCGCTTGCGTACCAGCCGTACTGCGTCGGCAAAAGCCAGTGAACCCGCCGCCACAAGTGCCGAATACTCGCCCAGGCTGTGCCCCGCTACGCAATCCGCAGCGACGCCCTTGGCCCGCAGCACCGCGTGCGCCGCCACCGACACCGTTAGCAGCGCAGGCTGCGTATTTTCGGTAAGCTTCAGCGCCTCCTCAGGACCTTCAAAACAAAGCTTCGATAGGGAAAACCCGAGCGCCGCATCGGCCTCCTCGAACACTGTTGCGGCTTCCGGATAGTACTCGGCCAGCGATTTGCCCATGCCGGCGAACTGGGACCCTTGGCCTGGGAAAAGAAATGCCTTAGACATGCCCTCCCAGATTACCAAGCTAAGAAAAAACCCGGATCCTTTTTCCACCTGGATGCGTCGATATGGGTGAGAAGGAGGGAACAACGATGACGACCACCAAACTTGCTCCCGTCACCAGCACAGCGAAGGTTTATTGTCCGATGTGCACACACACCGTCGACGCCACGGTGGAGCATCATCCGCGGCAAGCGTACGTAAAGCGAGGCCAGAAATGCCCCCGCTGTTCCGGCTCGCTCGATGCCGGATACATAATGTACCTTGAACGCGCGGCTTAACTTGATATAGTGGGAGTGTGAAGAAGAAACGCGAATCGCCGCTGCCCCGGTCGCCCCTAGCGGAAACGGCGACGCCCGATGCCATTATCGAGCAAGCCCGCCTTGCAATTGAAGCGGACCGGGTAAGAATACCCGCCGGCTGCATCATCTGCGGCGAGGAAAGCGCTCCTATTTCCACCGAAGGCCTGTGCTGGGTCTGCCGCCGCCTCAAATTGAGCGCCTGGCGCGATTCCGACACCCAGATGACCGCCCAGGAATAACCTCTTACACCACCTGTTTCTGGCCCGGCAACCTTGCTATTTTGGTTGAGCATGCAAACCAGACAAATCGGCCACAGCGATCTTAAAATTACTCCTCTCGGCATCGGCGCCTGGGCGATGGGCGGCGCCGGATGGGCCTTTTCCTGGGGTCCTCAGGACGATAACGACTCCATCGCCGCCATCCGCGCCGGTCTTGACGCGGGTCTGAACTGGATCGACACCGCGGCCATTTACGGCCTGGGCCATTCCGAAGAAGTCGTCGCCCGCGCGGTCGAAGGCGTTTCTCCCAGACCTTATGTCTTCACCAAGTGCGCGCGCGTCTGGGACGCCGCAGGCCAGATCGGCAAGTGCCTCAAGCGGGATTCGGTCGAGCGCGAATGCGAGGCGAGCCTAAAACGTCTCCAAGTCGATACCATCGACCTTTATCAAATCCACTGGCCGGAGCCCGACGAGGATCTGGAAGAAGGCTGGGAGACGCTGCTGCGATTGAAGCAAGCAGGCAAGGTCCGCAACATCGGCGTCTCGAACTGCAATGCATCGCAACTGGCGCGCGTCTCGAAGTTCGCCGTGCCAACGTCCTTGCAGCCGCCCTATTCGCTTGTTGTTCCCGAGATCGAAGAGTCCGTCCTGCCCTACTGCGGCCGGAACAACATCGGCGTCATCGTCTATTCGCCCATGCGCAACGGCCTGCTCAGCGGCACAATGACGAAAGATCGGGTGGCCGCGCTGCCCGAAGACGACGTGCGCCGCCGCATTCCCGCGTTCCAGGAACCGAATCTGACCCGCAATCTGGCGCTGGTCGAAAAACTCCGCGCCATCGGCGCCCGCCACGGAAAAACGCCCGGTGAAGTGGCCATCGCCTGGACGCTGCGCCGCCCCGAAGTAACCGCCGCCATTGTCGGCCTGCGCAACGCCAGCCAGATCCACGGAGTCATCGGCGCCGCCGGCTTCCGTTTGACGGAAGCCGAGATAGCCGAAATCACCTCCTAATCGCCCATTCTGGCTACTGGCTCCTGGCTGCTGGCTACTTTCTTGTTGAAATTCTCTTTTTCTTCGCCCATAATGGGGTCATGGCACTCACAAAACGGCAAAAAGAGTTTCTCGACTTTCTCGCCGGGTTTCTGGAAAAGCGCGGCTACAGCCCCAGCTATGAGGAAATCGCCGAAGGGCTCGATCTCGCTTCCCTGGCCACCGTGCATAAGCACATCATGGCGCTCGAAACCAAGCATTACGTGACGCGAGGTTTTAACCAGAGCCGGTCGCTCGAAATTGCGCCGAAGTACTACGAGGAGCAACGCCAGCACCGCCAGCAGCCCGCGTCCTTCGAAATTCCCTTGCTGGGCAGGATCGCCGCCGGTTCGCCGGTCGAGGCGATTGCCGGGCGCGATACGCTGAATTTCTCCGATTTCACCGGCGATCCCGGCACCTACGCGTTGCAGGTTCGCGGCGAATCCATGATTGAGGACCACATCTGCGACGGCGACTACGTGCTGGTGGAGCACGCCAAGGAAGCGCGTGACGGCGATATCGTCGTGGCGCTGGTCGACGGGATGGAAACCACGCTCAAGCGCTTTTATCTGGAAGCCGGCGACCGCGTCCGCCTGCAACCAGCGAATGCCTCGATGGAGCCGATCTTCGTCAATCGGGCCGCAGTCGAGATTCAGGGAAAAGTGCTGGCCGTTCTTCGGAAATATTGAGGAGAGGGCGATTTCGCCCTCTCCTGTTGCCCTTACTGGCAGTGGTGGCAGCAACCCGCCGCGCAGCACGCCGGATCGCCACAGCAATCGGCGGCATACGCCACGGTTCCTGCAATCATCGAAAGGGCAAGCGCCCAGCTAAATAGTCTTGTCACAATAATTCTCCTTATTTTCAAATCTAAAGATCCCCGCCCTTACGGGACGGGGTTATAACCCCTGGCGTCAGCCCGGGGGATTAGATTCGGAGAGTACGATTTGAAATATACAAATCGTCGCTGACCGGTGCGATCGTTAAGGGCAGAGCATCGGAATCGGTCAGAGTCGGAGGAGCGATTCCGATTGCAGCAGGCACCGGCACAACGGCGATCGCCAGATGGCTGGATGCTTTAGCCGAATCGAACAGGTCATACGGGCACTTGAGATTTGTACTCGTTCGGGGGCAGCACGGATGCGCCGCGGAAGCTTGATGGGCAGCCAGGATGCAGCCTACGGGCATCCCCAGCAGCAAAACCACCAGCGCCACGGATACCGCGAACTTCATTCTGTCCTCATTATACGGGAATCCCGACGCGCCACAACCCAAAAGCGATGGCCTGCTTCAAATAAATCCATTCCTGCCGCCAGCCATGACGAGGCTCGGCGGGACGGGGCGATCCGTAAACGTCAATTCCCTGGAATTGCAACATTCGTTTTACGCGATAAATATGATATCCGTCGCTCACCACGATGCAGGAATGCAGATTCATGCG
>Ga0210394_10004163_pt1 | contig 17151 bp, 15 predicted proteins | sample IncBWC12MmetaG_FD_160121 | JGI IMG/M metagenome (GOLD analysis project Ga0210394, IMG submission 160121) | Forest soil microbial communities from Barre Woods Harvard Forest LTER site, Petersham, Massachusetts, United States - Inc-BW-C-12-M | ecosystem: Environmental > Terrestrial > Soil >... | reverse complement strand
TGCAAGTACAGCTTGGCCCACAACGAAAGCAACGAACCTCCCGTCCGGTGAGATGGTTACCCCGTGCAGGTCTCGGATCGTAAGAAGGTCCATATTCGTCACAGGGCGTCGAGCGCCGTACGCACTTCTTGGAATGCGCACAGGGGTCGGATCAAATCCCGGACCCTCGGTCGCATCCATCGCGACGGCCCGCAGGACCATCAGCAGCGCCACGGCGAGCGTGCGGAAATACATTCCTGACGGCCTCCTTCGAAAAATTCGCACACCGGTTTCCTCGTCGATCCTGTTCCTTGACAGGACGACCGCGCTTGCCCCTCAGAACGTGAGTTTCAGTGAAAGCTGCAGCGACCTCGGTCCGCCTGCTTGAAACAGGGGATTGAGGCCACCGAGTCCCTGATTGAGCATGCTCAGGGACTGCAAATAGGTTGGGCCGAATTGCACAAAGCCAAATGGATTAGAAAAGTTCGGATGGTTGAGCACGTTGAAAGCGTCGGCGCGGAACTGCAAATGCAGACGTTCCCCCAAGGAAAATCCTCTGCCCAGAGAAAGATCAACCTGGGTAAGACCAAAACCCGGAATATCATTCCGCCCCTCGGTCCCCTGACGCACTGTCGAAGGAACGGAGAACGCATTGGCATTCAGAATCTGCCCGCCCGGGGCCAGGGGAGCTGCAACCCACAACGACTGCCCCGGTACCAAGTCCGGTCTGGAATTCACCGCCGACAGCACGCCTCCCAAGTCCACGAATGCGTTAAACGGAAATCCGTTTCGAGCAACGATAACTGTGTCGACCGACCAGTCTTTCGTCGCAAAATTCAGCAAGCCTGACTCGCCAGCCGCTGGAATCGCGTAACTGAGTGCGCCAGAAAAACTGTTCCTGGCATCGAAGTCTGACGAGGAATAGTCCGCGGCAGCCGAAATGATCGAATTCGCAGGCCCCGCCACCGCGTCGCTCGAGGCATTGTCGAGCGAGTGCGCCCAGCTGTAATTCAGCAGCGCCTGCAGTCGGCTCGACAGAGGCCTTCGATACTGCAATTGAAATGCGTCGTAATTCGAGTAGGCGCCGTTCCCGGTGATGAACGCCAGGCTCTGGAAGCTCGGATTCGGCTGGTACAACCCTTCCGCCCGGAGAAGGTCCCGCCCCGCCTGTCCCAGGAATGTGGCCGACAGCACCTGTTTACCGAACGCTTTCTCGAGTGCTACGTTCCACTGATAGGACCGTGGCAGTTTCAGATTGGACGAGAACGCAAAAACTTCCGAGTGGATCGGCGGAGTGAGCGAAATGGACGGGAGATAAGGCGTCAGGTCGGCGACGGGAACCGCGACGCCACCCTGAAAGTTGCCGGCGCCATTGGGGAACAGACTTGCCAGTTCGGACGAAAGTCCGACGCCGAGATCATAAAAAATACCTGCGCCGGCTCGAAGTATGAAGTCTCCCTGGTCCGTCAGGCTGTAGGCGACCCCCACGCGAGGTGCAAAGTTTCCGTAAGTCGTCTTCCACACCGGCGTACCCGACGGTGAAAGTGAAAGTTCGGAGGGATTGTCCGCATTCTCGAAGGAAGCAAGGGTGGTCTGCCCTCGGGCCTCGGGCGCCGGATCGAGTTCCCATCTCAGACCGTACGTCATGGTCAGTCGTCGTGTGAGCTTCCAGGTGTCCTGCGCGTAGAGGGAGAACGCTTGGGTCAGCAGTTGCGCTTTCAAGGCTACTGAATTACTGAGAGTCGCTGTTTCGGTCGAGAGAAATGTCTGAATACTCGGAGCAATGTAAAAGATGCTGTAGTTGTGTGGATTTACATCGAGAAAGATCACCCGATAGTCTGCTCCGAACTTCAATTCATGTGTGCCCACAGTTGCGCTCAAGTCATCCACGATGTTGAACTGCTGCGATTTGTTTCGCCCGTCGGGTCCCGAAGAGTAGCCGCCAATTGCAGGAATCGAAAAGGAGAAAACATTGTTCGTGCTCGGAAGGGTGCCCAGAAACACGGCGGGATCCGGCACTACCGCGCCGCCAAACGTTCCCAGATACGTATTGAGCGTCGACTCCTGGCTTGAATAGTTGCCTCGGAGCATGTTCGCAAGCCCGGAGCTGAAAACCATGTTCAGCCCTATGGTCGTCGTTTGCGTGTTGACGGTCGTAGTCTCGAATTCCGCCGCCTGCGACAGGCTCTGAATATGGGACGGCGCGTAGTTGTATCTCCCGAACACTGAAAAACGATCGTTGAACGTGTGATCGACCCGGATGCTCGTAGCATTCAGAGTCGCGGGATTGGAATAGCCCCCGGTAAACAGTGCGGTGTAGTCGGTTGGAGAAGCCGGCACGGCGTTGGGCTGGGGGAAAGCGTTCAAAAAAGGCGCGAGAGTTGCCGGCGCCACACTCCTTGCGTACAGAGAGGGTACCTGCTGATCTTCGGTGCCTGGTTGCCTGAGCCGCGCACCTTCATACGAGAAGAAAAAGAAAGTCCTGTCCTTCAGGATCGGTCCACCCACGAAACCGCCGAAGTCATTATGCTGTTCCGGCGCGCGAGGCAATCCGGCATCGTTCAGGAACCAGTCGTTGGCATCCAGCACGGTATTCCGAAAATAGTCAAAGATGCCGCCATGGAAATCATTGGTGCCTGACCTCGTTGTCAGAATTACCTGGCCTCCCGGCGTCCGCCCGAACTCCGGCGCGAAGGAAGACGTCTCGATGCGGAATTCCTGCAAGGCGTCGACGGAAACCAGGCTGCTCGTGCCTCCCAGCGCGCTGAATGCCTGCGCCGTGCCGATACCGGATCCACCGGGGCCAGTGCCGGGAGTGACGCCAAAGTTAGCGGAAACGCCGTCGACACTGAAATTATTTGCGTCCGCCCGTTGCCCCGCAATGTTGAACTGTCCGGGCGAGCTGAAACTGCTTGAGGCAATCACTACGCCTGGAGTCAGCTGCAACAGCGTGTTGAAGCTCCTCCCGTTCAGGGGCAGGTTGGCCACAAAATTCCGGTCTATTACCGTGCTGACGCTCGCCGACACGCTATTCACTATCGGCGCGCCACCCTCCACCGTCACCACCTCGGACCGGGCTCCGATTGGCAAATTGAAATTGATTGCCAAGGCGTCTTGCACGTTGAGGGTTATGTCTGGTTTGATGAGCGTTTTGAATCCAGGCTTCGCAACCTGGAGCCGGTACGATCCAGGCGGGAGATTCGGCAAGACGTAAAGGCCGTCGTTGTTGGTCTTCGTATAGTTTTGTACGCGCGTTGCGTCGTTTACGACTGTGATCTCGGCTCCCACAATTACATTGCCCGCCGGATCGAACACCGTCCCGCTGATCATTCCGTTCGCTGATTGCGCAAACGCGCCGGCGGTAAAAAGCAAGTTCGCGACAACAACGAAAATGGTCTGACGCAATCGCACGCGGCGTCTCCTCTGGTACGCGGATTTTGTGGCAGTCTCTCGGTCTACGCGGGAGAATCCAGGTCTGTATCAATCCGCTGCCGTCGAAGAATAAACTGACGATATCAGAGGGACGTGCGACTAGGGGTGATTTGGGGCGAGGTGAAGATAAGCGTAGAGCAATGGCTTGCCGCTTGGCCTGGGGCTTCCGCCTTTCGGTTCCACGGTCACGAAAACTGCGTCAATCTCATCCAGCGCCTTTGGGTTATCGCATTTAAGGACCCAGCGTTTCTTCGCCGTGTTGTCCTCATAGAAAATTCCCAGATTGAGCGCATCTTCTCTGTCGGGACCGCGTCGGCCCCAAGCTTGAAACGTGCTGGCCTCCTTGGCTCCAGGCTCCTTGTTTAACTCGTAGGCGTAAAAAATCAGCGACTTGCCCTTGGTGTAAAACACGCGCCCGTAGGATTTCTGCGTCGAGGCATCGCGCTTCACGTCGTAGACCTCGGCCACGTACAGATCCCGTGCTCCCAGTAAGTCTCGAATGTCGCGGTCATGGGCGAGAAGCTCGTCCTGCTTCGCTGTGGTTTCTCGCTCGTCCCGCAGTTCGCCGGAAAGGTCTTTGATCTGGTTCTGAAGGCTCGCATATTGCGTTTCAGCCTGGGCTCGTTGCCGCTCTGCGGAATCGAGTTCCGCTTGCATCTTTTGCAGCGAAGTCTGAGCTGCATCCAAGTTCCGGGCGAGACTGTCCCGTTCACCGACGATTCGCTTCTTGTCCGCGTCGTCAGCCTGGAAGGATTGCTCGAGATTCGCTTGCGCGCTCTTCATTTCGTTCAGGGATGCCGCCTGCTCGTCCGTCTGACGGCGAAGCTCGGCGATTAGCTTGTCTCGGTCGGCGAGCTGCGCTCTTAGGACTTCCCGCTCGTGTCCTGCATCGCTTATGCCCTTTTCCAGGGCCTCAGCGCGCGCATCGGCGCCGCTGGAAGTCGTTTGAGCAGCTTCCGAATCGTGACTTCGCCCAGCTCGGTACGCGTAGACCCCAAGGGCGACGGTCAGCAGAATGCATGCAGCAAACGGCATCCAGACATAATTCCAATTCACCTCCGTTCGCCCTTGGCTGTCCCTCTGAGCGAACGTAAACCCCCTGCTTTCCGCTGCGACCGGAAGACTGGATTCGGGTTTCGGAGACTTCGCAGCCGGCCCTTTGGACAACACTTGTCCGGTAAATCTCTCTCGGGATGTCTCGAATTCTTCGGAGGGGAGGGAGGACAACTTTGCGGCAAGCAAGGGCATGCCAACATCGACGGCAGCCTCGAACTCCTGCAACGCTTGCCGACAATCGGGACATGCGGCGAGGTGTAGGTTCAGCTTGTTCTGTTCTTCCTCGGTCAAATCTCCTGAGGTCTGAACGGCGCAAAGCTCGAGGAATTCGTCATGCGCTGCCATCTTCAACTACTCCCCGGCTCCTCTCTCTCGCTGCTGCTACTTACCGCACGGCTCAACAACCCGCACAATACTCCCGGTCATTTGCTTTCGCAACTGCGCCAAGCCCCGATAATAATGGTTCCGGATGTTCCCGTGCGGCTGTTCCAGTTTTTGGCTGATCTCCGCGAGAGAATAGCCCTCGAAAAAGTGTAGGCGCAAGGTTTCCCGCTGGTCCTGGGACAAAGCTTCCATCACCTTTTCTAGACCATTACGTCCGAAAACTGTCTCCGCGGAATAATCGTCCTCGGTGGTCGCAGTTCCGACCAATTCGCTCGCCCGGCTTCGAATTTCGTCGCGTACATAGAACTGGCGCGTCGCCAGGTAACGGCGGCGCTCGATTGCTCGGTGATAGGTCATCTGGATGATCCAGGAGCGCGCCGTGCTCTTGGAGCTGTCGAAAATTCCGCACTTCCGCTGGATATAGAGAAACAGATCCTGGACAAGGTCTTCAGCCTCGGCCGTGTCCCTCAAGATGCGAAGGGCCACGCTTCGAGTCAGTCGTACATACCGTTCAAAGAGAGTAGCCAGAGCCTCCGAGCTTCCGACGCAAATCTGATTCAGAAGGGATTCATCGGAGACCTCTGGCGACGCTACACGCTTTGCTTCAACGGTGGCCACCTTAGCTCGCGAAAGGGCCAGTACCCGAAGCTGAGCTACGAAAGAACTCGACATCCACTAGCGCTCCACGTTGAAGTAGAGGCATTCAATTCCTGCCTCCTGCCGATGGTTTCCACCGAACATATAGGCTCTAATGCAGGACATGTTCTGTAGCAATATGTTCTGCATCGGAACACGCTTGACGGTGCGATGGTCAGGCATCGGACGCATATTCAGCCTCGTTTTGGTCCGGAAAGAGCTTTTGGAGAGGTCTTGCGCCAACTCCGAAAGAGCCGGCGGCTGTCCCAGGAAGCGCTAGGCGATAGATGTGATTCGGAGCGCACGTTCATTAGTATGCTCGAACGCGGACTTGTCAGTCCCACCTTAAGAACAATTGTAAAAATCACGGGGGCTCTGGGCCTTTCACCGTCAGAAATTCTTAAGCGAACAGAACAATCGAGCTTATACCGATCCTAATCTGCCTTCATTATATACGCTCCAATAGATCACTTTGTCTACACAGAAGTGCGCTTTTAGAGCGTTCCTGCAGGGATTGTACACAGGTATCGTCCGTCACGAGGAAATTGTGACGGACGCACAACTATTTGGGAAACGGCTCCGAGCGGCCCGGAAGGCGGCGGGTGTTCAGCAAGGTGTACTTGCCAAAGCCCTCGATGTCGATCCGAAGCATATCAGCCGACTGGAGCGCGGAAAGGTTAAACCCTCTTTCGATCTCATTTGCCAAGCTGGTAGAGTTCTAAAGACTCCATTTCTTGAACTCGAGATTGCCGAAGACAATCCTTTAGTGCTTAAGAAGCGAATCACTCGTGATCTTGACACTGCTGGAGTAGAACAACTTCAACGCATTCATCGTATTTTGAAGGCTCTCATTTCGCCCTGAGCTCTTATTGCTCCGGAGATGCCGACACGAACGCGGCGGTACTGCCGAACGGTCGTCGATACGTCGCCCCCTGCTTAAAAAATCTTGGCACGCTAGGGGTTTCGCGTTGTGATAGCAGGTCTCACCGACTTTCGCGAAGGTGGTTTGGCAGCTCCGGCATGCGCTCTTTACGGTCAGGCGTCGTAACTCTCGGCCGATCGGACTTCTGCGATGCGCAAAGACGCGTCCAATTGTTCGCGACAAACGTGCTTTTTGTTGACCGGTATGGCCAAAATCCACTGCCGTCCTCCTGGCACACCATCGTCTGCTGCTTGCCACACCCGGCATGATTCAACCCGCCAGCAAGATTTCCCTGCATGCACTACTCGGTCGCATCGGCGAGAGAATTCAAGCATCTAATCCATGTAACCGTCTGATGCCCGTTTTAGTTCCTGCAGGGAAGTGAGGAATCTATGCCAGATCATTCGCGTCTCGCCGATACTCCGCTTTCTATCCTGGACTTGGCGCACCTGCGACAGGATGGGACGGCTGAGGAAGCTTTCCGCAACGCTCGCGCGCTGGCCCAGCGTGCAGAGTCCCTGGGCTACAAGCGATTCTGGCTGGCAGAGCACCACAATATTCGAGGGGTTGCATGCTCGGCGACGTCCGTTTTGATCAGTCACGTCGCGAATGCAACCTCGACGATCCGCGTGGGTTCCGGGGGCATCATGCTGCCGAATCATGCGCCTCTTGCCATCGCCGAGCAGTTCGGTACGCTCGAATCGCTCTTTCCCGGCCGAATCGACCTGGGCCTCGGTCGCGCTCCCGGGGGTGATTCGGGTGCGGCGCGGGCTCTCCGCGGTTCCCTACACGACACAGGCGAGGATTTCCCAGCGCTTCTGGACGAGTTGCGCCGGTATCTTGGCGAGCCACAACCTTCCGAGCGCGTGCATGCCTATCCGGGGGAAGGCACGAATGTTCCCATATGGCTACTGGGCTCGAGTGACTTTAGTGCGCGACTGGCCGGAAAACTCGGGTTGCCGTTTGCGTTCGCCGCTCATTTTCAGCCGGGACCTCTGTTGCCGGCCCTTCGCATCTATCGTTCTTCTTTTCGTCCCTCCGATGTTCTTGACCGGCCCCACGTGATGGTGGGAATCCCGATCCTGGTGGCAGACTCAGACGAGCACGCCCAGTTTCTGGCTACGACCCCAATCCAAATGTTCCTGAACTTGATCCGTGGTGTTCCGGGCCCGCTGCCGCCGCCCACAAGGAGCCTCGAGTGGACCGCGGAAGAGCGACAGATGGTCGCAGCAAAATTTGGCGCGGCGATTTTCGGGGGTCCCGAACATGTTGCCGCGCGGCTGCAAGCGTTTCTCGAGGAGACGCAGGCGGATGAGTTGATCGTGGTATCGAACACTTACAATTTCGAGGACCGGCTGCGCTCCTATGAACTTCTCGCCAATCTCGCGAAACAGGATCGAGCCGAACCCCAGATCGTCAGGACGGTTTAGGCGCAAGAAATTGACTGCAGGGGATCGCAGGAATCGCGGATCAAGGAATCGAATGACAAGAATACGATTAATTATTTTCATTGCCGTGACTCAGACCGTTCTATGTTTGATACATCTGTTCCTCTATGAGACGTGGACATTTTCGCCCGCAGGGAGCGATACACACGGGGCATTGTGGATCAAACTGGCGCTGGGATATTTGTCGATGAGCTTTATTGCCGCTTCGCTGTTCGCGTTTCGCTACACCAACGCTCCTCTGCGCGCGTTTTACCGGGCAGCAGCGGTGTGGGTGGGCATGCTGACCTTCCTGTTTTTCGCCGCCGTTTTCTCCTGGATGATTCTTGGAGTTGCGCGATGGACGGGAATCGACGTGAACTTCCATCGGACCGTGGAATTACTGTTCGCTGCTGCAGCCTTGGCAGGACTTTACGGAGTCATCAACGCAAGCTGGACGCGGATCACGCGAACGACGGTGCGGCTTGCGAACCTGCCGACGGCGTGGCGCGGAAGAAGAGCGGCGCTGATCAGTGATGTGCACCTTGGGCATGTCCGCAACGGAAGTTTCCTGCGGCGTATGGTCGCGAAGATTTTGCAGGAAGAGCCGGACGCAATTTTCATCGCTGGAGATTTGTATGACGGCACGGCCATCGACGCGCGGCGCGCAGCGGAGCCATTAAGCGACCTGGTGGCGCCACAAGGAGTGTATTTCGTCGCGGGAAATCATGAGCAATTTGGGGACGACAGTAGATATCTGGATGCCATTACGGCGGCCGGGGTCCGCGTGCTACACAACGAGAAGGTGGAAGCGGACGGTTTGCAGATTGCGGGCGTGCCGTACCGGAGCGCGACGCACGGTGCCCACTTCGCCTCGGTGCTACGCGGCATCCGGCTCGATCATGATCGCGCGAGCATTCTGTTGACGCATGCGCCCGACCATCCGGAGATCGCCGAGGCCGCCGGCGTGTCGCTGCAGCTATCCGGGCATACGCACCTTGGCCAGTTCGTACCGTGGAGCTGGATGGCGCGTCGGATTTACCGGCAATTTGTGTATGGCCTGAGTCGAATCGGGAAGATGCAAGTTTTCACTTCGAGCGGAGCCGGAACCTGGGGACCACCGCTGCGTCTCGGATCGAATCCCGAAATCGTGATGCTGGAGTTCGAGTAAAGCTACTCGCCGTCTTTTGCCTAGCGCGATACCGTTACGCTCGCCAGCAGTAAAGCTGGGCTCGTCGTGATGAAGAAGGAAAGTCTTGAACGATCCGGAAATGCAGGCGCCCGCCGGGCGTTCACGCCAAACAAATCCCTGCAAGAAATCCGGTTGTCGTAGGGGTCGTTTATCGGCTAGCCCTTTTGCGCCTGCCCGCCGCAGCGAAACCCCCACTATTGACTCTCGCTAAAGGCCGGGCGTAGCATTCCGCCTGAACGATGACGGTATTAAGCCGTAACTGGCTGATAGCGTCCCTCACCTTACGGGCCGGACGAGCCCGGGAGCAGCACCGCCATGACCCTATTTCCCTCAGTTCGCGGGGGCTGGGCCCGAGCCGGTTGGGTTGTGATCACGCTCGGCATCGCAGTGCTCTGTGCGGCCGCGTTCCTGCCGCGAGCCTATGGCAGCCGTTCGACTTCGCTGCTGCTGACCTTCGTCCTCCTTGCTCTGTGTGCGGCGATCGCGCTGCACGTGCGCTTCTTGCTTCTGGCCCACAGGGCGCACCGCGAAACCGCACGCGTTCTGGACGCAACCGAACTTGAGTTCCAGTCCATCTTCGATAGCACCCTGGACGCCATCGTCATCCTCGATGATGCAGGGAATTGCCGTGAAGCAAACCCTGCAGCCCTGGCTCTTTTTGGAACCGAGCGTCACGAGTTCGTTGGTTACCCGATCGGGAAATTTTGTTTGGATGCAGGCGGCGCCGGCATCGCGAAGAACCCGTTCCTTGGCCGGAACTCCAGTCACGGCGAAATCAGGCTCCTGCGGCGGAACGGAGAAGCCCTTTTTGTCGAGTTCACGGTTAAAACGAATTATCTGCCCGAACGTCACGTGGCCGTGTTAAGGGACATCTCTTCCAGACGCGAGGCCGAGCGGGCGCTGCGCGAAAGTGATGAACGCTACCGGCAAATCGCCGCGAACATCCAGGAAATATTCTGGATGATCGATGCCGGCTCGAAGCAGGTTATCTCCGTCAACGAGGCGTTCGAGACGATTACCGGGCGTCCCCTGGATACGTTGCGCGATAACCCCACCTCGTATCAGGAGCTGTTTCATCCCGAGGACCGCGTGCGCGTCCTGACGCGCCTGGAAGAAGCGGCGGAGACCGGCCAGATCAACGAAGAGTTCCGGATCATCCGGCCCGATCGGGCGGTACGCTGGGTGTCGGTGCACGGCTTTCCGGTGAGGGATGCAGCCGGAGCCGTGCGGCGCCTGGTGGGGACCGCGCAGGATATTACCGCGCGGAAATCCGCCGAAGAACAGCTGGCGAGAAATCTCGCACTGGCGGAATCGGCATCGGCCGAAGCCGATGCCTTCCGCAAGACCACCCTGGCTCTGACACAAAACCTGTGCATGGACTACGTCCTCGATACCCTACTGCAGTCTCTTCTGAAACTGGTCCCCTGCGAGTCAGCGCGCGTCTTGCTTGTAGAAACTGACACCCATCTGTCGCTCGCGCGGGAGATGCGGCAACCAGAAGCAAGCCGGCGCGTTCCCAAGTGTCCAGCAACCATCGATGCCAGTGACAACCGGTTTCTGCTGCAGGTTCTCGTGACCAAAATCCCTGTGCTCATTCCGGACACCGCCGCCGAGCGCGATTGGCAAAGTTGCAAGGGATATTCGCAGATGCGCTCCTGGTTGTGTGTGCCGCTGATCGCTTCGCAACGAGTGCTCGGGCTGCTGTCGCTGGGCGATACGCGAGCGCAAGCCTTCTCGCAGGAGCATTTGCGTTTGGCGAAGTCCCTAGCCATTCCCGCCGCCGTCGCCATCCAGAATGCACGCCTCTATGAACGTGCGGAAATCTACGCTGCGGAGCTCGAGCAGCGGCTCGGGGATCTGGAGCAAACGCAGAATGCCTTACGGCAAGCCGAAGAGAGCCGCGAACTCTCGGAAGAGAAATTCACGACGATCTTTCGCGCAAGCCCCATCGCTTTTTCCATTACGACTGTTGACGAAGGACGCTTTATCGACGTGAGCGAAGCGTTCGAGCGCAGATACGGATACGCGCGCCGCGAACTGCTCGGCCGCACCGTCTTTGATATCGGAATCTGGAACGATCCCTGTGAACGCAAGCAGCTGCTGGAGGAGATTCGCAGGCACGGCCGCGTCGGGAAGCGCATCACTGCCTTCCGGAAACGCTCGGGAGAGACCATCGATACTTTCTATTCGGCAGAGATCATTTCGATCGAAGGCCGCGATTGCGTTCTGGCTGTTTCGGAAGATCTGCCGGGGGGCGCGGAATTTCCGGCGCGGTTCGCCCGCAAGGCAGCCCCCTAGCTCGCGTAGCAGTGTAGGCCTCAGGGCATCTGCGGCCGAGCTAGCGGGTCGCAAGACGCGGATTCAATTGTTGCTCGGCGTCAGGGTGCCACTCCGTTCACGCGCGTAGAGATGACCAGCATACACAGCGCGCTTGGCGCATACCGTGACAGTACTGGATTGCGCAATCGCCGGAGGCTGAGGGCTTTCGTGCGCCTGCTTCGTGATTCAGGACTTGGGCGCACAGAGCGTCGTGAATTGACCTCGCCTGGTCGCTGACCGCACAAGATTCATGCGCGCCTGACCGCAGGGCAATCGGGGGCGTCAGACAGCAAAAGCGCCAAGAAACGCGAAACCGATCTCTAGCAATTCCGCGACGAAGCCCTTAATCGATCGCAATCTTGGCGCCTCGTTCGCCAGAGTTCGACAAGCGCTCGATACGGTGGTCAATTACTTCGCGAATCGCCTTGAGGAATTCAATGCGCGAATTCGTCAAGTGTTGTCGCACGGTAGGCGGAACGTCAAAGCATTCGTGTAGACGATCCAAAACCTCCCGGCACAGACAGGGTTCATGACTGACGCGTTCGCCCGCTGTTTGCTGGTTTTGATTTTGCTCGCTCATGGGGTCTCCTTCATTTCAATCGTGAGGACTTGATTTTCCAACCTCGCTCTGCCCGGCTGGAGCGCTGCCATCGACCGGGGGAGGCCAATGTGCCGGCGCAAGGTGCCAATCTCAACGACCAGTTCGTCGCCCTTCTTGAACAGCCCAATCTCGCCTTTTGAGGCAAACGGAAGCAGCACCTGCACTTCGTACTCTCCGTCACGTTTCGCAAACGTGTAGGATTTCTCGGTTCGCGTCACCGCCGACGGATCCTGTTGCCCAGGATACAGCACCTGCGCAAGATCTTCGAGCCGCTGTTTTCCCAACACCTCGCGCTGGAATAGGGGCACGCGCTTCACCGGGACGGGCGCAAAATACTCTTCGATCTCAGTCAGGACTTTCTCCTGTGACGTGTGCCACTCTTTAAACCATTCATCGGTGACGTTTGCGGGTAGCAGGCGATTGACGATTACCGTATCGACAGTCAACCCGTGAAGGGAGAAATACACAAACGCGCGCTGCGTTTCGCGCAGCACCATCTTCTCAGGATTCGTAACCAACCGCACGCTCGTGACCTTCGGGTCTCCCATAATTTCGTCCACACCCTCGAGTTTCCCGAAGAGATCGCGAATGTTCAGGAAGTAGCTGTCCGCGGGCAGCTCGAACGGCGCGACGCGGTTCGCAATCGGCCGCACCGCCTTCAGCAGGTTGCGCTGGAACGGAAAAATATGCTTCATGTACCAGTCGAGTGTCGTCGGCATGCTGATGAAGCGCATGGACTCGGCGGTGGGAGCTGCGTCAAGCACGATGACGTCGTAACGGCCCTCGCGCCGGTACTGATTGATGTACATCATCGCGCTAAGCTCTTCCATGCCGGGCAGGATCGCCAGCTCTTCGGCCTCGACGCCAGTGATCCCGGTGGTGCGCAGCACCGCGCTGATGTAAGAAGAAATCTCCTTCCAGTGTCGCTTGATTTCCTTCTGTATATTCAGTTCCATGATCGAAAGACGATCGTTGATCGGTAGTGGGTCCGAGGTTTGGATCTGGAAGAGTTCGGTATCCAGATCGAAAGAATCCGCGAGACTGTGGGCCGGATCAATGCTCATTACGAGCGTGCGGTAGTTAAGCTCGGCAAGTTTCACGCCAGTCGCAGCAGCAATGCTGGTCTTTCCTACGCCGCCCTTGCCAGTCAGCATTAGAATTCTCATGCGGACATTATAAAGCTCATTCCCCGGAACTGGTGTTAATAGGAGCGCCGCTAGATGTGGCCGAAGGTCTTCGTTAAGAGTTGCCCGGCCTCGCGCAATTGCGGCCTTTACTTTCAACGGCGCGTGTCAATCCCGGTAATCGGAAATCACGTGAACCTCATGTCCGGGAACCGGGCTTTCCCAGAGCTGGTGCTTCCGATCCATAAAATTCCACAAACTGTATAAAAGTGAGCAGTACGCAACCTCGCGAGCCTCTACGCTGTCAGGCCAGAGTCTAGGTTGGAAATTCCGAGTCAATTACCAGCGCCGGGCCGTTCATCGACGGCGTTCGGAAGACAAAGGATGGAGAAAAAGCATGTTTCACTTGATCTGGTATTTGCTGATTGGGCTTATCTCGGGTGTTATCGCGAAAGACGTCATGCACGTGCACATAACGATTTTCTGGACGGTGGTGCTCGGCGTCACCGGATCGATCCTTGGCGGCGGCGTCGCCCACATGTTTTCCCGTCCGACCAATGAAAAATATCATCCCGCCGGCCTCATTTTGTCCACCCTGGGCGCGATACTGGTTCTCTTCATTTGCTATAAGCTGAATATTCATTTTCCTGCGGTCTAACCCCATAGAGTCGATAGCCGAATCTCGCTAAGTTTCTGGCGCTCGCGACGCGTCGAAGACGCAGTCCGGGCTTATCAGCTAGACGGGAAATCGGTTCGCTACGTTTTGTTAGTCTTTTTTCGCCACGTCGACCACTTGAATTGTAACGGGCTCACTTTTAATTGGCGCTGGCGGCAATACGCAGCCTGCACTCTCCGCCTTCGATGTAAGGTATTTCTTTACCCAGGCAGGATTAAAAGCTCCTTGGGGTTGCGAATATGTTGTTTCGAGCCGCCATTCGCCCAGCAAATTTAGGTCAACTTTTGCTTCTGCTCTATCGCTCAAATACACGTCGCTCGGCCCGAGTATGACCCAATGCTGTTTTATCTCCGATTCGAAATTTGAGGACCTTGGGGGGCCGCCGCCATCGAAGTGGCAAATGAATTGGTCAAAATCGCCATTGTCCGCAACTGGGCGACCCGTAGCCACTGCGGAACCGGGATAATCGTTAGTGCAGTCCCGCGAGGGTTTCGGAAAACAGTAGGTCTTGGGTCCCAAATTCCTGAACTCGACCCGCGTGTAGACGCTCTCGTGCAAAACAAAGAGTTTCTTTTCAGGAATGACCGTCACTCTAAAGTCCGACGTTTCTTGTGAAGGGTCGGTAGGCAGATTCCTCGACAAGGCGCAAACAGATAGCGCAATCACCGCCGCCGTGGTTAGGAATGCCTTTCCTCGTTCGTCCATACCAGCCAATCATACCCCGCTATTGTGAATGAAACGCCCAAGTCCTGATTAACGCATTTACCAGAAACTGACCCTAGTTTCGGGTTACGCGACTTATCGGGCACTTCGGCTCAGTTGGCCACCCGTACCCTTGGCGAGTTCAGGGGAGTGTGGTATTCGATTCTAATGACACTCGATAGGGACGGTAAGAATTTAAGCTATGACTTCGATGAACTCGCGATTTGGCGAACAAAGCTGCCTGAAGTAAAGTATGCAATTCTCCCACCTTCGAATAATCGCCCAAATCCGCTGGTCTCTGACGGGTTAGTGTTCGTCTCAGTATTTGCGCCGGGTGCCATTTGTGCTTTGGACCGCAATACGGGAATGCTTGTCTGGCGACGAGAATTTCACAAGTACGCAGGCGCAGCAGTTCATGCGGCGAACGGAACACTATTTGCACAGACTCCCACTAGCCTGTACGCACTAGAACCGGCGACGGGTAAAACGGTCTGGTCATTCTGCCCGTATGGGGAGTCGGGCGAAACGATGTATTCTGCGCCGACGGTTCACGAAAACAGCATCTTCATCGGCGATAGATGCGGTTACCTGTACTGTCTTGACTTCGAAACGGGTGAGACCGTGTGGAAGCAGCGCACCAGCGAAGCGACGAATGGCGACCTAAATTCGACGCCGTTGGTCACGAAGGGCATGGTTGTAGTTGGTACGAACGCGAAGATGGCTGCTGCTTACGATGCTAAGACTGGAAATCGGATTTGGCTTCGGGAACTGGATGGTCCATCGCTCGTTGGACCTCTTCTTTCAAACAGCCTCTTGGCGGTTTTTGCGAATTCTGTTTACTTTTTAGTGCCAGAATCCGGAGAGGTTGCGCAGAAATTCGGCTGGAACGGCGATTCGGTAAACCACGCAGACTGCGTGGGCGATGATGTACTCGCCAGCATTCGCCCAGACTCAAGCGTCGACGGTGTCATCAAATTGGTCAGGTTGAGTGAACACGGAGTGCGATTTACTCAAACCTGCGAAGCTTTTGTGGCCTTTCTAATCTATGCAAATGAAACGAAAATGATTTACCTTTCGCACATGAAAGGTCTGGATGTCCGCTACTCTGACGACGGCGTGACGGCGTTCAATATTACCCGTAAAGAACCCGAGGAAATTGGCGCGGTCGACGTGAAGCAACATGTCATCTACGCGGCTACGGGGGACGGATTCGTTTACGCTTTGAAACATCCTTCGATTGACTGGGAATGACCTCAACTCCTGACGGTCTTACCGGACATCTGGAGTCCTAGTACGGGACTTGTCCGGTAACGCGACTACACAGGCGTTTAGTCGATTGTGAACACGGCCGATGTCGCCAGCTTCAAACCCTTCGGCGGCGCATTGCAGTCCAAGTTTGGGATTGAACCTCGCCAGTAATTGAGCCGGAGTTGCATTCGTCCAGAACCGTTCAAGCGGAACGGGAACTCTTTTGATTCATGCGCCTCTAGCACCGTAGCGGATTTAAGACTTCCCACATCGGGGCCAATCATCAGAGTCGCCCACTTGCCATTGCTATTACGCTGTACCCAGAACGGTGAAGGGGTGCTTTCAATCACGCCTTCTTTCGAGGATGTTTGTCCGACCTCAACACAGAAAGTCACCGCGCCGTTCCCATTGTTTTCAACACTGGCAGGAATCTTCTCCTGTGCTTTGTACCGCTGCGCCGGAACCGTGATTGTCACCTGAGCGACAGCAACAGCGGGAAGAATTAGTAACAGCGCAGGAAAAGCGAGAACAAAGCGTGTCATTGCCAAAGTATAAACCAAGAAGCAGGCAGCGCAGCAGTGCCGCGAGGCAAGCGCCTGATTATCGCGCTTACCGGTAACTGACTCTTAGTTTCCGGTTACGCGACTAACAGCTTGTTGAATAATTCAGTTTTTCGGTTTTTCGAGTTTTCGTTCTGAAGTTTTGAGGTTTTGCTGATTTGTGATGGAGTGCTTTGGGTTGTTCTATCTACTCAGCCGATCCGAAGCGAGACTTCCTTCATGCTCTGGCCATCAGGTTTCGCAATCGGCACAGGTTGTAGGCGGCTCCGGTGAAAGTAAACAGCCACCCTACCTTCTCGATTCCTCGCAACTTCACTTTTCTTAGCATCCCCACCATCTTCATCCACCCGAAAGATTGTTCCACTCGTTTTCTCTTCCGCTGACTCACCTCGTACCCCGCATGCCGTGTGGTCCGCTGGTCTATCGCGCTCCTGCGATTCGTCGTGTTCTGGGCCACGTGCGGGGTGATGTTCATCCCGCGCAGTTCTCGCACGAAGTCTCGGGTGTCGTAATTCTTGTCTCCTCCCATCGTCACTCGCTTTCCTGGCGGGACGGCCTCGGTCATAAGCAGCGCAGCATCTCGCTCCGCTCTTCCGTTCGCCTCCGTCAGAAACGTCTGTAGCAAGAGTCCGTTGCGGTTTTCCATCAATACATGCCCCATATAACTCAGCTTCGCCTGGCTTCCTCGGGACTTCGTCCACAATCGAGCATCGGGATCGGTGCTCGGTTCATGGGTCTCGTTCTTTCGCTTTTCCCCTTTGAAGTCGACGTCTCCTCCCGGTCCAGCGGGCTTCCCACTCCCATCCTTTGGTCGGAAACTCTTGTGGCTGGCCCAGGCCTCAATCAGCGTCCCATCCACCGTGAAATGTTCATCCGACATGTACGGCCTGGCTCGT
>Ga0210394_10004161_pt1 | contig 17161 bp, 18 predicted proteins | sample IncBWC12MmetaG_FD_160121 | JGI IMG/M metagenome (GOLD analysis project Ga0210394, IMG submission 160121) | Forest soil microbial communities from Barre Woods Harvard Forest LTER site, Petersham, Massachusetts, United States - Inc-BW-C-12-M | ecosystem: Environmental > Terrestrial > Soil >... | reverse complement strand
CGGCGAAGTGGTGCTGGTCGGCGGCATGACCCGCATGCCGAAGGTGCAGGAAGTCGTGAAGCAGCTGTTCGGCAAGGAGCCGCACAAGGGCGTCAACCCGGACGAAGTCGTGGCGATTGGTGCCGCGATCCAGGCCGGCGTGCTGCAGGGCGACGTCAAGGACGTGCTGCTGCTCGACGTGACGCCGCTGTCGCTCGGCATCGAAACGCTGGGTGGGGTTTTCACCCGCATCATCGACCGCAACACCACGATCCCGACCAAGAAGAGCCAGGTATTCTCGACCGCCGAGGACAACCAGAACGCCGTCACCATCCGCGTCTTCCAGGGCGAGCGCGAAATGGCGGCCGACAACAAGGTGCTCGGTCAGTTCGATCTGATGGGCATTCCGCCGGCACCCCGCGGCATGCCGCAAATCGAGGTGACGTTCGATATCGACGCCAACGGCATCGTTAACGTCTCCGCCAAGGACAAGGCGACGGGCAAGGAACAGCAGATCCGGATTCAGGCCTCCGGCGGTCTGTCGGAATCCGACATCGACAAGATGGTCAAGGACGCCGAAGCCAATGCGGCCGAGGACAAGAAGCGCCGCGAGGCGGTCGATGCCAAGAATCACGCCGACGCGCTGGTGCATTCGACCGAGAAGGCGCTCGCCGAGCATGGCGCGAAGATCGGCGACACCGAACGCCGCGCCATCGAGGATGCGGTCAGCGATTTGAAGGAAGCGCTGAAGGGCGACGACGCCGAGGCGATCAAGGCCAAGACCAATATGCTGGCGCAGGCCTCGATGAAACTCGGCGAAGCGATGTACAAGCAGCAGGCCGAGAGTGATGCGGCCAAGGATGCCGCCAAGGATGCTGCCAAGGACGACGTGGTCGACGCGGAATTTACCGAAGTCGACGACGACAAGAACAACAAGAAATCGGCCTAACTCTTACGTTACGGATCAGTGCGATGCTCCGCGCCATGGTCAAGATCGTCGCCCCCGGGCTTGACCCGGGGGTCCATCTTCAAAAGAAAATGATGGATGGCCGGGTCAAGCCCGGCCATGACAGTTGAGAGTTCGCCCGGATGTCTACCAAGCGCTGTTATTACGAAACCCTTGAAGTCGAACGCACCGCGGACGAATCCAGACTCAAGGCGGCCTTTCGCAAGCTCGCGATGAAATGGCATCCGGACAAGAATCCGGGCGATGCCACCAGCGAAATCCGTTTCAAGGAAATCAACGAGGCCTACGAGGTTCTCAAAGACGGCGAGAAGCGCGCCGCCTATGACCGATTCGGCCATGCGGCGTTCGAACAGGGCGGCGGCGGTGGCCCGGGTTTTGGCGCCGGCTTTGCGTCCTCGTTCTCGGACATTTTCGAGGATCTGTTCGGCATGGCCGGCCAGCGCTCCCGCGGCGGCCGCGAGCGCGGCGCGGATCTGCGCTACAATATGGAAATCAGCCTGGAAGAAGCCTTCCAGGGCAAGACCGCCCAGATCGAGATTCCGGTCTCAGTGACCTGCGAATCCTGTTCGGGCATTGGCGCGAAGGCCGGCACCAAGCCGAAGGCTTGCGGAATGTGCGGTGGCGCCGGGCGCATACGGCAGGCGCAAGGATTTTTCACTCTGGAGCGGACCTGTCCGACCTGCCAGGGCCGTGGCCAGATGATCGAGGACCCCTGTCCGTCCTGCTCCGGCTCAGGCCGGGTGACGCGCGAGCGGACGCTTTCGGTCAATATTCCCCAAGGCGTCGAAGACGGCACGCGTATTCGTCTCGCCGGCGAAGGCGAGGCCGGCTTGCGCGGCGGGCCTCCCGGCGATCTCTATATTTTCCTGTCGCTGACGGCGCACGAGTTCTTCCAACGCGATGGTGCCGATCTGCACTGTCGCGTGCCGATCTCGATGGTGACCGCGGCGCTCGGCGGCGAATTCGACGTGCCGACCATCGACAAAGGCAAGGCCAAGGTGAAAATCCCCTCAGGCACGCAGTCGAACCGCCGCTTTCGCATTGCATCAAAGGGCATGCCGGTGCTGCGCTCGCGCCAGGCCGGCGACATGTACGTCCAGGTCGTGGTCGAAACGCCGCAGAACCTGACCAAGAAACAGCAGGAATTGCTCGCCGAGTTCGAAAAATTATCTTCCGGCGCAACCCAACCGGAGGCTGCGGGTTTCTTTGCCAAGGTCAAGGACTTCTTCGGCAGCCGCGCCAGCACTTAAGGCGCGGTTTGCGCGGTTTGGGCTGCGCGCAAAACGGCAACGAGCGCAGGGTCTTATCGGCAAGCCGCCGATGTCGTCAAAGGCGGGCGAAAGCGCGTTTGGCTTGACCGGATGGCTTGCTATCTATACCTGTTTATGACTGTTTTCTGACATTGCCGCGAATGCGGTCCCGCCTGGTAGTGACATGCCACTGCAATCGTCCGTGCGTGCGTTGAAAAAGCCTCTTCGTCTTGACGACGAAGTCCGTTTTCTTCGTTCATGGATCGAAAAACCGCTTCACATGGGAGCTGTCATGCCGTCGGGCCGTTTGCTCGCGCGCACGATGGCTCAATATGTCGATGTCGATTCCAACGGCCCGGTCGTCGAACTCGGCCCCGGGACCGGTGCGATCACCAACGCGCTGATCGAGCGCGGCGTCGATCAGAAGCGCCTGGTGCTGGTTGAGTATAATCCCGGCTTCTGCGCATTGCTGCGCGACCGCTATCCGCATGCCAAGGTGGTACAGGGCGACGCCTATCGTCTGCGCGACTCGCTGAACCATGTGCTGGGAGCGCCGGCTTCCGCCGTCGTGTCGGGCCTGCCGCTGGTGACCAAGCCGATGCAGACGCGGCTTCGGCTGATTCGCGATGCTTTCCTGGCGCTCGCTCCGGGCGCGCCCTTCGTGCAGTTCACCTATTCGGTTGCGCCACCGATCCCGAGATCGTTGCCCGGGGTTTCCACCGAGGCCTCCGAGCGCGTCTGGATGAACCTTCCGCCGGCTCGCGTCTGGGTGTATCGGAAGGGCTAATCCGCCCGCAGTCCGGCGCGGGTGATTATCGCTGGACCGATTTAGATCATGGCCGCGCTGAAAATCCTGGTGATCCCCGGTTCGTTGCGGACCGGCTCGCTCAACGCGAAACTTGCCGCCGTCGCCGCGCATCGGTTGGCGCAGGCCGGCACCGACGTGACCAAAATATCGCTCGGTGACTTTCCGCTACCGATCTATGACGGCGACCTGCAGACAAAATCGGGCGTGCCCAAGAATGCGATCGACCTCAAGCGTTTGATCGGCACCCATCACGGCGTCCTGATCGTCACGCCCGAATACAACGCCTCGGTGCCGCCGCTGGTCAAGAATACCATCGACTGGGTGAGCCGCGTGGCCGACCCGCAGGAGAGCCGCGGCCAGGTGTTTCGCGGCCGCGCCTTTGCGATTGCGGCGGCCTCGCATTCCAGGCTCGGGGGCGCGCGCTCGCTGGCGGCGCTGCGGCTGATCTTGTCCGCCTGTCAGGCGCTTGTGATTCCGAACCAGCTTGCGCTTGGGTTAGCGGATGAGGCTTATGACGATATGGACCGTCTGAAACATCCGCCCGACATCGAGGCGCTTGGCTCGCTGGTGCGGCAGTTGATCGACGTCTCCCAACGCCTGATGTGAGGTAACATGCGGCCATCCATCATCGCGCCGAAAGACCGGCTGATCGTCGCGCTCGATCTGCCGGGCGTGGCGCCCGCGGAAGCGATGATCGATCGCCTCGGCGACAGCGTGACCTTCTACAAGATCGGCTACCAGTTGGCCTATGCCGGCGGGCTGCCGCTGGTCGGCAAGCTGACGGCCGCCGGCAAGAAGGTGTTCGTCGATCTCAAACTGCACGACATCGGCAACACCGTGGCGCGCGGTGTCGAAAGTCTCGCCTCTCTCGGCGCGACATTCCTGACCGTGCATGCCTTTCCGCAGACGATGCAGGCGGCGGTCGAGGCGCGGGGCGCATCGGGCCCGAAGATTCTCGCCGTCACGGTGCTGACGTCCTACAACGAAGCGGATTTGCAGGCGGCGGGCTATCGGCTCACCATCGCCGATCTGGTCGCGGCCCGCGCCGCCCAGGCGAAGGCGCTCGGTGTCGATGGCCTCGTCTGTTCGCCCGAGGAAGCGGCCACGCTGCGCAAACTTGTGGGCGACGAGATGAGCCTCGTGACGCCCGGCGTCCGGCCCGCGGGTAGCGCGAGCGGCGACCAGAAACGCATCATGACGCCTTCGCGCGCGATTGCGGCGGGCGCGGATTATCTGGTGGTCGGCCGGCCGATTGTGGAAGCCGCCGATCCGAGGGCGGCTGCGGATTCCATTCAGGCCGAGATCGCAAGAGCGCTCAGCTCGTAACAAAAAGGGAGAACAAAAATGGCAGCCAAAGGCTACTGGATCGGGCGCGTCGACGTTCACAACACTGAAGGCTACAAGCCTTATGCGGCCGCGAATCCGGCGATCTTCAAGAAGTTCGGCGGGCGCTTTGTGGTTCGTGGCGGCACGTTTACCGGCGTCGAAGGCCAGAGCCGCACGCGTAACGTCGTGATCGAATTCCCCGATTATGCGGCCGCGCTCGCCTGCTACAACTCGCCGGAATACCAGGCCAACATCAAGGTTCGGCAGCCGCATGCGATCGTCGATCTCCTCGTTATCGAGGGCTATGACGGCCCGCAGCCGTGAGTGGGAACTGAGGCCCGCTCGGTTGCCGGAACATCATCCCGCCGCTACAACGGCCTTGAGAAGGGATAGACCATGTCCGAGATGCGCTTGATTGTTGCAGGGGCGGGCGGCCGGATGGGCCGTGCGCTGACGCGGGTCATTTCCGAAACCGAAGGCGCGGTCCTGGCCGGCGCGCTGGAGGCGCCGGGCTCCGAGCTGTTGGGCAAGGATGCCGGCGTGCTCGCGGGTCTGCCCGCCAACGGCGTAGAGCTGTCGGCCGATCTGTGGACGATGTCGGCCAATGCCGACGGCATTCTCGACTTCACGGTGCCTGGTGCCACCATCGCCAATGTCGCGATCGCCGCCGAGCGGGGGCTTGTTCACGTCATCGGAACGACCGGCCTGTCAGCTTCCGACGACGCCGTCATCAAGAGCGTCACCTCCCGCGCCATTGTCGTGAAGTCGGGCAATATGAGTCTCGGTGTCAATCTCTTGGCCGCTCTGGTCAAGCGCGTGGCGCAGGCGCTCGATCCCTCCTTCGACATCGAAATCCTCGAGATGCACCACCGCGCCAAGATCGATGCGCCCTCCGGCACAGCCTTGTTGCTTGGCGAGGCCGCAGCCGCGGGCCGCGGCATTCCACTCGAGGGTCATTCGGCGCGCGGGCGCGACGGCGTCACCGGCGCTCGCCGGCCCGGCGATATCGGCTTTGCCTCGTTGCGTGGCGGCACCGCGGCCGGCGATCACAGCGTGCTCTTTTCGGGTCCTTCCGAACGTCTCACGCTGTCACATCATGCCGAGGACCGCTTGATCTTCGCCAATGGCGCGCTGAAAGCGGCGCTCTGGGCGCATGGCAAGAAGCCCGGGCTCTACACCATGGCCGACGTACTTGGCCTCGCCGATATCTGACAATCGAGCACGGAATAAAGATATGAGCGATCGTCTTCTCGTGCTGGTGCGTCACGGCCAGAGCGAATGGAATCTGAAAAACCTCTTCACCGGCTGGAAGGACCCCGGCCTGACGGGGCAGGGAATCACGGAGGCCAGGGAAGCCGGCCGCAAACTGAAGGCGCAAGGCCTTGTCTTCGACATCGCCTTTACCTCGGCGTTGACGCGCGCGCAGCACACGCTCGATCTGATGCTGGACGAACTCGGCCAGCAGGGCCTTCCCGTCCACAAACATCTGGCGTTGAACGAGCGTGATTACGGCGATCTCTCAGGCCTCAACAAGGACGAGGCGCGCAAGAAATGGGGCGAGGAGCAGGTGCATGTCTGGCGCCGCTCCTACGACGTGCCGCCGCCGGGCGGCGAAAGCCTGAAGGATACGCTGGCGCGCACGCTGCCTTATTACGTGCAGGAGATCTTGCCCTGCGTGCTGCGCGGCGAGCGCACGCTGGTTTCGGCGCACGGCAATTCGCTGCGCGCGCTGATCATGGTGCTGGAGAAGCTTTCGCCGGAAGGCATCTTAAAGCGCGAACTCGCAACCGGCGCTCCCATCATCTACCGGCTCAATGCCGACTCGACCGTCGCGTCCAAGCTCGATCTGGCGGCGTGAGGCGTGGGAGGCTGTCATTCCGGGATGGTGCGTTAGCACCAGACCCGGAATCTCGAGATTCCGGGTTCGATGCTTCGCATCGCCCCGGAATGACGGCAATTTAGTGTATCCCGACCTGGCCGGCTTCCCAGCCGATCATCGCCTGTTTGCGGGTGATACCCCAGTGGTAGCCGGTGAGCGCGCCGCTCTTGCCGAGCGCGCGATGGCACGGCACCACGAATGAGATCGGGTTTTTTCCGACCGCAGCGCCGACCGCACGCGAGGCTTTCGGGCTCTCGATCTTCTTGGCGATGTCCGAATAGCAGACGGCGTGGCCCATCGGGATTTTCAGCAGCGTCTCCCACACCCGCACTTCGAAATCCGTTCCGATGAGGGTGACGCGCAACGGCTGATCCGGCCGCCACAGCTTTTTGTCGAAGATGCGCTGTGCCAGCGGCGCGGTGCCGAGGTAATCTTCGATATAGGTCGCACGGGACCAGCGCCGCTTCATGTCGGCGAGCGCCGCCGGTTCTTCGCCGGCATCGGCAAAGGCGAGGCCTGCAAGCCCCCGCTCGCTCGCGATCACCACCGCCGTGCCGAACGGCGAAGGGTGAAAGCCGTATCGCAGGGTCATGCCCTCGCCGCCGTTTTTCCATTCGCCCGGCGACATCGCCTCATGGGTGACGAACAGATCGTGCAGCCGGCCGGGGCCCGACAGGCCTGAATCAAGTGCGGCGTCCAGCACGCTGGCCGAATCGCGCAGCAGGCCCTTGGCGTGGTCGAGCGTCAGCGCCTGCATGAAGCCCTTTGGCGTCAGGCCGGCCCAGCGGCGGAACAGATGGTGCAATTCGTCCGCCGTGCAGCCTGAGGCATCCGCCATGGCTTCGATGGTCGGCTGATTCCGCCAGCGTTCCGAGATAAAGGCGATGGCGCGCCGCACCGAATCATAGTCGCGGAGCGCCGCGTTGAGCTGGCCGGGTTTGGCCAGGCGGAGGTCTTTGGTGGCGAGGTTCATGGCGTCATTCATCGCAAAATTCATCATGCCACGGATGTAGGGCGATGCCGCCATCCAAACCACCCGATTCCTGATGAGTTCTAGCTGACCGGGTTATGCGTCACCCCGCGCCGGGCGGCCTGGAGTGCTGCCATTAAAGCGTTGGCAAAGCTTGCCTTTTCATCTGCCCCCAGGAAGCTGCCGACGGCGATCCGGCGGCCCTTCGAGACCAGATAAAGCCGCTCGATGCCGAATTCGGCGTGGCTCTTGCGCTCGAGCTGCACCCACAGCGGATTGAAGGTGAATTCCACCACATGGCCGCGATGGCTGACCCGCCGCAAGGAGAGCTCGGATGGCGTCACGCGAATTTCTTCGCTCGCTCTGGCGTGGCGAAAGTTGATCCGGAAGGCCCAATAGATCGCGAGCACGTCGAGGCCGAAAAAGCCGACCACCGGCCATGCTCCCATCAGCAGGAAAGCGAGCCCCGCGGCAAAGCTCACCACGCTGATGAAGGCCATCACCACCAGAAAGCCCGTGCGCTTGAGCGAGCGATGCGGCGTCAGTCGCGCGGAGAACAATTCCGCCTGAGGGTCCGAATCAAAATCATTGCCTGCGGTCATGACGCATCAGTATATCTGGATCATGTCGAAAATCACGCGCCGTTCCGCTCTCAAATCGAAGCCCGCGACAGCCTCGCGCGTCAAAAAGCCTCGCAAGCCGATCGCGGCCAAGCCCAAGCCTGCGCGAGGCATCAAGAAGCCAAAACCCTGGACGCAAGCCGAGGTCCGTGAAGCGTTCGAACGGTTTCGCAAAGCCAATCCCGAGCCGAAGGGGGAACTGGAGCACCTCAACCCCTTCACGCTGCTGGTCGCGGTGGTGCTGTCGGCGCAGGCGACGGACGCCGGCGTCAACCGCGCGACGCGCGAATTGTTTGCGGTGGCCGATACGCCGCAGAAAATGCTCGATCTCGGCGAGGAAAAGCTGCGCGAGTACATCAAAACCGTTGGGCTCTATCGCACCAAGGCGAAAAACGTCATCGCGCTCTCGGAGAAACTGATCCGCGAATTCGGCGGCGAGGTGCCGCGCACGCGCGAAGAAATCGAATCGCTGCCTGGCGCCGGGCGCAAGACCGCCAACGTCGTGCTCAACATGGCCTTTGGCGAGCGCACCATGGCGGTGGATACCCATGTGTTTCGCGTCGGAAATCGCACCGGTCTTGCACCGGGCAAGACGCCGCTGGAAGTGGAGCTTGGGCTCGAGCGCGTGATCCCCGCCGAATTCATGCTTCACGCCCACCACTGGCTGATCCTGCATGGCCGTTACACCTGCCTGGCGCGTAAGCCGCGCTGCGAGGTGTGCCTGATCAACGATCTCTGCCGCTGGCCGGAAAAGACGGTGTAAATAGGCCTCTTCAATCGTCATGGCCGGGCTCGTCCCGGCCATCCACGTCTTCATTTCCAATGCGGCGGCAAAGACGTGGATGCCCGGCACAAGGCCGGGCATGACGAATCAAATCATTGGCACACTCCGTGCGGTCGAGACCTTGTACCTCGGCGAACCCAAGCCTAGGCTTTGCGACAAGCACGGGAGCCCAAATCAAGGGTTTTTGGCATCGAAGGGGAGGGGCGCCATGCGATCATGGCTTGTGCTTGCTTCGGCTCTGCTCGTCACGGGCTTCGCGCATGGGGCCCACGCGCAGATTTCCGATGATGTGGTCAAGATCGGCGTTCTCAACGATCAATCGGGCCTCTATGCCGATCTCGGAGGCCCGGGCTCGGTGGTGGCAGCCAGGATGGCGGTCGAAGATTTCGGCGGCAGCGTGCTCGGCAAGCCGATCGAGGTCGTCTCCGGCGATCACCAGAACAAATCCGACGTTGGGGCTGCCATCGCGCGCGAGTGGTTCGATGTCGGCAAGGTCGACATGGCGATCGGCTTCGACCATTCGGCGGTCGCGCTCGCGATCTCGCAATTGGCTGCCGAAAAGAACCGCATTGCGATTGCGGGCGCGGTCGGCTCTACCGCCTTCACCGGCAAGTCATGCACGCCGACCGAAGCCTCCTGGATCTACGACAGCTACGCGCTCACCACGAGCCTTGCGAAAGCGGTCGTGGCGGAAGGACGCGACAGCTGGTTCTTCCTCGCCGTCGACTACACCTTTGGCCATTCGCTGGAGGCGGATGCCACGGCGGCGGTCAAGGCGGCCGGCGGCAAGGTCTTGGGAAGCGTGCGGCATCCGCTCAACACCGCGGATTTTTCCTCGTATCTTCTGCAGGCGCAGGCTTCGGGTGCGAAGGTCGTGGCCTTTGCCAACGGTGGCGGCGACATGGTCAACGCGACCAAGCAGGCGAACGAATTTGGTCTTGCGAAAAATCAGAGCATCGTTTCGCTTTTGGTGTTCATTTCCGATGTTCACAGCATGCAGCTTCAGGCAGCCCAGGGGCTGAAATTCGTCACGGCGTTCTATTGGGATCGCAACGAGGAGACGCGCGCCTGGTCCAAACGGTTCTTTGACAAGTTCGGCCGGATGCCGACCATGCCGCAGGCCGCGGTCTATTCGGCGATCCATCACTATCTCGGCGCGATCGCCGCCGCCGGCACCGACGAGGCCAGGGCCGTGATGGCGAAGATGCGCGAGCGCCCGGTGAACGACTTCTATGTCAAAGGCGGGCGGCTGCGCGAAGATGGCCGTCTGGTGCACGACATGTATCTGGCGCAGGTGAAGACCCCGCAGGAATCAAAGGGCCCGTGGGATTATTACAAGATCCTCACCACCATTCCCGGCGATCAGGCGTTCCGGTCGCTGGCAGACGGCGGGTGTCCGCTGGTGGCGCATTAAGGAAGTTGACATCTCTTCGCTGGCTGATTGAGCGAGCCGGCGTGTCCCGGACGCGGTGCAGCGTTCTTTACGATGCACCGCCGAGCCGGGACCCATGAGACCGGAATATGGGCCCCGGATCAGCAGCGCACCGCAAGTGCGCTGCGCAGCATCCGGGGCACGCTTATCTCTAAGCTACCGGCATGCCCCTCTTTCGTGTCGGCTCGATCAATTCAGGTCCCGGCCCGCTCAGCCGCTTGTGCATGTGAACCATGAAGGCCATGCCGAATAACGGCGTGGCGAGATTGACGATCGGGATCGAGACGAAGGCGGCGATGAAAAGCCCGGCCGTGAATACGGTCGAGGCGTTGTCCTTGCGCATCGCCTTGGCTTCCGCCGGCGGGCGAAAGCGCATCGCCGCGAGTTCGAAATATTCCCGCCCCAATAGCCACGCGGTGGCGATGAAGAAGATGATGAAACCCGCGCCGGCGAAAAACACGAAGGGCAAAACAATCAGGTAGACCAGAATGGTCAGAAGCGCGGTCTTGATGCCTTCGGTCATCGCAACGCCGAACGGCAAGGCCGCGCCGGGTGGCTGCGCGGGATAATGCTCGCGCTCGACATGATCGGCGACCTCGTCGACGAATATGCTGGCAACGAGCGAGGTGATTGCCGGCATCAGCAACACCGCGCCGAACACGACGCCGAGGCCGGCCGCGATCGAGACGATCCAGGCAAGGATATTAAGCGGCGTCTGAAAAGACGGACCGAGAGCCGCCTCGGCCCATACTTCGCCCGACGTCGCAAGCCAGCTCAACAGCCGCTGCAAGCCGACCGCCAGCACGGCGATCAAGACCAGCGCGAGAGCGATCGATCGCCACAGGATCGAACGCATCGGCGGCGACAGGATCTGCGACAGCGCCTTGACGGCCGCATCGAGCATGATGGTTTTGTCCTCTGCGAAAACCTTCGCGAGAGGTAGCGATCCGCGCGCGGTTCGGCAAGAGTGGGCGCATACCGATGAATGAGATGTTTCGCGGCCGGCTGAGGCCATTGTCGATTCACCCGGGCTCAGCCCATGTCGTATTTAATGTCCCATGCCGGGCATCAAGGTACCGTTGTAGATTTCGGGATTTGGCGTCCCTTCGACGATCAAGAGCCCGGCAAGCCCAGGAGTGTGCAAGACTGCTCACATCGAGCGCATTTCGACCCCTCGGCATTGAGGACCTTATCGGCGGCTTTGGCGTTGAAGATCGTGAAATGCGCGAGGCGGTTTATCATCGTGATGTCAATTGTTCGCTTGAACGATCTCGAATGGCAACGGCATCTCTCTCTTGGAGAAGGCTGGCGGATATTTGTTCGTCCGATCAGGCCGGACGACCAACACCTGTTTAGCGAGCTTCTGGCGCACGTAAGCAAAGAAGATTTGCGGCTCCGTTTCTTCGATTCCATCAAGGAATTCTCGCATCAATTTATCGCCAAGCTGACGGACCTCGACTACGGGCGCGCGATGGCTCTTGTCGCCATCGATGAATCCAGCGGTGAGATGCTCGGCGTCGTCTGGCTGTATTCCGACTCACTCCACGAGACCGGCGAGTATGCGATTCTGTTGAGATCGAATCTCAAAGGCAGAGGCCTGGGCTGGGCCTTGATGCAACTCATCATCGAGTACGCCAAGTCCGAGGGCCTGCGCCGTGTATACGGCCAGATTCTCCAGGAGAATTCCGTCATGTTAAAAATGTGCCGGGAGTTGGGATTTAAGGTCAAGACCAATGCCGAGGATCGTGGGGTGTGCGACGTCACTCTCGTGCTCGAGGGCCAGGAAAGTCGCGATCGCGATGCCTGCTAGGCGGCTGGCTCGGATGCCTGCGTTCGATCGTGGGGTTCCTGCGGGGACGCCGGAATAAATTCGACGGCGACCAAATGCTCGGTCACGGTGAGGCGCTCGACCAGCAGCGCCGCCTCGACTTCAAACGCTACTTCGCCAACCGGAAACGGCGCTTCCTGGTCAACCTCTTCAGGAACGAGCGGCGGCGCTTCTGGAAACACCCCGAATTGCCCCGCTACCTCCGCGAGCGGCTTCTGCTTGTCGGCCCAATGCAATGCGGTGTAGTCGAAGCCATGCACGATGGTGGGTTTGACGATTTCGAAATAGGGCGAAATGTCGAAGTCACGCGGCATGTAGAGCGAGGAATCCCGGATATGCAGGATTTCGCGGCGGGCTTGTCGCGATCCGGCGCGCGTAATCTTGGGCAGGATCGGGTAGCGCACCGCGTCGAAGGCCTGTGCGATGAGGGCCGAGCAGATGATCTTGGTGGGGTCGCCCGAGCCGAACGCGATCATTCGCCGCCGCCAGCGCTGCGGGATCGGCAGCGGAAACAGGTAGCGCATCAGATCGAGAATGTTCTTGGTGTCGTAGCCGAAGCCGATCCGGTTGATGGCATAGCGGCACACGGTCTCGCGGTCTTCATACATCAGGCCGACCGGCCGGCACAGCCTTGTATGGTAGGTGAAATATTTCGATAACGGCGCCGAGGTCACGCCTTCGCCGATATTGGCCTCGATCAGCACGTGTGGCTCGCCGTCGCCTTCCGAGGCGCCGTCGATCGGACCGACGTAGAGCGCGGCATGCGACCATGTCGACTGTGTCAGGTATTTGATGATGCCGGAGACGCGGTTGTTGCCTTCCACCAGCAACACATCGCCCGGCTGCATGATATTGCGCAGATGGTCCGGCTCGCTCGGCGTGAACGGCTCATAGCCCGGCACTTCCTTCTGAAGATAGGAAGCAAGCCACTTACCGACGGTATCGAGCACTACGCCCACGATGAATTCGCCCCAAGCGGACTTCTGGCCGCGTTCTTCAACCTGTATCATGGTCGCAAGCCATTGCAATTTAGTTCATCCGGATAACGGATCAATCATGATTGATTCACCATGACGGTTGCCGCCGCCACTGGGATGCGGCAAGTTCTCTGGATGTTCTCGTGATCTTCAAAGCTCTGGAAACCATGAAATGACAAGGACGCGGCGCGATTTTTTGCTGGTGTCCGCGGCGCTCGCGGTTTCGGCCGGCCGCGGGCGCCGCGCTTGGGGCGCGGCGTTGCCGCGCGAGGCCGATATTGTCGTAATTGGCGCGGGTGCCGCCGGGATCGCTGCAGCGCGGCGTATCCAGGCCGCCAACCGCAAGGTGATCGTGGTGGAGGCGGACGCCCGCCTTGGCGGCCGCTGCTGGACCGATGGCGCGACCTTCGATGTGCCGTTCGATCGCGGCGCGCGCTGGCTGCACAATCCCGAGACCAACCCCATGGTCAAGCTCGCGCGCAATGCCGGGCTCGATATTTCCGCAGCCCCCCTCGGTCAGAGGATCCGCATCGGCCAGCGCAACGCGCGTCCCGGCGAAACCGAGGACTTCCTTGCGGCGCTGGTGCGCGCCAACCGCGCCATCGACGACGCCTCACGCCGGGGCGATGTCGCCTGTGCCTCGGTGCTTCCGAAGGATCTCGGCGACTGGGCGGGAACGGCGGACTTCGTGCTCGGCGCCAATGGTACGGGCAAGGACCTCCGGGATGTCTCAGTCGTTGACAAGGCGCGTGCGCAGGATCGCAACGCGGCGATCGGTTGCCGTCAGGGCACAGGCGCCCTGATCGCCAAGCTCGGCGAGCAGGTTCCGCTGGCCTTATCGACGCCGGCGAACCAGATCATCTGGAACAACCGGGATGTCGCGGTGGAAACGCCCTCGGGCAAGATTTCCGCACGCGCCGCGATCGTCACGGTTTCGAGCAATGTACTTGCGGCGGGAAATATCAAGTTCACGCCCGAACTCCCGAAGCGTCAGCTCGATGCGGCCGCAAAACTATCGCTCGGCAGCTACGACCGCATCGCCCTGCAATTGCCGGGTAACCCGCTCGGGCTTGCACGCGACGAAGCCGTCATCGAGCAGAGCAATTCCACCCGCACTGCGCTGCTTTCGGCAAATATCGCCGGATCGTCGCTGTGCCTGATCGATGTCGCAGGTTCGTTCGGCCGCGATCTTTCCGCCCAAGGCGAGAAAGCGATGGGTGCGTTCGCCGTGGAGTGGCTGAACAAGCTGTTCGGCAACGACATTGCAGTGAGTGTGAAGAAATCGAGCGTGACGCGCTGGAATGCATCGCCGCTCGCGCTCGGGGCAATGTCGGTTGCTGCGCCCGGTGGGCAAGGCTCGCGAAAAATCCTCACCGAACCGACCGGCACCCTGTTTCTCGCGGGCGAGGCGACCCACGAAACCCTGTGGGGCACGGTCGATGGCGCCTGGGAAAGCGGAGAGCGCGCGGCCGAAGCGGCACTGCGCAAGATCGGCGCGCTCACCGAACCGGCGGCGGTGCCGCAGCGCGCGCCCGCGCCGCGCCGCCGCACGCGCGGGGCGTCGGTCAACTAATGCAGGCAAAAGCCCTGATCTCCTGGTCGAGCGGCAAGGACAGCGCGTTCGCGCTCCATGAAATCAGACAGGCCGGCGAACTCGACGTCGTCGGCGCGGTGACGACCATCACCGAGACGTTCGGCCGGGTCTCCATTCATGGCGTGCGGCAGGAGATTTTGGTAGCCCAGCTTGCCGCAGCGGGATTGCCCCCGCGTATTGTGCCGATCCCTTACCCTTGTCCGAACGAAATCTACGAAGCGCGGATGGGTGAAGCGGTTGCCGGCGCGGTGCGGGAAGGCATCACCCACATGATCTTTGGCGATCTCTATCTGGCCGATATCCGGGCCTATCGCGAGCAGAAGCTCGCCGGCACGGGGATCACGCCGGTGTTTCCGCTGTGGGACAGGCCGACCCTGCCGCTGGCGCGGGCGATGATCGAAAGCGGCTTGCAGGCTTATCTTGCGACCGTCGATCTGAAGAAACTGGCGGCGGAATTCGCCGGGCGTAAATTCGATGCGCAGTTGCTCGCCGATTTGCCGCAAGGCGTCGACCCCTGCGGCGAGAACGGCGAATTCCATACTTGTGTGGTCGCGGGGCCGATGTTTTCACACCCGCTCGCTGTGACGACCGGCGAGCGCGTCGAGCGCGATGGCTACGCCTATTGCGATTTGGTTCTTTCCTAGCGCAGCACGCCGTCGAGCGCGGGCAGGCCGAACAACACGGCAAGCGCGATCAGCGCGTAGCAGATGCCGCGGAACGTCGCCTCGCTGGCGCGGCCGAACTACGCGGCGCCAAGCCCGATGCCGATGGCGTAGACCGGGCCGACCACAAGCGAAAACAGTATAGCGTCCTTTGTCAGCAGGCCGCCTGCCGCATAGCTCACGACGGCAAAGAAATCGCATGCGCCGAAGAACAGGAAGATGTTGGCGCGCGCCACAGTGGACGCAACCGGCCGGCCCAGCCAATAGCCGACAATCGGCGGGCCGCCGGTCTGAGCGAGCCCGGCGCAGAAGCCGGACAGTGCGCCGATGCCGACGGAAAGCGTCACATGATCCTTGCCGCGGTAGCGCCAGCCCGACAACAGCAGCAACAGCAGCGCGCCCACGAAGCCGGAAATGATCCAGCGCGTCGTCACCGGATCGAGCCGGCTCAGCAAATAGGTGCCGAGGGGAACGCCGACCAGCGCGCCGGCCACGATGATCGCGGTCGGCTTGCGGTCGGCCTGCCGCCATGCGCCTGGAAGCAGCGGCGCGGCGGCGACGAAATCGATGATCAGGAGCAGCGCCGCGACGAGCCGTGGTGCGGCGACGCTGCTGGCAAGCGGCATGAAGATCATCGCCGCACCGAAGCCGGAAAAGCCGCGCGCCGCGCCGGATATCAAGGCGAAGGCACAGATCGCAAGCGCAGCGTGGGTGCCGATATCAGCCGGAATGAGCTCGGCCAGGATCATGCCGTGATTTCGCGCATGATGGCATCCGAAACCCGCTTCACGCTTTTCGGCATCATGCGCGCAACACGCCGCCGGTCTTCTTGTTGACTTCAGCCACGATCTTGGCGGCGACCGCGTCGATCTCCTGGTCGGTCATGGTCTTCTCGCGCGGCTGCATCGTCACTGCGATGGCGACGGACTTCTTGGCCTCGTCGATGCCCTTGCCTTCGTAGACGTCGAACACCGTCACGGCGGTGATGAGCTTCCTGTCCACGCTTTGTGCCGCGCGCAGGATGTCGCCGGCCTTCACGCTACGATCGACGATAAACGCAAAATCCCGCGACACCGGCTGGAAGGCCGAAAGTTCAAGCGCCGGCCTGGCGCGCGTCGGCCGCTGCTTGGCTTCGGGAAGCGCATCAAGGATCACCTCAAAGGCGATCATCGGGCCGTCGGCGCCGAGCTTTTCCAGGGTTCGCGGATGCAGTTCGCCGAAAGTGCCGAGCACGTTTTGCGGGCCGATCTGGATGGTGCCGGAACGGCCCGGGTGCAGCCAGGCCGCGCCGCCGGGAACGATTTGCAGCGCCTGCATCGGCGCGCCGGCGGCCGCGAGCACCGCCAAGGCATCGGCCTTGGCGTCGAGCGCGTTCGCTGTCGCCGAACCCTGCCAGTTGCGTCCCAGTCCTGCCTGTGAGGCAAAGCCGTGACGTACGCCGGATGCGGCGGTCAGCTGATCTTCCGGTCTATCGCCTCGAAACACCTGACCGACCTCGAACAGGGCGATGTCGGCAAAGCCGCGGTCGGAATTGGCCTGCGCGGCCGCAACGAGGCCCGGCAGCAGGCTCGGCCGCATGTCGGACAGGTCGGCGGCGATGGGATTGGCGAGCGCGAGTTCGGCCTTGCCGCCACCGAACAGCTCGGCATGAGGTTTGGAAATGAACGACCATGTCACCGCCTCGACCATGCCGCGCACGGCCAGCGCACGTTTGGCGCGGCGGGTGCGCAGCTGCATCGGTTTGAGAACCGGCTTGCGTGGCGTGTCGCCGCGTTCGAAAGGCGTCATCGGCACATCGTCGACGCCGACCATGCGCACGATCTCCTCGACGATGTCGGCCTTGCCGTGCACGTCCGAGCGCCACGAGGGGACGGCGACCTTCACCACTGCACCCGTGCCGGCCACCATGAAACCGAGATGGCTGAGGATGCGCTTCATCTCAGTGAAGGCGACATCGATGCCGGCGAGGCGTTTGACTTCGCTCACGGGAAAATCGATGACGCGATCGTCGCCGAAGGCGTTGCCCACCACCACATTTTCCGACGGCGTTCCGCCGCACATTTCCATCACCAGCCGGGTCGCCAT
>Ga0210394_10004160_pt1 | contig 17163 bp, 10 predicted proteins | sample IncBWC12MmetaG_FD_160121 | JGI IMG/M metagenome (GOLD analysis project Ga0210394, IMG submission 160121) | Forest soil microbial communities from Barre Woods Harvard Forest LTER site, Petersham, Massachusetts, United States - Inc-BW-C-12-M | ecosystem: Environmental > Terrestrial > Soil >... | reverse complement strand
AGTCGAGCTTGCGCCCGGGCGTCAGCTTGTGCTGGCCAGCGACTACGACTTGAACGGCTTCCGGCTGCCCTAAGGGCCCCGTCAAGAAATAATCTATCCAACCGCTTCCTTCGGTCGCGGCTCGGCTGCGTCCGGAAGTGGCAGGTCTGACTGTCTGCCGCCTCCCTAATTGTACTTTCCTCCGACCCACGAAGGCATCGCAGGCCACGCTGAGCCGCGACCGAAGGAAGAGGTTCCTGCGAAATTGCCCGCTTGCTGACGCGCGCGGTTCGGTAACGGAACCGCGACCGATGAGGAGCGGATGCGCAGCGATTCCTTAGAACCGCCACGTGATTTTTCCAACGATACTCCGTTCCACCTCGGTCGGATGGACCTGATATCCGTTCAGAAATTCGAAGTGACGCGGAGTAAGAAGATTCTGCCCGCTCACGCTGAAATACAAAGAGCGATCCATCGTCCAACCCACGCGGGTATCCAGGCGCGTATAGGCCGGCACGGGACCTTCGCTCAAGGCCCCGACGAAATATGCCGAGGTGTCCCATTCCACGCGATGACTCAGTTTCACGGATGAGCGCAATTGGGCCTGATGTTTAGGCGAAGCGCCTACAGACGCGTCGGCGAGGGCGGTGCTCGGCGGCGTCGGGGTGATGTTCATATGGAGAAGGCTGAAACCCGAGCTCAATCGCCACCAGCCGGTGACGTCCCAAGATGCGGATAGCTCGCCCCCATAGTCCCGGGCTCGAGCCAAATTCCCCCACGTGGAGGGAAGCACCAGGTGGGGAGGTCCGGGATCAAGCGTAAAGAACGGAGCGCCCGGGTCTTCGGTTCGAAGGTCTGAGTAATCGCTCAAGAACGTGGTGACATCGAAGGACATCCTCCGGTTCACCTGATTTCGGTATCCCAGCTCATAATCAAGCATGGTTTCCGCCTTCAGGCCGGGATTTCCCGAAATTTCGGCGACGCCGAAGGCGCTATTGGGAAAGGGAACTACAGCCGCAGCGATGTTCACGTTTTCATCCAGCAACGCGGGTTGCCGGATCGCCCGAGCAGCGGAAAACCACACGCTTTGCCGGTCCCTCGGAGTCCATACCAACTGGAGGCTCGGCTCGTATTCGAAGCCGGTAAAGGCATTGTGCTCCAGTTTTGATCCGAACGTAAGCGCCAGGTTGTGGGTCAGCTCGATTTCATCCTGTAAGAACACGCTGAACAGGCTATCGCGGCTGCGGTCGGGCACGAAAAATGTATCGTACAATCCCACGTAGCTGCTGTTTGTCAGGCGATAGCCGGCTCCCGCCATAAGATCGTTCCGCGTACCGATCCTAAAGTGGTATTGAAGCCCTGTATCGGCGTCCGCTTCAGTCTCTTCAGCTTCGTCGAGCCGACGGACACGGTCGAAGTATGTCCGCCACGTCAGCTCAGAACCATTCGAAAATGTGTGCTCGTATTGTGCCTGCAAATCTCCGGCGCCAACCGTCATCAGTTCGTTGAAAGTCCGCGTAAGGGGGAGTTGACTCACGATGACCGACGTCAGCGTCTGACCCTCGGCCGTTTGGGAAAGATCCCCTTGAACGGTCAGCGTGTCGCTTGCCGAAAGATTCCAGTCGGAGCGGAAGCCGCCGCTCGATCCGTGCCATCCATCCGCACCCTGCACTCCGGCGCTGAGATCGGACGACGCGACATTGAAGTAATTGCCGAACACGCGATAGGTTCCCTTGTCGCCAATCTCTCCTGCATATTGAAGCAAGCCTCCCAGGTTTTCCGCGGAACCCGTCTGGGCAGTCATCAGACCGCCTTGGGTATCCTTGGAGCTTTTGGTGATGATGTCGATCACGCCGTTCATGGCGTTCGCGCCCCACACCGTGCCGCCCGGTCCGCGGATGACCTCGATGCGCTCGATATCTTCCAGCGGAACATTCAGCTGATCCCAAAACACGCCGGAGAAATTCTCGCTGTAAACCGACCGTCCGTCGATCAGCACCAGGACCTTGTTCGAATACCGGTCGTTGAACCCGCGTATGCTGATGGCCCAGGTATTTGAGTCCAACCGGGCGACGTTGACGCCGGGCACCATGCGCAGAAGGTCGGGGATATTCATCATCCCCGACCGGCGGATGTCTTCCTGCGTGATCACGAACACCGCGGCCCCCGCCTTTGAGAGCGTCTGCTCTTTCTTCGAAACCGAGGTAACTTGAATATTGGCCAACTCCTCCAAACTGGCGTTGATCAGATCGTCGATGGAATTTTGACCCCACCCGGGCGCGCATAAACACCCAGCAAGTGAGAGCGCCGTCAACCGCCGCAGGCCCCGGCGCCGCCAGAAGAAACCTTTCATCTCCCTACCCTCCTCACGATTTTCCCCAAGCTCAGAAGCTTGGAACTAACGCGTAGCTTCGCATCGTCAGCCGCGTCCAAATTGAATTCCAGCCGCACCCTGCCCTCGTCCAGAAAGAATCTGACGATTCCGCCTTCCCCGGTGAAGTCCGCGGCTTCTCCCACGGTCAGAACATGGAGCGATTTGACTTGGTCCAGGGTCTGACGCAACCGGATCTTGTCCGCCAAACCGATAAACAGGACCCTGCAACCGCCCGCCTGATTGGAGTCCGAGAGCTGGTGGAATACGAGCGGCCTCTGGCCCACGACCTTTCCCGCCAGCGCATCCTCCAATGGCCGGCTCAGTGGGGTCTGCCCGAGCACGCAGAACGCAATGGGTTGCGAGGGGCTTTCGAACGCGTCGGACGGCCAGTCGACGAACTTGGCAAGGTTATACATATACGCGGCCTTCACCTGGTACTCGTCCGCCGTTTGTCCTTGTGCGGCGCCGGGAACCATCGTTCCCAATAGCACGAGTATTCCCCGTACCAGCACCGGGACCAGCCAGGCTTCCGGGACTGGGTTTAGAACCGCCACGTAGCCTTTCCGCGACGAAGTTCCGTTGAATCAGCGCGCCTCTGCTGCGAAATGTGGCGACGTGGGGCTGCTGGCCGGCATTTCTCACAAACGTTCGTTGGAGATGATGTGGCGCACGCACTCGTGCGTACCGCGTCGCCACTCCTGGCGACGCCTAGTACCAAGTGGCAGAAACCAGCGTGTGGTCGATTCTCAAGACCGCTTGCTAACGCGCGCGGCTCAGAAGGGTTTACCGAACCGCGACCGTAAGGGAGCGGCATACGCGAACTTTCGCAACTTGGTACTAGCACCGACACACTGTCTACATGCGACCGGCGTGTCGAGAAGAGTCTCGAAGCGGCTGGCGCAAGCGCGGCTGGCGCAAGCGCGGCTGGCGCAAGCGCGGCTGGCGCAAGCGCGGCACGCACGAGTGCTTGCGCCACGTCGCCGCAGCACGTGTGAGAATTGCGGGCGGGCACCAAGTTGCGAGAGTTCGCGTATGCCGCTCCCTTACGGTCGCGGTTCGGAAACGCTTTCTGAACCGCGCGCGTCAGCAAACGGTTTTGAGAATCGATCATACGCGGTGACGCGGCGAAGGGCTGAAATACCGTGACCGATCGTCGATGGAACTCAGCGGCCGCAAGCGCCGTCAGCCGTACTTGCCGGCGTTGAAAGCGGCAGGTCTTGGTTTGTTTCATCCACGCTTCCTACCGAGCCGTGAGCACATTATCGACCGAACCTGCGCCTTACTTTCTACGGAAAGTGCGCGATTAATAACTCCCGCAGTCGTCTCGCTTTGGAACTCATGTATCAAAATGGTTCATTTTGAGAAATACGAATGACGCGTTACGAATAACGTGGCCGCATTGAGCGGTGTCCCCACAGACAGAGAATCTCCCGGCGGAGATCTCACGCCACGGTCACGTTACGGTATTTTTCCACCAGCTCGATCAAGGCGGCGGCTCGAGCCGGCTTGGAAATGTAGTCGTCCATGCCGGCGGCGAGGCAGCGTTCCCGGTCGCCCGTCATCGCGTGCGCCGTCATCGCGATAATGGGAATGTGGGTTCCGCCCGGATGCTCGTTTCGTCGAATGTTCGCGGTCGTCTCGAACCCGCCCATCTCCGGCATTTGCACATCCATCAGCACCAGATCGAAGTCATGATCCTGCATGGCCTTCAAGGCCTCCACGCCATTGGAGGCCACCACCACCCCGTAACCCTGCTTCTCCAGAATGCGCACCGCCACCCGCTGGTTCACGATGTTGTCTTCCGCCAGAAGGATGTGCATTGTTGGTCCAGCGGGAACCGGAGCGCTGGCGCCCCGCGCGAGGCTCGGCGCCGCGGGAACAGGCCGTCCCGTCACGGCTCTTACGATGGCGGAATGCAGCTCCCCGCGGCGCACCGGTTTGGTGAGGTACGTGGAGATCCCCAGCTCGCGGCAGCGCTTGATGTCTCCCGATTGTTCCCCGGACGTGAGCATCATCACCACGGCTTCGGTCAGATGCGGAGAGTTCCTAATGCGCATCGCGAGGTCGAAGCCATCCATGTCGGGCATGTGGCAGTCGGTCAGCACCAAGGAGAAGGGGTCGCCGCGCTCAGCCGCCTGCCGTAGCATTCCCAGCGCTTCCATTCCGGTCGCCGCGGAGGCGGGCCGCATCTTCCAGGACCACAGCAGCTCCGTCAGAATCCTCCGGTTGGTGCTGTTGTCGTCCACCACCAGGGCCGGCATGCCATCCAGTCGCGCGTAGTCCGGATCGGGGTGCTCCGTTTCAGCGGCGACGCCAAAGCTGGCCGTGAAATGGAAGCAGCTTCCCCGTCCGGGCGTGCTATCCACCCAGATAGCGCCGTCCATCATTTTCACCAGGCGCATGGAAATGGTCAGCCCCAGCCCGGTGCCGCCGAACTTCCGCGTCGTCGAACCATCCGCTTGCGCGAACGCCTCGAAGATCACCGTCTGCTTGTCGGTGGGAATGCCGATGCCGGTGTCTCGAATATCGAAGCGCAGACGGATTTGTCCGTCGCTGGCGGCCCCCTCCAGCGAAGCGTACACCGCCACTTCGCCCGTCTCCGTGAATTTGATGGCGTTGCCCACCAGATTGGTAATGATCTGCCCGATGCGAACCGGATCGCCGACGATGTAGTCGGGGACCTCCCGCTGCACTTCCAGGAGAAGCTCCAGCCCCTTCGCGTGCGCCCGCAACGCCAGTGCTTTCACGGATTCTTCCAGGCGGTCCCGCACATTGAAGTGAACCGGGTCCAGGTCGACCCGGCCGGCTTCGATCTTCGAGAAGTCCAACACGTCGTTGATGACGGTCAGCAAGGAATCCGCCGAGCCTCTCACGATATTCAGGCACTCGCGCTGATCGTCGTTGAGATCCGAATCCAAAACCAGTTCCGTCATTCCGATGATGCCGTTCATGGGAGTGCGGATCTCATGGCTCATGTTGGCCAGAAATTCGCTCTTGGCGCGGCTGGCGGCCTCGGCCCGGTCTTTGGCCTGCACCAGCTCCGCCGTCCGCGTAGCGACTTGCTGTTCCAGCCAGTCGCGCTTGTTCAGAAGCTCCGCGTCGCGCGACTCGATTTCGTCCAGCATGCCATTAAAGGTATCGATAAGCTGACCCAAGTCGTCGTCCGCTTGCTTGACGGCTCGGACACTGTAGTTCTTCTCTTTGGAAACTCTTTTTGCGATATCCGCCAGGTGCGCAATCGGTTCGGAAACAACGCGCTGGAGCCGCGAAGCCCAGCCCACGGCCAGAGCGGCCGTGACCAACAGGATTACGAGCACCATCCATACGAAACGGGTGAGCCGCTGGTGCAATTCGCCTAAATCGGATTCCAGATAGACCACGCCGGCGCTTTGCTGATTCAGGACAATGCTGCGATAGACTAGCAGCCGGTCTCCCTCAATCCAAGTTCCGTCGGGTCGCAGCGGAGGCGCTGCCCGCGGCGGCTCCCCTTCCCTGCGATAGCTGGCGAATGGCTTTCCGTCGTCCGCATAAATCGTTGCCGCGACGATGTGCCGCTTGGCCTTGAGACCGGAGAGGATCTCCTCGGCCGCACGCTGGTCGCGAAAGGTTACGGCCGCGGTGCTGTTCGATCCCAGGATTTCGGCGAGGACGGCCAAATCGTTGCGCATGTCGCTCCGGGCTACCACCTGATCGTAGACGACCACAGCGGAGCTCGAGAGCGCCAAGGCGAAGCACCCCGTGAGGATGATGATGAGCCGGAGCTTGTGCCTGACCGCGAGATTTCGATATCGCGTTGCGATTGTCATTGCGCCTTTGGGAACGCCGCCTTCACACGGTTCTCATCGGCCGTCTGCCCCCACGCGGCAGTAGCAAGGAAAAGCCCTAGAATTATCGCTCTAATTCGAAAACTCATGGTTTCCGATCACTAAGAATAAGTGCATGCCTCATAACCCTAATCGGTCCGGACGATGACTTTATTAGCGGAAAACAACGGCACACAGATCAAGGTTCCCCTGATGCGGCCGATAACCGGGCCGATGAGAGGAAAGAAGAGCTGTCTGCGCCTCTTTCTCCTCTCCGCATTGCTGTTCGCTCCCCCGTGCCGCCCCGATGGCCCGGTTCCCACCGCTACAGCCCCCGTCGATTCGGCCAATCGGGACCTGGACGCGCTGACGCTCGAAGAGTTGATGGACATCCAGGTCGTCAGCGCCGCCCTACATCCGCAAACGCTCCAGGACGCCCCCGCCAGCGTGACCATCGTCACGGCCGAGGATATCCGCAAGTATGGCTACCGCACGCTCGGCGAGGCGCTGTCGGCGGTACGCGGCTTCTATTTGAGCAACGACTTGAGCTACGAGAACATGGGCGTGCGCGGCTTTAGCCTGCCGGGCGACTACAACAGCCACATCCTGATCATGGTCAACGGCCACAACATGGCCGACAATATCTTCGACTACATGCTTTATCTGGGCGACGATTTTCCAATTGACATGAACCTGATCAAGCAGATCGAAATTATTCGCGGACCATCGTCGGCCCTCTATGGCAGCAATGCCATGTTCGCCACCATCAACATCGTCACTAAGTCGCCGGCCGAAGCGGGGCCGCTCGCGCTCACCACGGATACCGGGAGTCTCGGAGAGAAGAAGGCCCAGATCGTGGAGACTGCATCCTTTGGCGGCGTCAAGCTTTTGTTCTCCGGAACCGTGTACAACAACGCCGGCGAGAGTCCGCTGTTCTTTCCGCAGTACGACACTCCGCAAAACAACTACGGAGAGGCGATCAATATGAATGCCGAAAGGGGGTATCACCTCTACTCGACCCTGGTCTGGCGCAACTGGACTCTCACGGCCGCTTTCTCCGGGCACGATCTGATTCAGCCGATATCCTGGGGCCCCACCATCTTCAACGACCGAGGCACGACGAACAACGATCAGCGTAACTTCGTCGACGCCGACTATCAGCGCCCAATCGCCGGAGGCGAGTTGCGTTGGCGCACCCATTACGACTCGTTTTATTACAAAGGCCGGGGCGACTACCTGCTCAGTGACGGCGTCGTCGAAGATAACCGGCAAAATGAGGTCGGCAACTGGATTGGAACCCAGCTCACGTATCGTGTCCGTCCCTTCCTCTTCGGAGACATCACGCTGCGGACAGAGATCAACGTTGACCTACGAAACCTCATGACGAACTACGACGTGTCCCCCGCATTCGTCGAATACTTAAACACCAGCCACCCCGACCGCCCCCTAGCCTTGATCTTTCAAGACGAGAAGAGATTGTCGAAGCGATGGAGGGTGGATCTGGGACTCCGTGTTGACGAATCGCACGACTATCGAGATTTCGTTTCTCCCCGCGCTGCCCTGATCTATCAACGCTCGGAGTGGACCTACAAGTTTCTCTATGGCCGGAGTTTTCGCAACCCCAGCACGTTTCAGTTGTTCTATGGCGATGGAATTGCCGACGCTGCGAATCCCACCCTGCGCCCGGAATGGGCCGACACGCTCGAGATCGACGCGGAGCGGAAGCTCGGGAAGCGCATGAATCTGCAAGCGTCGGCGTACGGATACGAACTGCACGACTTTCTGTTGGGCGTATACCTTCCGGACGGCCTGCTTCAATATCAGAACACGGGCAGTATCCAAGCCGAAGGGATCGAACTTGAAATCAATGGCCGTCCCTGGAACTGGCTGGAAGCGACAGCCAGCTATGCCCTGCAACGGTCGCACGACAGCGACGGCAATCTGGAGAACTCACCGCAGCATCTGGCCAAGCTGCGCGCGGCAGTGCCTCTGGGACGAAAATTCGACCTCAGCTGCGGGATGCAATATGAATCCTCGCGCCTGACCCTGGCGGGCAGTTCCGTGACGCCGGTCTACCTCGCCGACTTCACGCTCACCTCCAAACACCTGCTGCGGAACTTCGACATGCGGCTCGGCCTGCGCAACGCGTTCAACCGGAACTACTCCGACCCGATCGCGCTCAATCCCATCGTGCAAAGCATGCCCCAACCCGGACGCACCTTCTTCGTGGAACTGATCGCGCACCAGGCGCGATAGTGCTGGGTGAATCGGCGCAACCAGACAGCCCTAAGCGCTCGCAACAAAATAGGCGATCCAAACGCTTCCTTTGGAACGGCATTCGTCCTCACCCGTCGGCGTACGTGGAGGAGTGGAGCGCGCGCGACACATCGTCAATCGCGATTCGCCCGATTCGCCTTGAGGATGAACCGAAGATGGTGCGATTCACGAACGCTTGAGCGATTCGCGCAGCACTCCGTTTTGCGCGAGTTCCCCGGAAGCTGCCGCCTACTGCGGGCGCCACGTCATCTCGACGCGCACCGGGACGTCATTCTTCACCGGCACCGCCAGCAGAGACGGCGGGTCGATCTTGAAATCGGCCAGCGTCGCCGGGATGGTTCCGGATATCTTGATCTGCTTTCCTTGCGTGACCAACTGGAGAGCCACCTGTTTATACGTAACGGTCTGGCCGGCGAACTGGATCTCCAGGTCGGCATGGATGGTTGGCGATGTGGATGCAGCTTCGGGCAATTGGGTTCGCACGGTGACCAGAGGAAACTGGCCGCCGCGCGTTACTTGCAGCATGTGAAGATCGCGGTTGCTGTCCCCCGAATCGAACGTCTTCACCGGCACAGCAATCAGGAAATCGCACTGTCCGGCGTGGCAAGCGCCCTTGCCTCGCGCCATATGGCTGACGCCGTCGGTCTGATGCAGCGGGTGCGATACATGGTAGGCGATCGTGGATTGATCGAGCACCCATTGGGTGTCCGCCGCGGCAAGCGCGGGAATCGTGGCAAGTAAGAAAGCTATTCTTCTCCGCATAAGACCCATCTGGAACCATGCCGCTCTCTTACGGCCGCGGTTCGGAAACACTTTCTGGAATCGCGCGTACGCTAATTTCTGCCATTTGGTATCAGAACTTGATCGACACCGACACAACCGCGAGGCCAAGGGCCACGTACGTCACCGTGGCCACGTCCGAATGAATCTTGGCAATGCCGTGCACCTTTTCGCCTTTATATTCCTGATCGAAAGCCATCGCCCCCAGGATCGGCGTCAGAATCATGCCCGGACCATGAATCCACGCCATGACCTTGTGAAAACGGATGGGCCCACGGGTTGTGGTCCCAGGTATCCTGGGCGCGCGGAGCGCATAGTAAGCGGTCATGAAGTACATATCCCCGGTCACCGCGCCGAGGGCGCCATGGACGTCGCGGCCCATCGCGCTGGGGTGCCTTCCGCCGGCCAGGCCGGAAGTGGCGATGGTGGCGATCAAAGGGGCCAGCGTGATCAACCCGAACCGCTGATGCATCTTGAGCATGTGCGATCGCCGGTCGAGCCTCGCCTGATCCGCGGCATTTCCCTGGGTCTGATCCGCCGGAAAACCCAGATCGCCCAACGAAGGCGGAGCTGCGTTGGATGCGGCCGCCAAAGCAAAATCCATCGTTTGCGCGGCGCCCGCCGCGACCGTCACGTTGGCGGACTTGGCGCCGAATCCTTCCGCCGAAATGGAAACCTCGTAAGCACCAGGCGCGAGATTCGAAGCGTTGTAGATCCCGGCGGAATTTGTCTGTACCTCGGTCGATTGGCCCGTCGCCACACTCTTGACGGAGATCTTGGCGTTGGGAACCGCTGTTCCCGATGGATCGGCGACGGCGCCGGACAGCGTACCGCCCGCGGTCTGCGCCCGCAACGGATTCGAGCTCACGAGAGACAACGCGAAACACAACGCCATAACGACTTGCGAATGTCCGCTTGCTAAAGCGAGCGGTTCGGTAAGCGGATGCGCAGCTACATCTGACGTGGTATTAAGAATCCCCGCGCCAAGGAAAACCTTCGCCGCTTTCGGACTCATAGCTTCATCCTACTCCATCTCCGCGGCGACACGATTCGCAATCAGCCGTGTTAACCTAAGCTTCACCAACGCGCCCACGTGAGACGCGCTGTGCGCGAACGTTTTCCCGCCCCGACCCCGTTTGTCGCACGCGCCCGTTTATCACACAGATAAACTCTGCAGCTGGAATCTGCGACAAAATCGATAAGGTGGACGTTATGGCGACAGCTCAAGTGACTCCCGAACTCGCCCAATATCTGGATCTGAAGCTCGCCGCGCTCGGGCAGCCAACCGCCCGCGCCGCTTCCGACTCCGTATTGCTCGAAACCGTTGGGCCGCTCTTGCGCAGCCACCACCAGAAGGACCTGATGCTGGGCCAATACCTGTGCCCGGCCGACCTGCGCATTCAATCCTTCCTGGACGCATACCTGCGTTCGGTATGCCCCGGCGGCGCGCCCCGCCTGCCCGGCAATACGTTCATTCTGGATCGCCCCGGCCTGGCGCGGCTGATGTCTTTGCCGCTCGGCGAAGACACGTTCTCTTCCCCCTATCTGCGTTCGTATCGCATCCGTCAAGGGGTCCTGCACAACCCCGCCAGCGACCGCCGCACTACCCAGGGAGTCTTCCACATCGTCGAAGGCGGCTTAGGTATTCCTGCCGACAAGCAGGCCGTGCCGGCGCAGGCCTTCGCCGCGTTGCTTGCCGCCGCGCTGAAGCCTCCGGCAGAGGTGCTGGCCCTCCCCTTCACGGCAGGCCAGGCGGAGCAGGCTCGCTTGTTCGTCTCGCTGTTATTGCGTCCCTTGGTTTGTCCCGCCACCGGAACCGATCGCGAAAAGTCCATGGAAATTCGCTTCTTCGCTCCCGGAAGCCTGGTCAGCAATCTCGATTTCGTGGAATCGATCTTCGGCAGTGCAGGCGATCCCCATCTTCCGGAAAATGACGCCGCGCTCGATGCCGAGCATTGGACCGGCCATACCGGCTGCGTCATCGTCGCGCCGCACATTGTCGGCATGGGCAAGGCCGCGCTGGGGCTACCGCGAGAAGCCGACGCTACGCCCAGACAGAAGCGCGACGGCATGTGCTGGAACGACCCCAACGAACCTTATAATGGCGGGAACGCGTTCAAGATCTGCTGCCGCGACCGGCGCGGCGTCATGGTCACGATTATCGCGGACAATTATTACGGTTATTGCAAGAAAGAAGTCAAAACCCAGATCAGCTTTTCGGCGAATCTGTTCGGGCTGTGCGAAGAGGAGCACGCCGGCGGCGCGATGGCCTCCGCGGCCTACGTCCTGGGCCAGGACTTCCATGCGGATCAAACCGTCAGCCTGAAGAAAACCCCGTTCGAAGCCGGGATGGATATTCTGGACGGCATGGCGGAGCGGCGGCCTGGCCGCTACGCGGTCGACCGCCGCTATCCGGACATTCTTTACGTGCCGGAGGACGCGGTCTTCCAACTGCGCCAAGGCCGCGTCTGGTGGCGTCATGAAGGGCATGAGCACGAATTGACCCTGCGCAAGGACACCACCTATGTGCTGCCTTCCGGCTTCCGCGTGCGCCTTGAAAAACGCCACGTGGACTCGTCCTGGCGGCTGGTAGGCACGCGGCCTCGCGGCACTTTGTGCCACAAGCCCTGCACCGTCTCCGGCGGTGGCAAATCGGAGATCTCGAAGTCCATCGCGAACGCATTGCTGCATGGCCCTGTCTTCGTTCGCGACTACCACCCGGACATGGATCAAGTCGCGGAAATCCTGGCGAAGGACTTCTCGACTATCTTCAAGGATCGCCCCGCCGACCCGCGCACCAGCCGGCCGATTCTGAGCCCGGAACGCTCACTCGGCTCCGTGATTCAGCTTCTGACGCCCTCGCCCGAATACACGGACGAGTACAACGAGTGGCTGCGCCAATTGCGCCAGACCACCCGCCAGATCCTCTTCACCGTGAAGCGTTATTACCGGCCGGAGTGGGGCGAGCTCACTGATAAGAGCCTGCGCGAGCATTTCACCGTCGATCGTATTAACGGGTTTCTGGGACATGAACTCAAGTTTGACAATCAGAAATTGATCAGTAATTATCTGCGTGTCGGCTACGATCGCGACGGCTCCTGGCGCATTTACAAGCTGCGCCCCGATTTTTTCCCGGCCGATAAAGTTCAGTTCGAGGACGATATCACCGCCTCGGTGGTCCTGCCCCGGGAGAGCCTGACCGATCTCGATCCGGAGTACGCCAATCCCAGCGTCAAGCTGGTGGCCAACTGCGAGACGCTGCTGTTCCAGAGGCCCGACGATGCCATTCATCGCGGCGCGGATCCGCAGGCCGAGGCCGACATGGCCGGCAGCAGCGTATTTATCTCCAATTACGAGCCGATCTCGGTCAAGCAGGCCGTGAGCATGGTGGAGCACGTGGTGGAGTTCGATCGATACGCCGAGCCGATGAAGGGTCTCATCGAAGGTTTCGCGAAGAATGGCGACGGGGGCCCGTCCTATGTGGTTTCCTCGGCGCACCCGCGGATCGTGGATGGCCAACCTTCGAAAAACCCGCGCTACTTGCAGAAGCGTCCCGATCTGACGGCGCCCCGGGAAACCTATCTCACCGAAATCGCGGCCCGCCTGGAGCGCGGAGTTCCCGCCGGACGGCCGGTCCATTTCCCGGTGAACGCCGTGCTTTCCGGGCGCCGCAACAATCCGCCGGATCTCAAGACCGGCCAGCCTCCTCTGGCCGTGTACAGTCCCATCCATTATCAGGAGCTGCCGGAGTTGTTTATGGAATTCGTCTCCAGTCTCACCGGCAAATCGCCGTCGATGATCGGATTCGGCAGTGAGGGCGCCCTTACCAAAGGACCGTTCAACGCGCTTTGGCCGGTGGTGGATCTCAACAATGCGCTGGTGTCCGCGATCCTGACAGGATATGCGGGGTTCACCACCTCGGCCGGTTACGTCGGCCCGGACATTCGCGTGGATCACGACATCAGCTTGCTGGTTCCGGAGATCTGGTGCCGCATGCGCGTGGCCGAGCGCGATCCCCGGTTCCTAATCGAAAACGGATTTCTGGAACGCGTGGAGGATGTTTCGCTCAACGGGCGCACCGTGCTCGCCAGCCGCTTGGGCTACCGCATCACGTCTCTTTTCGTGGACCACTTCCTGGGCCGCATTTTCGAGACGCCCGGCTCGGTCTTCACCTCTGAAATGCTGCGGCCGGAAGAGCAGGGCCCCGAGCTCTTCGCTGCCGGCGTCGATGCCATCGTGGAGACACAGCGCCGCGTGGCGCTGAACTACTTTGAGGATGGCAGCGTGGAAGCAGCCTGTCCTCCGCTCAAGGCGCTGCTGCATATTCTGGCGCATGGCAATTATCAGGGAATGGGGGTGGACGCGCGAGAATTTCGTGCGCTCTTCCTGCGAGAAAGCGTGCTCGCCAGCGACTGGTATCAGGAGCGCTTGCGTGTCAAGCAGGAACGGGACACGGCGCTGTGGCAGCGTCATTTCGCGGCGCTGGTTACGTTTCAATCCGGACCGGGAAATGTCGCCGGCGCCAGCATCGATCTCGACCAGCGTTTCGAACTGGTCCGCCGCGAACTGGCCCGCGTCAGTAGTCCGGCGTACTTGCAGGAGCTCCGCGGCACCATCGGCGCCGATCCTTTCCATTGCCAGTAGTGACGAGAACCGCTCCCTCTGGTCGCGGCTCAATCGGTGGCTGTAAATATGCAAATGCCGATTCTGAGCCGCGACCGGAGGGAGCGGTTTCAGATCCGCACGCGCTTCAGCCGCAGACTGTTGGCGACCACGCTGACTGAGCTCGCCGCCATCGCGGCGCTGGCGATTACCGGACTCAGGAAGCCGAGTGCGGCGGCCGGAATCGCGATCACGTTGTAGCCCAGCGCCCAGAACAGGTTTTGCTTCATCACGCGCCAAGCCGAGCGCGAAAGCGCAATGGCTTGCGCCACCGCGCGGAGGTCGGACCGCAGCAGCGTAACGTCGCCGGCTTCCATGGCGACGTCGGTTCCCGATCCCATCGCGAATCCAACGTCGGCCTGCGCCAGCGCGGGCGCGTCGTTGATGCCGTCGCCCACCATGGCGACCGTGCGGCCCAGGCTCTGCAAACGGCGGATCTCCGCGGCTTTCCCACTGGGGAGAACTTCCGCGATCACGCGCCCGATGCCCGCCTGCCGCGCGATGACCTGCGCCGGCTCCTGCCGATCGCCGGTGAGCATGATGACTTCGAGACCGAGACGCGCGAACTCCTCCACCGCGGACTTCGTGGTCGAGCGAATCGGGTCGGACACCAGCAGCGATCCCACGAACCGCCCGTCTATCGCGATCAAAATGCCCCCCGCGGCCGGAACCCCTTCGCCTGAGCGTTCACCTCCGGGGAACTCGGGCAAAACGGAGTGCGGAGCGACCGGTTCCTGGGCCGGCTCGGAGGTGCGCGCCGCACCCTTTGCGCTGCCGCGTGACGCTTCACTTCCGTGCGACGCTTCCACGCCGCGCACGGCCAGAAGCGGCCACGCCGCGACAGCCCCCCTCGTGCCGGTCAACGTCGTCCCGTTCAAAATGGTGCCGTTCAACGTGGTGCCCTTCAAGTTGAGGAATGCTGCGTTGCCCGCGAGAACATCGTGCCCCTCCACGTGAGCCTGGATGCCCAGCCCAGCGGTAGCGCTAAAATCCTGCGCCTCGATGAGCGTCAGACCGCGGCTGGCCGCGAAGTCCACCACGGCTTTTCCCAAGGGATGCTCGGAGCGGCCCTCGGCGGAAGCCGCCAGGCGCAGATCGGCATCCCCGATATTCGCCTGCGTGACGCGGGGTTTGCCTTCCGTCACCGTGCCGGTCTTATCCACAACGATGGTGTTCACGCGGCGAAGTTTTTCGAGCGCCTCGCCGCCCTTGATCAGCAGCCCCATCGCGGCGCCGCGTCCCGTGGCGACCATGACAGCGGTCGGCACGGCCAGTCCCATCGCGCAAGGGCACGCGATGATCAGTACCGCCACCGCGGCCACAGCCGCTTGCAGCGCGCCCCTGCCCGCGATCGTCCATCCCGCGAACGTCAGCGCCGCCAGCGCGATCACCGTGGGGGTGAAGACGCGGCTGATGCGGTCGGCCAGCCGCTCCATGGGCGTGCGGGTCGCCTGGGCATCGCGCATCAGAGTGACGATGCGCGCCAGCACGCTGGCTTCGCCCAAGGTCGTGGCGCGATAGCGGAAGCTTCCGGTGGTGTTCAGAGTGCCGCCCGTGACCGCGCTGCCCGGGCGCTTTTCAGCCGGCGCGGGCTCACCGGTGAGCATGGATTCATCGACGAAGCTCGCGCCATCGAGGATCACCCCGTCGACGGGCAGCTTTTCGCCCGGCCGCACCACGATCAGGTCGCCGGGGCGCACGCGAGCCACCGGAATCTCCGACTCCGCGCCATCGTGCGAAACGCGGGCGGTGGGCGATTGCAGGCCGATCAGCTTGCGCAGCGCGCCCGTGGTCAGGCGTTTGGAGCGCGCTTCCATAGCCCGTCCAGTGACCACGAAGGCCACGATCAGAACCGCGGCTTCGAAGTACACGTCGAGCGCGATGCGGCGCGCGCGAAAGAAACCCGGCACGATGGTGACGGCGGCCGAATACACAAACGCCGCGCCGGTGCCGAGCGCCACCAGCGTGTTCATGTCGGAGGAGCCGTGCCGTGCGGCCGCAAACGCACTCGAGTAAATACGCCGCCCCGCCCATGCCATCACGAACACCGTAATCCCTAAGAGCAGCCAGTGCACGCGAGTATCGTCCATGAACGTCATCGACAGACCCATACTCGCCCCGCCTAGCGCCAGGCTGACCACGGCTTTGATGGACAGCTCCCGGGCCTCCGCGACTTCGGCGCGCTCCCGCGCCTCCTGCTCCTGAAACGCAGTCTGGCCGGGAGTGGGGAGATCCGCTTCATAGCCGGTCTCGCGAATCGCCTCGATCAGCGCGGGCGCCGCGACGGTGTTCGGGTCGAAGACCACGGTGGCCTCGTTGGTCATGAGGCTGACGGCGGCCTTCTCGACGCCGGGAGTCTCCTCCAGCGCATGCTGCACGTGCGCCTGGCACGCGGCGCAGGTCATGCCGCCGACGTTGATGCGCAGGGTCTCCGTCATTCGGTCTTACGGGCTTCGTAGCCGGCTTTGCGAACGGCGTCGAGCACGGCCTGCTCATGCGCGGCATCGGTGGCCACAACCGCTGAGCCAACCTCGACCGTCTCCGGCCGCGCCCCCGCCACGCCGGCGATGGCCTTCTCGACGCGCCGGACACATGCCTGGCAATGCATTCCCTCGATGGCAACCTTCATGTCTATAGGATGCCTCAAGCAGCCGGAAGATGCGGAGCGGTTGGGGTGGGACAGGCGGTGTCGCCTGCCGCGTCGGAATCAAGTTCTGGCAGGCGAAACCGCCTGCCCCACCGGTCCGACTTTGATTTTGCGAGCGGCCCACCGGTTGATTTCCCAGCGGGTCTTCTTCATGGTCCGGTCTCCGGGCATGGCGCCGGACCAATCGTAGGGCCAGAACCTCCAGGGTGCTGCCGTTCGATTGCACCTTAGAGCCCGACGCACTGCGCGACCAGGGGGTCGCGCGCGGGTCAGGAGACCCGCCTCACACAACCGCTCGCCTTACGATAAGCCGAGCGACGCCATATCGATCACGAAGCGATACCGTACGTCACTCTTCACGACCCGGTCGTAGGCTTCATTCACCTTCTGGATCGGGATGACTTCCACGTCCGAGGTCAAGTTGTGCTTGCCGCAGAAGTCGAGCATCTCCTGCGTCTCCCGAAGGCTGCCGATCGCCGAACCGGCCAGGCTCCTGCGTCCGAGGATCAACGGGAAAGCCAGGATCGGAGGCGGGGGCTTATCCGGGGCGCCCACCACCACCATGGTTCCATCCACGGCCAACAGAGGCAGGTATTGATTCCAATCTATGTCGGCCGAAACCGTGTTGACGATCAGGTCGA
>Ga0210394_10004159_pt1 | contig 17166 bp, 14 predicted proteins | sample IncBWC12MmetaG_FD_160121 | JGI IMG/M metagenome (GOLD analysis project Ga0210394, IMG submission 160121) | Forest soil microbial communities from Barre Woods Harvard Forest LTER site, Petersham, Massachusetts, United States - Inc-BW-C-12-M | ecosystem: Environmental > Terrestrial > Soil >... | reverse complement strand
ATTTGGCCGCGAGGGATCATTTTGTTATCGTGAATTATCTGCGCAGAGCGATCGGGCAACAGACTGGCGGCCATATCTCGCCCTTGGCGGCCTATGACGCCGCCGCGGACCGGTTCCTTATCCTCGATGTCGCACGCTACAAATATCCGCCCGTCTGGGTGAAGGCCTCCGAACTGTTCGATGCGATGAACACGGCGGACGCGGCCAACGATAACAGAACGCGTGGCTATGTACTGGTTGCGAAGGCCGGAACCACCCAGTAGCCGAGCACAACGTACCTTCGCTCACCTAACGGCCTCCAGCGGCTTTGCCGCTGGTTGCGCTCTTCAAGGAACGCCTATTAGTAAGATTCTCTAGGCGATTGTCCTTGCGGGAGCGTATTGTGACCAAGACTATCGAAGTTGCAGCGGCGACACAGGTGGGCGGTAGGACAGCTTTAAGCCGGCGCGACCTTCTGTCGTTGATCGGTACGATCGCCGGCAGCGCGGCGATGTATCACGCCATGTCCAGCCTCGGGTTTGCATCGGACTCCGCCTACAAGGGCCCCATCAAGCTTTCCGGCGACGTCAGGGGTGCGTCCGTCTTGATCCTTGGCGCTGGTTTAGCCGGCATGACGGCAGCGTTGGAGTTGCGGGAGGCGGGCTACAAGGTACAGGTCCTGGAATTCAATCACCGCCCGGGAGGCCGCAACTGGACGCTGCGTGGCGGCGACACGTTTACCGAACTCGGTGGTCTCAAGCAGAGCTGCGAATTTGAGGAAGGACTTTATTTCAATCCAGGACCGTGGCGGATCCCCTATCATCATCGCGCCGTCCTTGATTACTGCAAACGCCTCAACGTCGCACTCGAGCCGTTCATTCAACTCAATTACAATGCTTTTCTGCATGGCTCGGGCGCGTTCGGCGGGCAGCCGCAACGTATTCGCGACATCAAAGCTGATTTTCAAGGACAGGTCTCTGAGTTGCTTGCCAAGGCGACCAAGCAAGACAGGCTCGATGAAACTGTTTCGGTTGAAGACAAAGAAATCCTTTTGGAGGCGCTGAAATCGTGGGGCGCGCTGGATAAAGACTACGCTTACAAGGCCAACCTGATTTCCGCGGAATTTCGCGGGTACGCCAAGGGCCCGGGTGGCGGTATTGATGCTGCGCCAGTCGCCGGCGAACCGATCGGCCTTTCGGACATTCTTAAATCGCGGCTTTGGAGATATTTCCAAAGCTTTGCGTTGCATTCGTTGCAGACTACGATGTTCCAACCGGTCGGCGGCATGGACATGATCGGCAAGGCATTCGCCAGGCAACTCGGCGATCTTATTCGTTATGGTGCAAAGGTGACTCGGATACAGCAGGCTGACAACGGCGTCACAGTCACCTACGTCGACGCCGAAGCTCCCGGAGTCGCACAATTGGCCAAAGCCGACTGGTGTATTTGTACCATTCCGCTCTCCATTCTCAGCCAAATCCAAATCGACGTTGGCGCCCGCATGAAGGCGGCTATCGACGCCGTGCCCTACGCATCGGCCGTTAAAGTCGGTTTGCAGTTCAAGCGTAGGTTCTGGGAGGAAGACGATGCGATCTACGGCGGCATCAGCTATACGAATTTGCCGATCCGCCAGATCGCCTATCCGAATACGGGCTTTAATCGTAGTGGCCGCGCCGTTTTGTTAGGGGCCTACCTCTTTGAGGGATCGAACTCGTACGAATTCACGTCGATGGCGCCCGCAGAAAGGGTCGCGCGCGCCGTGGCTTTGGGTTCCCGCATTCACCCGCAATACGAGACCGAGTACGAAAACGGCATTGCAGTCGCGTGGCATCGTGTGCCGTTCACGCTCGGATGTGCTGGCGTCTGGAGCGAGAAAGCGAGGGCAGAGCATTACAACGACCTGTGCCAGATCGACGGCAAGATCGTGCTCGCGGGCGAGCACGCGTCATATATTCCGGTGTGGCAAGAAGGCGCGATCCTCTCAGCGCTCGACGCCATCACACGGCTGCACGATCGTGTCGTCAAAGCATAGAGTCATGTCATCGAAGCGGCCGAGCCGGTGAAACTCGAGTCAACATCGCCCGGGGGACCGCTGTCGTTTGCGGCGCCGATGATTGGTGCATTGCTATGGCTTGTAGCGCCGGCGGCACTGGCGCAAGACCCGGCGCACAATCCGCCCGAATCCACTCTGAGCGCGGGCTACAAGTTCTCCGAAGCTGGCGGCGAAGAATTGTACGCCAATGTCTGCCAGGGCTGCCACATGCCCGACGGCAAGGGAGCGATTGGCGCCGGGGCATATCCGTCGATCGCCGGCGACAAGGCTCTCAAGGCCGCCGGGTATCCGATCTATGTCGTAGTCAACGGGCAACACGCAATGCCCGCGGTGGGCGTCATGATGAACGACGATCAGGTCGCCGCTGTGGTGAACTATGTGCGGACGCACTTCGGCAACGACTATCGAGATGCGGTGACTGCCGAAGATGTCAAAGCCGTCCGCCGCTGAAATGTGGCGCCACGTGAGCCGACGGCGCGAAGACTCTCGCCCTTGCGCCCTTGCCGAGATCTACGACGACGCACGCGGTTATTTCGTAATCGGTCATTATGCGAATCCCGCTTGAATATTTTAGCAATTGTTCTATTCAGACATAATCTTATGGATTTGAGGTTGCGAGGCGACGGCTCTTCCATCTGTTGGAGGAGCTTGCCCGACATCTACACCATCAGCTCTCTCCCCCTGCTCGAAAATTAAGAAAACGACCGGCGGACTCCGTCAGAAGTCGCGCGCGCGAAAGATCGCGGCGTTGGATGCCATCGACCTTGCTCGGAGAAAAAATCAATGTCGATGGAACCCAAGCTAAGCACACCCATAGTTTAACTGCGGATAAAAAACGAATATATATCCATCTCGAGATTGAAGGCTTACGAAAAAAATGCGCGCACACATTCGTCGCGACAAATTAGACAGATCGCCAGATCCATCGAAACCTTTGCGTTCGTTAACCCAGCACTGATTGATTGCAATAGAAGACGGCTTTTATCGGTACGGTTGACTTCGGGGCCAACCCTAGCAAACGTTATGATGGTCTACTTCGGTAGTACTCGCCACGTCCTAATGCGAAGACCTGGGATAGAGGATTCGAACTGGCGAATATCAGCTTCCCGCTCGCGCCGGTCCCGTCCGTCAGAAAGACATAAAAAGGCCCCCGTCTCTGCTACGCTTGCCTGCATGACCGATAACGCGAAACCCGAGCCAGTCCCGTTTCCGATTGAGGTGACAGTGAACGGCGCGCGCGACGGTCACGCTCATGCTTAAGCCTGGCACGGCGGTGACCGTCGATCAAACAAAGACCACGACCGAGCCGAAATTGCCGAACTTGGAAACGAGTCGCCAAGATTTTGATGTCGCGCTTCCGACGAAGTCACCGGACGCGGAACGCCTAGGCGCTTCGCAACCTACTTCCTTTTCCCTTTTCAGGTTTTGGGCGTTGAACGATCAAAACGCGCCAACTCTAATTTTCTTTCCACCCACCACCCGAGTGTGGCGTTTCACTTTGACGAATTTCTTGCCTTTGCTTGTCTCAGCCATTGGTAAAGCCTCCAGCCTGCCACCGAGTCTCTCTCCAGAGGCGGAATTGCTGCAAGTGCTATCTTTAAAGCCGTCAACAATTATTTCTCATTCAACGAGATCGCAGCGCACGACATCCAGTCTTAGAGGCCGTTTCGAAATCCGTTGTCAGGAGTCCTGTTGCCTCCCGAGAGCATCCCTGACCCGATCGTCTTTCGCCAGTGTATCGAGCAGCGCTTGTGCTTCCGCGATCACCGGTAACTCCGGAGTCGATGAGAAGCCTTCGAGCACCGGCGCAAGCACGGCGTGGGCGTCGGCGGGGGCGGCCGGTCGATTGGTACAGTTTCGCCAGCTTCAGCGCCGCTTGGAGGCAGAAGCTGCGCGCGCCCTGCTCGCGCGCAACGGCGATGGCGGCGAGGAAGGCTTGCTCGGCGGGCGCGGGGTCCTCGGGACGGACCTTCAGCAGGATGTCGCCGCGAATGCGATGCAAGAGGGCGTCAGTCCAGAGCGTCGGGCGACTCGCTGTCCGGCGCAAACGCATGCACAATACCTTCAGCAGACCGTTGCGCGACCGCCGCATCGACGTCTGCGACGCGATGCTATTTCGGGACTGCGCCGCGGATGGTATTGAGAAGGCTAACCAGAGGTTCCGTGCATAGACGGTTGCGGCGTCTGGAGCAGCGCCCGCCGCAGAAGTCGTTGTATTCCGCTACAACATACGCCGACGGCACACTATTAAAATTAGGAGAAATCCGAATGTCCCATAAGCTATTTTCGCGGCGAAGCCTGCTGAAAAGTGGCCTTGGCGCGAGCGCGGCAGGCTTTTCGCTGCGGCAGACGACGCCCGAGGCCATCGCCCAAGACCATCCGGTCCTCGGCACATATCCGGCCGGAGTGAATGGCAGCACCATTTTCATCGGGGGCGTGTTCCCGCTCACTGGTCCCTATTCCGCGTCAGGAAAAGATGAGCAACTTGGATTTCAACTTGCCATCGATCATCTCAACAATGGTAGCCGCATCACTGACCAAATTCCGTCCTTGACGAAGGGAGGGGGCATTCTCGGCAAGAAGATCGAATCGCAGTCTGCGGATTCGGAAACCAAGCCGGATACCGCCGTTCAAGCGGCGACGCGCTTTATTCGTAACAACAAGGCGATCGTGTTGACCGGCGGCGTGAGCAGTGCCGAATCGATCGCGATGCAAAAACTGGGACAACGCGAGCACGTGATCTTCATGGTCGGCAACAGCGGTTCCAATGACACCACCGGCAAGGACTGCCAGCGCTATGGCTTCCGCGCACAGCCCTCGGCCTACATGGCCGCAAAGGCACTAGCACCCGTGCTCGCAAAAGAACTCGGCGCTACGCGCAAGGCTGCTTATTTAGTACCCGACTACACCTACGGCACCAGTGTCTACAAATCGATGAAGGAGTTTACCGAAAAGACTGGCTGGACGACGGTGACCGAGCAGTTGGCGCCTCTCGGCACCACCGATTTCAGTTCGTATCTCCTAAACATTGCCAACACCGGCGCCGACGTGTTCGTCAATGTCGCATTCGGAGCCGACGCGACCGCCTCGACAAAGCAAGCTGAGCAGTTCGGCATCCTCTCGAACATGAAGTATGTCGTGCCCAATATCTCACAATTCCAGGCGAAGGAGTTGGGCGCCTCCATCATGGGTGGCACCTATGGCACGCAGTCCTGGTGGTGGACCGAACAGGACAGCTATCCGCTCGCCAGAATTTTCGTCGAGGAGTTCGAGAAGAGGAACCACTACAAACCGGATTGGGGCGCGAGCGAGGTTTATATCCAGCTGTTGGTCTGGGCCGATGCTGTCGAGCGTGCCGGCACCTTCTATCCGATAGAGGTCATCAAGGCGCTTGAGAGCGGCGAAAAAGTGAACTCGATCTACGGCGAGGTCTATTACCGCGCCGAGGATCACCAGATGGTTCGACCGGTTCCGGTGATGGTCGGAAAAAAGCCAAACAAGATGGAGGGACCTGACGATTTTTTCCAGGTGCTCAACCTGGTGCCGGGCGAGCAGGTGCTACCGCCGTTCCCGGAGACCGGCTGCAAAATGCCGGATATCAACGCCTGATCGGACCGAATGCCCTCTCCCATCAGGAGGGTCAAGGCATACGCGTCGAACAGCACGCCAAAGGCGAGGCTAATTAAAGTCCTTCAATGCCGACGCTTCCGCAATTTCTCTCGCAGGCTTTTAACGGCATCGCCTTAGGTAGTCTTTTGGCGCTGATCGCCAGTGGGCTCAGCATCATTCTCGGAACATTAGGTGTACTGAATTTTGCCCATGGCAGCATGTTCATGCTCGGCGCCTATACCGCGTTTGTAGTCCTCGGCCATTGGGATTCTTTCGCAGCCGCGCTCGCCGTGGCCGCGCTAGTGCTACTGCTGGTCGGACTAGTGACTGAACGTGGGTTGATCCGGTTTTACTATCGCCGCCCAGCAGAGGATCAGATCCTCGTCACGTTTGGATTGGGCATCATGATGGTGGAGGCCGTGCGTCACGTGTTCGGCCCCTTGAGTCAGCGGGTTCCACTACCAAGCTGGGGTCAAGGCGTCATTAATTTTGGCTTCTTCCTCTATCCGCTCTATCGCGTCGAGGTGATCGGCATCGTCGCGGCATTGCTGTTCGCTTTTTATCTACTCTTGTATCGCACCCGCCTCGGTCTCGTCGTACGCGCCGGTATCGAGGATCCACTCATGGTCGAGCTCTTAGGCACCCACGTGCGCCGCGTATTCATGGTGGTGTTCTCGCTCGGCGCTATGGCCGCAGGAATAGCCGGGGCAACCTACGCGCCGCTCGCGGCGGTGATCCCCAATATGGGTGAGCCGTTCCTGGTGCAGTGCTTCGTGGTCGTCGTGATCGGCGGCCTCGGTTCGTTTTTCGGTGCCGTGGTCGGGGGATTGATCGTTGGTGAAATACTGTCGTTGACTACATTGTTCGATCCTTCCTACGCGCAGGCAGCGATCTACGCCGTGATGACGTTGGTGCTGATCATACGGCCACGAGGCCTGTTCGGCACGATGGGGCGAGAGTGATGGTCGAATGGGATAGCCGCCGTGCCTGGCGATGGCTGCCCGAATTGTCGATGGCAATAGCGCTGACGATTCTGCCGTTCGCGTTCGACACTTGGCTCGGTTCGGTCGATCTCCTCACACGCATCCTCATTTGGGGGGTCTTCGGCCTGGGCTTCGATCTCCTCTTTGGTCGTACCGGCCTCCTCTCGTTCGGTCAGGCCGCATTCTATGGCACTGGCGGATTTGTCACCGCGTATCTCTTGACCAGCGGTACCCTGAATAGTGCCTGGCTTGCTATGGCGATCGGTATCGTGATCGCCTCTGTCTTCAGTGTCTTTGTTGGGTTTCTCGCGCTACGCCGCGTCGGCATCTATTTCGCAATGATTACGCTTGCGTTCGGCGAGCTGTCTTATTTCCTGGAGAATTCGCCGCTGGCGAAATGGACCGGTGGCGAGAACGGACTGCCTGGCGTAGGCGCTCCGAGCATCCGGATCGGCGAGTTCGACTACAGCTTCACCGGTTCATGGCCCAGCTATCAATTAGTGGCAGGATTCTTCTTCATCGGCTTCGTGCTCGCGCGTTTCATCGTATTGTCTCCCGTTGGCGTCGTGCTGACAGCGATTCGCCAGAACCAACAGCGCACCGCCGCGCTCGGCCATGACGTTCGCGGCTACAAGCTCGCCGTATTTGTACTGGCCGCCGCCTATGCCGGTTGCGGTGGCGTGCTGCTCGGCATTTTTCAGAGCTACATGCCGCCCGACGCATTCGCACTGGAAACATCCGGCCAGCTTGTGATCCAGACTGTGATCGGAGGAGCCGGAACGCTGATCGGCCCTGCAGTGGGCGCAGCCATCTGGCTGACGCTGCGTGACCTTCTGCAGGAGGTGCCCGCGATCGGTGATCTGTGGAAATTCGTCCTCGGCCTCGTCTTCGTTGTTTCGGTCACCTTCATGCCGAACGGCGTGGTCGGTACGATTATCAAACTATGGAGCCGGTTCTGGCCTCGGCGCGGCGCCTTTGCGTCCAGCGCCCGAGCCGATGATGGCGCGAACCTCAACGAAACTCGGCTCGCCCCGTTGACCTCGGGTCTAAGGTCGACCGGTATGACGCCGTCGCCGCTTGCGCTTGAAGCGCGTCGCATCAGCAAGTCGTACGGCGGAATTCGGGCGGTCGACGACGTGTCTTTGGCACTGCCCGAGGGCCAGTTACACGCCATCATCGGTCCGAACGGCGCTGGCAAGAGCACGCTACTACGGCTGCTCGCGCACGAGGAGATGTGCGACTCTGGCCACATCCTCTTGCACGGCGTTGATCTTGCGGGCGCCGACGTCACTGCGGCTTTCCAGAACGGGATGGCCAAGAGCTATCAGATCAATCAGCTCTTTCCACAGCTCACCGTGCGCCAAAATCTGCGCATCGGCGCCCTCGGTCGCCAGCGGGGGCGGCTGCGGCTCGATGTTTTTCAGTCGGCAGAGAGATTTAGTGAAACCGAGGCTATCATCGCCGCGCTCATCAACGAGCTCAGCCTTGACGAATGCGCCGACATTGTCGTCAGTACCCTCCCCTATGGTGCGAAGCGCCAACTCGAGCTCGGGCTCGCGCTCGCGGGGCGGCCCTCGGTGCTGTTGCTTGACGAGCCACTCGCGGGCTTGAGCCCCGTTGAGCGCGACGGTGTCAAGCGCCTGGTCCGTAGTCTTAGTAAAGGCCGTACGATCGTCCTGGTAGAACACGACATGGACGCGGTGTTCGAACTTGCCGCGTGCATTACTGTTCTGCAAGAGGGTCACAAATTGGCCGAGGGCACGCCGGAAGAAATTTCGGGCGATCCTAAAGTCAGGGAAGCTTATCTCGGCGGGACGGTAATGCCGTGAATCCATGAGCAAGTCATGATCGAGGTCGACAAGATCAATTCCTATTACGGCGACTCACACGTTCTGTTTGACCTTTCGATTCGGGTAAGCGAGCATGAAGTGGTGGCACTTCTCGGCCGCAATGGTGCAGGCAAAAGCACCACGCTAAAGACTCTCGCCGGTGTCCTGCATCCGCAATCAGGCACAATCCGCTTCGGTGGTGAATCGATCGAGATGCTGTCGATTCACAGGATCGCCGGTCTTGGCCTGCAACTCGTTCCTGAGGAACGGCGCATCTTCTCCAGCCTAACAGTGGAGGAGAATCTGGATCTTGCCGCGCTCACTGCACGGCGGGCGCTGCCGCTTTCCGAGATTTTTGCGATTTTTCCCCGGCTCAAGGCACGGCGCGGCAGTTACGGGCGCTCGTTATCCGGTGGCGAGCAGCAGATGCTCGCAATCGCACGCGCCTTGATTCGGTGCCCACGCTTAATTCTGCTCGACGAACCGTTTGAGGGTCTAGCAGTGTTAATCGTGCAAGGGTTGCTCGATGTATGCCGCACCCTCGCCGCGCAGGGTCAGACGATCGTCATCGTCGAGCAGAATGTGCGCGCCGCACTCAGCCTTGCCAGCCGTACCTATGTCCTCAACAAGGGCCACATCGTGTTCGAGGGTACGCCCGACCAGTTGCGTGCCGCGCCCGACGTGATGAATCGCTATCTTGGAGTGTGATCAAAAATGCGACTCGCACGCGCGCGCGAGCCGACCCACCTATGAACGCAACCTGAGACGCCGCTCGCCTCACGGCGGCCATCCTAGAGCGATGCCATTTGCCATGACTAGGAGGTCGCGCAGTTTCATCCACCGGCGAACGGCCATCGTCGCCTATTCCGGATAGTACACGCGGGCTGTCCCTAGCTGTGCCTAGTCTTGGTGTGGTGCCGAAAATCGGCAGTTGAAGCGCACCAGGAGTGGGGGTTGCTCTTGCAGGCGTGGTTCATCACCGCCATTGCGCTGCCCGCGCCGAGCACCACTACCGTAAGGACAATCAATAAGGGGGTATTCATCGCAACCTCGCCGCGGCTACCCCCCGACACACCGACCGTCCAAATTTAATCGAGGGTCGAATGAACCCGCGGTGAATGCAGGGCACCGCTAAGCCGAAACGCTTAAGGGCGATGTGTGCCGACGTGAGAACCAGCACCGGGCATGTCGAGGAATAGGGCGAAACCGTGTCATATTGTGGACATTACGGAGAACCGCGCTATGATGGCGGGATGGGATGGGGTCGAACATGCAACACAATCTCGCGGAAGAAGATGACCGGAGCGTTGTCGCCCGTCGCATCTTCAAGGCGTTGTGCGCGCTATATCCGGATCGCTACCTGATGTTAGTTCTGTCAGGCGACGTCTTAGTTCTGCCAGGCGATGTCTTAGTTCCGCTAAGCGATGTCGCGAGCGATCCGCCGCCGGCGGCTGCGCTCACCGCCCCGCAAAGTCCAGCAGTGCCGTAAAGCGCCGCCGCGCCAAGCGCCCAGCGGTCGAGCTACTGAGCCACGCTCGGTAACCGATGGTCGCCCGAACTTCAGGCACAACACGGCACGCCGGCCGCGTTCAGGGACGACGTGACAGCGCATTACACTCCACTCCCCGCCGTCTCCAGCGCCAAGTTCAACGATATCGTCACGTTTCGCGGGTTGCCGACCAATCGGGTTGAGGACCGTCCCGTTGGTATTGAATAAGACGTAGGTGCCTCGATCCTTAAGGTAGTGGACCATGCGCGGCGGCCGAAGCTTGTTTCCGGCGCGCTATCGAAATCGCCCGCGCGCAGCAGGCGAAATCCTGGGAATTGCGCGCCGCAACGAGCCTCGCGCGGCTATTGCGCGATCAAAGCCGGCAGGCCGAGGCGCGCGACCTGTTCGCTCCGGTCTATGGGTGGTTCACCGAGGGCTTCGACACGCTCGACCTTCAGGAGGCGAAGGCACTGCTTGAGGAGTTGGCCGCATACCGGTCTATCGGGGAACACGATCAGGCCGCTTCCAGCGTGCTCCTTCGACCGGCTACGATGCCCTTTCCTGTTCGGGGGATGCGATGAAACGTCATTCCAGGGCAAGCGGCAAACCAGCTAGATCACGACGCCCCAGGTCGTCAAAGTCGAAAAGCCGCACTCCGACAAACGCTGCAGGCAGTCGCTCCTTGCGCAGTGGCCTGGAGACGGAGGTCGTCAAGCTAAGGCGGAAGTTACACGACGCGCTGACCAGCAGACCGCGACGGCGGATGTGCTTCCTTTGGGCTTAGGTGCGCCGGGTGGGGACTCGAGCGAGTCCCCCGTATTCGCCGCCGCCCTAATGTGTGTCCATGTTATCCGATGATCACTCGACTAAAATGAATCAGTAGCGTCGGTTCGGCCGGCCTGAAGCGACCTAAATCCATCGCGAACGGTTTTTTCCGTTTCCACGTAGTGCCGGGTGAGCGCGTTCTCGAAAGTGGTGACGTCACCGCCCACACAGGCCTCGTAAAGCTCGACGTGAAGATCCATAACTGTGTCCATGGTCGCGAAGGTGGACACGAACAGACGCACATAGCGCTCGGAGCTTTGCCAAAGATGGTCGAGAACGCGTTGGACGGTCGGGTTTGCAGCGGGCGCGAGGAGCGCCGAGTGAAAATTGCGGTGACGTTCCCAGAACTCCGCCGAAGATGGGTCGTTCGCCACCGCCTGAAAGCTCGCTAGTGCACGCCGTACCGTCTCGATGTCACTTTTGGTCATTCGCGACACAGCGCGTCGTCCGATTTCGACCTCAATAATCCGGCGCAAATCGTAGATGTTCGCGAGGTCACCTAAGTCCACGCCAGCGGCAATAGTCGTTCGCCGCGGTGATATTTCGACGAAGCCTTCCGATTGTAGCCGTCGTAGCGCTTCGCGGATCGGAATGTGGCTTACACCAAACTTTCGCTCTAGGTCGGCGACGCGGATCCGCTCGCCCGGCCTGATGGAGCCGGTAATGATCGCCTGTCGCAGGCGCTCGGTGATGCCGTCGACCATCGTTTCGGGAATCGGCCACGACTCTTGGATTTGTTCACTCATGCTCCGCTAATCCCTGCACCGGCAACCGCCGGTGGAGTGGGAAACCGCTTATTATTTGATCAACGTCCAATACCTTGACTCATCCTATAGGATATGAATTATAATTTATAGCAATAGCGCCGCAGTCCGGGATCTGCACGATGGGAAAGCCATGCGGCTAGATGTCCCGGTTGTTGTGGGTTTGCTGGCGGCAGCTGTGGTCGGCGTCGAAACAGCGAGCGCCCAGATTTCCGACGACGTCGTCCGGATCGGCGTCCTCAATGACCAATCAAATGTTTACGCCGATCTAGGCGGCCCGGGTTCAGTCATTGCTGCGCGCATGGCGATCGATGACATCGGTGGCAAAGTGCTCGGCAAGCCAATCGAGATGGTGGTGGCGGACCATCAGAGCAAGGCAGACATAGGGGCCTCGATCGCGCGCCGATGGTTTGACTCCGACAAAGTCGACATGGTCATCGGGTTCGACAATTCCTCAGTTGCCCTCGCGGTTGAACAGGTCGCGTTCCAGAAGAATCGCATTGCCATTGCTGGCGCCATTGGAACGACGGCGTTCACCGGAAAGGCCTGCACACCCAACGAAGCCGCCTGGGTCTACGACGCCTATGCCCTCACTAACACACTCGCGCGGTCGGTGGTGAAACGAGGCCAAGACACCTGGTTCTTCATTACCGTCGATTATTCGCTGGGTCATTCCCTCGAAGCAGACGCCACGAGCGCAGTCACGGCCAGCGGCGGAAAGGTGCTGGGCAGCGCTCGTCACCCTCTCAACACTGCTGATTTCAGTGCGTACCTCCTGCAGGCGCAGGCATCCGGAGCAAAGGTTGTAGCGTTGGCCAACGCCGGGGGCGATATGACCAATGCCACCAAGCAGGCCAACGAATTCGGATTGACGCGCGCGGGCCAAACCGTCGTGTCGCTGCTCACCTTCATCACTGACGTTCATAGCGTTGGGCTTAAGGCTGCGCAGGGGCTGACCTTCGTGACAGCATTCTACTGGGATCGCGATGACGAGAGTCGGGCCTGGTCGAAGCGCTTCTTCGAGGTCCACAAGCGCATGCCAACGATGGCGCAGGCCGCCGTCTATTCCGCCATCCGACACTACCTAGGCGCCATCGAAGCGGCCGGTACCGATGAGGCCAAGGCAGTTATGGCCAAAATGCGCGAGATCCCCGTGAACGATTTCTATGCGAAGAACGGGAAGGTCCGCGAAGACGGCCGCATGGTTCACGACATGTATTTCGTGCAGGTCAAGACGCCGGAGGAATCGACCGGCCCCTGGGACTATTACAAGATCCTGTCGACCATCCCGGGCGATCAAGCTTTTCGTCCCTTGGACGAAGGCGGGTGCCCTTTGGTCAAACAGCGATGAGCGGTTATGCCGCTACTACTGGTGTCCACCGATCCTTGATGAAGGAGGGAATGACCCATGCCGAACTTGACGATCAATGGTCAAAGCTATTTTGCCGACGCACCGCCGGACACCCCACTGCTTTGGGTGATCCGTGAGGACTTAAGGCTCACTGGCACCAAATACGGTTGCGGAGTCGGCCTGTGTGGCAGCTGCACAGTGCACATCGATGGAAAGGCGGTCCGCTCCTGCTCGATTCCAGTTGGCGCCGTTGAAGGCTCAATGATCACCACTATTGAGGGTCTGAATCCCGCCAACGCTCACCCAGTGCAGCAAGCATGGATCGAGCAACAAGTGCCGCAATGCGGCTACTGCCAATCCGGTCAGATTATGCAGGCCGTCGCATTGCTTGCGAAGAACCCAAATCCCACTGAGCAGCAGATCGTCGATGGCATGACCGGCAATCTCTGTCGTTGTGCCACATATTCACGCATCGTCGGCGCCGTGAAGCGAGCCGCCGAGATCACGAATCGAGCCGCCGGGATCGAAGGAGCCAGTCATGCTTAGGTCAGCACAATCTGCAACAACCCGGCGCGAATTTCTGGTCCGTTCCGCGGCGACCGCCGCTGGCACGTTCTTGAGCATCGGGTTGCCGGCCCTGGGCAACGGTACCGCCAAGGCCGACACTATATCCGAGTTCACGCCATCGATTTGGTTTACGCTTACACCCGACGGCAAAGTCACGATGCACATCGTGAAGGCTGAGATGGGTCAGCACGTTGGTACGGGTCTCGCTCAAATCATCGCTGAAGAACTCGAGGTCAAATGGGATGATGTACGTTTGGATTCGCCGCTTGAGAGCGTTGAAAACTTCGCGATCTACGGTCTCGCGTACACAGTCAATAGTGGCAGCGTTACAACGGAGTTTGATCGCCTGTCCCGTGCCGGCGCGGCCGGCCGTATGGCGCTGATCGAGGCCGGAGCCAAAGTCCTCGGCGCCAAAGAGTCTGATTGCACGGCATCGAATTCTCGCGTGATCGACAGCGTCTCCGGCCGGTCTATTAGCTACGGCGAGATCATTCAGCAGGTAAAGATCGACCGCAAGTTCGCCTACCCCGACGATTTCAAGGCGATCAAGTTAAAGGCGCCGGGGACCTATAGCATCATCGGCAAATCGATCCCGGCACTCGACATCCCCGCCAAGACCAACGGTCAAGCGAAGTACGGCATCGACGTGTTCCTGCCGAACATGGTCTACGGCGCGCTCGTCATTCCGCGCACGCGCTACCGCTCCAAGGTGCAGAGCATTGACGATTCGGAGGCGCGCAAGATTCCGGGATTCATTAAGGCCGTGAAGGTCGACGACAGCATGGGCAAATGCACGGGCTGGGTCGTGGCAGTGGCCGAGAAGTTCCCGGCCGCGGTAAAGGCCGCTCAGGCCCTGAAAGTCCAGGTCGACCCCGGACCTTATGGAGGGCTCGCCTCAAGCGACCTGTTCGCGGAATTTGCGCAGAAAACCAAAGACCCCGCGGCCGGCTCCAATTGGGTACTCGAGGGTGACGTCGACAAGGCTCTCGCGGGAGCCGAGAAGATCCTGGAAATGGAGTACACCACCGACATGGTGTGCCACGCGACGATGGAGCCGCTCAATGCAACGGTGCAATTCGTCGACGGTGCTTGGCACGTCTACAGTGGAACGCAGAGCACATCCTTCGCGCGAATGACTCTGACCGCCTATCTATCGAAAGTGCTGGGTCAGAAGCCGGACGACATTAAGATCTACGTTCACGAGAGCCTGCTCGGCGGCGGCTTCGGGGGCAAACAGGACTACGACGAGATCCTTGCGGCGGCGTACTGCGCTAAGGAAGTCGGCCGCCCAGTCAAGCTGATCCAGACCCGCGAGTCGACGTTCGCAACCAGTTTCGCGCGAACGCCGACCTACCACAAACTTAAGGCCGGCCTGAAGAAAGGCCAACTTATCGCTATGGACCATGACATCTGCTGTGGCTGGATGGGCGCCCGCTTCTCCGTCGGAAAGAAATTCGGGACCGACTGGCTGCAGCTCGATTCCTGGGACGCCAAGAAGGAGGACATCGATCAGTGGTCGATTGGCGGCAGCGACCATTGGTACGACGTCGAGAACAACCGCGTCCGCGCCTTCGACAGCGACCGTACGACCTGGGCCGTGCAGGCAAGCGCACTACGCACGGTCTCGAACTCGTACAACATGTTCGTTGTTGAATCATTCATGGATGAGGTAGCGCACGCGCTCAACCGGGATCCGTTGGAATTCCGCCTGGCCCTGCTCAACGGCAAGGGCAGCAGCCGGGGCATCCCCAATGCCGGCTACGCCCCGGGCACGCCCTCAGACTACTATATGGATCGGCTGTGGATCTCGCTGCCGTGGCCGAGCGACAACTCTTGGCCGGCCTACGAATCCACTACCGTTGGCGGAGCGCTGCGCCTCGCCAATTGCCTGCGGGTGGCAGCCGGAAGAGCCGGTTGGGGAGCGAAGACGCTGCCACCCAATACGGGGATGGGTATCGCCGTGTCCTCCGCTGAGGAACGGCAGAGTCCGACCTGGGTCGCCGGCATTGCGGAGGTCACGGTTGATCCCAAGACGGGCCGCTACAAGATCAATCGGCTGACCATCGCCATGGATCCGGGCACTGTGATTAATCCGCTCGGTGCAAAGGCGCAAGTCCAAGGGTCGGCCCTGTGGGGCGCGAGCCAGGTCATGGCCGAGCGGTTGACCCTCAAGGACGGAGCGTTCGAGCAGAGCAACTTCCACGACTATACACCGATCCGTCTGGCGGATGTGCCACCGATCGACGTGGAGCTGATTGACTCGGGCCACCATCCGAGCGGAGTTGGCGAGCCCGCGTCCACGGTTGTGGCCCCGGCGGTCGCAAACGCGATCTACAACGCGGTCGGCGCGCGCGTGCGTCATATGCCGATCACGGCAGAGGCTGTTTTGGCCGGAATGAAGAAGAAGGCGTAATCTTCGAACGATCGCTTCTGATCTAAGGCACAAGCGTTCTCGAGCGAGGCATCACCGCCTCGCTCGGTTGTTATGGGAAAACCCACGTTGGCCGACGACATTCATTCGCGGTCAGCCATAGACATACTCTCGCTTTATTGATCGAAGCAGGTTTCGCCTGTTGAGGTCTTGACTGCGACGCTCGATCGCATCGATCGATTGGATCGCTTCTATAACGCTTTCGTCCCGATCGATTGCCAAGGTGCGCTTTACGATGCGCAAGCATCGTAAAGGCGGTGGCGACGTGGCGAACCGAACGGCCTCATCGATGGACTGCCGGTAACCGATCAGCGAAACGATCCTCAAAGACCTCATGTTGATGCAGGTGGCGGAGCTCAATCAGAACGGCGGGCTGTTGGGCAAGAAGGTCGAGGCGGTCGTCGTCGACCCTGCGTCGAACTGGCCACTGTTCGCAGAAAAAGCGCGCGAGTTGACAGTAAGGACAAGGTAGCGGCGGTGTTCGGCTGCTGGACTCCGATTTCGCGCAAATCCGTGTTGCCGGTGTTCGAAGAGCTCAACGGCCTGCTCTTCTACCCGCTCGAGTATGAAGGCGAGGACTCGTCATACAACATCTTCTACGGTAGCTCCGTGCCGAACAACAAAGCGATCCCCGCCGCCGAATATCTGATGAGCAAGGATGGTGGCGAGGTGAAACGGTTTATCGCGGATGCTTCTTCATTAAGCAGATTTTAGCCTTGGCAGACCAAAATGTTCAGAACACGCTGGCAATGAACCCAGCGTGACCTGTGAGTTGTGGTCTGGAGGTTCCCTGTGCAGCGTATACTCTTGAGCGATGACGAGTTATGGCGGGCCATTGTTGAAAATACAGACGCAATGTCGGCACTAATTCATGAGTGGATTGAATTGGGGGTTGGTGTTGGCGCGCCGAGTGATGCCAACAGCTGGCTAATGCAATCCAACGCGCAGAGAATCGATAAGTTTGAACGTCAATATCAGGAATATACCGGCGAGCTGCGCCGTCGCTACCCTTAGGCGTTGCTTGCGAGCCAAGCGTTCTGAACTATGCTCTCGCTTGGCTCAATTTCGCGACGTACTTCAACGTTTTACTCGGCGGCCGAATCAAACAGCTTGGGGTTGGAGACGTAATTCGTTTCCTCACCAGGTATTAAGCGCGCTACAGGGGACGACGAACTTCCACATCGGGATTGATTATTCGCCAAGCCACCCTTTTCTGCTCTACGGCCTTCTTGACTGCCCTCTCGCGCGACGAGAGGACTGATCCCCCTGTCTTGACCTCGATGAAG
>Ga0210394_10004158_pt1 | contig 17167 bp, 13 predicted proteins | sample IncBWC12MmetaG_FD_160121 | JGI IMG/M metagenome (GOLD analysis project Ga0210394, IMG submission 160121) | Forest soil microbial communities from Barre Woods Harvard Forest LTER site, Petersham, Massachusetts, United States - Inc-BW-C-12-M | ecosystem: Environmental > Terrestrial > Soil >... | reverse complement strand
TTGAGCTAAGCTCATATTAGCCCCAGCCCGGACCATCAGCGGGGACAGTTTGGTCGATTATAATCGACGATGTCGGTCCGGCAATCAGGTTAAATGCCACGCACCTAGAATGTGAGTTCTTTCCCCGGGAGCAGAACGAAGCCGTCGGTATCCGCGGGCACTCAAATCCCGTAAGCTGGGACTGCCTCGGCCAGATGCACGGTCAGGCGTAATTCGCCTTTTCTCGAACTAGGTTGGCGCATTTTCATGTTTACCAGCAATTAAATTTGCATGTATTGGCGCGATAGAGAGCCAGAATCCGTGTTATTGGAGGTGGCGGACCTTCGCAACACTGTGAGTTACGGAGGTACTTTCCGTGCGAGCGAGCGGACTATTTCCTGCAGAGGGCGCAATGACTGCCTCATCCGCGCGAGTTTCTCTGGTTATTTCAACTGTGAACCGCGTCGGGGAACTGACAAGGCTCATGGATAGTCTCCTGGGTCAGGAATTCAAGGATTTCGAAATCCTCGTCGTTGACCAAAACTGCGACGACCGGATCGTACCGGTTCTGGAACCCTATCGGTCCCAACTCAAAATTAGTCGTATCACGACGCCTGGTAGGCACGGCATCAGTTCCGGGAGGAATGACGGTTGGCGTCAGGCGCGCGGGGACGTCATTGTGTTCCCGGATGATGACTGCTGGTATCCTTCGTGGTTCCTGCGCCGAGGCCTGGAACTGCTGGATGCAACTGAGGCGGACCTCGTCAGCGGTCGATTCGCGGATAAGAGTGGTCGCAGTATCAATGGACGGTTCGCGACGCGTGCGCAGTTCATCAACCGTAGGTCCGTTTGGAATGCTCAGTCCGAATCAGCCACCTTCTTTCGTCGCGAGCTACTCGAGCGCTTGAGCGGCTTTGATGAGGGGCTGGGCATTGGCAGCTCCTCGCCATGGCAGGCAGCCGAAGGACCGGATCTTATTCTGCGAGCACTGCAGTGCCGAAGTGTATGTTACTACGATCCCTCGCTTTACGGCTTCCACCGCGAGTACGACCTCGACGAACGCACCGGCGAAATGGCAAAAAAAGGCCGCGTGTACGGTCGTGGCATGGGCCACGTATTGCGAGTCCACCATCATGGAGTTCTTCGCCTCCTCTATTGGGCTTCAAGGCCGCTCGCCACCGCTATCATCTCCGCATTCAGTGGCCGGTTTCACCGTGCATTTTACTCTCTCTGCGTCTCGATTGGCCGGGTCGAGGGTTGGACCGGCCACGTATCGGCTGCGGAAACGTCGCTGGATGCCGCAGTTCCTATCAGCAATACGTCGACCGCCGGCTCCGCTTCGAAGGTTTCTGTAGACCGTCAAAATGTGGGATCGGGCGCCAGCTTTGGCAAAAAGCTACGGGAGATGACGGGCCCATATAACGCGCGAAATCCATTACTTGTCTGGCCTCTGTACACGGCGGACGCCCTGGCCAGCTTGCTTCCGAAGCGGCGAAAGAAGATCGAAGAGGATCGCCCATTGCGGGTCCTTGTAGCCAATTGGGGGCATCTAGGCGATGTGGTGAATATTTTGCCGCTACTGAAATTCCTGGAACAGCATCCGCGGGTCCAGGAACTCGGCGTGTTGATCGGAACTTGGTGCCGCCCCGTATTGGAGTCGAGTGACATAGCCGCCCGAGTACATGCAGTTGATCACTGGGCTCTCAATCGTAGTAACAAATCAACGTTTCGCAGGGTCATTCAATACCTCCTGCGACGCGTATCCCTCGTCGGCGAGCTCAGACGATGCCGGTACGATATGTCCATTGATACATACTCATCGTTTCCTTCGTCACACGGCATAACCTGGAGCGCCTCTATTCCCCGCCGCGTGGGGTTCGCAAGCGGTGGCCTCGGTCCATGTCTCACAGACCCCTTCGACTGGATTCCGGACGACAGACTTATGCCGGAACATCAGCTGAAGCTGCTGAAGCCGCTCCTAGGCAACCTGCATCCGAAATCACTGCCGGCATCCTATCCCGGGTTTGAATCTGCAGCCCTGGAGCGGGAATTCGACGTCGGCAAGCCCTACATCGTGATCCACATGGGCCCACAAGATCTTAAAGGATGGGTTCCTGAAAAGTGGATTTCGCTCGCTGCTGCTCTCAAGGGCCAAGGCTACGAACTGGTCGCTACCGGCGGGGGCGGCAGAGAGACGGTGGTCGCTCGCGACCTGGCTGAGAGGATACCGGTGCGAGACGCGACGGGTCGACTATCGTGGCCCCAATTCGTTAGAACAGTGGCGAACGCTGCCGCGATCGTGACGATCGACTCCGTCACGGGGCATATTGCGGCGTGCTTCGATGTGCCAGCTGTCGTCCTGACTACTGGCCGTACACGCCTGAGTTTGTGGCGACCGAACAACTCCAGTGCCGTCGCGCTATCCCATCCGGTAGGGTGCGCGCCGTGCTTCAGGACGAGAGGCTGTGCGGCTATGGCCTGCGTAAGGCTCATAGACGTCGACGATGTCTTGTCGTCACTGGAGCAATTGATGAAAGCGAGGCGTACTGGTCCGTCAGGATACACTAGACCGATTTCCGTGAGTTCCCCGAATTAACAATTCAGCCCGCGACCCCCCCTTATTATTATTAATCTTCGATGTAACCATCACGCACAAAGCTGATTGAACCCATAACGATATCACGCTATGGGAATTGCTGCGGTGCAGCGACAGCCAGGTTTTGTATGAAGGTGGTCATTCTGGCAGGCGGATTGGGTTCCCGACTCGCCGAAGAAACCCAAGTCAGGCCAAAGCCAATGGTCGAGATCGGCGGCCAGCCGATCTTGTGGCATATTATGATGCTCTATTCTTGGTTTGGGCTGACAGATTTCATCATCTGCTTGGGTTACAAAGGTTATTTCATCAAGGAATACTTCGCAAATTATGTCCTGCATCGCTCGGACGTCACGGTTGATCTTGCGTCCGGGAAGCTGGAATATGCGCCCAATACCGAGCTACCGCCGTGGCGCGTATCACTCATCGATACCGGAAATGATACCCTGACCGGCGGGCGATTGAAGCGCGTCAAATATATGCTGCCGCCCGACCAGCCGTTTTGCCTGACCTATGGCGACGGCGTGGCCGATGTGAACATCAAGAACCTGGTCGCCTTCCATCGCAGCCACGGCTTGGACGCGACGATGACGGTCGTACGGCCGCCGGGACGTTTCGGCGCAGCCGCCATCGACGGAGATCGGGTAATAGAGTTCATGGAAAAGCCCGCGGGAGATGGCGGATACATCAACGGTGGCTTTTTCGTCTTGCAGCCACAAGTCATTGACCGTATCGACGGTGACGCGACGCCATGGGAATTTGCGCCGTTGGAGAGATTGGCTGCGGATCGACAATTGGCGGCCTTCAGGCACGATGGATTTTGGCAGCCGATGGACACATTACGCGACAAGAATCACTTAGAGCAGCTTTGGGCGAGTGGTCATGCGCCCTGGCGAGTCTGGTAACCCGCGGGAGCGAGTGACATGCACATTCTGATCACCGGTAACATGGGGTATGTTGGGCCCGTTGTCGTTCGCCACCTGCGGTGTGCATTTCCCAACGCCCGATTGACAGGGCTCGACCTGGGACTGTTCGCACACAATCTGACTGGGACTGTCTTGCCGGAAACTCTGCTGGATCAGCAGCGCTTCGGCGACGTTCGTGATATTAGGTCGGCAGACCTCGATGGCGTCGATGCGATTGTCCACTTAGCCGCTATCTCCAACGACCCGATCGGTAATCATTTTGAGGCGGCTACCGAGGAAATCAATTATCGCGGGAGTGTCCGTGTAGCCGAGGCGGCAGCCGAGGCCGGAGTGAAGCATTTCGTATTCGCTTCGAGCTGTAGCGTTTATGGGTTCGCGGAAGAGGGCCGGCCCCGTCGGGAAGACGATCCTGTAAATCCGTTGACCGCCTACGCGAAATCGAAAATCGCTACCGAAGACGCTCTACGGCAAATCGATCGGAGAGGCATGACGGTGACTTCGCTGCGGTTCTCGACCGCGTGCGGAATGTCCGATCGGCTCAGGCTCGACCTCGTCGTGAACGACTTCGTTGCCAGTGCCGTCGCGGCCGGTGAGATAACGATCCTAAGCGACGGAACGCCGTGGCGCCCTCTCATCGACGTCAAGGATATGGCAAGGGCCATTGAATGGGCCATTCGACGCTCGCCAACGCACGGCGGCTCCTGTCTCGCGCTCAATGTCGGCGCAGCACAATGGAACTATCAAGTCCGGCAGTTGGCAGAAGCTATTGCCAATGCGTTGCCTGGCACGCGCGTGTCAATCAACAAAGATGCACAGCCCGATCGCCGTTCCTATAAGGTCAACTTTAGTCTCTTCTCGGAGCTGGCGCCCGAGCACCAGCCGGTGGTCACTCTGAATCAGTCGATTCGTGAACTGCATGGTGGGCTGACCGCCCTGGACTTCCGTGATCGGAACTTCCGCAGTTCACAACTAATCCGGCTGAAGGCGCTCGATCGTCAGATTGCGGAGGGTCGGCTGGATCACAGCCTGAGATGGCGTTCGGATACCTGGCGAAATATCTCCCAGGCGGAGCCATCCGCGCGAACGGCGGCGCTCGTCTAAAAATGTTGAGCACCCATGCCGTCTAGTTTTGCCCATTCACTACCGAGGACGCCGGCGACGGCGTGTTTGGCGTGCGAAGCATCGTTGTCGCGCACGTTTGTGGACCTGGGTATGTCGCCGCTCGCCAACAGCTACGTCAGCCCCGAGAAAATCGCTACACCCGATCCGCTCTACCCGCTTCATGCCCGTGTGTGCGATTCGTGCCTCCTCGTACAGGTCGATAGCGTGGTGCCCCCCGAGGAGATATTCAGCGAATACGCCTACTTCTCGTCATACTCCGAAACCTGGCTCGCGCATTGCAAGGCTTATGCCCATGCGATGATGAGACGGTTCGGGCTGGGGCCGCAAAACAAGGTAATCGAAGTCGCCAGCAACGATGGGTATTTGTTGCGAAATTTCGCTGCCGCCGGCATTCCAGTGCTGGGCGTCGATCCTGCGGCGAATGTAGCCAACGTGGCGCGGGCGCGAGGCATCCCGACCGAAGTTGCCTTCTTTGGCACAAAAACCGCGGAACGTCTGCGCGCTCGCGGCGAAACCGCTGATTTGTTGGTAGCAAAGAACGTGCTTGCTCATGTGCCCGACATCAACGATTTCGTCCAGGGCATCGCGACGCTTCTGAAGCTGCACGCAGTATTCACGGTCGAGTTCCCGCATTTGCTGAACCTAATCAAAGAGGTTCAATTCGACACGATCTATCATGAGCATTTTACCTATCTTTCTCTGTTGGCGGTTGAGCGGGTCTTTGCCCGCAACGGCCTGCGCATTTTCGATGTTGAAGAAGTTTCGACCCACGGTGGTTCGTTGCGGATCTTTGCCTGTTTGAACGGAGCGAATCACGTCGAGATGGGTACCGTGGCGAAGATTCGAGACAAGGAGGTGGCGGCACGCCTCGATCAGCCCGAAGGCTACAAAGGATTCGACGCACGAGTTAGGCAAGTGCGTTCCGACCTGCTCGAGTTTTTGGATCAGGCGAAGGCAACGGGCAAGACCGTCGCTGGCTATGGAGCGGCGGCGAAGGGAAATACTCTCCTGAACTATTGCAGAATTCGCTCCGACCGCGTTGCGTTTGTGTGTGACAAGAGCCCAGCCAAACAGAAGATGTTTCTCCCAGGCAGCCGAATAGAGATAAAACCGCCGCAGGCGATCTTCGATATGCGCCCAGATTATGTGCTCATCCTGCCGTGGAACTTGCGCGAAGAGATCGAAGAGCAATTGGCCGGCATCCGCGATTGGGGCGGCCGCTTCGTGACGGCCATTCCTGAAATCCGGGTGGGTTAGCGTGCGGTTCGAATCCACAGCAATCGACGGGGCCTTTTTCGTCGAGCTCGATGCCCATCAAGACGAACGGGGGCTCTTTGCTCGCACATTCTGCGAGCAAGACTTTGCGCAGGCCGGCATCGATATGCGCGTCGTGCAAACCAACGTTTCCCGCAACCCAATGGCCGGAACGCTGCGCGGGATGCATTATCAGGCCCCGCCGCACGAGGAGCCGAAACTGATCCAATGTGTGCGCGGTCGGATCTTTGATGTAGCGATCGACCTTCGGCGCAGCACCCCGAGCTCCAGGCGCTTAGTTTGCACCGAGCTGTCTGCTGACGATAACCGCCTTTTCTTTATTCCACCTGGCTGCGCCCACGGCTTCCTGACGCTGGAACATAACAGCGACGTTTTCTATTATATGGGAGCCGCATTTGTTCCCGACGCCGCGCGCGGGGTGCGATGGAACGATCCGGCTTTCGAAATTCCGTGGCCCAAAACGCCGAGCCTCGTCTCTTCACGCGACGCGAAATATGCCGATTACGCCGCATGTCCAACAAATTTCTAACAACAATCGCGATGGATGGCTCTCTGCAATGCCCCAAAAGCCCATGATTCCCGTTTCTGGACCGTCAATCACACAAAAGGAGGTCGATTACGTCACCGAGGCAGTTCGATCCGCGTGGTACGGCAATGCCAACGCGTTTCATGAGCGTTTCGAACGAGCCTTCGCTGCTTATTGCGGTCGTGGCCACGCCATAGCACTTCCGTCTTGCACTTCGGCGTTGCACTTGGCTCTTCTTGCACTGGGCATTGGCCACGGCGATGAAGTCATTGTTCCGGACGTAACATGGATCGCTTCGGTGGCACCGGTCCGCTACGTCGGCGCGACACCGATCTTTGCAGATATCGATGCCCAAAGTTGGTGCCTTTCTCCGCAAGCCTTCGCCGAGGCAATTACGCCGCGGACCAAGGCAGCTATTGTGGTTGATCTCTACGGTTCCATGCCGGACTGGGATCATCTCACGGAGATTGCCCGCACGCATGGAATTGCTCTCATCGAGGATGCAGCGGAAGCGATCGGCTCACGATGGAAGGAACGACCTGCCGGCTCGTTCGGAGTGATGTCAGCGTTCTCTTTCCACGGCTCAAAAACGCTGACCGCTGGCGAAGGCGGAATGCTGTTGGTTGACGATGATGAGTTGCTGACCCGTGTCCTTAAACTGAGAGATCACGGCCGCAAGCCTGGCGATATCATGTTCTTCAACGACGAGGTGGGTTGGAAGTACAAAATGTCGTCTATGCAAGCCGCACTGGGATTGGCGCAGCTTGAACGCGTTGCCGAGCTTGTGAATGGCAAAAGACAGAATTATTCATGGTATCGCGAAGAGCTTTGCGACTGGAATCATGGCTCGCTAAATCCGGATATTCCCGGACTATTTAACTCGTACTGGATGACGACGGTTATAATCGACTCAGCGCTCGGCCTCACCAAGGAAGCTGTGGTGCCTCGCATGCGGGCTCAAGGGATAGATGTTCGACCTTTTTTCTATCCGCTTAGCATGATTCCAGCTTTCCGCGACACTCCCGAGGCTGCTCGCGCTCGTAGTCGAAACACAGTCGCACAGCGCGTGAGCCCATACGGGATCAATCTGCCAAGCGCATTGAACTTGGACAGGGCCTCCGTCACGAAGGTCTGCAGTGAGCTACGCGAGACCATCGGCAACCTCGGTGGCTAGAGCGAGCGAAAAATGCGAATCTTTTCAGTTGGAGCGAAAGCGCAATCGCGCTTAAATAGGAATATACTTCTTGAGCATGGGCATACCTTTCCCTACATATTTGATCGCTCGGTTGGGATTGAACCACCATGGGAATGCAAGGTGATCTCGAACGAGGCAGAGTTTGATGAATATTCAAAACGATGCGAAGGGTTTGTCATCGGAATCGGCGGTCATAACGGCAGAGATCGCGTAGCCTATGCCGAAAGGCTAGAGCGGAATGGACTGGAGCCCATTTCGGCAATTCATCCCACGGCCTATTTCGGTAGGGAATGCAAGATCGGCAAAGGACTTCTCGCGATGGTTGGTGCCGTTGTGAGCGACGGTGTTGAGATCGGAGACTACTGCCTGCTTAATACCGGTTGCTCGATTGATCATGATTGCAAGATCGGCAAGGGCGTCCATGTCATGGGTGCCGCGGCAATTGCCGGCAATGTAAGTATTGGCGAATTCGCGTCTATCGGTACCAACGCAACGATTCTTCCTGATTTAAATATTGGATCAGGCGTGTATATTGGCGCCGGTGCCGTGGTAACGAAGGACGTGCCTGAAAGCGCGATTATGATCGGGGTACCAGCACGGCCTATAAGGAAGCGGCAATAATTTTGTGCTTATCTCTTAAGTTGACGGAGAATAGCGCTTGAGCACGTCCGACGATCGCGCATTGTTCGAAGAAAAGAAACGGGCGCAGGCGGTAGCTCTCGGCCGTGACGCAAAGTTATTCGCCGCGGCGACCGATCTCCTCGTTGCCACGGACAAGTATGACTACACCTACCTCTGGAGCTGGCTGGGCGTTCCGATCATTCAATTTCCCGCGGACATTATGGCGACCCAGGAAGTTATCTGGGCGACCAAGCCCGACATCATCATTGAGACAGGTGTCGCGCGCGGCGGTTCGGTACTGTTCATGGCGTCGCTGCTAGAATTCATCGGCAAGGGCAAGGTAATCGGGGTCGATATCGATATCCGCGCGCACAATCGAGACTCAATAGAGCAGCATCCGATGGCTAAGCGTGTACGGTTGATCGAGGGCCCGTCGACAGACCCGGCAGTACTCGTCAGGGTGAACGCCGAGATTCCCAAAGGCGCGTCCGTGATGGTGGTCCTCGATTCCGACCATAGCCGCGAGCACGTGCTTGCCGAGCTGCGAAGCTACGGGCCTCTCGTCACGCCGGGGTGTTATCTGGTGGTTGCTGACACTATTCTCGGGCATTTCGATGTCGGGCAAACCCCATCGAATCGCTCAAGGATCTGCCTCAAGGGAGATGAGCCACTAAGCGCGCTCGAAGCTTATCTTAAGGAGACCCACAGATTTGAGGTCGATCACGTCTTAAACGGCAAACTGATTTTTTCCAGCTCTCCGGGCGGCTACGTACGCTGCTGCTGAGCTTTCATGCGCTGGCTGCAGTGGTTTCTGTCGGAACATCGTGCTTCAACCGCCCGAACGGTATCATCGGCTGCTTCGGTGAACCAGAGCTATAGATGTCATGACCGAACCCAGGATTAGCGTGATTATCCCGACGAGGGAGCGATGTGAAACCCTTGGAGCCAGCATCCGCACGTGTGTTGAACAGGACTACGACAATCTGGAGATTATCGTATCCGACAACGCCAGCCAGGACGATACCGAAGCGGTCGTGCATTCGTTCAGCGATCCGCGCTTGCGCTACATCAAGACGGACCGCCGGCTGGGTATGACCGGTAATTTCGAGTTCGCGCTGGGGCATGCCAAACCCGGCTACATCATCTTCATCGGTGACGACGACGGGCTGATGCCTGGATCCGCCGCTACCGTTGCGGATCTGGTAAAACAATCCGGCGCCGAGGCAATTGCCAGCTACAGCGCTCACTATGCTTGGCCCAATCACCTTAACGAGAAGGCACGAAATCGGCTGTATTTCGACAAAATGGACCGCAAGATCGAATATAAGGATGCCCGTGCGGAGATGGCGATGCTGATAAGCTTTTGCCGAGGCGCTGCTGTTCACTATTTACAATTAGCGACTATTTATCACGGCTTTGTCTCTAGTGATGTGATTGAAAGGGCGAAGCGGCACGGTCGATATTTTCATTCCATTAATCCAGATATTTATGCTGCCCTTGCAAATTCGTTGCTGGTCGGCAAATTCCTGCGGCTGCATCAGCCGTTGACCGTTGAGGGCGCCTCAGGTCGAAGCACTGGCGCGTCATCAAGCTCGGGGATCGACAGTACCGCGGAAAGTCGATTTCTTGCCGAGAACGATTTGCCATTCAGTCCCGATTTAGTCTATGCGCCATCCCTTCAGATCTTAATTGCCGAGGCCTATCTGCAAGTGCGATCGAGGTTTCCAGACGCGTGCAAGGATCATGATTTCAGCATAGCGCGAGTTTGCGGAGTCGCATTACGCGGTATAAGCGGGCCTAATAAAGGTCGAATCACCCAGGCAGTGAATGAAATCTTGGCTAAACATAACGTTGCCGCGGTGGATCCCGCAACACTATTTTCGCCGGCTAATGCTGCTTGGCGACGGCTCGTTGATGCCGTTACAGGCGGCGAGGTGGATTGCGAGACTTTTGGCGTGCACGACGTCTACCAGGCTTCCCTTTTGGCTCACCATCTGCTCACTTTGCGTAACGAGGGTGGGGTGAGCTGCGGTGTCTCACGCGCTGCCTCGCGGGTCTTGAGTAAACTGGGAATGAAAATCGATCAGGGTTGAACCTCGGCGGTTGCTTCTTGCTGTGGTTAGGGTTCTACGCGCTTCGCGAACGAGATGTGGTTGATGTGGCTCTCAGTCAAAGCTTTGCTTTTGGGACAAACGTCGGTTCGACTTAATCTTTCAGCCAACCTCGTCAGCAAAATTCTCGCGGCTTTAGTAAGTCTTGCATGCGTGCCGATTTATATTCGCATCTTGGGCGCCGCAGGTTACGGTGTCATCGGAATTTGGGCCACCCTGGAGACATTGGCTAAGCTACTCGACATGGGCCTCAGTCCGACCATGACGCGAGAACTGGCGGCAACCGCGCGCCGAACCGAGGAGGCGCAGCTCATTCGCGATCTGGTTCGGACCATCGAAGTGTTCTACTGGACTTTTGGCCTTTTGATCGGCGCGACAATTATGCTTTGCGCTCCACTGATTGCCACTCGCTGGCTCCGCAGCAGTCAATTGTCGTCGGGCGAACTGCTAACTTCTGTGCAATTGATCGGCATTCTCATCCTCTGCCGCTGGCCATTGAGTTTCTATTCGAGCGGCCTTAACGGCCTGGAGAGGCAGGTCCTATTGTCTTGGATGGACTTCGTGTTTGCCTTGCTCCGTAGCTTTGGCGCAGTTGTTGTTCTCGTGTTCATCTCACCCACGATCTTGGCATTTCTGGGCTGGCAGATCGCGATCAACATACTGAATACTGGAATCATCGCCGCATCGCTATGGTGGAGTCTGCCTGCGGGGCGTGCGTCAAGGTTTCGCGCAAAATTGTTGATCCGAGTGTGGAGATTCGCCGGCGGCGTCACAGCCATAGCACTGGTTTCTATGCTGCTCACTGACCTGGACAAACTGGTAGTAAGTGGACTGGTCTCTCTGGAAGATTTCGGCTACTACACGTTGGCCTCCCGCATGGCTGGAACTTTGTATTTGGCTGCGTCATCGGTTTTTGCCGCTGTATACCCAGCCCTCGTTCGCTTCGCGACGGAGCAGAATGAAGCGAAGTTTGCAGAGCTCTATCATCTAGCTGCGCAAATGTTGTCGCTCCTGGTTTTCCCCGCTGCAATAACGGCTGCGGTTTTCGCCAGGCCCCTGATTTTTGCCTGGACCGGGAACGAACACATTGCCGATAACACAGCGCCTATCGCAGCGCTGTTGATCATCGGTACTGCGTTCCACTGCACTGGATTTCTTCCGTATGCTGCGCAGCTCGGGCATGGATGGACCAGTCTGGCGTTCTGGACAAATTTGTCCTATGTCCCGGTAACCACCGTCCTGCTTATAGTATTTACTAGACGCTTTGGAGGCGAAGGAGCCGCCGCGGTTTGGCTATTGATTACAACCAGCTACTACGCTACGCAAATTCCGCTCATGCATCGCAGGATTTTAAGATATCACGCACGGCGATGGTATATTAACGATATTGGCATCCCATTAGTCGCATGCAGTCTGACTGCGGGGCTTCTAGCCGCAGCTATCGGACCCACAACGACGCGCATTGGTGCCGCTCTAACGGTGGGGTTGGCGGGATTGCTGGTTGGAACCGCTGGGCTGCTCGCAACGCCGCTAGTGCGCAAGGAGCTTCACGATCTGTGGATCCAGTATCACGCGCGAACAATCAAAATTCGATCACAGGCAAGAGAGCGCTCGGGAAGCTGACGTTTTCCTGACCCCCGCGATAGGTGACCTTGTTCTTCTAGCCCACCCGCAAACCGTTCCCCGCCAAACATCCCACCTTCAACAGAGCACATTTTTGTAAGCTTCTCAAACTGAGACGTTGACGCGGACCTGGACCGCGCGAGGAAGAAGTCCACTTTCGCGACGCACGGAGCCTTTTTAAATCTTCTAGGATCCGGGAGAGCTCTGCGTAGTACTGATCTAGAATGCTTGTGCCGTAGCGCTCCGGGGGTAGCGTAGCCGGGAAGGGGAGGCCAATGTTCGAGAATACGCCATTTTAAGACGATTTATCATCCGTGGCATTATGGTGCTTGACTTCGTCGGCATAATCGATGGATTCCGGTGGTGTCTAGGCCCGCGGACATAGCGAACTACACTCGTTGCCGTGATTTCCTTTTTCCTATGGTTCGGAGTACGTCGGCTCGCCAAGACAGAAAGGACTTCCGCGGACCGGACTCGAACGAGACTTGATAGCCATGTCGGAAAGCGGGCTCGCTATCGAGCGCTGCTTGGCAACTGCTCTCTGAGGCCTCGACAGTCAGTGGGGCGGATTGCAAGATCTTCGTGTGTATGACGTCCACCGTGCTTCTTTGCTGGCCCACCATTTTGCCCAATTTGCGTCAAAAGGACGGAGTGGGTTCCGGTAGAGCGGGACTTAAGTAAGCTGCGAAGGAAATCGGTCAGAGTTGAATCCCGTCGGAGCCGATTATGTCTGGTTTGTTGCTGTGGTCAGGTGTTCTACGCGTGTTTCGAGCGGGATGTGGTTGATGTGGCATTCAGTCAAAGCTTGGCTTTTACAGCAAACATCAATCCGGCTGAACCTGTCGTCAAATCTTGTCAGCAAATTGCTCACAGCTGCAATAAGCCTTGCCTGTGTGCCCGTTTACATTCGGGTGCTAGGAGTCGCAGGTTATGGCGTGATCGGAATCTGGATCACGCTCGAAACGCTGGCGAACCTCCTCGACCTTGGCCTCAGTCCGACGATGACGCGGGAACTGGCGGCAAGTGCGCGGCGAGCCGAGGGGGCGCAGGACGTGCGCGATCTGGTTCGGACCATGGAAGTGGTCTATTGGACCATAGGCCTTTTCATCGGCGCCGCTATTGTGCTCGGTGCGCCACTGATCGCCGCTCATTGGCTCCAGAGCAGCCAAATATCAGCGGTCGAGCTGCGAAGTTATGTGCAATTTATTGGGGTCCTTATTCTCTTCCGCTGGCCCATAAGCTTTTATTCAAGCGGCCTCGTCGGGCTCGAAAGGCAAGTCCTGTTATCTTGGACGGGATTCCTGGTAGCCTTGCTCCGTAGTCTTGGCGCAGTTGTTGTCCTCGTTTTCGTTTCACCGACGCTCGTGGCCTTTTTGACCTGGCAGATTGCGATCAACGTAGCCAATACCGCGACTGTGGAAGCGTCGCTATGGTGGAGTCTACCAAAGGGACGTGCGCCCAGGTTCCGTCCAATATTATTGACGCGAGTGTGGAAATTCGCCGGCGGCGTAACAGCAAATACACTGGTTTCTATGCTGCTCACTGACCTCGACAAACTGGTGGTAAGCGGACTGGTTTCCTTGGAAAATTTTGGCTACTATACGTTGGCTTCCCGCATGGCAGGAGCCTTATATATAGCTGCGGGATCCGTCTACGCGGCTGTGTACCCGGCTCTTGTTCGGCTCGCGGCGGACGAGAACGAAGTGCAGTTTGCCGAGCTCTACCATCGAGCCGCCCAAGTGTTATCGCTGCTGGTTTTTCCTGGTGCCATAACCGGTGCGCTTTTCGCCAAACTCTTGATCTTTGCCTGGACCGGAAACGAACTCATTGCGGATAGTACGGCAACCATCGCTTCGTTGTTGATCATCGGTTCTGCGTTTCATTGCATTCTATTTCTCCCGAATGCTGCCCAAAATGCGCATGGATGGATCAGTCTGGCGTTCTGGATAAATTTAGCTTATGTCCCCGTAACTACAGTGCTTCTTATTGTACTTACTAGGCGCCTCGGTGGTGAGGGAGCCGCTATCGTTTGGGTGTTGATCACAACGAGCTATTTCGTCACTCAAGTTCCACTCATGTACCGCAAGATTCTAAGCCATCAGGCGCGTCAATGGTATGTGAACGATGTTGGCATCCCACTGCTGGCGTGCAGCTCAGTTGCCGGATTGCTTGCTTATCTTATAGTGCCAGCGACAACGCGGATCGGTGCTGCCCTGACGGTAGCTTTGGCGGGATTACTGGTTGGAGCCGTCGGCCTCCTTGCTACACCACTAGTGCGCAAGCACCTTCGCGATTTATGGACTCAGTACCACGCGCGAAAAGTCAAAATTCGATCACAGGCGAGAGAGCGGTCGTGATTTTCCCAGCCCGCGAGGAGAGCTTGTGCCTCTGGCCAATCCAGACCTCGTCCTGAAACCGCGGTAATGGCACCCGTCGTCTGCTGCTGCTTCAGCTCACTGCTGAAATATCTCGTCAAGCGCTAAATATCGAGGCCTTGGTCCGCAATGCCGTCTCCATTGCCTCTATGAGCTTGTCGTTACAACGTTCCGTGGGAATAAAGATGAAGTTATTCACGTAGGTACATTCCCGACGCGGCAGATTTGGACTCAAGCGGTCGATATCCTGCAGGGATGAATGAAATTTCTCAGCGGCCATTAGTTCGTTGCCGAGCACGAAAAAGCCTCTGTAATTCCGATCTGCAAAAAACGTGAATACGTCTTGGACTGCGTTTGCCCGATGGCGATCTTCTGCTTCGATCAGTACCGTTGGCCGGTGTTTGGCTATCAGCTCGTCTGCCCCCTGCAGCACGTTCATTTCATGCCCTTCGACGTCGATCTTCACAAAACCAACATCGTGATTGGAAAGGGTGTTTAGCGTTGTCGATTGCACTTGGTAATGGACCCCAGCTGGATCAGAGGCGGATGTCATGACGCTTGCCGCTGTCGTGTCTTCTCGGCCCCCCTTGATGGGAACAAACAGGTCCAAAACAGCAAAGGTATCGGATACGGCTAGATTCTTGACGACGACATTTGCAGGCAGCACGCGGGACATGAATGCGGCCAATTCCGGCACTGGCTCAAAGGCGTGAACGTGGGATGCCAGCGAGCTAAGAGGATAAGAATAGGCGCCGATGTTCGCGCCAACATCGACCGCTTCGCGCCCGCGCGGCACAAGGACTGGTAGCAAATCGATCTCACGTTCGCGGTCCTGCCGAGACAGCCTTCTTCGGTGAACCGGCTTCGGAAAAAGCAGAATCGCAATTGGCCGCACGAGACGCTTGACCAATTCCAAGCCTGCCCTGCGGTCCGTCGTCATTCCTTTACTCGATCTGACTTGCGCGGCAGATGGTCTATCGTACCAGAATCGCGTGACGATTTTAGGTGACCATGCCATGATTGCCCAGACATATCTGCTCAAGAAAGTGTCTGCCAAGCGGCAGGATGATCAAAGGCGTCCTGTCCACGGATGGCTCCATGACGAAAGGTTGAAATCGTGGCGAGGGACCGACTGGTCCCAGGAGCGCGATTTTGGGCGCTGAATCATGTCAACGGTCCAAATCAAACAGTGAGCTGGTCTGCGCCACCACTGCGTTGAACAGCGTGATTAGGGCCCGCGAGAGCAATGCGGGCGGCACTACCCGCCGAGGGGGTCAGAGTTGCAAAAGCAGACTGCCGCAACTACTATGCTTTTGGGGGCGCGAGGAAATTTTCGCGTGCATCGCATCCGCGAATTCGACGGGCTACGTGCCGTTGCGGTGACCATGGTGGTCCTGTTTCACGCGTTCCGAGGCGCGGCTTTAACCGGCGGCCTGATAGGCGTAGACATTTTCTTTGTGTTGAGCGGCTATCTCATCACGACACTTCTCGTAATCGAGCAAAAGAAAACCGGACGGATTTCGCTTCTCAAGTTCTACGCGCGGCGGGCCTGTCGCCTGGTGCCCGCGTTATGGATCGTGCTCGCCTTCTGCCTGTCGCTTGCATTTTGGTCTACGAAACCTGGCGAGCATCTCACCACCATCGCTGAGGCAGCGACATACACGATTAACTGGTATGTCGCGCTCGGTATCGGCCCTCCCGGTTGGATCATAGGGCATACCTGGTCGCTGGCGATTGAGGAACAATTCTATCTTATCTGGCCAATCATCCTGATCGTCGCACTCTCGTTTGGGCCGCGCGCGCCAATACGCGTTGCAATCGCCATATTCGCGCTCTCCACCGCGATGTGCGTCCTTCTGAGCGCTTTCAATTTCAGCGTCGTAAGAATTTACGACGGCTTCGATACGCGGTCCTCGGAATTATTTGTCGGATGTATTCTCGCTCTGATCTCGCTGCCACCGACGACGGCGCACTTGCTCACAAGATCGTGGATCGTGCCCGTTACGATCTGTCTGATTGTCGTATTTACCCTGCATCTAAATTCTCGTTTTCTGGGCTTCGGCGGCCTTCAGTTTGTAGCGCTCATGGCGGCGTGGATGATCGTCGCGGCGCAAGGCGACACCGTTTTCGGCAGCGTGCTTCGACAGCGACACGTCGTCTATATCGGCCGCATCTCGTATGGCATTTACCTTTGGCACTACGTCTTGCTGGAAATGCTCGTTAAACGCTTCGGCGCCCCGCTCGCCGCCTTGATCGGAGTTCCACTTTGTGTTGCCCTGGCGGCCGCCTCATTCGAATGGGTAGAGCGCCCAATCCTGCGCATGTCCGCCAGATATTTCTCGCCAACAGAGAACAGCGCCATGCGAAGCCTCGCTAGTGATCCGGCATCGCACTGACGTTTCCCACGCAATCGGCCCTCGGGGCAGCAGGGGGCCGCCAAGAGTGCCCATAAGCACGGTTTCAGGTGACCATGCCATGATTGCCCAGACATGTGTGCCCAAGAGTGGCTGCGAAGCGGTCGAGTTGAATTTGCGGCCGGCTCGCCCGCCAGCCGGCAGAGGCCAAGTGTGCGAGCTCGCCCGGGCTGTCATGCAGTTTCCGCATGGCAGCAGCGGCAGCTTCGATGTCGGGCTCGGCCCAGGTCACATCGCCGTAGACGTTCCCTGCATCATGGGTGGTCGTCATTTTGTACGGAATGAGGAGACTAGTTTCCTGGGTGGTAAAGTCCATATTGCCGGACCATGCTGTCGCAATAGTCGCCAGTCCCAGTGTTTGCGCCTCGAGAAGCGGTATGCCGAAGCCTTCAGCGCGATGAAGAGAG
>Ga0210394_10004157_pt1 | contig 17171 bp, 9 predicted proteins | sample IncBWC12MmetaG_FD_160121 | JGI IMG/M metagenome (GOLD analysis project Ga0210394, IMG submission 160121) | Forest soil microbial communities from Barre Woods Harvard Forest LTER site, Petersham, Massachusetts, United States - Inc-BW-C-12-M | ecosystem: Environmental > Terrestrial > Soil >... | reverse complement strand
CCGACAACATCGCAGTGACCGCGACGGACAGCTTCGGCAACAGCGCCGCGCCGGTGACGATCGATGTGACGGTGGCCGCGGCGCCGGTGATTGCGCCGGTGTCGGCGCAGACGATTGACGTCGATCTGGCGGACCCGATCACCGGCGTCAGCGTGTCAGAGACCGGCAACACCAGTGGTGAAAGCTTCACGGTGACTCTGAGCGACACCACTGGCGTGCTGTCGGCGACTACGTCGGTTTCGGGCGGCGGCGGCACAATCAACGGCTCGACGAACGGCTCCGGAACGAGCCTGACCATCATTGGCACGTTGAGCCAGGTGAACGCCGACCTCACCACGCTGACGGACCAGAACGGCACGGCCGGGTCCGACCCGATCAAGGTGACCGCGACCGACGGCTTCCACAACAGCACTACGCAGCAAATTGAGGTCACGGCGGTCGATACGACGACAGTGTCGGAAACCGTTTCTGCGCTGACCGCACCGCTAGATCTCGTGACTAACGGAGGCTTTGAGGCTGGCAACCTTAGTGGATGGACGCTCGGTGGGAATTACTTCTCCGCAGAATTTCCGCTTCCACAGGGAGAAATTTACATCACATCCTCGTTTTTTGGGACACCGGATACGCACAGCGGCCAGTACGCTGTGGGACTAGGGTCTGTCGGCTCGGACGGGACACTCAGCCAAACTATTCAGACAACAGCCGGACAACAGTACACGGTGAGTTTTTGGCTCGAAAACGAGCAAACTTCAAGCACCGACGACTTTACTGCTACCTGGGACGGCCAAACACTCTTGGCACTTACGAGCACGCCTGCGCAAGGCTATACCCTGTATACGTACACTGTTACTGCAACGGGCAGTACCTCGCTCCTCGAGTTTGCAGCCCGACAAGACCCCGCGCAGTGGAATTTGGACGACGTTTCAGTGATTCCGGTGGGCGCGGAAATTTCGCTCCAAGGATTTGTGTCGGTGTCGGATACTCCGGTCATCGACGACACACTGACCACGACGCTGACGGTGTTATACGGCAAAATCACGGTGGCCGCGCCGAACGGCGTGATTATCGCCGGCGACGACAGTGGCTCGGTGACGTTGACCGGGACGGCGGCGGAGATCAACGCGGCGCTGACGACAGCAAGCTATATCCCCACTCCCGGCCATGACTCCGACAGCCTGACCGTAACGACGACGGACCCCAGTAGCATCAGCAGCGACAACACGGTCACCCAAACGGTGGCCATCACGGTCACCGGCGTCACGGACGGTCCGGCAGGCGTGGCAGGCAGTCCCATTAATTTGGCACTGGCTAATCCGTCAGCCGCAGATGGCGGACCGGTCGCAGTCACGATCACAGGTGTCCCGCCCGATTGGCAGCTCAACGAGGGGACAAACCTCGGCAACGGCACGTGGACGGTCGAGACGAACGACCTCAGCGCGCTGACGGTCATGACCGCCGCCACCTACACCGGCGCAATGGTGCTCGGCGTCACCGAGACCTGGACCAATGCAAACGGCAGTACCGGAAGCGCGTTCGTCTCCGATAACTTGGAAGCCTATGTGCCGGGCGCACCGATCTTTGCCCTGTCGGGCAACGATACGCTGACTGGTTCGGGCGGGAACGATGAGTTCGTTTTCGCGCAGCCAATCGGCAACGACACGATCTACAATTTCAATGTGGCGACGGACAAAATCGATCTCGTGGGCTTCGCCAATGTCGCAAGTTTCAGCGATGTCAAAGGCGTTATGGCGGACGACGGCCACGGGGATACGGTAATCACGATTGGTGCCAATCAGACGATTACGTTGCACGGCGTCAATGCAGCATCGCTCACCGCGGCAGACTTTGTGTTCAATCAGACGCCCGTCGTTGAGAACGCCGGAAACATAGTGGTGAGCGACGGCGCGTTGCTGCCGCTGAGCGGCACGATCGACAATACCGGTACGATTGCACTGAACTCCACAGGAAACCAAACGGAGCTTCAGATCATTGGCAACGGCCTCGCGCTTGAGGGCGGTGGCCAGCTTACTTTGTCGGGCAGCAACGCGAACACAATCGTTGGTACGACGTCGACCAGTGAACTGACAAACGTCGATAACACCATCTCCGGTGCCGGCAAGATCGGCTCAGGCGATTTTACTCTGACGCTGGTCAACGAGGCGCACGGCACGATCGACGCCAACGTCGCCGGCGGTACTCTCACACTCGCAACAGGCACTGTCATCACCAACGACGGGATACTGGAAGCAACGAACGGCGGGACGCTGCAGATCGATGATTCCGTGATCGGCACCGGTAGCGCGATCGTCGACGGCGGAACGCTCGTATTCGGCACGCAATCGAATGTCCACGTGTCGTTCGAAAATGGCACGGGCATGCCGACATACGGGGAGCTCATCCTTGGCGCCCCTGCGGGTTTCTCGGGCCAAATCTCCGGATTTGCCGGCACTGCACCCGACACGGCTCATTCCGATGCGATCGATCTCCAGGGCATCAATTATAATTCCTCCAGCTTCTCCGAAACTTATGATGCCGCAAAAGGTTTACTCACCGTGACCGACGGAAGCCATTCCGCGAGTCTCACCTTTGACAATTTCGACGGGACTTTAAGTTTTGCAGCTGACGGAAATGGTGGCACGCTCATCACCGATCCTCCCATGACCCGCTCTTCCAGCCCGTCCTCGTCTGTCTCTGTCGGCGGCCCCGGCAACGACTCTTTCGTGTTCCATCCCGGGATCGGCGCGGACACGATCACTAGCTTCAACCCGCAGGCCGCTACCATCGAGCTCGACCATTTCACCAACATTCAAAATGTTCAGCAATTGGCGGCACTGATCGGTACAGACGCGCATGGCGATGCGGTCATCGAACTCGGCCACAACGACAGCATCACGCTCCCCGGCGTGACGCAGAGCTACTTGCAGGCGCATCTGCAGAGCCTCGTGCACCTCGGCTGACGGTCTCGAGGCCGACAAACCTCGCCGCACGGCCATTCGTCGCGTAGATTGAACACGTCTACTTGTGGCGACGACGTTACGCCCGGGGGCAACGCGGGCCGCCTGAATGTCGGGAACGTTGACCTATCTTTCAGCCAGCTTTCGTCGCCGCAGTGTCGGGCTGTTGCGGTGCTGCTTTCATCACGCCGGCCTGCGTCAGCGCCCGCGTGATTTGCTGCATCCGGTTGATGAGCTCCACGGTCGCGGCTACCGGCAGCACCAACCGGCAGACGGAATACCGGCGAGCGGTGATCGGAGAATTGGCCTCCTCCTTCTCGACGCGAGTGACGCCGAATTCAACGCGCAGAGTCTCGCCATCGAAGATGAGGCTGCTGATCGAATCGGCGAAAATCTCCGCTAGGTAGACGCGGTCGAAGTAGCGGACCGACGGCTGCCGTTCGCTCTGAGTCGCCGAATTGCCTTTCGAAGCTACCGATTCCGGGCTCGTCTGCTTCCTCTCCGGCGGCCATTTCTCACTGCCAGCGATTTCCTCAGGTTGTGCAGGTTCAGTCGCGCTTTGATTGCCGTCCGCTGCGATTTCGGCGTACTTTGCAGCACGTCGCTGTGACGGCTGGCCTTTTGGCGTCTGAGTATGGCTAGGTAGCAGTTCCGCTTCCACTCGGCGGATGGCCGTTTCGAGCGAGGACCGCTCACGCAAAATCTCTAGGGTTGATTTTTGCGGGTCTTGCCTGCTCAATTCTGCAGCGAGAACAGTTCGCACGCGCTCATAAACTTCTTGGCGTGCCTGTGCATTGTTGATTGCCAATCTCGAAACCGCACGGGCAAGAATAGGATAGTAATCAGCCATTACCGGCTGCCCCTTCACAGAACCACACCCCATGAGCTTATGCGAAAACAGGATGCTCGGAACATTGGACAGACGAATTTTTGATGTCGAGACTTTCTAATGCTGGGTTCAGTTTAGCGCAAAAACTCGGTAATGGAACCGGGGAGCAATGTAAGTCGAAAATTCCGTGGTGCTGGGTCGAAATTGTAAGCCATCCGATTTTCAAGAAATGCGCGACTCGCTTCTAATACGTGCGACATTGCCGAACGGGATGGCGCTATTTGAGTAGGTCCTCTGGTGCGAAAATTGCCTAAGACCGTCGCGATCAAGCACAAATAGAGGGACCACACGGCGCATTTTGACGTCCTGCACCAGCGTTAGCCAGCGATTGTCGAGCATGATCCAATCCTGGCCGAGGCGCGTGGCAACGATAGCGTGATCCTCACCGAGCGCGAGGTCGCGCACAATAACGAGCCTCAAGTCCTCCTCTGCGACGCCCGCCTCCATAAGCGCAACATATTTCGCGATTGCGTAATCCTTGCAATCGCCGCTGCCCGTCGAGAGTGTGTCGAGCGGAGCCATCCAATGGCCGGGATCGCTCTTCGGGTGGATCGCCAAATTAATTGCCCGGTTGATCACGCCTATGCGGGCGCGGCCGGTGTGGGCGCGACCCTCCGCAACGATTGCAAGGAAGTTCTTCGCCACCGGAGGACATTGCCCTGCATTGATGCGGCAGCGCGCTAGGACCTTACTTTCGGCCTGGATGGCGCCCTGCACGCCCCGCCATGTACTCAAAAGCCCGCCGCTCATCAGCGACATCGTGTCGAGGCCGAACGGCTCGCGCGACGTCATCGGTGGAATTCTTGGCCTTGCTGGTATGACCAACGCCATCCTCGCGTTCGCGCGAGGCTGAACGCCAGGGTCATCGCGTGCGATTTCAGTTGCGCCTGGCATTGTTTGCGAACTGCCGCTCGCGAATGGGCTCGCTTGATTTCCGAAGGCAGCAAAAAGGACAAGGACAAAACACGCCGCCAATTCGACGTGCCAACGCGAGATAGATCGGCGGCCGGAAATGTAAGCCCCGCGTTTGTGGGGCGGCTCCTTGGCGCCTTGGGACGTGCTTATGCGCGTGCTCCGGCTTGGCGGCTCGGGTCGGCGTAGCGGCGCACCGCGGATAATTTCCTCGTGTGGAACTTCCGCAATGGTCGAGGTCGCCATCGTCACCATCATCGCCCACCATCTTCACCGGCGCGTACTAAAAAAGCATGAAATTGTCGGCCGCGCGGCGGCAGCAAGTCGGAGTCATGACGGAGCCGTGGTACGTGCCCTCCCGACAGAAAACCCCAGGCAAGCGCTGCGTCCGCTACCGCAGTGGGTTATCGATGGGCAACCGAAGCTATCAAATGACGCTCCCGCCAATCGACAAAGTCCTCTTGCAGCCAGGAAAGCTGATCGGATTGTGCCATCATCAATTGTATTTTGTTAATTCGACGCACAGTCTGGGAGATGCCTCTGGCGTTGACACCTCGAACTCTTACGTGGTCGCGTATGCGATCGAAACGAAACTTTCGTCGTCCAGGCAGCAGAGGTCTTACGAGCCGGCCTACCCTGGCACAAAGGCCGTGCGCAGACCTCATGAATGCCGGGCAGCAGTCCCGCGAGCAATGGTGCTGATTCGAAGATGGTCCGAAACAGGATCTGGAATTTCGGCTTTTTGGGCGCCTCGCGCCACTGCCTAGCAAATTTTGAATACAGTGTCCGAAACGCCTCATCATTGATGGTTTGAGCCATGCGCTCATATTGGGCCGCTATTTTCTTGTACTGTTCGATCTGTCGCATTTCATCCTCCATCGACGCGAAACAAGCGATCAGAGGTCAAGAAGCTGTTCTGCTGTCCTGGGCCACCGTGGTTGTGAGATCACCTCCTTGTTTCCGACCGGGCTCGCTATTAAACGGTAGAGCCTCGTGACGGATGTGATATTTCTCAAATGTGCCGACAAGCCTGAGCGGGCGCATGCGGAGATTGTTGAAAGTTTGTCTGCCTGACGTTGTTCCGAGCTGCTTTATTGCTGGATCGCTTTTCCAATTCGCGATCATGGCGGAAAACGATAGCCACCCTTACTCCGGCGGCGTAATTTTTCGGACGGCAACGGCGCTATGCATCGGATCCCTCCGCTCCGATCTAAACATCTAACAAGAGCTTGGCGTGAGGAAGTCACGTCCGCCTCAAGATTGCCTTAAGTGCGACGACGCTATGGAAATCACAATTCCGGTGCCACAGCGTGAATGAAGTGCGAAACCTACTGCCATCCTCATTCGCCGTGTACCGCCCCCTGATTTCCCGGCTTCCACGTCACAAATCGGAGTTTTTTCCTCGAGCGCTCGGCGTATAGCGCTCGGCAGTTGTGCGTAAGACTAGGGAGCCGCACGTGGGTAAAAAGGGCGCGTTCACCGTAGGTTCATTTGAACAACGATAATTCAGCGGCCGATGGGTTCCGGGCGCCCGCAGTAGCGAGGTCGCAAATGAAAACCCCCTTATTGATTGTACTCGCCGCGGTCATGCTAGTGGCCGGCAGCAGCTTGGCGATCATGAACAGGGCCTGTAAGAGCAACCATCACGCATGGTGCGCCCCAGTTTCCGACATCCGGCACCACGCAAAGATCGGGCATAGCTAACGGGTCTGCGTTAAGACCTGACGCCGATCCTTTATCCAGCAGCCGAACGCCGGCCCGGCCTCCCGCCAGAAGCGTTGGGGCCCGCCGCTGACGATCTGACTTCGATAGTTCAGGTATTGGCCCGCGTGGCGCAAGTTTCGGCGGCCGAATATGCATAGGCTATCGACGTGTGCTTCGAGGTCCGCTCGATTCAGTTCGACAGGGTGCTCTCCTCCCTGCTGGCGCGCCACTCAAACTCCTCCTTTTGACTAGGCCGGATGCGGATGTTGACATCGACTGAACGCTCCTCGCCATAGGCAATCAAGTATTCCAAAAAGGCGAAGCAGTGAAGTCAAATAGGCGCCGTTTGGGCGCGAGGGCGGAATTTCGCTGACCCCTTTGTGGCATGGCAAGATTTTTGACCCTCCCCTACCCCGCAGCACGGCCGCCAGATGCGATCGATAGATACTCATCAATTCTGCATAGAGTTTGTCCCGGGGTCATTGCGCGGGCAGTGCCAAGCATCTTTGGGCGCGGGGTAGGCAAGCGGCAGAAATGCAACAATGCGCGCCCCTGGCGCAGTTTGCCCAGCGCGAGCAAACACATGATCCATGCGGCGTCGATCAAACAAGCAACAACGAAAAACAAAAGCGGCGCAGCGCGACTTAATTATTGCACCAATCGTGTTGCAATTTAATCGTCGCGCAACAAGGGCGACCTCTCGCATCATTCCACGAGACCACGATGCTCGGCCGCCCGCATATGAATGGTTGATCAAAGAAGCAGCGTTAGGAACCCGCAAATTGTTGCTGCACTGACCAGCAGCAGCAACCATTCCGACGGTTTCAGCCAAAACAGTCTGCCTTCGCTCATAACGTACGCCGCATCGCAGGCACTCGCTCGTCTACCGCCGAGTTATTTCCACCATAGTGATTGCCGGCGGAAGGCGCTGTAGCGCGCTGGCAACACATCAGTTGAATCTCATGGCTTTATTGCGATGTACTGAGGGCCTTGATAAGGGAAAGTCTTACTGGGTTAACAGCAGAGCTGTCATCGAGGTCTACGTCGAGGCCTGCTTCATTTCGCCCAAGCGGACATGGTCGAGCTAAGGATAGGTCCGCTCGGTGCATTTCAGCCAAGAAGTCATTCAAACGGTTTTCGCGCGTTGGCCCCTTGCGCGGGAATTGATCTTCCTACCGACCAGCCAATACATAGCGAGCAGCACGTCCAACGCTCCAAATAACGACTGCGCCGACTATGGCAATCGGCGCAGATATAGTCCAATCGGGATGAGCGTAGGTAGCGGTCACAATAGGAACATATATCGTCCACAGCAGTGCGGCTATGCACGCTGCCCAATAAATCAGATCTCCCAGACGAGCGACCATGGCTCATTACATCGCGTGAGACCGCCGCCGCCCTGCGATCCGCTGCTCAATTGTTCAAGATCGCGCAAATGCAAGAAAAAAGGGAGCTATCAAATGAGCTCTTGGTTAAGACAAATCCATACGACTTGCAGATTGTGAAGCTGCTTCTCCAATTTGAGGGCTGGGAAACTTGGCCTGCTCGATCAACCGCAAAGCAGAGAACCCTAAGCGCGGAGGCGTACACGTTTGGGCTCAATCGAGACCGGGCGAGGAGATGATCCTCGCCTTCGCCAACCTTGTCGCGAACATGCGTGCCCTGAAGTCGACACGCCGCCGCAAACCGCATTCCGGAGCCCCGATCGCGGACCCACAAACTCCAACATATACAATCGTTAATGCCATCGCCTCGCAAGTCGCCAACATGCAATTCCGCCCTGCCAGAAAAATCCCCATAATAAAACTTTCAAAACTCAACAACCGAATACCCACCGGCAATTGACTGATATTTGTTTGATGGTTTAATTTATAGAGTACTGTCCAACGAGTATATCCATGTACAGTATTTACGACAAACAGATTAGGCGTCTCATGTCGGTCGGCAGGAATAGCGCGACCAAGGAGGACGCAAAGTACGATTTGTTGCACTACGTCTCGGTGAGTCGCTCTCGAGAGGAGCTTGCAGCGCTATCAAAGTTGACGCCCGACCAAGTCGCAGCGCGGTGCGAATGTCAGATATTTAAGCACCTGAATCCGTTTCCCAACCATAATGAGTATATCCATCTGTAAAAGGCGGTCTTGAGATCACGCGAATTCAAGGCTTCTCAAGTATGACCATGAACCCCAGCCAATTCCGCAGCGCGCATCTTTCAAGAAGCTACAGCGTCGCGTTCAATGATAATGTCCAAATTTGTGGACTCGTGATCGTCGCGCGAACATGAGCGATCGATTTGAATGAAGAAATGGAAGCATGGTTGCCTTAGGTTGATTAAATCGCCGTTTTGAAAAGCCATCTTGAGGTAGAAGTTCAATTGGATTGACTGCGCCGTTTAGCGTATTGTTGTGGGATGATTTGGGGTTACTGGGTCTCCATTTGCTTGGCGGTTTCCTCGAGCGAGCGTCACAGATGCCTTTTGAAACTGACGGCTTTTTTTCGCCCGAAATCGCCCAGTTTCGCCACGCGATCAGAACTACCCATCCCTTTAGAGTCTGGTTCGACTATGCGCTCCGGCTCAATAGAATTGGCTTTAATTTGCTCCGACACGCAAGTACGCAGCCGATCGACCGGCGCTTGTTCACGATGTATGGTCACTTCGTCCATGTCCATCACACGTTTCAAGGCGCGTTACTCATCGCCGAGCGTGGAATGGTCTCCAACGCTCGCATACTCGTGCGGGGCGGGATCGAAAGCGCAATCGCCATCTGCGCGCTATCCAAAGATGACACCTTCGTCGATCAGATGATCGCCGCTCACCGTCTTCATCAACGCAGAATGGCGCGCGTCGTGCTGGACAATCCCAGCTATGCGGCAACCTACTCGGCGGAGGAAATCGCCGCAATGCGCGCAGTAGTCGCCGACGTCGACGCCTTAGAGGCAGATGGAGATTGGAAACTGAGAGAGATCAATTGGGCAGATGTAGCTTCCGAGCATTGCCGCGATCTCTACCAGCTTCTTTACCGGTCGACCTCATCAAACGGTACTTATACCACGATCGATTCCCTAAATCGGTTTGTGGTGGCTGATGAACATGTCCAAATCACCGCATTTAGGGTCGCTCCGGACACAGAGGGTCTGGTTGAGGCGCTCAGTGCGGCGTGTTTGCTGTTTATCTGGGCCGCCGATCCATTCGCCGCAGCGTTTGATCGTCCTGATGTGTCAGATGAGCTACTACAGCAGGTTCAGCTTTTTGCAGAATTGCCGAATGCCTTTCCAGGTCAATCGCGGCCTTAGCGCGCTCAATCGATATCCTCCATTTCGCCACATGGCCGGAAATATGGCGCCCTTAACACGAGATGAGCTATCGTAGTGAGCGGACGTCGCGAACAACGAATTGCAAATGCGAAGCACGGAGCTATTGGCGTCGCCCCGGTAAGGAAAGTTCCGACAGATCTGACTCGGCATCATGAAGACCCTGCGCGACTGCTCGTTCTAGCCACACACGAGCTTCCGCGGCCTTCCGCTCGCCTGCGATACCTCCCGCGAGATATCGACCGAGCATTAATTGTGCGTGGCCATGGCCGAGTTCCGCAGCGGCTCGGAACCAGCGCTGTGCTGTCGCCCGATCGATCGGAAAGCCATGGCCGCCGCCGTGCATTGCGCCGAGAGCGAACATAGCGCCGCTATGGCCTTTCGCGGCCGCTCGCTCGAACAACTCGTGGGCAGCGATTGGGTTAGCGACGCCACCGCGGCCGTTCACCATCAATTCGGCGAGCGCTACCTGCGCGTGCGGCATTCCTGCATCCGCAGCACGGGCGAACCAGACGCGCGCCCCCTTTAGATCACGCGCAACACCGCGTCCTTCAGCCAGCATGCGTCCATACATGTATTGGGCTTCTGGCACGCCCTCGGCAGCGCGACGCAACCATCCCGCTGCCTGTTGGTCATCGCGCTCAAAACCAATTCCCTTGTCGAGACAAATTCCAACATTGAAGGCAGCGACAAGATCGCCGACCGCCGCTGCCTGTTTGAACCAACCCGCAACCTTGACCGGGTCATCAGGAGCACCCGCTCCCTGCAGGACAAGATTAGCTAAATCGACCTGCGATGCTTCGTCGCCTGCTTCGGCGGCGACACGCAACCATCGCGCCGCTTCCGCGTCATCGCGTACCACGCCGGCGCCCGTTAAGTGCAGCGAGGCTAATGCGCGGGCAGCGGCATTGTGGCCCATCTCGGCCGCTCTTCGATACCAGGCCGCTGCCTCGACATAGTTTGGGGGCAGCCCACCACTCTGAACGTACAAATTCCCTACCAGCATCGCGGCGTTGGCGTCGCCGGCGAGCGCGGCGCGCCGCAGCCAAGACTCGCCGGCAACGGCATCCGGCGCAACAGCGCGCCCCTCGATCAATGCCAAGCCCCATCGTGTCTGCGCCGCACGATGGCCTTTTTCAGCCGCCTTCTGATAATATTCGGCGGCCGCCAATGCGTCCGCGGGCGTACCAAATCCGGCCTCTGTTAGCACGCCTAGCAGGTATATCGCGGTCGGTAGTTCGGCAGCTGCCGCCCGTCGCAACTGCTCGATGACCAGTATTCGGTCGCCCTCGCGCGCCGCCCGCCGCACCAACGAAAGTGCATAGCCGAGGTTTCCCTCCGGACATCCCGCTGCGGCGGAGCGCTCATACCAGTGATGCGCTTGAGCTAGATCGCGCATCTGCTCAGGACCGTATGTCAGCACATAGGCTAGGAGCGCCTGACCTTTTGCGGAACCCGCCTCTGCCGCTTGCCGAGCCCATTTTAAACCCGCGTCGAAATCAGGACTGGCGGGAGCATCTTGAACGGCGAAAAGCCGATCTGCGTCAGGTTTCTCCTCCACGGCAAAATCCGCTTCCGCACCAGCAAAACCGTGCACGCAGAGGGCGGCCAAGAGCGCTTGCGCGTCCGCGCTGCCGTGTGAAGCCGCGCGTCGCAGCCAGCGCAAACCTTCGGCTTGGCTGGGAGGCACGCCAGCGCCTTCCAGATAAGCTCGAGCGAGGTGGAACTCTGCGTCGGTAATGCCAGCCTTCGCGGCTCGCGAAAGCAAGGGAAAGGCCGCGGCGAATTGTTGCTGTTCGATTAGCTGGATTGCCCGGCGCAATGCGGCCGCAGGCGAAGCGAGGCCAATCAACCGATCCACAACCATGCGCCGGTAGTCCGATATCTCAGAGCTGCGTCGTACCCGCACGAATCCATTTTATGGTTCGCGCAACGCCTCCTTGGCGACTGGCAGCATTAACCCGAGAAGATACTGCAACACCGTTCGTTTTCCCACCTTGATGTCGGCGGTCACTGGCATCCCAGGTATGAGGCGAAATCCCACCGGCACGTTGTGCAGAGCCACTCGATCAATCGCAATGCGGCTCCGGTAAAAAGGCTCGGTCGATGTTGTCATCGGGACGGCGCTTGTCGGGTTGCGTGCTTCAGATTGTCCCGTGAAGCTGTCGGGGCTGACAATGCGTACGGTGCCCTCAGCCATGCCGTACTGAGAAAATGGGAAGGTATCAAGTTTGATCGAAACCGGGTCATGGACGTGCACAAATCCGATGTCATTCCCCGAAATATTGGCCTCTGTCTCAAGCGGGACGTCGACGGGTACCAAAGTAATGAATTGCTGGCCGGATTGCATCACTGATCCGATCGAGACCTTGGCTACTGATTGCACGATCGCACTAACGTCACTGCGTAATTCGACCAGTTGTCGGCGCAACTTCGCCTTCTTCAACTGTTCCCGAGCATCGCTAGCCTTCGCTTCCGTTTCGGACAACTTCTGCAGGGCGTCCGCGCGCCACCCCCCGATATATCCGTCGCGCTCCGCCAAGAGGGCTTCCTGATCGCGTTTCGCTCCTTGCGCCGTTTGCTCTGCATTAGCTGAAGCGCGTTCCATCTCCACGCGACTATCCTTGGCCAAAAGAGAATTTAGCTTGCTACCGGCTTCCAGTTTTTCGAGCCTATTGCGCATGTCCTCGATATTCTGGGCTACACCCAACCGTTGGTGATATGCGGCAGCATCGCCCTCCGAGCGCGAGATCACGGCGGCGAGCTCGTCCATTCGGTGACGATAATTGTCGATCTTTGCTTCGAATTCGGCTTTGCGGTGACCGTAGATTGATGCTTGCAGTAACCAATTGGGATCAAGTCCATTGTACGAAAACGTCTTGCCTTCGGCCTCTGCGCGGAGCCGCGCGATCTCGGCATCGAGGTTCGCTACTTGCGCGTCGACAGCGGCAAAATCCGCGGTTGCGAAGGTGGGATCGAGCCGTGCGAGGAGTTGGCCAGGTCGGACTTCCTGCCCCTCACGCACGTCAATGGAACGCACGATTGCGGTCTCCAGCGGTTGCACCAGGATCGTCGGAGATTGCGAAATGACGATTCCCCGAGCTGTAACAACCTGATCAACTGAGATCAGCGCCATCGCGGCCACCAACACAAAGACCATGCTGGTGATCATCCAAATGACACCGCGTGCCGAAGGCGGAACGGGAGCATTGACGATCGCGGTGGACGGCCACTGGAACTCAAGGATCGCCGGCAATGTTGGATCGTCTGGTCCGGGTCGGCGCTTGACCAATGCCAGCGTACTCGAAGAGATCTTGTTCATCATTCGACCACCGTCGTTCGCGAATGCAACAATGGCGAAACAATCGTTGGACGGGTACCGCGAGTCTCAAGATGCCGGTTCTGTTGCGCCCACAGATGGCGGTAAATCGCACAACGCTCGAGGAGCACACTGTGGGGGGCGACGTCGATGACACGCCCGCGGTCTAGGACCATGATTTGGTTGCAATCGACCAAAGTTGATAGGCGATGGGCGACGATGACCATCGATCGGCCATGCGCTATGCGCTGCAGATTGGCGCTCACCACCGCTTCGCTTTCCGGATCGAGCGAACTGGTAGCTTCGTCGAGGATCAAGAAGCGTGGGTCATGTATGAGCGCGCGCGCGATCGCGAGCCGCTGGCGTTGTCCGCCGGACAAATTGGGCGAGCCTTCCTCGATGTAGGTCTCGTAGCCGTTCGGCATTTGCTCGATGAATTCTTCAGCGCCCGCAAGCCGCGCTGCCTGAACTGCATCGGCCAAAACGAGCCCCGGGCGACCGGCAATGATATTGTCGCGGATCGAACCGCGGAACAGAAAGTTGTCCTGCAGAACCACACCGAAGCTTTGTCGTAAGTGGCGCAGATCGATCTCACGCAAATCCGTGCCATCAATTTTCACGAAGCCCTGGTAGTCACGATTAATCCCTTGCAACAGGCGGGCAATCGTCGACTTGCCCGAGCCGCTGCGCCCTACCACGCCCAGCATGGTGCCAGCAGGCACGGAAAAGCTAACTTGTTCGAGCGCCGGCACCTTGGTGCCCGCATAAGTGAAGGTGACGTCCTGGAACGTGATTTCGCCAACGAATTTTGGCCGCAACCCGACGGACCCTGAGGGGCTTTCCAGCGGACGGTTCAGCACCGATCCCGCCTCCCCGATCGCCGCGCGTACTTCCTCGTAATCCTCGATCAATCGCGCCAGGCCAACGAGCGGCTGTGCCACTCGCTGGCTCAGCATGAGGAACGCGAACAGACCGCCCACTAGGTAACCCGATGGATCCTTCATCGCCATGTAGGCGCCGATCATCAGGGTACCGAAGACCATCATCCGTTCGAAGGGGTTGACCAGGGTCTGCGGCCAATTGCCAAGGCGTCCAAAGGCAAGTCTCCACTTACCCGCTTCCGCCACCCGCTCATCCCACAGCGCTTTGCGTTGCGGCTCCAACGCCAAAGCCTTCACTGTCTTGATGCCGACGATGGTCTCACCCAATGTCGCCGATTTCCAAGTCTCGGCAGCGGCCACCTGCGCGTACTTCTCTCGCAGCGGCCCAAGAAATGCGTAGATGATCAAGCTAATGACCACCGCGCAACCGATCACGATCCAAGCGAGTGTGGCGTTCAGATAAAGGAGGAACGGGAGCAGCACGCAAAGCGTTATGAGATCGAGAAACGTGGTGAGCAGCCGGCCGGTCAGAAATTCGCGCACTCGATAGACCTGAGCGATCAGATACATCGTCTCACCTGCGGGATGGCGCTCGAAATAATCGAGCGGCAAGCGCAGCAGTCGATTGAACACATGCAAGTTCAATTTAGCATCGAGTCTGGCGCCCATTACCGAAATGATCAGCCGGCGCGCGTAGCCGAGCAGCGTCTCGTAGGCGAAAACAACCGCCATCATCGTGCAGAGAAGTGTCAGAGTTGAGAGGCTCTGGAACTGCAGAACCTTGTTCACCATCGTCATCACCACCAACGGGGGAAATATGGTGAGAAAGCTGATGGTCATCGATGCGAGACCGATGTCGCGCAGCGCCCGGTGCTCCCGCAGCACCAGGTCAACGAGCCAGCGCATATTGAACAGCGCGTCCGTCGCGACGTAGCTGCGGCTAGCGCGCAGCAGCACCGCCTCGCCTGACCAGAACTGTGAGAGACGAAGCTCGTCGACCGCGACCGGCGCCGTGCCCATCGGCGCACAAGGATCCGTGATGAAGATGCGTGTCTGGGCGGTTTCGGCGCCGGCGAGCAAGGCGGCACCGCCATCCTTGAGAAGCAGCACCACCGGGCCGGCATCATTGAGGCGCAGCAAATGTCGCCAGCTGATCCGGACCGCGCGTGACCACATCCCGGCGTTTTGCGCCCATAACGACAGGGCTGCCGCCGACAACTCAGACTCTTCGGGTGACCGTCTGAATTCATTCACGTCCAGTTCGACGCCGTGATATCGCGCGGCTTGGATCATGGCCTGCAAGCGGGAATGAACCTCTCCGGCTTGCCTGGTAGTCGGCGCCTCGAGACCGGCATTGTCCAAACCCGCTCGCTCACCCCTCGCAGCAGCCGGCGGCGAGCCCGTGCTGGGCGCTAATTTGACCTTTTGATCTAGGACGGCCTTGAGCGGGGGTACCGCGACAACTTGGATGCCGGGCGCATCGTGAAAGCGTTCGGGGAGAATCGGCCGTGGCGCTTCCTCCCGCCGCTCGACGACATCAGCCTCAACCTTGACAACCGCATTCTCAAACGCTCGACGTTCGCTTTCGGCGTCCGCCTGAGAGAGCGGAGAATCCCGACCCTTGAGCTGGCTGATCAACAAGATGCGCGCGCGTTCGTAGAGAGCGCGCCGCGTTTCAGCGGTGTTTTCCGTAAGACGGCTGACCTCGCCCGTAAGCAAGTGATGGTAGGCGTTCATCTTGGCCGTCGCCGGACCGCCCTGCATCTTTGCCGCATCCGCCTTGGTTGCAGGCGGAACTCTGCGGTCCTGAATACTTCCGTCATCTTTTCTCACGATCGATCCTATACGCCGGTCGTATCGCGTTCGAGCTTACGCGGGGCCGAGCATTCGCCCTGCGCCGGGCGGATGAACTCGCACCGGTCGAGTGACGGACCATTTCAGGTCCGTCACTCTCTGCCAAGGCATTAGTCCCCTTTACGTTACGAGTGTCCACCCGGTGGCTTGTGGGTCGTGTGATCCCACACTCGGCCGCCGTCAGTCGGACCGCTGAACAAGGACCCGACACCGCCCCCCTGCGGGGTATCATTGCCGGCGCCTTTGCCTTGTTCGTTACCGGCCTGCGCGTACGTGTTCAACACGTTGCCCAGGTTGGTGAGGTCGGTAGCCAATTGCCTCAAGAGGTCAGGTGTCAATTGACCGCCCTCAAGACCCTTCAGCACGCCGGTCAGGTCGTTCACCAAGCCGCTGATGTTGGTGTTGCCACCTGCGTCAGTGGTGCCACCCGGCTCGCGAAGGCCTCCACTTAGGAAGGCTAGCTGGCTCGGCCCCGTCGGATCGCTGACGGTATTGGAGTCGATCTTCGCCCAGTGGTGGTGGTTGTGCTGGTCCGGATCCGTTGGACCAGTCGGACCGATGCCGCCGGCTGACCCGGTGGCGCCTGTAGCGCCCGACGCGTCGTTGGCCCCAGTGCCTCCCGTATTACCGGTCGTATCATGGTCATGACGGTGGCCGGTAGGACCGGTTGCCCCGGTAGCCCCCGTCGAGCCCGTGGCTCCGGTCGCGCCCGTAGCTCCAGTGTGACCGGTTGCGCCCGTGGCGCCAGTTGCTCCGGTAGCTCCAGTATGTCCCGTCGCACCTGTGGCGCCGGTCGCTCCCGTTGACCCGGTTGCTCCGGTAGCTCCAGTGTGACCGGTCGCACCGGTGGCTCCCGTCGAGCCCGTGGCTCCAGTCGCACCGGTGGCGCCGGTGGCTCCCGTCGAGCCGGTGGCTCCGGTCGAGCCGGTCGCCCCCGTATGACCGGTGGCTCCCGTCGAGCCCGTAGCACCGGTGGCGCCGGTGGCTCCGGTAGCTCCCGTATGACCGGTAGCTCCCGTCGAGCCCGTAGCTCCGGTGGCGCCGGTGGCTCCGGTCGCACCGGTGGCTCCCGTCGAGCCGGTGGCTCCGGTCGAGCCCGTAGCGCCGGTCGCACCTGTGGCCCCGGTCGAGCCAGTTGCTCCGGTCGAGCCCGTGGCTCCGGTCGAGCCAGTTGCTCCGGTTGCCCCTGTGGCTCCCGTGGCTCCAGTCGAGCCGCTTGCACCCGTTGAGCCCGTTGCTCCTGTCGCTCCCGTGGCGCCGGTCGCACCTGTGGCCCCTGTCGAGCCGGTTGCTCCAGTTGCTCCCGTTGCTCCGGTCGAGCCCGTGGCTCCGGTCGCACCAGTCGC
>Ga0210394_10004156_pt1 | contig 17174 bp, 12 predicted proteins | sample IncBWC12MmetaG_FD_160121 | JGI IMG/M metagenome (GOLD analysis project Ga0210394, IMG submission 160121) | Forest soil microbial communities from Barre Woods Harvard Forest LTER site, Petersham, Massachusetts, United States - Inc-BW-C-12-M | ecosystem: Environmental > Terrestrial > Soil >... | reverse complement strand
GTCGCCACCGAGGGTGCGCTGTTCTTGAGCAACGCGCTCGCCATCGCGCAATGAGGTGCTCTCGGCGAGGTCGCAAGGCTTGACGTCGGAGTGAGGTACGGACCGTGCTCAAGGGACTGCTAACATTCGGGCTGACACGTCGGCCGCTGGTCTTGCTGGGGCTGCTGCTGTTCCTCGGCACCGGTCTCTTTGCATTTTCCAAGCTCAACATCGAGGCATATCCGAATCCGGCGCCCGTCATTTTGGAAATCACCGCGCAGGCCCCCGGCCTATCCGCCGAGGAAATGGAGCGCTACTACACCATCCCGATCGAGGTTGGCCTTGCTGCGACGCCCGGCGTCGACGTCATCCGCTCCACCTCGTTCTATGGCCTGTCGTTCGTCCGCGTGACTTTTTACTACGGCGTCGACTACTATTTCGCGTTGACGCAGACGGCGATCAATCTGCAGCAGAACGTCAACCTGCCGAACAATGTCACGCCGCAAATCCAGGCCACCAGCCTGGTCGGGGAAATCTACCGCTATCAGGTGACGGGTCCGCCGCATTTCGGTTTGACGAATCTGCGTACCATCCAGGACTGGGTGTTACAGCGGCGGCTATTGACCGTTCCCGGTGTCGTACAACTCAATACTTGGGGCGGGACAACGAAGGAATACGACGTCGAGGTCGATCTGCATAAGCTCGACGCATACAACGTCACACTGCCGCAAGTGATCAGCGTGATCGGCAACTCCAACGTCAATGTTGGCGGCCGCACGATCAACATGGGCCAACAATCCGTAAATATTCGCGGCGTTGGCCTGATCGATTCGGGCGGATCTGCGGATTTGACGCAGGGTTACAAGGTCGAAGACATCGAGAACGTTCCGCTCGGCCAGTCGAATGGCGTGCCGGTATTGGTAAAGGATGTGGCCAAAGTCTCCATCGGTCATGTGCCGCGGCTCGGCAAGGCCGGCCGCGATCAGCAGGACGATATCGTCGCCGCCATCGTGATCATGAACCGCACCCTGCACACCAACGATGTGGTGGCGCGCGTGCGAGCGGAGATCGAGAAGATCAATTCCGACGGCAGCCTGCCGCCCGGGGTAAAACTGGTGCCTTACTATGACCGCACCAGTCTCGTCAGCGTGACCACCAGCACGGTCATGCACAATCTCATCTTCGGCTGCCTGCTCATCTTTTTCATCCAATGGCTGTTTCTCGGCGATTTGCGCAGCGCCATCATCGTCGGCGCAAACATCCCGTTTGCTTTGTTCTTCAGCATCATCATCCTCGTCCTGCGTGGCGAGGACGCAAATCTTCTATCGGTCGGCGCCGTCGATTTCGGCATCATCGTCGACGCTGCTGTAATCTTGGTCGAGAACGTCTATCGGAATTTCCAAGCGCGTCAGGAGGAGAGACGTTCGCTCATCGGGCATTTGGCCGAAGGAAAATGGGGCAGCGACCCGACAGGTGCGGGGTCCTCGGCCGGCGATCGGACCTGGACCGATCGGCTGCGGTTGATCCTGATCAGCGCGCTGCAGGTCGATCGCGCGATACTTTTTTCGACCGCGATCATCGTGGCGGCCTTCATTCCTCTGTTCACCATGCAGGGCGTGGAAGGTCAGATCTTCAGTCCGATGGCGCGAACTTATGCCTACGCGCTGGTGGGGGCGCTGCTGGCGACGTTTACGGTGACACCGTGCCTCGCCTCACTGCTGCTTCCGGAGGAGGTCCGGGAGGTCGAGACGATTGTCGTGCGCGGGATACGTCGGGTCTACACCCCGGTATTGCGTTGGTCGCTGGTCAACAGGCGGACCACGATCGCGATCGGTGTCGTCTTCCTAATGTTCAGCCTGTTTCTCGGGTCGCGGCTTGGCAGCGAATTCCTGCCGACGCTCGAGGAAGGCAATCTGTGGATTCGCGCGACGATGCCGCCGACCATATCCCTGGAAGCCGGCATGCCGATCGTCAACAAAGTCCGGGAAATCCTGCGTCGCCATCCCGAGGTCATCACGGTCGTTTCTCAGCATGGCCGTCCGGACGACGGCAGCGACGCGGCGGGTTTCTTCAACGCCGAGTTCTTCGTCCCATTGAAGCCGTTTGACGAATGGCCTTCGGGTTTGACCAAAGACAAGCTCATCGATGAGCTCCAGGCGGAGTTCGCCAAGGAATTCGTCGGCATCGATTTTAATTTTTCCCAGTACATCCAGGACAACGTCGAGGAAGGGCTTTCCGGCGTCAAAGGCGCAAATTCGGTCAAGATCATCGGTCCCGATCTGGCGAAATTGGAGGGAATTGCGCGCGCCGCCATGCGCGAAATGGCCAAGGTGCCGGGAATCACCGATCTTGGCGCGTTCTGGGTCCTGGGTCAGCCCAATTTGAACATCAAGATCGATCGCGCCAAAGCCGCGCGCTACGGTTTGAGCGTTAACGACATCAACAGCGTTGTCCAAGCCGCGTTGGGCGGAACTACGGCGACGACAATTTTGGAATCCGACCGCCAGTTTGGCGTGGTGGTCAGGCTTGCTCCCGAGTACCGCGACAATCTTGACGCCGTGCGTAATCTCAAGGTCGGCATTCAGACCGCGAGCGGCAACGCCTATATCCCACTCAGCGAGCTCGCTTCGATCACGCTTGATACCGGCGCCTCCTATATTTTCCGCGAGCGCAACCAGCGTTTCGTGCCGATCAAATTCAGCGTGCGCGGTCGAGACCTCGCTAGTGCGGTGGCTGAGGCGCAACAACGGATCAGCCAGAGCGTGAAAGTGCCGACCGGCTACCGTATCGAGTTTGCCGGTGAATTCGAGTGGCTGCAGCAGGCGAAGAAGCGGCTTGCGGTCATTCTTCCGGTCACTTTCGTCCTGATTCTCGTTCTTCTGTACGGACTGTTCAACTCCTGGCGCGACAGCTTGCTGGCCCTGCTCGGGCTGCCATTCGCGATTTCCGGCGGCATCGTCGGACTTTACGTGTCGGGCTTGGATTTCAGCATCTCGGCTGCGATTGGGTTCATCTCGCTGTTTGGCGTGTCGGTGATGAGCGGCATCCTCATTCTCAACGGTTACTACCGCGTCGCGGCCGGCGGCATGGCGCCGGTTGAGGCGATGTTCCACGCCGTCGAGGAGCAAATGCGGCCGATCTTGATGATGACGCTGTCAGCCTGCATCGGCTTGCTCCCGGCCGCCATTTCGACCGGGATCGGCAGCCAGGTGCAGCGTCCGCTCGCCACAGTGATCGTAGGCGGTATGCTGATCGGGCCCGTGATGTTGTTGGTCGTAGTGCCGGCATTGCAAAGCCTGTTCCTGGGCAGGGAACATCGACCCACTCCCGAGGCGGAAGCCGGAGCGGTGCACGCGGGCGGATGAGGGATCGGTGCGAGGCAAAGCGAGGACCTGTCTCTTTTTCGCGGCGGTGGCCCTATTCGTGGCGTCGTCGATGCAAGCAAGTGTGGCCGAGGACGCGCCCGCGAGCGCCGGCGTCAAATCCCAAGATAGCGGCAGCAACGGTCACGAAGGCGGCCAGCAACTTCCGAATGAGAGCGATGCCGGTTCGACCGATTTACATGCGAAGGGCGCGAACCCGATCGATACGAACACGCCTGTCCAATCCTCTCCGGACGGCGGGCGAAAAACGCCCGGGATGGCAGCAAACTTCCGACTGGCACCAAGCAGCCCTCGTCCGTGGCGGCCGCCGGTTCCGGGCGTTCTCGTGCGCAACGCGATTGGTTTCTCTGCCTCAGAGCCGGAAGGCGTTAAACTACATACCGGCGAACGCCGCGAGTTGCCGCGCGGTCTACAGGGTTGGGTTGGCGCAACGCGCGGCCTTCCCAACGGTGGGCGTTTCGGCAACGGCGGCACAATTGTCGCCCCGGCGACGGGCAATTTGTTGGTGCACCCCACAAACGTCAATCGCGGGACGATCGACGGCTCCAGCTTTAGCCGTCCGGCCTTCGGTTCATCGGGCATCGGTGGACCGGCCAAATCCGCTGTAGGAATAAACGGCACTGCGATTCGGCCCAGGCTTTAGGATCGTTCCCAGGCCCCCGCACATCGCGGCGCGCGATCACTGCTCGCGCCTTGGGCAATCTCCCTGTGCAAATGCCTGATTCGCTGGCGTTTTGTCAGCTTGGGCTCACATTCGCCCTGTTTTCTTTATGCGGTGCACCAAATATTTATATGCAATCTATATTTTTTAGCCGGAAAGCACTATCTTACTGAGCGAACTCCGGGAAGGCGCCGAGAAAAGCGCCGAGAAAGGCGCCGAGGTCGGAAATCTTGGAGAAGAAGACCATGTCGTTGATGCACTGGTCGCGACCGAAAAATCCCTTGGGCCAGATGTCGCCCGATTCTGAAGTTTCAAGGCCGTTGCGCGTCGCAAGCCTAATACTACGCGCGGTATTCATCGCGTCACTGGTGATCGTGACTCTGCGGGTCAGCATGCCGCAGAGCGAAACGATTTGGACGGCCTACGAAACGCCCGGTGACCTCATTCGCATCGTCCTGGGCGTCGCGCTTTGTGTGTGGTTCGCCGTGCAGCTGCTGGCGACACCGAAGGACGCCCAAGCGCATCGAATATGGATTTATCTCGGACTCGCGGCAGTCCCGTTCGCGGTGATCTGCATCGTCGGTATTTGGTGAACGGCTAAGGCCGTTATGCCGACCCGGATCGCGGTCCCGGCCATGCGCGAGAATTTAGATCTCTGGCAAGGCCGTTATTGCGCGCGCTATTTGCAAACGTAGATCGCGCGTCCTCCAGGTCCGACCCACGAGCATGACCTGTGGCTGGTATCGGCGCAGCCCGACAGCGCGATGGCCGTCAGAAGGATGATGATCGCCGATACGACGCGAAACATGGCGTGGTCAATTCCAGGCCGCTGCCTGTGCGTCGGCCGCGGATGGTGCAAGTGTATTTGCAAATTCGCGGCGAACGCCGAGCGACGGATTAAGATACAGGTCCATCAGCCAGACGCGGCGGCCCGACGGTAGTTCTCCGAGCAGCTTCTCAGCTTCTTTTTTCCCCGTCGGGAATCGTTTGCCCCAGCCCGCGTAGTCGCGCGCCAATACCTCCAGCGCGACGATGACAGTTGCAATCAGCTGGAACAATTCGTTCGCGCGTTTTGCGCCTCGTAACTTGGATGCCTTCTTGAAGATTCGCTCTAAGTCGCCATGGCATTCAATGATGTCGCGCGCGCCCGAGAGCCACAACATATCCGGAAGGCCGGCGTGGCCGTAGATACCGTGATAACTGTCAACCAATCTGCGGCACTTGGCGGCCAGCTCTCTCGGCACAAACTGAAACGCGTGCTGTCCACCAATGCTGTGGTTGTCCGCCTGGTGGAATGCATCTATTGCAGGATCGCTATAAGCCGTGTCGTTGAACAACGACATCTTTGGTGCCTCGCTTGCGGTCCCGGAACGAATATCGACGTGTTCGCATCTAATCGGATGCGCCATATAAATTCGAGATCGGTTTCCCGAATTTGTAATATAGAAAAAATAGTACCGATGGCTGTTCTGGACGCCGCGTCTGGACAGTGGACCGGCCACGCATTCACAGAGCTTGCCGATTTATTTCTACTGTGACCGAAGAGCAACTGCTCCGCCGCTTGCATCTCCCCAAAACGAGGTCGAGCCGGCGCAGTTCGTTGTCTTTGTAGCATTTTCTGCAGCTTAGGTTCGCAGGAAGCGCTCGGCGGAGATGATCCGGTACATCGCGGCCTTTTTAGGCGGCCGCAAAATCAAATGACTAAGGTGCAGGCAAGAATGCGACCGCTGACCGCAGCGTCTATTTTTTAGATATTAAAAACGCGCGCCGGTAATATGGACTTCCTCCGGGTTCCATTGCGAAAAATCTCCACGCTGTGTTTCAGCAGCTGAGAAGCGGACGCCGCATAGGCGTGTCGTTTTTCAGTTACGACAACGGGGTGGGGTCATGAAACGATTGCTTCTGACTGGCGCATTGCTGCTGGCGGTCGCAGCAGTATCCAACCGTTCGCTGGCGGCGGATTTGCCGCTCAAGGCGCCGCCGGCGCCGGTGCCGGTTTGGGGATGGACCGAGTTCTATTCCGGCGTCAACATTGGCGAGGCCGACGGCCGTACATCGTGGTGTACGGATGCGGCGATAGCAAACTGCGCAACGGCCGGCGCGACGCCCACCGATGTCGCCTCGCTGTCACCGACGGGTGTCGTTGCCGGTGGTCAGTTTGGTTACCGGTGGCAGGCCTTCGATTACCTGGTCCTCGGGGTCGAGGGAATGCTGGACGGGTTGTCGATAAACAAAACCGTACCGTCGGTAATTGCCGGGGAGTCGCACTATACGAGCTTCAACAGCCTCGAGAGCGTGACCGGCCAACTGGGAATCGCCTTCACCAATCGCTTCTTGGTGTACGGCAAGGGTGGGTGGGCCGCGACCGACCTTCACCTTGATGCGAACAATGCGATCGCCGGCACTGACCTGAGCACGTTCAAATGGGTCGGAGGATGGACCGCGGGAGCGGGCGTCGAATACCTGCTGTGGACGCACCTCAGCATCGGCGTCGAATACAATTATTACCAGTTCAACGTCGGCAACATTACCGGCCTCGCCGATACGACCGGTGTCGTGCGTGCGTGCTCGTTCTGCGATTTTGGCCGCACGAATGTCCAAACAATCCTCGGACGCGTGAACATCAAGTTGTGGCCATGGGGGGCCTAACACCTATTGCCGGGGCGATGCGTGTTTCTTCGTTATTGAAAAATGGGGGCGGGGTCATGAAACGGTTGCTTCTGATTGTCGGCATCTTGTTGTTGGCTGTCACAGCGTCAAATCGTGCGCTGGCAGGCGAGCCCGATATCGGCGGACTGCCCGGCCCGTGGGACAACGGATTGCCGAGCGCGTGGATTTTTGGCGCCTCTTGCGATCCGACCATCAACTACAACTGTCCGATGACAAAGACTTACATTGCCGCGGCACGACAGGCGGCTGCCGCCAACGGAACTTGCGATCCGTATGTCGACTACAAATGCCTCGACGCCTACCTCGGCCAGGATGTCGCGACGCGGTTCTTCCGCTACTACCAACTCGAGTGGGGCCACGCGACGGCGCCCGCCGATCCGAACGCGCCGCCCAGCCGCCGGCCCGACTCGGTATGGCCGCCCACTCCGCAGTCGAGTCCGCCGATGCCGTTCACCGAATGGCCCTATGGCGGCACGATCAACATCGGCGTGACAACGCCAAACTCGGTTGACAGTCCATTGATGGTGGCGCTTGCCAACACCCAATTCGGCAAGACGTTGAGCGACGCTCATATCCAGATTTATGGCTGGATCAATCCGGGCGCCAATATCAGCAGCAATTCGGTGAAACCGGCCGGCAACTTCCCGATCTCGTATGACTACACGCCAAACACCATTCAGCTCGACCAGGCTGTGCTTTATATCGAGCGGCTGCCCGACACGACGCAAAACGATCACTTCGATTGGGGCTTCCGTGTTTCCGGCCTATACGGCGTCGATGGTCGCTACACGATAGCGTATGGCCTGTTCAGCAACCAGCTGCTCAATCGGAACGCTGTCAACATTGCCGATATGCCGATGGTGTACACCGACCTCTACTTTCCGGTGATGTCGGGTTTGAACGTCCGTATAGGCCGTTTCATCTCGATTCCGGACATCGAGGCGCAGCTTGCCCCCAACAATTACACCTACGCGCACTCGCTGACTTACACGTTCGACAACTACACCAACACCGGCGTCCAGGCCACGTTGGCTTTGACCAAGAACTGGATCGTGCAAATGGGCACGACCATCGGCAGCGACACCGTGCCCTGGAATTGGGGCCAGAAAATCGGCAATCCGTACGTGCAAAGCGGGAGCAATGCCGCCGGACTTGGTCCCGGCGTCGACCCGCTTTATCCCGGCAGCACGATGCTTAAGGACCCAGGAGCAGTACCGTCGTTTACGATGGGTCTGCGCTGGACCAGCAGTGACGGCCATGACGACCTCAACATGGTCGCCGACGCCATCAACGGTGGACAGTATGGCTACAACAACCTGCAATGGCTCGGCCTCACCTACTACCACAAATTCAACGACTACTGGCACATCTCATTCGAAACTTGGAACATTCACGAGTTTGGCACGCCGGACCTCAACAATGCCGCCGCGGCCGCGCTGATCGCCAATAACGGCACGCCGTTCAGTCCATTCGCCATACCGTTCAATGCGCCGAACGGGGCATGGTGCCTCGGTCCCAAACTGCAGGGCACCGTCGTGGCGGGCGCCCCGCTAACCTGTACCTCGGATGAACAGACCTTCCTGGTCTACGTCAACTATTCGCCGGACAAGCTGAACAACTTCTCGCTGCGCACGGAATATTTCAACGACCCGCAAGGGCAACGGACCGGAACCGCGACTGCCTATACGGACGTGGCCTTGAGCTGGCAGCATTGGTTCTCGCCGCAGATCGAGATGCGCCCGGAGATCGGCTACTACCGCTCGATCGACAACCCGGCGTTCAACGGCAATGCCGCCGTCGGCACCATCGCTCCGAACCGGAACTGGGCGGTCATCGGGGCAACCGACCTCATCGTTCACTTCTAGACGGCAGGTGACACGACGCGACGCGGGCTCCGTGCCTGCGTCGCGTTACTTACGGTACGGGTGCTGGTGTTTAAAAATTGTGCCACGGCGTCGTCGTCCTGAGCAAAGCGTTAGCAGCGCCGGCGGCAAACCCGCAGTTCTTTATTCTTTCTATATTTTTTGGACCCGAAAGTCATCTCGACTTCCTATGGATATGTTGGGACACGTAACTGTGACAAATGCCAGCCGGGTGGCGTGCAGGAGCTCGAACTGAGCGCCTTCGGAAAGGCAACGTGATGTCGACCCTTCAACAACGGCGCGAATCGCGCGACCTGACAGAGAACCTGTTGCGGAGCAAACTCGAGGCGGGACGCGTTCGACTCGGCGCCCGGTGGGTGAATTTCGTCACGCCCAATGCCGTTCCGATGGTGGCGACGTTGGCGATGGTGTGGCTGGCGACCGTCTGCCTCGTTGTCGTCAATTCCTTCCTTCCGCTCGATTTGGTGCCGCTCGTCTACATGCTGCCGGTGGTCGTCGCGGCGACGCAGTGGGGGATCGTACCTGGCTTGGTGGCCGCCTGCGCGGGCGCCGCGGCCGCGGATTTCTTCTTCTATCCGCCGCTGTATAGCTTCTGGCTGCAAAATCCCCAGGACGTCATCGATTTGCTCTTGTTCCTCTTGGTGGCCACGGTCACGAGCAACCTCGCGGCCCGACTTAAGAACGAGGCGGTCGCGCTTCGCCGTCGTGAAAGAGAAATCACGGAGTTGCACGCTTTCTCGCAGGGGCTCGCCGGCTGCCTGACCAGCCGCGATTTGATATTTGCGGTCCAAGATTATCTGTCGACCACGCTCAGGTATCGGGCCGTTCTCATTACGACGGCGCAAGACGCTCACAGCTCTGATGACGCGGGAGTGGTTCCAGACGAGATCAGGCGAAGGGCCGTCGATATGATCGCGGCTAACGCGCCGCGGGCGTCGATAGTATCCGAACCGCGCAGCGACGGGGCATGGCTCGTACGCGTCATCGCTCCGGAAATCTTGGGATATGGCGCGATAGCGGTCGAACTAGGCGACAGCCCGGGCGAGCGCACTGAGGCCGCCGCACAACGCGTCGCAACACTCTTGGACGAGGCGACGCTGACCCTCAAGCATCTCGAAGTGAAGCAGGCCATCGAACAGGCAACGATAAATTATCGAACTGAAGTTCTCCGTGACGCGCTGATCGGCGGGGTATCCCACGAATTGCGCACGCCGCTGGCGTCGATCTTGGGCAGCTGCAGTGTGCTGCACCGGATGCCGGCGATCCTGGACGACCGCAAATCGCACGACCTCGTCGAGGCGATTCATGACCAGGCCGGTCAACTCGACAACCAGATTCGCGGCTTGCTCGATGCCGCGCGTATCAGCGCAAAGGGCATCCGCCCGCAACGAGCGTGGACTGACCCAACGGATATCGTGAACGCTGCGCTCAAGCTAAAAGAGCGACGGCTTGCGTCGCATCGGGTGACCCTTGATCTCGACCGGGATGTTCCATTAGTCCGGGTCGATTCGGTTCTGGTCGAGCAGGCACTCGGCCAGATTCTGGAGAACGCGGCGAAATATTCGCCGGCAGGCAGTGAAATCGAAGTCAGCAGCCGTCGCGAGCGGGAGTACGTGGTGCTCGCGGTAAAAGATCAAGGCAGCGGTCTGACAACCGATGAGAAAGGCCAGTTGGGCAGGCGATCGTTTCGCGGCGATCGCCATCCGGACAGCGCTTCCGGATCGGGACTGGGCCTGTGGATTGCCAGTACTTTCATTACAGCCAACGGCGGAACCCTGAATGCGGAGAGTCTGGGACTGAATCTGGGCACCACGATATCAGTGCTCCTCCCGACCGTTTCCGCGGACGCGCCGGCGCTTGCGGACGCGGTCAATGACTAGGGTGCTCGTCATCGACGACGAAGCGCAAATCAGGCGCTTTCTTCGCGCCGGTTTTGAGCTCCACGGGTTTTCCGTAATCGAAGCGGCGAATGCCGTGGACGGGCTCAGGGCCGCGACCATGAGCAAGCCGGAACTGATCATTCTCGATCTGAATTTGCCCGATCTTGAAGGCTCCGATGTCCTGGCGCGTATTCGATCGTGGTCGAACGTTCCGATCATCGTTCTCTCGATCCAAGCCGACGAGCAGGAAAAGGTTCGCCTGCTCAGGCTCGGTGCCGACGACTATGTGGTCAAGCCATTCGGAATTTCGGAACTGCTGGCGAGAAGCGACGCCGCGCTGCGGCGACATCTGCGCAGCACCAACAGAGATCCCGTGGTGAAGGCCGGCCCACTTTCGATTGATCTGGTATCACGGACGGTGGCGTTGGACGGGAAGCGTGTTCAGCTGACACGCAAGGAGTATGTTCTTCTTCGTGTTCTGGCCACCCATGCCGGCCTCGTGGTGACCCATCAGCAGCTGATAAAGGAGATTTGGGGAAGTCATGCCGAAAATGTCCAATATCTGCGTATTCTGGTACGCAAATTGCGGCAAAAGGTCGAAGTCGATCCGACTCGTCCGCTGTTGATCGTCAGCGAGTCGGGTGTGGGCTATCGGCTCGATCAAGGCGGGTCCGGGATTATGGGCGATCGACGGGGAATTTCGCCTGACAAGGCTCGTTGCGCGTAATCGCTCCGAAGAAATCCAAACGCTGCGGACAGCCGGGCATTTATCGGCTCACATCCTCGCGGCGCCGCTAAGGCTCGATCAGGCGCCCGCTGGCAGCTTTGATCGCGGCTTCGGTGCGCGTCTTGGCGCCCAGCTTGGCGCGCGCATTATCGGTGTGGAAATCCACCGTGCGCTTGGTCAAGCCGAGGATTTGCGCGATCTCGAGCGAGGTCTTGCCGCGCGCGACCCAGGTCAGGACCTCGACCTCGCGATCATTCAGGGCGACAAGCTTGGGCCATAGCTCGGTGCGTGCGACGCCGGCGAGCCGCGCCGTGATGATCGTCGCCAGCACGTCGAAGTCGATCGGTTTGGTGACGTAATCGTCCGCGCCCAGCCGGCGACCCTTGAGTTCGTTGTCCCGGTCGGTCAGCGCGGTGAGGAAGACGAAGGGCATCTTTGCGAACCGCGGCGCCAGCGCCACGAGCCGCTCCAGGAGCTCGAAGCCTGACATCAGGGGCATGCTGATATCCGACAGCACCAGGTCGGGCATTGTCTTCAAGATAGCGGCGAACCCCTCGCGGCCGTCATGCGCCAGCGTGACCGCGTAGCCGCGGTCGACAAGCTCCTCGGCGATCAGCGCCGCGGTCTCGCGATCGTCCTCGATGCAAAGGATCTTCTTCTGGGGTTCAGGCATGGATTTCAAGTTGGTTAGCGCAAATCTCACCTCAGTTTAACCCAGCAAAGCTCATGCCACGATAATTTGCGGAAATCAGGTTTCGGTCGGTGCCGGCCTCGTATATAGCTCACTACAAATATGAGGCCTAAAGAGACTGCAATTGCGGTTCCAGGGGCCTCCACTCTGCGATGGTCGGCCGATGCGGCAGCCGCGTTCGATCCGGTTTCACCTTACCGGGGTGTTCCTGGTCTTTTTCCTTCTGGTCGTCGTTCTCGGCCTGTTCAGCATCTGGCGGCTGAGCGATTTCAATCGGCTGTCGGCCGACGTGGCCGAGCTGTGGCTGCCGACAACCCGCGTCCTCGGCGATCTCAACAATTTTACCTCGGACTTCCGCGCGATCGAGGGCAGCAACCTGCTTTCGTCGGACGCTCCGGAGATCGCGGCGACCGAAGCGGAGATGGCCGGGCTCGACCGCTCGATCGCCGACGCCGAGCGTGGCTTCGAGCGGATCCGGCGTCATGCAGCCGAAGACGATCTCTACGGCCGTTTCAAGGAGCGCTGGACCGACTATCGCGGCATCGTCAACCAGATCCTGGTGCTGTCACGCACCGGCCGCAAGGCGGAAGCGCTGACGATCTACGCCGGCGCCTCGCGGAAGGCCTACGACGCGGCCAGCGACACGCTCGGCCAGCTGACCGACCAGGCGGTCGCCGACGCGCAACTCGCCAGCGACCGTCTCGGGGTCGCCTATTGGCAGGCGTTCTGGCTCATCCTTCTCGCCATGGCGGTCGCCGGCGTGATGGTCGTCGCCGCCCTTGTCCATATCCGCCGCTCGATCTCGGCTCCGCTTCTGCATCTCGCCGACCGCATGCGCCGGCTGGCGGCCAACGACACCGACATCGATATCCGCGAGACCGAAAGACGCGATGAGATCGGCGAGATGGCGCAGGCTGCCGTCGTCTTTCGCAAGAATGCGATCGAGCTGATGCGCAGCCAGCGCATGCTCGCCCGCCAAACGGCGATGCTCAAGGAGCGGTTGGCGCAGGAACAGCGCCTGGCTTCGCTGCAGCGGAATTTCGTCTCGATGGCGTCGCACGAATTCCGCACGCCTTTGACCATCATCGACGGCCACGCCCGCCGCCTGATCAAGACCAAGGACACGGTCACGGCCGACGAGATCGGCGAGCGCGCCGGCAAGGTTCGCGCCGCGGTGCTGCGGCTGACACATTTGATCGACAATCTGCTCAACTCCGCCCGGCTCATCGACGGCGGCGCCGCGCCGTATTTTCATCCCGCCGAGATGGATATGGCGGCGCTCCTGCACGAGGTTTGCCAGGTGCACCGTGAGATGACGCCTGGCGCGCAAATCACCGAGCAAGTCGCGCCGACACCGATACCGATGGCCGGCGACGCCAAGCTCCTGTTCCAAGTGTTCAGCAATGTCCTCTCCAATGCCGTCAAATACTCGCCGCATGGCGGCGCGATCGCGGTTGAGGCCGAGGTCGCCGCCGGCGACGTCGTTGTCAGGATTTCCGATCGCGGCATCGGCATCCCGGCCGCCGACCTTGTTCACCTGTTCCAGCGCTATCACCGCGGCAGCAACGTTTCCGGAATCGTCGGCACCGGGGTCGGCCTCTACCTGGTAAAGATGGCGGTCGAACTGCACGGCGGCCGGGTGGAGGTCGACAGCAAGGAAGGCGATGGCGCGCGCTTTACCGTCCGCCTGCCGCTCCGCCCGGCGCCGGGAACGAATGTATGGCCGCCGGCGCGCGCGCAAGCGACCGTGGCCGAGGAAGGAGCGCCGATCGTCGTCCCGGCGGAGAGCGCGCCGTCGGTCTTGCCCGGCGTGGAGCAAGGCAAGAGTTGACGTCGCGACGATTTCTCTCGGCGCGGCGATCTGATATTGCTGGCCCCGGCTCGTTCCCCTTAGCGGAAAGATTGAGATGAAAGCGGTGAAAATCGTAGCACTCGCCCTGCTCGCGTGCCTCGCCTGCGCGTCCGCCACGCCAGCCGGCAGCTGGACGCGCCTGCCGGCAAACGGTCTAGTCATCAAGGCGGACTGGCAGAGCCCGCGGATGCTTCCGCGGCGTTTCCGCAACCACTGCGTTTTCGACGCCGATCCCGCTCGCGCCTATTGCTCCAATCACTGCGGATTTGATTACCAATTCTACTATTGCTCGCGCGGATCCTTCGGCTGTTGTCGAATCGGTTTTGGATATTGCGATTGGAGCGGGTTATTGCGCTGCCATCCATGATGGCAGATGGCGCGCCGGACAAGCGGGACAATCGGAAGATTGAGATCCTTGGACGACGTATCGGAATGCACACCCGGTCTTCGGGGATCTCCATCCCCCCGGCCGTCGGTTCACATCTGTGGAATTTGCAGACCGCCAAATACAGCCGTAACGGCGCCCGCAGATATTCTGCTCCAGGGCGCCCAAAGATATAAGAAGTATATGCAAATTACCTGTTTTCTATCTCGAATTCCTACGCCGGCGACCGCCATATTCGCGGCGACGCATACCCGCGCCACCACAGGAGAGCTGCGGTCGTGTATCGCAAGCAACCGGGTTCAGTCGAGTGCTGGGTCGGCGCTGGCACGCTGTCATCTCACGCTGCGCAGCCGGTCTCAACAAAGCAATTCTATTCCAATTGGCGGGGAGTCATCTTCATCTCGGCGGCTGTTGCGATCTACGGATCGCCGAGCTGGCCGGTGTACGCCGAAAATCCAGATATCAGTTTTCGGCGTGCTACCGAACAAACAAGCTTCAGCGACGGCGAGATCAAGGACGGCTTCTACAAAATCGCACTACGAGCGGAACTGCAATTCGATCGGCGGGTCGAGCGCATACGCAAATTCGATGAGCCGGTTCGGATATTCGTCGTCAATCGCGGAGCGCCGGATCGCCGTGCGGAAATCGCAAAGATCGTTGCGGACATTCATGCCCGCGTGCAGCACCTCGATTTGGCGATGACGGATGATCGTGAAGCTGCGAATTTCGTCGTTACACTCGTGCAGAGACGCGACCTCGCGCAGACGATACGATCTCACTACGGACGTAACAAGGCGAAGCAAATCCAACGATCGCTCGATCCGCAGTGCCTGTCTGGCATTGGCAAGGATCAGAGTTATCGCATCCAGCGCGCGGAGGCGATCCTTCCGGTCGACGACGGAGAATTTTCGTTTTATGACTGCGCTTACGAAGAATTGTTGCAAGCTTTGGGGCTCGTCAACGACGACAGTTCGGTGCCCTGGACCATGTTCAACGACGCGGTCCAGATGGGTTTCTTCGATGTTTACGATGAGTACCTTGTCAATATCCTCTATGACCCGCGTATTCGGCCGGGGATGACCAAACGCGAACTCGATCAGCTCCTGCCGGAGGTTTTGCCCGCGGTGCGAGCATGGGTGGCCAGCGCCAATTCGGCGGTGGGCGTCAGGCCGCGCGAGAGCTTAGGCGCAAGGCCGGACGTCGTGCCATGCGATTGCGCGAGCCCTTAAGGAAAATCCGGGCGACAGGCGAAGCGGCGGGGAGCACGCCAACAAATAGTCAAGACCGCATCGCGCTAGTTCGCCGTCCTGATTCGCGCTTCAGCGCTTTGGCGTAGGGCTTTTGGCCGAAGAGGAAGAAAATTCCGTAATCCCGACGTGGGTGGTCTGGGCGAGCCGGTGATTGCGAATTTGGTACGGGCTCGCGGCATTGCTTGCATTGTTGTACTTCGAGGGCGCGCTCATTGATCCGCCAGCTTGAGCGCGATCGGACGCGATTGATCCCAGCGATAGGATGGCGACAACGGCGGTGATCGTAACAAGGCTCTTTTTCATCGGGCACTCCATGGGGCCTGGTTTCCTCTTTTCGGGGTCTTGCCGCCCCGATCTGCGGATGATCCGCATTTTTCGGGGTTGCGCGCAAGAATTAAAGGGCATTTGCACACAAATACGGCAAAGAGGATTCCTCGATGAAAGAAGGGGCGACATCCTTCGGGCCTTTGATCGGTGGCGGTGTCACCTAGTTCGCGAAAACCGGCGCAACATTCTACCCTTCAATTTCGTTATTACTGGCTGTTTTGCGAATGTAACGGATTGGTGCGCTGCGGTCCGGCGACGAATATCGCCCGGCGCGGATCGTATTCTTACCGAACGGTTGAGTAGTTCGTTCAGAATTTGTCGTCAATTCAGTTGCGTGGTTGTAACGATTGACGACGTTGTTGTTTCACCACGTGTTTAGACCTGAAATCTATGAGCGGTATCCAAGCCTTGGGCAGCTGGGATTCCGCCAATGTGCATGGTCGCCTACTCCGTTCGTAACGCGCTCCAGCGCGTACGGCGCTTCGGCGCTCACAAAGCCGGTTCGATGGCCACATTCGCCGCAATCGCCGCCGTTCCGCTGATTTTTTCCGTCGGCGCTGGAATCGACTACGGCTCGGCCGGCATGGCCAAGTCCAAGCTCGACGCGGTCGCCGATACCGCCGCGCTTGCCGCCGTGGATCACCAGGCGATAACGACCACGCCGGCAGTGGCCCAGACCACGGCGACCAACGTCTTCAATGCCGAGGCCGGCAACCTCAGCAACGTGACGGTCAATAATGTGACTGCTGCCGTCACCGACGGCACTACCGGCCGCACCGCAATCGTCAGTTACTCGGCGACGAAAACCAACACCTTCATGGGCATTGTCGGCATCCCGACGACGACCGTAACCGGCCAGTCGACCGCGCAGGCCGGCTTGTCGACCAACATCAATTTCTATCTGCTGCTCGACAACTCCCCGTCCATGAACATCGCCGCCACGACCGCCGGCATCGCCACTATGGTAGCCAACACTTCGGCCCAGGGCGGCTGCGCCTTCGCCTGTCATGAATCCAATCCGGCTTCCGACAATCTGGGAAATCCCGGCGGCATCGACAATTACGCGCTCGCGAACAATCTCGGCGTGGTGACGCGGATGCAGAATCTGTCGAGCGCGACGCAGTCGCTGATGACCACCGCGGCGGCGACCGAAGGGTCGAACACGCAATACCAGATGGCGATCTACACCTTCGCCAATTCGGGCCTCAACACCATCCAGCTGCTGACCTCGAATCTCGCGAACGCCAAGGCGGCAGCGGCCAATATCAACGTGATGGAGGTCTACTCCAACAACTGGCTCACCAAAACGAACAACAACAGCGACACCGACACGAACTTCGAAACTGCTATGTCGCAAATTAACAGCATCATGCCGGCGCCGGGAACCGGCACGCCGAGCAGCACGCCGCAAGAGGTGCTGTTCATTGTATCTGACGGCGTTGACGACGAGGTCTCGACGACGTGCTCGCAGTCGCTCAGCGGCAGC